>ERZ827440.275-NODE-275-length-77848-cov-12.691682_pt1 | contig 77848 bp, 60 predicted proteins | sample MGYA00519774_ERZ827440 | MGnify/ENA primary metagenome ERZ827440 (study PRJEB31778, sample SAMEA3449302) | human gut metagenome | biome: human gut; feature: human-associated habitat; material: faeces | place: United Kingdom | collected 2010/2012 ... | reverse complement strand
GGACAATGACCATCAGGATTGCCATCAGGATCATTTGATTGCGTAAGCGGCGTGGGTAAATCCACTTTATATAATTCATGCTGAGATCCACTAATATTGTCCTGTATACATCGATATATAACAATTATCATATTCCTGAGCATCGTTTTGTAAGCGAAGAATCACTCAATCCTACCAGAATTGGCAATATCAGTGAGAATCAGGTGATTACGTAGTTTATTTTTCATCCAATAGATTCGTCGTATAAAGGATCTTATCAACAAAGCACTGTTCCTCTATGTTAGCAACGACGTAGTGCTATGGCACTTTCCCAAACTTCCATTTCTGATTGTTCCTGCAGTACCCGTTACCTGTCACTATTTTTATGGATTCGATAAGAAATCTTCATCATGTATGATCGATTTTGTCGATCGATTCGATCGAAATTTCTCTTTTTACCCTGTCTTTTGCATGGTTTTAGAATAGGTGAGCCTCTTTGTCGGGTAGGGAACGGAGATGATTGAAATAAAAAAGGTTATTGTGGTTTCAGTATTTGCAATGGCGGGTATGTTTTCAGCCCAGGCCTTGGCTGATGAGAGCAAAACAGGCTTTTATATGACCGGTAAGGCGGGGACTTCCGTTTTATCTCTTTCCAACCAGCGTCTTATCGATGGTGAAGGAGTGTGGGCGGACAAATATAAAGGTGGTAATGACCATGATACGGTATTCAGTGGCGGTATCGCGGCTGGTTATGATTTTTATCCGCAGTTCAGTATTCCGGTTCGTACGGAACTGGAGTTTTACGCTCGTGGAAAAGCTGATTCGAAGTATAACGTAGATAAAGACAGTTGGTCAGGTGGTTACTGGCGTGATGACCTGAAGAATGAAGTGTCAGTCAACACACTGATGCTGAATACGTACTATGACTTCCGGAATGACAGCGCATTCACACCATGGATATCTGCAGGGATTGGCTACGCCAGAGTTCACCAGAAAACAACCGGTATCAGTATCTGGGATCATGGGTACGGAAACAGTGGTCGCGAATCGTTGTCACGCTCAGGCTCTGCTGATAACTTTGCATGGAGCCTTGGCGCAGGTGTCCGCTATGACGTCACCCCGGATATCGCGCTGGACCTCAGCTATCGCTATCTTGATGCAGGTGATGCCAGTGTGAGTTATAAGGACGAGTGGGGCGATAAATATAAGTCAGAAGTTGATGTTAAAAGTCATGACATCATGCTTGGTATGACTTATAACTTCTGACGACACTGCTCCTGAACGATAATTGCGTATATTCTGTAATTAAGATAATTGCATATCTTCTGCAATTAAACAGCAATACCCTGCAGTCTATTACTGCAGGGTTGTCTGTTATCTGTTTTACAGATAATTTCTGATTTTTATTATCTTGTTCTCTTCATAATAATGTTGTCGATATACTCCGATGAATATCAGGAAATTGTTTTGTCCGGGCAACACACCCCGGATTTTATTGTTTTTATTCTTTTTTGTTGTTTCTGCAATAACCTCAATTGCATGCGGATACACTGAGAAGAATGCCACAGGAAATGTGCTGCTTCTGTTTCTCCTTCTTCTCCTTGCACACAGAAATACCCTCACATCCATTACAGCGCTGTTATTTCTGTTCTGTTGTGCACTGTATGCGCCTGCGGGTATGACGTACGGTAAAATCAACAACAGTTTTATTGTCGCGTTGCTGCAGACCACGGCTGATGAGGCTGCAGAGTTTACCGGGATGATTCCTGTTTATCATTTTCTGGTCAGTGCCGCGATTCTGGTATTCATAGTGATTTTCTGGCGGGCACACCACCGCGGTCACCGTAACTGGCTGGCACTGCTGCTATTCGTATTATGCTCTGTAAACAGCTGGCCGTTGCGGATGGTTAAAGGAACTGTTGTGGGGGCAACTGACACATTGCGTGAAATGCAGCGTTATAAACAACTGAGTCAGCACGGGGCTGACAACTGGAAAATCCTGCCGGGTGTGCCGTTGTATGACACGATTGTTATCGTTACTGGTGAGAGTGTGCGCAGGGATTATATGTCGGTATATGGCTATCCCGTGCCAACCACGCCGTGGCTGAATACTGCTCCCGGTTTATTTATTGACGGCTATACATCGACAGCAGCCAGTACCGTACCTTCCCTGAGCCGGACACTGATTTATGACTATGAGCAGAACCCTAACTCCGGCAACAACGTGGTGGCGCTGGCAGCAAAAGCAGGATACAGCACATGGTGGATATCCAATCAGGGAAAACTGGGGGAGCATGATACACGCATCTCTGTTATTGCTTCTGATGCGGAGCATACCGTTTTCCTCAAGAAAGGCAGCTTTGCTTCCCGTAAAACGGATGACATGTTGTTGTTACAGGAAACAGAACGTGCGCTGGCGGATAAATCCTCTCCGAAGGTGATTTTCCTGCACATGATTGGCTCTCATCCGAATCCGTGTGACCGACTTAACTCCTGGCCGAATCATTACCTGGAGCAGTATCCCCGAAAGATTGCCTGTTACCTCGCCAGCATCAGTAAACTGGATAACTTTCTCGGTCAGCTTGATGGTATCCTTCGCCGGCATTCCCGTCATTTCGCTATGCTTTACTTTTCTGACCATGGGCTGTCGGTCAGCGACAGTGCTAATCCTGTTCATCATGATGGTCATGTGCAGGGAGGCTACAGCGTTCCCCTGATTAATACCGCCAGTGACATCACGTCTCATCAGTCCGTCAGCAGAAAAATCAGTGCCCGTCATTTCACAGGCATTTTTCAGTGGCTGACCGGTATTCGTACCGAAAATATACCGCCATTCAATCCGCTGACAGACGAAGATAATGAACCCGTTATGGTTTTTAACGGAGAGAAAAATGTGCCGGCAGACAGTCTGAAACCGCAGCCTTTGATTCTTCCGGACAGAAGATAATCATGTTGGTATGAATGTTATAATTAAGGACTGTGCAATAATAGCTATTCCATTCAGCCATCTTACGCTCGAAAACGATCGATAAGATGGCTACTCACCATTCCTGCTCTAAACCTGACGCTTCTCAAGACTATTATAAATAGCCTCAATCTCACCCTTCAGGTTATCACCGCAATAAACCATTGAGGTATCGTATCGTTCATATCGCGCTTCTCGCGTTGCGCTAAACCAGTTGAACGATCCCACGCACAGCAAACCATCATCACCAATAACAATTTTGCTATGAACGCGATTTACCAGCTTTGTAGTAATACCAAAAGCATTCAGTTTTTCCAGCGTCCCTTTAAGATTCTGCTGCTTCTCTTTTCGTTTCTCATAATCTTTATGTTCAGTGTTGTAGCTTCTGTCAGTGACTATCGTGACGTTAATACCACGTGAACACGCCGCAATCATGGAATCAAGAAAACCGGTTTGCTCCAGCTTTTGCCAGGTCAGCCATGGAGAAACTATCGTGATGTATTTACTGGTATTTTCAAATGTCTGATTCAGGAATTTATCATGTTGCTCCACACCATGAAGTGTGTAGATTTTGGTCCCGGAGGTTTTTAAATCCTTACGCTCTTTATAATCAAAAGAGAGCGCATTCTTCTCTGACTCAAAGAGGTATTTTGCCAGCAATCCTCGCGGAGATGAGGGCGGCTGGACCTCAAACAGATCCATATCGCCGAAGACCAGGAAGCTATCCTTCGCACGGGAGACTGCAACATTCAGCATGCTGTTATCGCTATCAATAAACCCGCCGTCTTCATGTTTTGAATAGACTGGCGAGAATACCACAATCGCTCTTTCCGCTCCCTGAAGAGAGTGCACGGTGCCCACTGTGAGCGACTTTTCATTCGCGCCAGTACTGATACCTTGTTTACCCAGCGCCTGTTTGATAGTGGATACCTGCGCGCTAAAAGGCGTCACGATACCGATAACTTCATGAAGCGATTTGCCGTAATGCGCTTCAATATTTTGCTGGTTCTCTGCCAACCAGGCCGCTATTGTTTCAGCCTCAAGCAAATTATATCGACTTCCACTACTTGCCAGCTCTCCTTTACCATCAATATGGAGATACCCCATTGCGGGCATTAAATTGCTCTTTTCACGCCCTCTTTTAGGCAACAACTTACCGTGATAGCAGAGCGTATTACAGTATCCAATAATATTGTCGTAGCACCGGCGGTGTTCATATAGGTACATACCACGAGCCAGTTCGGGATCATATTGATAGCGCGAAGCAAACTGCGCTATTTTCATAACGCTGCCAGATGCGGCACTTTTACCAAGGTCTGCGATTGCCGTATATTTCTCGGTAATCTCTTCTTGCGTACTGCCCGACAGAATTTTTTCCTCCAGCATGTTACCGACATCAATCGCGGGAGCAATACTCCATATTGGCGGGATCTGCTCCGTATCGCCAATCACTAATGCCTTCTTAGCTAATGCAAACGAGGCAGCAGCCACTTCAGGAAGCACCTGCCCGGCTTCATCGACAATGAGTAAATCGGCAAAATCATACAAATAACTTTTCTCGAATTTACGTTGTCCTTTGTGCTCACTTATCTGCATATTGCCGGGCAGCATATAGCATGTCATCACCACACATGGCGTGAGTTTCATTCGACGTTGCCAACGGGCGGTTACCCCTTTAGCACCTTTTTTCTTCTTCTCGTCCTGCAGATCATCAATTCTGGCCATATCCATCAGCCAACGACCTTCCCAGTAGTGAGTCGTCAGTAAAAATGCAGGGAAGCGAATCTGCGTATCAGCCAGTTCATCGGCCTGTGAGAAGCTCAGTTCCTCGTCGCCCTCATACCCTAAATCAAATGCCAGCCTCTGCCACTCCTGAACCGCCTGCTGTTCTTTAAGAACGATTTCATGGGCGGAGTCAATCTGCTGCCGGTATGTTGTTTGCTCGCGCTCAGCGGAATTGAGCAGCCCATCAATATTACGTTCGATAGTTTCAGGATCAGACCACTGATTTCCTGCAATCAGCGCGCCTAATTTATCTTCGAGAAACAGCTGTATTTGGTACTGTCGCTTATTGCGAACCGCCGGGAGCCAGGAAAATAATGAATAGATCAGTGATTCACCGGCGCGATATTTTTTCCATTCCGTTTTAGCACTCTTCAGTAGAGTGACTTTTTGTTCTTGTCCGGAAAGTAATTTATTTAAATTATTGAGATATTGCTCAATATCATTAGCAATAAGCTCACGCGCAGCCCGAATCTGGCTTAACGTTTGCCATGTTGCGTTCAGTCTTATCAGTTGCTCAGATTTTGCTGCCAACTGACCATGCAGGAGTTCAATGACCTTTTCAGGGGATGAACACTCTTTTCCAGGAAAGGCTGCCTTAGCCTTTTCCAGATAAAACAGCAGTGCATCCTCTACATACTCTTTTGACTCAACCTGGTTGAAGAAATCTTCAGTTTGATATTTTTTGGCTGCCTCAGCTTTACGACTGCTTGAGGGAAAATAAGCGCCGAAGCTTTTCAGCTCTGGCAACCATCGCCCGGCCATCGCACCTGAACCTTGCGAAAAGTCTTTCCCGAATGCCTCAATAATGTTCGTTACAGCCTGGTTATTCGTTGAAGTCGCGATAATAACCGGAGGCTCAGATTTTTCGAGAGCCGCTCTGGCCCACTGCGTGGCGATGATAGAAAGCACCAGCGTGGTTTTTCCGGTTCCCGGAGGGCCATTAACAGCAAGGATATCGCCATGTCTGGCATCCAGAAAATGGCTTAAGGCATCGCGCTGAGCCTTTGCCAGCGGAAACTTATCTCCGGAGTGTCCAAGCCTGTCGCTGAATTTTGCTCCAGGGGCCAGCAAAGACTCTGCAGCATGAACCTCTCGCGAGGCGAATCGATTGAAGAGCGGCACATCCTTATTGCAAACAAGCAGGTGATCATAAAGAGAAAGGATATGGAAACTGGCACCGCCAGATTGAGCCGTTTTAACAATATAACCGTGCTCAGCGAGTTCATATTGCTCAGGTTTTTCAATCCAGTCGCCGGCAACGCTCTTCAGTAGCCTCTCTGAGTCATACAGATATTGACGCCACTCCTGCTGCAAGGCGGCATATCGTGCTTCCCGTTCTTCATCCGTTTCGGCAGTCTTATCAACGCTGTCATCAAAGTTGATAGAGAACGTGGTATGGGTCGTCTTGTATTTGTCATACTGCCCAATCTCACCAATCGAAAATGCTCCTTTTGGCAAAGGTTCAAGCAGGTCTCTGGGAATGGAGGTCGCTGGCGTCGGATATAAAAAACCCTCACGGCTTAGCAAGGCTGGCGTCACTATCGGGGTAACAATATCAGGCGCACCTGCAGAACGGTCCTTACCATGCTGCAGTAACCGAAAATAAACTTTTGGGCGCAAGATGACATCGACCGTTTCTACATCGTCTTTTTCTCCCTTAAAAAATTTACTGACAATCGCTTCGTCAAGACGTCCCGCCGCTATCCCATGCCAGTGAGTGAAATTTTTGGCGTCTTTCCGTTCAAAACTGCCCTTTCCTGACTCAGCATCCGCAAGCGAGTTGCGCCAGTATGAGGCAAACCCTAAAGCATTTTCATCCATTACCAGTCCTGTGACTCAATGAAATCCATTGATTTATCGAATATAAAACCACCGTATGGACAACTATTGTCCATATTGAAAAAGTTGGATGCAATGTTTTGTTTATAATTCGGTATCAAATGTACTGGTTGTACGAGGTTCAGAACACAAGCACATTCAACAGTACGTCAGGACTATTGATTTCATAACAGCGAATACAATTTTTTACTGTTTATAATGGCTGCCTTTGTTGGACGGGGATACCAGTTCAACCGAAAACGCCAGAGGAGGGGATTACCCGCTGGCAGGGTAAATCTGTGGTTTTTGATGCCAGCTATAACGTGTTTGACGATAAAGTATTACGAAAGAACTTTAATGAGTTCATGGAGTAATTCGTTAAAGTAATTTACAACGCTATCCTTTTGCAAAGGAAACTTTCAGAAAATAACCCCAGGGTAATCACCTGGGGAAGGAACACAGTGTTATTATTGGATAATAAATTATTACTTGTTTTAAAGTTACACTAATGCAATATCTACTGATGCTGGATGCTTGAATGTTTCATCCCTACTGCGGAAAAGGGCAATATCCAGGGCCAGATATATTCACCGTTCATATTTCTGCATTTCTGTACAATTTCCTCAGAAAGTGTCTTGTCAATTCTTTTCCACAGATGCTCCTGCTGTCTTAAAATACTTTCGCATATTTCGAAATCATCTTCCTGAATCAGCATTTCGGCGCATTTAATGATTTCTGCTCGTTCATGCAGCACGGAGGAATGGTTATAGAGCCAGTTTACAAACAGCAATGCTTCCGGATATTGTCCCCATAATGGTGAGTATGTTGCATAGTAATCTTCTGCCGTATCCAGAGAGCCGGAGAAGTCATGCCACACAGCAAGTGGAAATGGATGCAGATTTCCGCACAGCATTTCTGCGATGTAAGTGTTTGTGGCAAAGCCATGGCGAAAAGCTGTGGCGGCCTTAACATGTTCCCCGTTCAGAAAATGCAGGAGACCGAGTTCATACCAGTAAGGTGAAAATTCATCAGCATGCTCTTTCAGTACACTGAAGGCTCGCTCATGATCGCCGGTGCGTAACAGCTCTGAACCCAACAACCAGCGAGCCCCCTGATTATCTTCAGGATTGTATGCCAGTATTTTATCAGTGAGCATAACCGCATCCTGATGGCGCTGTAAGTGCACATTTGCGAGAATTGCTGCATAAAGCGCGCGCAGATAAGGCCGGTTTTCGGGATGCATCCAGATTATTTCACCACAGAAACTTTCCGGGATGATACGATTACCTGCCGCCAGTCCTTTAAGAGCGGCGTTCAGTGCCTTACGCGGGGCATTCTGTTCCAGAAATGCATATGCCAGATGAGCGTGTATATCAATAAAGTCCGGCTCCCGTTGAGCAAGGCGTCGGAGTTTGTTGATGTAACTCGTCTCGCTGATTTCATCAGCGTCGTATGCATCAAGCACTTCTTCAAACTCCCCCAGCAATGGGCCAAACCAGGTATCCGGAAATACGAAATAACCCTTGTTATCGTGCACTTCAAAGCATAATCTATCGTTCATTTTCTGAGCCTGTAAAACATGTGGTGATATAGTCTGAGAGCATAAAAGTTGAGATTCTGTGTATCAAGTCCTGTCCTGGCACCGAATGAATATTGCTTACGAAGCCCCTTCATGCTTTCCTTGAGAACAATAATTTTATCTTTATGTGAATCTCATTTTTTATAATGATGTCAGATGATTGAAATTCTAAATTATATCTGAATCAACTTTTCCTTTGCTAAAGGTATCGAAATAACTACAAGGCTGTATTTTGTAATTGCCAATTTAAAAATGTCAATTTGTTTTTAATTATGTTTTTGTAATAAGTTTGAAGACGCAAAAAAATAATATAATAACAAAAATCCTCCAGCCTTGTAGGCCAGAGGATAAAATACTTAATTGAGGAAAACATCAGGGAAAAGTATTTCTGACTTAACTTTCCCGGCTGGAGAGTGAATCAATGTAATCAGCGTACCATTGCATCATTTCACGGCGGCCATCGAGATACAGGGCATGATTATAGGTACCCCTGATGGAATTTTTATCCACATGAGCTAACTGCATTTCAATCCAGGCAGAGTTAAAGCCTTGTTCATGCAGAATTGTACTCATGGTGTGTCTGAAACCGTGCCCTGTGAGTCTTCCCTTATATCCAAGTAATTCAATTACTTGATTAATGCTTTCCTTACTAATTGGTTTGCGGGGATCATTTCTACCGATAAAGACTAGGGGATGATGTTTTGAGATTGGTTCAAGCTGCTTAAATAGCATAATAACCTGCTCAGAGAGCGGCACAATATGAGGTCGCTTCATCTTCATTACTTCTGCCGGGATCTCCCACAATTTTGTCTCAAAATCGATATCTTCCCAGCGTGCAAAACGCAGTTCTTGTGTTCGTACGCCGGTTAACATAATGATCTGAGTAGCTGTCTTAGTGATTATACTTCCGGTATAACCCGCCAGATCGTTGAGGAAGTGGGGAAGTTCATTAGCAGTAAGAAAGGGAAAATGTACTTTTTTCGGTGTAGCTAAAGCACTGGCAAGATCGGGGGCTGGGTTATAGTCTGCCCGGCCAGTAACAATTGCATAGCGGAACACCTCACCACAGCGCTGGCGGACCTTGCGCATTTTCTCCAGAGCTCCACGTTTTTCCATTTTACGCAGTGCTTCCAGTAACTCCATTGGTTTGATTTCGGCAATAGGGCGCTTGCCAATGTAGGGAAAAATGTCTTTTTCAAAGGTATCAATGATTTCATCACGATAGCGTAATGACCACCGATCGGCTTTTGACTGGTGCCATTCGCGAGCAATAGCCTCGAACGTATTTTTCAGACTTATTTGCTGCGCGATTTTTTCTTCCTTTTTTGCCTCCCCTGGATCGCCTCCAGCAGCGAGGAGTTTCCTGGCTTCACTGCGTTTCTCGCGAGCATCGGCTAGCGTTACATCGGGGTATACGCCAATAGAAAGCATCTTTTCTTTACCAGCAAAGCGGTACTTCATGCGCCAGTATTTAGAACCATTAGTGTTAATCAGTAGATACATACCGCCGCCATCAGCAAGCTTATAGGGTTTGTCTTTGGGTTTTGCGGTTTTCACTTTGATATCGGTTAATGCCATGACATCCTCCGGCTTTTGATGAATTCATGTTCCTGAGGGGGATTTCTGCCAGTAACTAACCTGATACCCCCAATACACCCCTTGTATAACAAAGATGTTGTTAAAAGCCGTTGTTATGTATCACATTTTTCCTATTATGGGGGTGCTTGTATTTCAATAGGAAATAACACCCCCTAAAGTACCCCCAAAAGAAACTTGATACGGGGTGAAGTAGGTTGACCTCAGGATACAAATAAATACTGATATACAAGGGATTAGAAGAGATTTATTGACATTGGGAGAGTTCAGAAGAGGTAAACTGGCGGAAGATCACAGGAGTCGAACCTGCCCGGGACCGCTGGCGGCCCCAACTGGATTTGAAGTCCAGCCGCCTCACCGGAGACGACGATCTTCCGCGCCTCGATTGCTACATGGAGGCGGGGCGCATTATAGCTACTTCCTTGAGTTTCTACATCCCCCAGATCAGTTTTTTCCGCCTAATACACGCAGCGTATTATCACGAAAGCATTATAGTTCATATAAAATCCATATTTTACAATGATATATGAGCGGAATTAACGCTACCACGATCACATAAAACAAGAATCATAAATTAATAACCAGATATCGGAATATTCGCTCTCACAGGGATGGTTTACAAAATGCGTTATCGGTCTCAGCACCCCTATAGCATCAAGGAAAAGTAGATGAAGAGTGAAGTGTTGTCCGTTAAAGAGAAAATTGGTTATGGCATGGGAGACGCCGCCAGCCACATTATTTTCGATAACGTAATGTTATATATGATGTTCTTTTATACCGATATTTTTGGCATTCCTGCCGGATTTGTCGGAACCATGTTTTTGGTCGCTCGTGCACTGGATGCGATTTCCGATCCTTGCATGGGGTTGTTGGCCGATCGAACGCGCTCTCGCTGGGGTAAATTTCGTCCGTGGGTACTGTTTGGCGCACTGCCATTTGGGATCGTCTGTGTACTGGCCTATAGCACGCCAGATCTCAGTATGAACGGAAAAATAATTTATGCAGCAATTACTTACACCCTACTTACCTTACTTTATACCGTCGTCAATATCCCTTACTGCGCATTGGGTGGTGTAATCACCAATGACCCGACTCAGCGTATCTCGCTGCAATCCTGGCGTTTTGTGCTGGCGACCGCGGGAGGCATGCTTTCTACGGTTCTGATGATGCCACTGGTTAATTTAATTGGTGGTGATAATAAACCACTCGGTTTCCAGGGTGGTATCGCGGTCCTTTCCGTGGTGGCATTCATGATGCTGGCATTCTGTTTCTTCACCACTAAAGAACGCGTTGAAGCACCACCTACAACGACGTCTATGCGGGAAGATTTACGTGATATCTGGCAAAACGACCAGTGGCGGATTGTCGGTTTACTAACCATTTTCAATATCCTGGCGGTGTGCATACGCGGTGGAGCGATGATGTATTACGTCACATGGATTTTGGGTACGCCGGAAGTGTTTGTCGCTTTTCTCACCACTTATTGCGTGGGTAACCTGATTGGTTCCGCTCTGGCAAAACCGCTGACCGACTGGAAATGTAAAGTCACTATTTTCTGGTGGACGAACGCCCTGCTGGCAGTGATTAGCCTCGCGATGTTCTTTGTTCCCATGCAGGCCAGCATCACTATGTTTGTCTTCATCTTCGTGATTGGTGTGTTGCATCAACTGGTGACACCTATCCAGTGGGTAATGATGTCCGATACCGTCGACTACGGCGAGTGGTGCAATGGTAAACGCCTGACCGGGATCAGTTTTGCTGGCACGCTGTTTGTGCTCAAACTGGGGTTGGCCTTCGGCGGCGCTCTTATCGGCTGGATGCTGGCTTATGGCGGATATGATGCGGCAGAAAAAGCGCAGAACAGCGCCACGATTAGCATCATTATTGCGCTATTCACGATTGTTCCGGCGATCTGTTATTTGCTGAGCGCGATTATCGCTAAACGCTACTACTCACTCACGACGCACAATCTGAAAACCGTTATGGAACAGCTGGCCCAGGGCAAACGCCGTTGCCAGCAACAATTCACCTCTCAAGAAGTGCAGAACTAAGGAACGGCAATGAAAATTAGCGATGGAAACTGGTTGATTCAACCTGGCCTCAATTTGATTCACCCGCTTCAGGTGTTCGAGGTTGAACAGCAGGGTAATGAAATGGTGGTCTATGCTGCCCCCCGTGATGTGCGTGAACGTACCTGGCAGCTTGATACGCCTTTATTTACGCTGCGCTTTTTCTCCCCACAGGAAGGTATTGTCGGTGTACGGATTGAGCATTTTCAGGGGGCGCTGAATAACGGTCCTCATTACCCACTCAATATTTTGCAGGACGTGAAGGTCACAATCGAAAACACAGAGCGTTATGCTGAGTTTAAAAGTGGCAACTTAAGTGCGCGTGTCAGCAAAGGTGAGTTCTGGTCACTGGATTTTCTGCGCAACGGCGAACGTATTACCGGTAGTCAGGTGAAAAATAATGGCTACGTGCAGGACACGAATAATCAACGAAATTATATGTTTGAGCGGCTGGATCTTGGCGTTGGCGAAACAGTTTATGGTCTGGGAGAGCGCTTCACTGCCCTGGTGCGCAATGGTCAAACGGTAGAGACCTGGAACCGGGACGGCGGCACAAGTACTGAACAGGCGTATAAAAATATCCCGTTCTACATGACTAACCGTGGTTATGGGGTACTGGTCAATCATCCCCAATGCGTCTCTTTTGAAGTGGGATCGGAGAAAGTCTCCAAAGTGCAGTTCAGCGTTGAGAGTGAATATCTCGAATACTTTGTTATCGACGGTCCGACGCCGAAAGCGGTACTTGATCGTTATACCCGCTTTACTGGTCGTCCGGCGCTGCCGCCCGCGTGGTCCTTCGGTCTGTGGCTAACCACTTCATTTACCACCAACTACGACGAGGCGACAGTAAACAGCTTTATCGATGGTATGGCGGAACGCAATCTGCCACTGCATGTTTTCCACTTTGACTGTTTCTGGATGAAAGCCTTCCAGTGGTGCGATTTTGAGTGGGACCCGCTGACTTTCCCGGACCCGGAAGGGATGATCCGCCGCCTGAAAGCGAAAGGGCTGAAAATCTGCGTCTGGATTAACCCCTATATCGGGCAAAAATCCCCCGTCTTTAAAGAGTTACAAGAGAAAGGCTATTTACTCAAACGCCCGGACGGTTCGCTGTGGCAGTGGGATAAATGGCAGCCAGGTCTGGCGATTTATGACTTTACCAATCCGGATGCCTGCACATGGTACGCCGACAAACTGAAAGGTCTGGTCGCGATGGGCGTTGATTGCTTTAAGACCGACTTTGGCGAACGTATCCCAACCGATGTTCAGTGGTTTGACGGTTCCGATCCGCAGAAAATGCATAACCATTATGCGTACATCTACAACGAACTGGTGTGGAACGTGCTCAAGGACACCGTTGGTGAGGAAGAAGCCGTCTTGTTTGCCCGCTCGGCCTCCGTTGGTGCGCAGAAATTCCCGGTACACTGGGGTGGTGACTGTTACGCTAACTACGAATCAATGGCGGAAAGCCTGCGCGGTGGTTTGTCTATTGGCCTTTCAGGTTTTGGCTTCTGGAGCCACGATATCGGCGGCTTTGAAAATACCGCTCCGGCACACGTTTACAAACGCTGGTGCGCGTTTGGTTTGCTCTCCAGCCATAGCCGTTTACATGGCAGCAAATCTTATCGTGTGCCGTGGGCCTACGATGATGAGTCCTGTGATGTGGTGCGCTTCTTCACGCAACTGAAATGCCGCATGATGCCGTATCTGTATCGTGAAGCTGCGCGTGCAAACACGCGGGGTACGCCGATGATGCGGGCCATGATGATGGAGTTCCCGGACGATCCGGCTTGTGATTACCTTGACCGTCAATACATGTTAGGCGACAACGTGATGGTTGCGCCGGTGTTCACTGAAGCGGGCGATGTGCAGTTCTACCTGCCGGAAGGTCGCTGGACACACCTGTGGCACAACGATGAACTCGACGGTAGTCGCTGGCATAAACAGCAGCACAGCTTCCTGAGTCTGCCCGTTTATGTGCGTGATAACACTCTACTGGCGCTGGGCAACAACGATCAACGTCCCGATTACGCGTGGCACGAAGGCACGGCATTCCACCTCTTTAATCAGCAAGACGGGCATGAAGCCGTCTGTGAAGTGCCCGCTGCTGACGGTTCGGTGATCTTTACTCTAAAAGCAACACGTACTGGTAACACGATTACTGTGATTGGTGCGGGCGAGGCGAGGAACTGGACACTGTGCTTGCGCAATGTTGTGAAAGTAAATGGTCTGCAAGGCGGTTCGCAGGCTGAAAGTGAGCAGGGGCTGGTGGTGAAGCCTCAAGGGAATGCGCTGACAATTACGTTGTAATCTATTGATGGAATGCCGGGTACGTCTGAGTCGTACCCGACGAGATTGATGTTTACTGCACCGGCTCCGTCGATGTAACTTCACCGCTGGAAACGACGCCCGCATTCATGGTTTGAGTCACTTGCTGCTTTGCGGCGTTCACGGCATGCAATTGCCCGCTAACCGTAGGTTTCAGCGGGGCATTGGCCTGAATATCTCCACTGGCGGTAAGCTGAATATTGCCGTCGCCAGTCAACGGTAATTCAGGCCATCCCCATTGTTGCAAAATATTCACCGGCACACCGCGTCCATTCAGGCTGATATGGGTCTGACGTTGTGGCGTTTGTGAAACACTGGCGGTGGCTTCCAGAATGCCTTTTTCAGTAAATGCACTCAGTTCGCTGATATTCACCGTGCTGCTGTTGGCGGTCAGCGCCAGCGACGGGCGACGAACATCAACACGATTGAATGTCGCGGCGGCGGCATTCAGATTCGCCGAGCCACTCCAGACGCCCCATTTATGATCGGTAACCAGCGTCAGGTTGGCACCGTAACCATCGAGCGTGGTGAGCTGCCACGGGAAGTCAGGGTCGATATCAATGATCAGATTGCGGCTGGCGCTAAATCTCTTCAGTTGCAGGCTGTTTAACCAACCGGGTGTCGTTTCCATCCACAACTGTTGCCAGTTTTTCGGCAAGGTATATTCCAGCCCGGCAATTGCCGCATCATCAAGGATCAACGTTTTCCCGTCACGCAGCCAGTTCCCTGACGTTCTGACCATACCCCCTTCCCAGCGGCTGGTGAACTGGCGCAGCGCTACGCCCTGCGGGGAAAATTCCGCGTTTATAATCGGGTCAAATAAATGCAGCGAACCATAAATGAACTCGCTAGCGTTCATCGACAGTTTGCCTTCTTGTGTCTGCCAGTCATCTTTACTGAAGGTCATGTTGCGCAAGCTGAGATCGAGGTCGGTCACCGCCCAGTCCGGACCTTGCAAACGAGCATCGATCACTTCCAGGCGACCAATCTGCAACGACGGGACAGAGCGTAATGGCGCAAAGAAGTCGGTTAGCGATTTTTCGCTTTGTAGACGGATATCCGCCATGCGCAGGTTTTCCACTTGCCAGCTGCCGTCGGCGTTACGCTGCGCGTTTCCGGTTAATGTCCCGCGCGCGATGTCGGCACCCAGGTTAGTCAGCGTAACGCGATCGTTATCAATACTGCCTTCAATCAGTACATTGGTGGCAGGAACATCATTGAGCGAAAGCGATCCGGCACTAAACTGAATCTGCGCCTTCGTACCCAGCACTTTACCGGCTTCTGGTGACCACGGAACCACGCCGCCATTTACCCGCTGCGCGCTCAGTTTCCATTCGCTATTCGGGCTATTAAACGCCATATCACGCAGTTGCAGACGATCGGCTTTGAACGGTAGCGGCGCGGTCTGGTCGGTGAGATTCAGCGTCCCGTTTTCCAGCAGGATGGTATCGACATGGCGTGGTTCGGTCAGTTGCCGACTACTTAGCGCAATGTCGACACTTTTGGCCACCAGGGTCGCGGGCTGGCCATCACGACCAAACGTGACATTCTCCAGCACGATATGAGATGGCGCGGAAAAACGGTGATCCATCGCCCCGAAGGCCAGATGATAGTCGCTATTCTCGGAAACCCATGCGCTGATATGTTCTGCTCCCCAGCGGGTTTGCAGAAGAAAATAGAGGCCAGCGATCACCACTAACAGAGCGATGAGAATGTAGAGAAGCAGCTTCCCAATAAATTTCATGGTCTTCCATCCCGTGAAATGCACATAAGGGAGTTATGCACGATTTACGCGCAATCCTCAAGGCGGGAATGGTGAAAGAGGTGAGACTGCGGCGGTAATTATCTTACCGCCGCCAGTGAATTACTGTTTTTCTGGTGGGAAAATCAGATTCAGCACGATGGCAGTAATACCGCCCGCGGCGATCCCGGAGGAGAGCAGGTTTTTCAGCCATTCAGGGGCAAACTGCAAAATCAGCGGCTGCTGAGACACGCCCAGACCAACCGCCAGCGACAGCGCGATAATCAGAATCGCCCGACGGTTCAGCGGCTCACGAGAAACGATACGCACACCGGAGGCGGCGATGGTGCCAAACATTACAAGCGTTGCGCCGCCCAGAACCGGTTCTGGAATGTGTTGTACAAAACCGCTCACTGCCGGGAACAGACCCAGCACGATCAACATCAGCGCGACGACAAAACCGACATAGCGGCTGGCAACACCAGTCAACTGGATCACTCCGTTGTTTTGCCCGAAGCAGGAGTTCGGGAAGGTGTTAAACACCGCCGAAACAAACGAGTTCAGGCCGTTTGCCAGCACGCCACCTTTCAGGCGTTTCATGTACAGCGGACCGGACACTGGCTGTTCGGAAACGTCAGAGGTCGCCGTGATATCGCCAATGGTTTCCAGCGAAGTGATCATAAAGACCAGCATCAGCGGCAGCAGCAGACTCCATTCAATGCCAAGACCGTAATAGAGCGGCGTTGGCACCATAATCAGTTCTTGCGTCATCGGTTCGTTGCTTTCTGGCAACATGCCCATAAACCACGCCAGCGCATATCCGGCCGCCATCGCAATCACCAGTGAGGCCACGCGTAAGTAAGGGTTACGTTGACGGTTAAGCAGGATAATTAAGGCTAAGACCACGCCTGCCAGCAGCAGATTTTTCGGTGCGCCGAAGGTGTTATCGCTCATGGCTGCGTAACCGCCGCCAATGGACGTTAACCCAACCTGAATTAGCGACAGGCCGATAATCATCACCACAACGCCAGAAACCAGCGGCGTAATAATGCGGCGCGCCAGATGCAGAACGCGGGAGATCACCATCTCGGTGCAACTTGCCAGCATCAACGTGCCGAACAAAGCCGCCATCATGGTAGGAACATCAGCACCACCGGTTTTCAGCGCGGTACCGCCCATAATCAGCGGGGCAACAAAGTTGAAGCTGGTGCCCTGAATAGACAACAGCCCGGAGCCAACCGGACCCCAGGCCTTAATTTGAATAATCGATGCCACACCGGAGGCAAACAGCGACATACTAATAATGTGTTGCGTGTCTTGTGCCGGTAAACCCAGCGCCTGGCAGATTAATAGCGCTGGCGTGATCACCGCAACGAACATCGCCAGCAGATGCTGACAGGCGGCAAACAGGGTTTGAGGAAGCGGCGGACGATCTTCAAGACGGTAAATCAGTTCGCTGTTTTGAGTCTGCGCAACCGGTTGCGCATTTTCTGACTCGAGGGTGGAAACAGACATCGAAAACAATCCCGTGGTAGCAAAGCGGGCATTTTAGCTGACCGAAAGAGAAAAGCAAACGTTTGCCACATCCTCATCTAAATATTTAAATGAGATAAATGCACTTTTTTATATAACTTTTGGTATTTTTCTGCTTAAAATCCATGCCATTTGTTCATTAACAGCTGAGAATTTGACCCAGGAAAGCATAACTCGATACCCGTCATAGTTCATGAAGTTGCCACTGCGCGATGAAGTATGACGAGTATGAAAGAGTGATGCGGATACAAAGGAGTAACTATGTTTCATCTCGATACTTTAGCAACGCTTGTTGCCGCAACGCTGACGTTGCTGCTCGGGCGTAAGTTGGTCCATTCCGTCTCCTTTTTGAAGAAATACACCATACCGGAACCTGTTGCGGGTGGTTTGTTGGTGGCGCTGGCGCTACTAGTACTGAAAAAAAGCATGGGCTGGGAAGTCAACTTTGATATGTCCCTGCGCGATCCGTTAATGCTGGCTTTCTTCGCCACCATTGGCCTGAACGCCAACATTGCCAGTTTGCGTGCCGGTGGGCGTGTGGTTGGCATCTTCTTGATTGTGGTTGTTGGTCTGTTGGTGATGCAAAATGCCATTGGCATTGGTATGGCTAGCCTGTTAGGGCTTGATCCGCTGATGGGGCTGTTGGCCGGTTCTATTACGCTTTCCGGCGGTCACGGTACGGGCGCTGCGTGGAGTAAATTGTTCATTGAACGTTATGGCTTCACCAATGCGACGGAAGTGGCGATGGCCTGTGCAACGTTCGGTCTGGTGCTGGGCGGCTTGATTGGCGGTCCGGTGGCGCGCTATCTGGTGAAACACTCCACCACGCCGAACGGTATTCCGGATGACCAGGAAGTCCCGACGGCGTTTGAAAAGCCGGATGTGGGCCGCATGATCACCTCGTTGGTGCTGATTGAAACTATCGCGCTGATTGCTATCTGCCTGACGGTGGGGAAAATTGTTGCGCAACTTTTGGCTGGCACTGCTTTTGAACTGCCGACCTTCGTCTGTGTACTGTTTGTTGGCGTGATTCTGAGCAACGGTCTGTCAATAATGGGCTTTTACCGCGTCTTTGAGCGTGCGGTATCCGTGCTGGGTAACGTAAGCTTGTCGTTGTTCCTGGCGATGGCGTTGATGGGGCTGAAACTGTGGGAGCTGGCTTCGCTGGCGCTGCCGATGCTGGCGATTCTGGTGGTACAGACCATCTTCATGGCGTTGTATGCCATCTTCGTTACCTGGCGCATGATGGGCAAAAACTACGATGCGGCAGTGCTGGCTGCGGGTCACTGTGGTTTTGGCCTCGGTGCAACGCCAACGGCAATCGCCAACATGCAGGCGATCACTGAACGCTTTGGCCCGTCGCACATGGCGTTTTTGGTGGTGCCGATGGTCGGTGCGTTCTTTATCGATATCGTCAATGCGCTGGTAATTAAGTTGTATTTGATGTTGCCGATTTTTGCCGGTTAACCGATGAAGCGGCGGTAGAAGTGCCGCCGCAACAAAGACAAATGCCTGATACGCTTCGCTTATCAAGCCTGCGTATTGATTCATAATTTATTGAATTTGTAGGGTGAATCGCATCCGGCAGGAAGGTAGGGTAACCTGAAATGGCGGTCTTCTCACTGCCGCCTTTTACGCATTCGAGTAACGTTCTGTCTCCGGCATCCAGCGTTCTATCAAGGCTTTTGCCTGTTGTGGGTAACGTTCGTGAATATGTCGCGCCAGGCGCTGAACTTCCGGGATCATCGCCTGATCGCGCAGTAAATCCGCCACTTTAAATTCAGCATTACCCGTCTGACGCGTGCCTAACAATTCGCCAGGGCCGCGAATCTCCAGATCTTTTTGCGCAATCACAAAACCGTCGTTACTGTCGCGCAGCACTTGCAGGCGAATTTGCGCCGTTTTAGAAAGCGGCGTTTTGTAGAGCAGCACGCAGTGAGAAGCCACCGCGCCACGACCTACGCGCCCGCGCAGCTGGTGTAACTGCGCCAGACCCAGACGCTCAGGGTTTTCGATAATCATCAGGCTGGCGTTAGGCACATCAACACCGACTTCAATAACGGTAGTGGCAACCAGCAGATGTAGCTCACCTTGTTTAAACGACGCCATCACCGCCTGTTTCTCGGCTGGTTTCATCCGCCCGTGTACCAGGCCAACATTCAATTCTGGTAGCGCCAGTTTCAACTCTTCCCAGGTAGCTTCCGCCGCCTGCGCTTCCAGTAACTCTGACTCTTCAATCAACGTACAAACCCAGTACGCCTGACGACCTTCAGTTATGCAGGCGTGGCGCACGCGGTCAATGATGTCGGTACGGCGGGTATCAGGAATAGCGACCGTAGTCACTGGCGTGCGGCCTGGCGGCAGCTCATCTATCACCGAGGTATCGAGATCGGCATACGCCGTCATTGCCAGCGTGCGGGGGATCGGCGTGGCGGTCATGATCAACTGATGCGGATGGAAGCCCTGCTGCTGGCCTTTCTCCCACAATGCCAGACGCTGATGCACGCCAAAACGATGCTGTTCGTCGATAATCACCAGCGCCAGGCCGTTAAACTGCACCTGTTCCTGGAAGATGGCGTGTGTACCGACAATCATCTGCACCTGACCGCTGGCGATGGCTTCCTGCTGAGACAGTCGCGCTTTGCCTTTCTGCTTACCGGCGAGCCAGCCCACTTTGATACCGAGCGGTGCAAACCAGTTGCGGAAGTTATTGGCGTGCTGCTCGGCGAGTAATTCGGTTGGTGCCATCAGTGCCACCTGTTTGCCGTGGGCAATCGCACGCAGCGCGGCGAGGGCGGCGACCAGCGTTTTACCGGAACCTACATCGCCCTGTACCAGGCGCATCATCGGCACATCCAGCGCCATATCATGCTCGATCTCCGCCACTACGCGTGCCTGTGCGCCCGTTGGCTTGAACGGTAAGGCGGCGAGGAGTTTATTTTTCAGCGTGTCATTGGCGCTCAGCGGCTGGGCATGAAAACGCTGTGCTCCGGCACGTAAGGCTAACATGCTGAGGTTGTGCGCCAGCAGTTCTTCCAGAATCAGACGACGTTGCGCCGGATGCTGCCCGGTTTCCAGATCGCTAAGCTGTAGCGTCGGTGGCGGGCGGTGCAAAGTGCGCAACGCTTCCGGTAGCGTCATCATTCCTTGTGACAGTTCCGGCGGCAGGAGTTCTTCAATGGCGCAGGTGTCGAGCAGATCCAGCGCCTGGTCGGTTAATTTACGCAGCGTGGCCTGCTTTACGCCTTCCGTTGTTGGATAAACCGGCGTGAGCGTTTCCTGTAATTCTGGCGTGCTGAGATCGCCCTGCACGCGGTATTCCGGGTGGATCATCTCCGCACCATATTTACCGCGCTTTGCTTCGCCATAAGCCAGTACACGGCGGCCCGTCGCCAGGCTATTTTTCATTGCCGCGCTGAAATTGAAAAAGCGCATGGTGAGGATGCCGGAACCGTCGCTGATCTGGCAGGTCATCATCCGCCGACCGCCGAAGGAGATATTGCAGTTCAGCACTTCGCCTTCCACCGTGGCATAAACGCCCGGCAGTAGTTCTCCGATGGGGTAGAGATGGGTGCGATCTTCGTAGCGCAGGGGAAGGTGTAAGAGTAAATCCTGCACGGTATGCAGGTTGATTTTCGCCAGTTTGTTACTAAGCGCTGCGCCAACGCCCGTTAGGGAACTGAGCGGGACAGTATCTAACAGGCGGCCTTTCATGGCGCTTACCCTGCGGCCTGCATGGTGGACCACCAGTCAGCATCAGCTTCGATCTCGCCTTGCTGATTGACGTGGGGGTAAGGCAGGCCTTTGCGTTTTGCGACTTTCGCCAGCACCGGATAGCCGCCTTCAAACAACAGGCGTTGTTGCTCTGCTTCCGGCAACATGCTGTTTTCACGCAGGTACATGCCTGCATTTTGCCGCTGACGCTGGGCTTCGTAAAGAATGAGGGCTGAGGCAACGGAAACATTCAGCGACTGCACCATGCCGATCATCGGAATGATGATGTCCTGATCCGCCAGGGCCAATGCTTCCTGCGTGATGCCCGTTTTCTCCTGTCCCATCAAAATGCAGGTCGGGCGAGTGTAATCAATTTCGCGGAAATCGACAGCATTATCAGAAAGATGGGTTGCCAGAATCTGCATGCCCTGGCCTTTCAGATGAGCGACGGCATCGCCAATGGTGCGGTGTGTTTTCACCTGTACCCAGCTGTTACTACCCGCCGCTGCCGAAGCCATGGTGCGCATCCGGCTACCAGGCCAGACGGCGTGAACTTCATGTACGCCAACGGCATCTGCGGTACGAATAATCGCAGAAACGTTATGAGGTTTGTGGACCTGCTCCATGCAGACGGTCAGGTCAGGCTGCCGCCTGGCGAGCATTTCGCAGATGCGTGCATAACGTGTTGGGTTCATAAAACATTAATTTCGGTTTCGGGTGACTTTAATCACGTCTGGCATCACGCGGATTTTGCGCATGATATTCGCCAGATGCACACGGTCACGAGCGGTCAGACGAATAAAGGCGCTGTAGACGCGACCATCTTTCTCTTCCGTATTCAAACTTTGAATATTCGAGGTCGTGGTGTTAATTGCCGCCGTCAGGTTTGCCAGCGCACCCTGATGATTGAACATCTCCACCTTGATTTCGGTGATGAATTCCTGCGCCGTCTCTTTATCCCATTCCACAGCCATAAACTTCTCTGGCTCTTTCTGGTAGCCACGGATGTTACGGCAGGATTCATGGTGGATCACCAGACCTTTACCGGGGCTGACGTGGGCGATAATCGGGTCGCCAGGAATAGGGCGGCAGCATTTCGCAAAGGTGATCAGCACGCCATCGGCACCTTTAATTGGCAGATGTCCGTGACTTTGGGTTGCCGGTGGAATGGAGGCGTCCCCATGTTGTAGATTTTTCGCGACCACCACGCTCATTGCGTTACCAAGGCCGATTTCAGCCAGCAGATCGTCAAGCGTTGCCAGCTTCATGCGATCCAGCTCGCGCTGAATATTTTCCTGCGGGATTTCATTCAGCTTACGGCTACCACCCAAAGCATGGTTGAGCAGACGACGGCCCAGGCTTACAGAATCATCACGCTTGAGGTTTTTCAGCAACTGACGAATTTTGGCGCGCGCTTTTGAGCTAACGACAAAGTTCAGCCACGCGGCATTCGGGCGAGCGCCCGGTGCGGTAATGATTTCAACGGTTTGACCGCTGGTAAGCGGCTGCGACAGCGGGTAAGGCTGGCGGTCAACGCGTGCGCCCACGCAGGCATGACCGATATCGGTATGCACTGCATAAGCGAAGTCGACGGGCGTTGCACCGGCAGGCAGCTCGACAATGCGCCCTTCCGGTGTGAAAACGTAAATCTCATCCGGGAAGAGATCGGATTTAACGCTCTCGATAAATTCAAACGAACTACCGGCGCTCTGTTGCAGCTCCAGCAGGCTTTGCATCCAGCGCTGGGCGCGGATTTGTGCGGTAGTACTGGTTTCGCCGTGCTCTTTATAAGCCCAGTGCGCGGCAACACCCATCTCCGCCATCTGATCCATATCTTCGGTACGGATCTGGACCTCAACCGGCACGCCGTGCGGGCCAATCATCGAGGTGTGCAAAGACTGATAGCCGTTCGCTTTTGGAATGGCGATATAGTCTTTCACGCGGCCCGGACGCGGCTTGTACAGGCTGTGCATCTGGCCCAGCACGCGATAACAGGTGTCAGAATCATTGACGATCACGCGGAAAGCGTAGATGTCCATGATTGAGTGAAAACGCTGCTCTTTGAGCACCATTTTGCAGTAAATCGAATAAAGATGCTTTTCGCGACCACTGACGCGGCACGGTATTCCCGCTTCCTGCAAACGCCCTTCGATTTCAGAAAGAATCTTCTGGATCATCTCTTTACGGTTGCCGCGCGCGGCTTTCACCACTTCTTTGATTACGCGATAACGGTTGGGATACAGCGCCTCAAAACCCAGCTCTTCGAGTTCGGTTTTAATGTGGTGGATACCTAAACGGTGCGCCAGCGGGCTGTAAATTTCGAGAGTTTCACGGGCGATGCGGCGACGTTTGTCCGGGCGAAGTGAGCCCAGCGTGCGCATGTTGTGGGTACGGTCGGCAAGTTTGATGAGGATGACGCGGATATCCTGCACCATCGCCATAATCATCTTGCGAAAGTTTTCGGCCTGCGCCTCTTTCTTATCGCGGAACTTGAGTTTATCAAGTTTCGACACCCCCTCTACCAGCTCGGCGACGCTTTTACCAAAAAGCTGTTCCATATCCTGGTAGGTGGCGGGAGTATCTTCAATCACGTCATGCAGCAGCGCCGCCATCAGCGTTTCATAGTCGAGTTTCATCTCGGCCAGAATGCAGGCAACCGCTACCGGGTGCGTGATATAGGGTTCACCGCTTGAACGTGTTTGCCCCTCGTGAGCATCACGTGCAACGAGATACGCCTGCCGCAGACGCTTGATTTGGTCTTCCGGCAGGTAGGTTTGAATCAGTTGATTCAGGCTTTCAAACAGATACAAGGGCGACCCGCTTTGTGATTAACGACGACCTTCAGCAATAGCGGTAACGGCTTGTAATTCAGCGGCTTCCTGCTCTTGCTGTTCCTGGCGTTCGCGAACGTCGAGGATCTGGTTGTTGATCAGACCTTCTTCGATTTCGCGCAGCGCGATTACAGTGGTTTTATCGTTTTCTTCCGGTACCAGCGGATCCTTTCCGCCTACCTGCATCTGACGAGCGCGACGCGCGGCGACCAGTACCAGGTCAAAACGGTTACCAATTTTCTCTACAGCGTCCTGAACAGTTACGCGTGCCATACTTAAAAAGCTCCACAGGTGAAGAAATGACTGGGCATGATACTGAAATCAGGTTCAGTCTGCCAACAATTTGCTGATTAAAGCGTCATGACGCTGCTTTTGGCGGCTCATGCGCAGACGTTCGGCGCGAATAATGGTCTTCAAATCGGTCAACGCGGTATCGAAGTCATCATTCACAATCAGATAATCATATTCGGCGTAATGGCTCATTTCTGCAACAGCTTGCGCCATACGCTTTGCAATGACCTCTTCGCTGTCCTGACCGCGACCGCGTAGACGGCGGTCCAGTTCAATTTTGGACGGCGGTAAAATAAAGATACTCCGGGCGTGCGGCATCTTCTGGCGAATTTGCTGCGCGCCCTGCCAGTCGATATCGAGAAAAACATCGACACCGGTCGCCAGTACTTGCTCAATGGCCTCACGCGAAGTGCCATAGTAATTACCAAAAACTTCTGCGTGTTCGAGGAACGCATCTCTGCTAATCATTTCTTTAAATTCATCATGATTAACAAAGAAATAATGTTCACCGTGGACTTCACCAGGACGCGGTTGGCGTGTGGTGTGTGAAACAGAAACCTGGGTGTCATACAACGGTTGGGTTTTTAATAAAGCCTGAATCAGGCTGGATTTACCCGCGCCACTGGGGGCAGAAACAATATAAAGCGTGCCTTGAGCCATGAGTATCTTTCGTATGTGATTAGCGAAATAAAGCCTACATACGAGCTTATTATACACGGCGCGGCCATGTGACGTAGCCCTTGCTCACACTTTTTGCGCAAAGTTGTTGCGTTTTGCGTAGCTGCTTCCGCATTTGCCTGTCATTCACTGCAATAAAGACGATTTTCAGGAAGCGTCCTCGCAGACTCCGTTTTTGCCACTCGGCTTTGCTTTCATCACGTTGTATATCTGCCTGACTACCTACAGCGGAGGTGATGATGAAAGTATGGATGGCGATATTAATAAGTATCTTGTGCTGGCAATCATCTGTGTGGGCGGTCTGTCCGGCCTGGTCGCCAGCCAGAGCACAGGAAGAAATTTCCCGCCTGCAACAGCAAATAAAACAGTGGGACGATGACTACTGGAAGGAAGGAAAAAGTGAGGTGGAAGACGGTGTTTACGATCAGTTAAGCGCCCGTCTTACGCAGTGGCAACGCTGCTTTGGGAGCGAGCCCCGCGACGTGATGATGCCGCCTTTAAATGGTGCGGTTATGCATCCGGTTGCCCATACGGGTGTACGCAAAATGGTGGATAAAAACGCATTAAGTCTGTGGATGCGAGAACGTAGCGATCTTTGGGTGCAGCCAAAAGTTGATGGCGTTGCGGTAACCCTGGTTTATCGGGACGGGAAACTGAACAAAGCAATCAGTCGCGGTAATGGCCTGAAAGGCGAGGACTGGACGCAGAAAGTTAGCTTAATTTCCGCTGTGCCGCAAACCGTTAGCGGGCCTTTAGCCAACAGTACGCTTCAGGGGGAAATATTTCTCCAGCGCGAGGGGCATATCCAACAACAAATGGGGGGAATAAATGCCCGCGCAAAAGTTGCTGGCTTGATGATGCGCCAGGACGATAGCGACACGCTGAATTCTCTGGGCGTTTTTGTCTGGGCATGGCCGGATGGACCGCAGTTAATGTCTGATCGTTTAAAAGAGCTGGCTACCGCAGGTTTTACTCTAACGCAGACGTATACCCGTGCGGTGAAAAATGCTGATGAAGTTGCGCGCGTACGCAATGAGTGGTGGAAAGCGGAATTACCCTTCGTCACCGATGGCGTAGTTGTACGAGCGGCGAAAGAGCCAGAATCCCGCCATTGGCTACCGGGCCAGGCAGAGTGGCTGGTGGCCTGGAAATATCAACCTGTAGCTCAGGTTGCCGAAGTGAAGGCGATTCAGTTTGCGGTGGGTAAGAGCGGTAAAATATCGGTGGTTGCGTCACTCGCACCTGTCATGCTGGATGATAAAAAAGTCCAGCGGGTGAATATTGGTTCCGTCAGGCGCTGGCAGGAGTGGGATATTGCGCCTGGTGATCAGATCCTCGTCAGCCTTGCCGGTCAGGGTATTCCTCGCATTGATGATGTGGTCTGGCGCGGTGCAGAACGTACAAAACCGACACCACCAGAAAACCGCTTTAACTCGTTGACCTGCTACTTTGCTTCTGATGTTTGTCAGGAACAGTTCATTTCACGCTTAGTCTGGCTGGGGTCAAAACAGGTTCTGGGGCTGGATGGCATTGGTGAGGCCGGTTGGCGCGCGCTGCATCAGACTCATCGCTTTGAACATATCTTTTCCTGGCTTTTATTAACGCCAGAGCAATTACAGAACACGCCGGGGATCGCGAAAAGTAAAAGTGCGCAGCTATGGCATCAGTTTAATCTGGCTCGTAAGCAGCCTTTTACTCGCTGGGTGATGGCAATGGGAATACCGCTAACCCGGGCGGCGCTTAATGCCAGTGATGAACGGTCCTGGTCGCAACTTTTATTTAGCACGGAGCAGTTCTGGCAGCAGCTGCCGGGGACTGGATCGGGACGCGCCAGACAGGTTATTGAATGGAAGGAAAATGCGCAAATCAAGAAGCTGGGCAGTTGGCTGGCTGCCCAGCAGATCACAGGTTTTGAACCTTAGTGTCCTTCGTGGCTGTAGTAAAAGACCGGTAATCCCAGCTTAAGGCGTAGCGCCAGTAAGCGGGCAAAAAAGCCGAATACCAGGGTGGAGATAATTACCACATCATGGTTAGAAACATAGTGTTGCAGCGCGATGTACAGCACGGCGGAGGCAAATGAGACACCGGCATACAACTCTTTCTGGAATACCAGTGGGATACGTTTACAGAACATATCGCGCAAAACGCCGCCAAACACGCCGGTGGTTACCGCCGCGACAACGGCAATAATTGGGCCGTGCCCCATATCCAGTGCAACCTGTGCGCCGATGATAGAAAAGACCACCAGTCCAAGCGCATCGAGCACCAGAAACACTTTGCGCAGGTAAGGCATTACAGGAGCAACGATAGTGGTGAGTACTGCGGCGGTAGCGACGATAATCACATATTCCGGGTGTTTGACCCAGCCGAGCGGATAGTGGCCCAGCAGAATATCGCGCACTGACCCTCCGCCAATTGCGGTGGCGGTCGCAATAATAATTACGCCAAATGTATCCATGCGGCGTCGCCCGGCCGCCAGAGCCCCCGTCATGGCTTCGGCAGTAATGCCAACCAAATACAAAATGTGTAACAGCATGGTTCTCTCCCTAAAAATCTGTCTGGCAGGGTAGCGATTTGTGCGTATTGTCACGATTGAGATTTTTTAAGGTGAGAGGAAATTGATAACTTGTAGTTATGTGAAATCGCTATTTTCTGTAGCGTAGATGCATTCTTCTGACTTCTTGTCTGAGAAAATGCATAAGAAAAAATAGGTTAAAATTGAGGGGTGGAAAAGAAAGGTGCAATGTTTAGCCATTGTGTTCACCGCACCTGGACTTTGGCTTACGCATCGGGTATCTCAATCAACAAAAAGAGTTTTTAGTTTCTGCTATTTCTTCTCTGTAATTTTTACACTGTTTTCCAACTGCTTGATGCTGACCTGCGGGGTCGGCAACTCCTCAGGCATGGTTCCGCCAAGTTCCTGAATGGTTTGCATCACCTTGCTACCCACGTCAAAGTGTGTGGTATTAGCTTGCTGTTTTGAATTCACGCCATCCCGCTTGAGTTTTTCTTCTGTTTGGGTAGCTCGAAAGAGATTAGCCGCCAGTTCTGTTGAACCCATATGATCCAGGATCTTCTGATTCTTTTTCAGCCCCTTCCGCTGATGAATAGCTTTCTGATCTAATCCACCATACAGCCCCTGGTAACCATGATTCTGAAATATGGCGAAATCAGTAGCTGTCGCTACCCCAGCTTGCTGTGCTGCCTCAACCAATTGTTTGTTATGTTCTTTCAACTCATTTCTCAGAAACAGACGCTTTTCGTCTTCACGAAGTTGCTTAAATGCTTCATCGTCAGCAAGCTCCTGCCGTCGGGTCTGGATAGCAAAATAAGTCTGCCCTGCCGCAATGACCGGTTTCGCAGGGTCGCCGTTTTGTACTACCAGGTAACAGGCATAGCGGGAGAGTACGATGTCTTTTAATGCTCTTTTGGCATTTGAGCCAATTTTGACCATATCGAGGATCTCCTCGAAATGGTCATCAATTGTGTGACCACTGTTCTCACAGGCTTCTTTGGCGCGCGTTAATACAGGTATAAAGTGACGATACTCTGAATAACCCAGTAGTTTCCCAAGTTGTCTTGCTGACCATTGTTCTGCTCCGTTTGCATTAATCAGTTTTATCTCTTCAAAAGGTTGATGATGTTCGTTCATTGCCCACTCCATGTGATATCAATTGCAAAGAAAGTAAATCTGTAACTGTATTTATATACAGTTGTGAGTATCTCACGTTCTCAGTGTGCTGGGCAAAAAAACATCGCAAAATCTGGAGCAGGCACGAAAAACAGAATTGAAAGTTGCGGGGAAGAAAAATGCCGCTCTGTTTGAGTGGGCGGCATTTGTGAAGGCTGAAAAGTAAGAATTGGCGTTACGAGTTATTCAATATTCTGAATCTGCTCGCGCATCTGCTCAATCAACACTTTCAGCTCAATCGCGGAGTTTGTCACTTCGGCATTGATAGACTTCGACGCAAGAGTGTTCGACTCGCGGTTGAACTCCTGCATCATAAAGTCCAGACGACGACCAACGGCTTCTTTTTTCTTCAGAATGTTGTAGGTCTCTTTGACATGCGCTTCGAGGCGGTCCAGTTCTTCGGCAACGTCAATTCGTTGTGCCAGCAGAACCAACTCCTGCTCCAGACGGTTGTTTTCCAACTGAACCTGAGCATCTTCCAGCTTCGCGACCAAGCGTTCACGCTGCCATTGCAGGATTTCCGGCATATGGGAGCGGACTTTGACCACTTCGGCGGTGACGCCTTCCAGACGCTGCTCGATCAATGCTTTCAGTGCCTGACCTTCGGTTTCGCGCGCGACAATAAAGTCGTCCAGCGTACCATCCAGCGCCGCGAGAATTTCAGCGGCAATGGCGTCAAGATCCTGCTCCTGGGCTGCCATCACGCCCGGCCAGCGTAGAATATCAACCGGGTTGATTTCCCCTTCGTCACTCTGCATTTTTACCCAGTTCGCGGCAGTTACCAGCTGTTTAGCCAGTTTTTCGTTGAGGATCAGCTCACCTTGCGCGCTAACATCTGGCTCATAGCGCAGGGTACATTCCACTTTACCGCGCGTCAGGCGAGAACGAATACGCTCGCGAACGACAGGTTCAAGGCTACGGAACTGCTCCGGCAGACGAAAGTAAGTTTCCAGATAACGCTGGTTTACCGAGCGCATTTCCCAGGTTGCGCTCCCCCATTCACCCTTGATTTCACGCCGGGCGTAGGCGGTCATACTGCGGATCATAGACGTTCCTGTTTATAAAAGGAGAGGTGGAAGGATTATAGCCATCGATGCCTTGTCAGGATAGGAATAACCGCCGGAAGTCCGTATAATGCGCAGCCACATTTGTTTCAAGCCGGAGATTTCAATATGCGTCCAGCAGGCCGTAGCAATAATCAGGTGCGTCCCGTTACCCTGACTCGTAACTATACAAAACATGCAGAAGGCTCGGTGCTGGTCGAATTTGGCGATACCAAAGTGTTGTGTACCGCCTCTATTGAAGAAGGCGTGCCGCGCTTCCTGAAAGGTCAGGGCCAGGGCTGGATCACCGCAGAGTACGGCATGCTGCCACGTTCTACCCACACCCGTAACGCTCGTGAAGCGGCGAAAGGTAAGCAGGGTGGACGCACAATGGAAATCCAGCGTCTGATCGCCCGTGCGCTTCGCGCGGCAGTAGATTTGAAAGCGCTGGGTGAGTTCACCATTACGCTGGACTGCGACGTGCTTCAGGCTGATGGTGGCACGCGTACCGCTTCGATTACGGGTGCCTGTGTGGCGCTGGCAGATGCGCTACAGAAGCTGGTGGAAAACGGCAAGCTGAAAACCAACCCGATGAAAGGGATGGTAGCCGCGGTTTCTGTCGGGATTGTGAACGGCGAAGCGGTTTGCGATCTGGAATACGTTGAAGACTCTGCCGCAGAGACCGACATGAACGTAGTGATGACCGAAGACGGGCGCATCATTGAAGTGCAGGGGACGGCAGAAGGCGAGCCGTTCACCCATGAAGAGCTACTCACCTTGTTGGCGCTGGCCCGAGGGGGAATCGAATCCATTGTAGCGACGCAGAAGGCGGCGCTGGCAAACTGATTTTTAAGGCGACTGATGAGTCGCTTTTTTTTGTCTGTAGAAAAGTAAGATGAGGAGCGAAGGCATGAAACCATATCAGCGCCAGTTTATTGAATTTGCGCTTAGCAAGCAGGTGTTAAAGTTTGGCGAGTTTACGCTGAAATCCGGGCGTAAAAGCCCCTATTTCTTCAACGCCGGGCTGTTTAATACCGGGCGCGACCTGGCACTGTTAGGCCGTTTTTACGCTGAAGCATTGGTGGACTCCGGCATTGAGTTCGATCTGCTGTTTGGCCCTGCTTACAAAGGGATCCCGATTGCCACCACAACCGCCGTGGCGTTGGCGGAGCATCATGACCTGGACCTGCCGTACTGCTTTAACCGCAAAGAGGCAAAAGACCACGGTGAAGGCGGCAATCTGGTTGGTAGCGCGTTACAAGGACGCGTAATGCTGGTAGATGATGTGATCACCGCCGGAACGGCGATTCGTGAGTCGATGGAAATTATTCAGGCCAATGGCGCGACGCTTGCTGGCGTGTTGATTTCGCTCGATCGTCAGGAACGGGGGCGCGGCGAGATTTCGGCGATTCAGGAAGTTGAGCGTGATTACAACTGCAAAGTGATCTCTATCATCACCCTGAAAGATCTGATTGCTTACCTGGAAGAGAAGCCGGAAATGGCGGAACATCTGGCGGCGGTTAAGGCCTATCGCGAAGAGTTTGGCGTTTAAAGAAACTCGCCGGATGAAAATTCATCCGGCGTCATATTACTGCAACTGCGCGGCAATTAGCGGCCAGCGGGCGTCAAAATCATCCGTCGGGCGGTATTTAAATTCGCTGCGGACAAAACGTGACAGCATACCTTCACAGAAGGCCAGGATCTGGCTTGCCAGCAGGGTTTCATCGGTGGTGTAACCTTCACCCTCACGCATTCTCTTTTCACGCAATACCTGGCGCAGCTGCGCTTCAATACGCTCGAACAGCTGGTTGATGCGCCCTTGCAGGCGATCCTGTTCAAACATTAGCGCATGACCAGTGAGGATGCGGGTCAGGCCAGGATTACGCTCACCAAAACCGAGAAGCAGCAACACAATCAGACGCAGGCGCGCTGTGGTGTCTTTCTCATCTTTCAGAATCAGATTGATGCGAGTAATCAGGCTATCTTCGATAAACTCAATCAGGCTATCGAACATGCGGGTCTTACTGGGGAAGTGGCGATACAGTGCCGCTTCGGAAACGCCGACAGAGGCGGCCAGTTTTGCCGTCGTGATACGTTGGCTTCCATCGCTGGATTCCAGCATCAGCGCCAGAGACTGAAGTATTTCCTCGCGACGGTTCCTTTTCGCAGTTTGTTTTTCTGCCATGTTACAAAATACCCCTGAAAATAAGCACTTGCCAGGCGGCACCCACGCTATGACCGCAAACGAAATGTTTGCGGCTATGTTATGACGTTATTCGGATGCGTATGTGTTACTGACGACCAGAGTGACCAAAGCCGCCTTCACCGCGGTCGGTGGCGTCGAAATCTTCCACCAGATTAAATTCAGCCTGTACTACCGGAACAAAAATCATCTGGGCGATGCGTTCGCCAGGTTGAATGGTGAAGCTGTCCTGACCACGGTTCCACACGGAAATCATCAACTGGCCCTGATAGTCGGAATCGATCAATCCTACCAGGTTACCAAGCACGATACCGTGCTTATGTCCCAATCCGGAGCGCGGCAGCATCATTGCCGCCAGTGAAGGATCGGCAATATGAATCGCCAGCCCGGTCGGAACCAGCGTAGTGTCACCCGGAGCCAGTTCTACGGCGTCGTCGAGACAGGCACGCAGGTCAAGTCCGGCAGAGCCAGAGGTGGCATAAGTCGGGAGCGGAAATTCCTTCCCAACGCGCGGGTCCAGAATCTTAACGTCGATTTTTTTCATCATAACGGGTCACGATCTCGTCGAGTAATAATTGGCCAAGGAGCTCTTTGCGCTCAAGCGGTAAGACTTTATCTCCGTCCTGCCAGAAAAGGTGTAATGCGTTGTTGTCGCTGTTAAATCCTTGAGTTGGCTGGGAAACATCGTTCGCGCAGATCAGATCAAGGTTTTTACGGATACGTTTTTGCCGGGCGTATTCTTCCACATTATTTGTTTCGGCGGCAAATCCAACGACGTAGGGTCGATGGTCTTTTAGTGCGGCAACGCCTGCGACGATATCGGGGTTTTTAACCATTTTTATTGTTAATTCATCACCCTGCGTGGCCTGCTTTTTGATTTTTTCTGGGGCCACGGTAGCTGCGCGATAATCCGCCACGGCGGCGCAGCCGATAAAAATATTTTGCTGCTGTACAGAAGCATTCACGGCGGCTTCCATTTCCAGCGCGGTCATCACATCAACACGTTTAACAAACGGTGGCGTCGGTAGTGAAACCGGACCTGATACCAGCGTGACGTTCGCGCCACGACGGGCAGCGGCGGCGGCGATAGCAAAACCCATCTTGCCGGAGCTGTGATTAGAGATATAACGCACCGGATCGAGCGGTTCACGCGTCGGACCGGCGGTAATCATAATGTTCAGATGTTTCAGGTCGTTGACGGGCGAAAAATGCGCCACCGCCATATCCACAATGGTTAACGGATCGAGCATTCGCCCAGGACCGATATCACCACAAGCCTGACTGCCACTGTCTGGCCCCCAGATGAGCAAACCACGGGAAGCAAGCACCTCTAAATTATGCTGCGTGGCAGCGGCACGGTACATCTGCTGGTTCATGGCGGGGAGCACGGCTACAGGCGCAGGTGTAGCCAGACAAATCGTCGATACCAGGTCATTCGCCATTCCGGCAGCAACACGGGCAATCAAATCTGCCGTGGCAGGGGCGAGAATCACTAAATCAGCCCATTTACCCAGCTCAATATGGCCCATAGCGGCTTCGGCTGCCGGGTCCAGCAAACTGTCGGAAACGGGATAACCAGAAACCGCCTGCAAGCTAAGTGGGGTGATAAAGGCTTTTGCCGCTTCGGTCATGGCTACGCGGACGTCGGCCCCGCGATCGCGCAAACGACGCACCAGTTCAGGGGTTTTATAGGCAGCAATACCGCCGCTAACGCCGAGAACGATTTTTTTACCGGCCAGGCTCATGATGATTTTTCCTGTTGGGTGACACCAGAAGTTGGCGATTTTATCACAATACTTTTGTTGTCGTGCCTTCACCTGAGAATCACTTTGCGAGGCGCTTTCCAGGATTGAAAACTGGCCGTCGATTTAACGGAACGGCTATGACAGGATGCGAGCACCACAAAGGAGGTGAAGGTGAAAAACAATTCACAGCTGTTGATGCCGCGCGAAAAAATGCTGAAGTTTGGTATTAGCGCCTTAACGGATGTCGAGCTGCTGGCGCTATTTCTGCGTACCGGAACGCGCGGTAAAGATGTATTAACCCTGGCAAAAGAGATGCTGGAGAATTTCGGCTCTCTTTATGGCTTGTTAACCTCTGAATATGAACAATTTAGTGGCGTTCATGGAATTGGCGTGGCGAAATTTGCCCAGTTAAAGGGGATTGCTGAACTGGCGCGGCGTTACTACAACGTGCGGATGCGTGAAGAAAGCCCTTTACTCAGCCCGGAGATGACGCGGGAATTTTTACAAAGCCAGCTCACGGGTGAGGAGCGGGAGATCTTTATGGTGATCTTTCTCGACTCACAACACCGGGTTATAACGCATAGCCGTCTTTTTTCCGGCACGCTAAACCATGTTGAAGTCCATCCTCGGGAAATTATCCGCGAAGCGATAAAAATAAACGCCTCGGCGCTGATCCTTGCACATAATCACCCTTCGGGTTGTGCTGAACCCAGTAAAGCGGATAAACTCATTACTGAACGGATAATAAAGAGTTGTCAGTTCATGGATTTACGCGTGCTCGACCATATCGTGATTGGGCGTGGAGAGTATGTTTCTTTTGCCGAACGCGGTTGGATTTAACCCGCTATGCGCGATCCTTCGGGATCTTTGTCTGTTCGGGACTTGAGCACATCGCTGAGTCAGCGTATACTACGCCACCTTTGAGAATCTCGGGTTTGGCATTTGGGCCTGGCAATCGAGAGTTCACATAGAACTGCGATGACCGGGCTGTAAAGCCTGACGAGGCGCCAATACCCCATACGAAGCTCGAGCTAATTTGATTTTTGGAGAATAGACATGTCCCGAGTCTGCCAAGTTACTGGCAAGCGTCCGGTGACCGGTAACAACCGTTCCCACGCACTGAACGCGACTAAACGCCGTTTCCTGCCGAACCTGCACTCTCACCGTTTCTGGGTTGAGAGCGAGAAGCGTTTTGTCACCCTGCGCGTATCTGCTAAAGGTATGCGTGTAATCGATAAAAAAGGCATCGATACAGTTCTGGCTGAACTGCGTGCCCGTGGCGAAAAGTACTAAGTACTTAGAGGAAATAAATCATGGCTAAAGGTATTCGTGAGAAAATCAAGCTGGTTTCTTCTGCTGGTACTGGTCACTTCTATACCACTACGAAGAACAAACGTACTAAGCCGGAAAAACTGGAACTGAAAAAATTCGATCCAGTTGTTCGCCAGCACGTGATCTACAAAGAAGCGAAAATCAAATAATTCTCGCTTTGATGTAACAAAAAACCTCGCTCCGGCGGGGTTTTTTGTTATCTGCTTGCCCCCATATTGACTGCATCTGTTCATTCCTGGAGATGCTATGCCTGAATTACCCGAAGTTGAAACCAGCCGCCGCGGCATAGAACCGCATCTCGTTGGTGCAACCATTCTTCATGCAGTGGTGCGCAACGGACGCTTGCGCTGGCCGGTTTCAGAAGAGATCTACCGTTTAAGCGACCAACCAGTGCTTAGCGTGCAGCGGCGGGCTAAATATCTGCTGCTGGAGCTGCCTGAGGGCTGGATTATCATTCATTTAGGGATGTCTGGCAGCCTGCGCATCCTTCCAGAAGAACTTCCCCCTGAAAAGCATGACCATGTGGATTTGGTGATGAACAACGGCAAAGTGCTGCGCTACACCGATCCGCGCCGCTTTGGTGCCTGGCTGTGGACCAAAGAGCTGGAAGGGCATAATGTGCTGGCCCATCTTGGACCGGAGCCGCTTAGCGACGATTTCAATGGTGAGTATCTGCATCAGAAGTGCGCGAAGAAAAAAACGGCGATCAAACCGTGGCTGATGGATAACAAGCTGGTGGTAGGCGTAGGGAATATCTATGCCAGCGAATCTCTGTTTGCGGCGGGGATCCATCCGGATCGGCTGGCGTCATCACTGTCGCTGGCGGAGTGCGAATTGCTGGCTCGGGTGATTAAAGCGGTGTTGCTGCGTTCGATTGAGCAGGGCGGTACAACGCTAAAAGATTTTCTGCAAAGCGACGGTAAACCGGGCTATTTCGCGCAGGAATTGCAGGTTTACGGGCGAAAAGGTGAGCCGTGTCGGGTGTGCGGTACGCCGATTGTGGCGACTAAACATGCGCAGCGGGCAACGTTTTATTGTCGGCAGTGCCAGAAGTAATTCATGCGCGCCGGATGGCATACCATCCGGCATAAACGCTACGCTAACTTCGCCATCAGCGCCTGATGGACATTCTCCGGCAGGAAATGGGTGACATCGCCCTGATGGTGCGCCACCTCTTTCACCAACGATGAAGAGATAAACGACCACTCTTTTGACGGCATCAGAAACACACTTTCCAGTTCCGGCATTAAGTGGCGATTCATATGCGCCAGCTGCATTTCATATTCAAAATCTGCCACCGCACGCAGGCCACGAATCAGCACCGTAGCGTGTTGATTGCGGGCGAAGTTCGCCATCAAATCACTAAACCCGACCACTTCCACGTTCCCCAGATGCGCGGTTGCCTGCTGTGCCAGCTCCACACGCTCTTCCAGGGTAAACATCGGTTTTTTACTGGGGCTGGCGGCAATCGCCAGAATAACGTGATCGAACATTTGCGTGGCGCGCGTCACGATATCGATATGACCATTGGTAATGGGATCGAAAGTACCCGGATAAATCGCCCGTTTTTGCATAACAACCTCAATGCGTTTTCGGTGGCAGGTAAGGTTCCAGCAGTTGAAGCAGACGCTGTAGCGCGCCCTGGTTTTGATACAGTACTTCAACGGCATGACGGCCATAGAAACTACGGTAATCGGCGTCGGTGAGTAAAGAGGAAACCTCTTTTACAAGCGTAGTGGCATCGGTAACGGTAATCAGCCCGCTTGCCTGCTCCAGCCGCGCGCAAATGTCTTTAAAGTTAAAAGTATGCGGCCCCATCAATACCGGAATAGCGTGTGCGGCAGCTTCCAGCGGATTATGCCCACCACGTTCAACCAGTGAACCGCCAACAAAAGCGAGATCGGCAATGCCGTACAGTAACATCAACTCGCCCATCGTATCGCCAACCACAACCTGCGTGCTGGTGGAGGGGACTTCCCCTGAAGAGCGTGTGATATAGCTTAGTCCAGCCTGGCGGACAAGGTTAATCGCATCCGGGAAGCGTTCCGGATGACGGGGTACCAGGATGAGCAATAAATTCGGGAATTGCTGTAATAATGCCTGATGTGCGGCAATGACCACGCTCTCTTCACCTTCGTGAGTGCTGGTGGCAATCCATACCGGGCGGTGTGGTGCCCACTGGCGGCGCAGCGTCACTGCTTTAGCAGCCAGTTGCGGCGTTACAGAAATATCGAATTTCAGGCTACCGGTAACGGTCACCTGATTATTTTTTGCGCCCAGCGCCACAAAACGTGCACCATCTTCTTCATTTTGGGCGGCAATCAGCGTAATACGACGCAGCAAGCGACGGACGAATTTACCCAGTTTGGCATAACCTGCGGCCGAGCGGGCAGAGAGTCGCGCGTTAGCGATCACCAGCGGAATTTTACGTTTATGTAGCGCCGCAATCAGGTTAGGCCATAGTTCGGTTTCCATAATCAACACCAGTTTAGGGTCGACTTTATTCAGGAAACGATTAAGTGCATCGGGCAGGTCATATGGCAGATAAACGTGCTGAACATCCTTCCCGAAAGCCGATTGTACGCGCTCCGAACCGGTTGGTGTCATGGTTGTAACGGTAATCGGTAAATCAGGATAACGATGACGCAGCGCGCGCACCAATGGGATCGCCGCCAGAGTTTCACCGACGGAGACGGAGTGCAGCATAATGCCGCCTGGTTTTAGCGGATGGCGGTAAAAACCGTAACGTTCACCCCAGCGTTTTCGATAGGCCGGAGCCTTACGTCCGCGCACCCAGAGCCGTATCCAGATCAGCGGCTGAATAAGGTAGAGAAGGGCGGTGTAAAGCAATTCAAGCATAATAAATAGCTGACTTATGGATGTGCTGGGGATTCTATGTATTTAGCACCGGGTTTGCCATTACTTTTCCTTTTTTTGACTTAATTAGCCTCTGTTTGAGCTGATCTGCCGCTAGATCTTCATTTTTTTTGTATTTTTATGCGATTCATTGAATTTCAGCCAGGATTGCAGCTTTACATCGACAATATCTGGATTCTCGAGTATGCAAAATTTTATCTCTATGATTTTTATAATTAAAACATATTTTGTGTATAAAAATCATTCGGGTCGGATTGCTGCGAAAGAAATGATACACTAGCGCGTCAAAGTAAGTGCGTTATCAGTATTCGGGTAGCTGTTGAGCCTGGGGCGGTAGCGTGCTTTTTTCTGCTTAACTTAACCAGACAATCACACAAAAGAGTCGCTAGTGGAAAAGCCATTTCGAAAAATCCTGGTCATAAAGATGCGATATCACGGAGATATGTTATTAACTACTCCTGTAATCAGTACACTCAAGCAGAATTATCCCGACGCAAAAATCGATATGCTGCTTTACCAGGATACAATTCCGATTTTATCTGAAAACCCAGAAATTAATGCACTCTATGGTATAAGCAATAAAGGTACGGGAACATTCGATAAAATTAAAAATGCACTTTCACTGATAAAAACTCTGCGTGCGAATAATTACGACCTGGTCATTAATCTTACGGATCAGTGGATGGTGGCCCTGCTGGTACGTTGTTTACCTGCTCGTATGAAAATATCGCAGCTTTATGGTCATCGGCAGCATGGCATTTGGAAAAAAAGCTTTACACACTTAGCGCCTATACACGGTACACATATTGTTGAGCGTAATTTGTCGGTCCTTGAGCCATTAGGTATTACCGATTTTTATACTGAAACAACCATGAGTTACGCCGAGGATTGCTGGAAGAAAATGCGCCAGGAATTAGATGCACTGGGCGTGAAAGATCATTATGTCGTCATCCAGCCGACAGCCAGACAGATATTTAAGTGCTGGGACAACGATAAATTTTCTATGGTTATCGATGCGTTGCAACATCGTGGTTATCAGGTTGTGCTGACTTGTGGCCCTTCGGCAGATGATCTCGCTTGCGTAGATGAAATTGCACGAGGCTGCCAAACAAAACCTATTACCGGCCTTGCCGGTAAAACACGTTTTCCTGAACTGGGCGCATTAATTGATCATGCAGTGCTCTTTATTGGTGTGGATTCTGCGCCGGGGCATATTGCAGCGGCTGTGAAGACGCCAGTTATTAGCCTGTTTGGGGCCACTGATCATGTATTCTGGCGTCCATGGACCGAGAATATTATTCAGTTCTGGGCGGGGAATTATCAAAAAATGCCTACCCGGCACGAACTTGACCGCAACAAAAAATATCTTTCTGTTATTCCAGCGGAAGATGTCATTGCCGCTACGGAAAAGCTGTTGCCAGAAGATGCACCTTCAGCTGACAGGAATGCGCAATTATGATCGTGGCATTTTGCTTATATAAATATTTTCCATTTGGTGGGCTACAGCGTGACTTTATGCGTATTGCCTCAACAGTTGCCGCACGGGGCCACCATGTTCGGGTATATACACAGTCGTGGGAAGGCGATTGCCCGGAAGCATTTGAGCTTATTCGCGTACCGGTTAAATCCCATACTAACCATGGACGTAATGCAGAATATTATGCCTGGGTTCAAAACCATCTGAAGGCACATCCCGCTGATCGCGTTGTTGGCTTTAATAAGATGCCTGGGCTGGATGTTTATTTTGCCGCCGATGTCTGTTATGCCGAGAAAGTGGCGCAAGAAAAGGGATTTTTCTATCGTTTAACATCGCGCTATCGCCATTATGCTGCATTCGAGCGAGCGACTTTCGAACATGGTAAATCGACGAAACTTATGATGTTGACCGATAAGCAAATCGCCGATTTTCAGAAGCATTACCAAACTGAACCAGAACGTTTTCAAATTCTTCCCCCTGGTATCTATCCTGACAGAAAATACAACGCGCAAATCCCAAACAGTCGTGAAATTTATCGCCAGAAAAATGGCATCACTGAACAACAAAACTTATTGCTGCAGGTTGGTTCAGATTTTGGTCGTAAAGGTGTGGATCGCTCAATTGAAGCTTTGGCATCGTTACCAGAATCGTTACGCCATAATACGTTGTTGTTTGTTGTTGGCCAGGATAAACCGCGTAAATTTGAAGTGCTGGCAGAAAAACTCGGTGTGCGTAGTAAAGTGCATTTCTTTTCCGGGCGGAATGATGTGTCTGAATTAATGGCAGCCGCTGATTTATTAATGCATCCCGCTTATCAGGAGGCTGCAGGTATTGTTCTCCTTGAGGCAATTGCCGCGGGATTACCTGTGTTGACGACTGCGGTATGCGGATACGCACACTATATCACAGATGCTAATTGTGGAACGGTCATCGCTGAACCTTTCTCCCAGGAACAATTAAATGACGTTTTACGTAAAGCGTTAACTCAATCTCCATTGCGCATGGCCTGGGCGGAGAATGCTCGGTATTACGCCGATACTCAGGATTTATACAGCCTGCCGGAGAAAGCGGCAGATATCATTACAGGTGGTTTAGATGGTTGAATTAGAAGAGCCACTTGCCACACTCTGGCGTGGTAAAGATGCCTTTGCAGAAGTTAAAAAACTGAATGGCGAGGTCTTCCGTGAACTGGAGACGCGTCGCACATTACGCTTTGAACTGGCCGGCAAAAGTTATTTCCTCAAATGGCACAAAGGGACGACCCTAAAGGAGATTATAAAAAATCTGCTCTCATTGCGGATGCCCGTTTTAGGTGCAGACAGAGAGTGGCACGCTATTCATCGACTGCATGATGTCGGTGTTGATACGATGCACGGAATAGGATTTGGTGAAAAAGGGTTAAATCCATTAACTCGCACATCATTTATTATTACCGAAGATCTCACTCCCACAATTAGCCTTGAAGATTATTGTGCAGATTGGGCGGTCAACCCGCCTGATGTACATATTAAGCGTATGCTGATCGCGCGTGTGGCAACCATGGTGCGCAAAATGCATGCAGCAGGGATTAATCACCGTGATTGTTATATCTGCCACTTTTTACTCCATTTGCCATTTACTGGCCGGGAAGATGAATTAAAAATTTCGGTTATCGATCTGCACCGGGCACAGATACGTGCAAAAGTACCACGTCGTTGGCGGGATAAAGATTTGATTGGTTTATATTTCTCATCAATGAATATTGGTCTGACGCAGAGAGATATCTGGCGATTTATGAAGGTTTATTTTGGGATGCCTTTACGCGATATTTATAGACTTGAGATTGATTTACTTAAAAAGGCAAGGATTAAAGCAGGAAAAATAGAAGCAAGAACAATAAGAAAAAACTTGTAAATAGTATTTTATTACAAAAAGGGATTCTAAAATTGTTGAAATATAGAAACTTCGTTGCTAAGAAGAAAAATTTATACCAAAACGAAGTGTCGTATGTTAAAAATTTACATATTGCACTATGCTTTGACCGTGAATTCATAATGCCAGCGGGTGTTGCATTATATTCAATTATATCCAACAATAGACATATTAACCTTCATTTTCACCTTCTTATATCAGGCATAGAAGAAAAGGAGTGTTCAGCTTTTTACGAACTAGAAGGTCCTAATACATCAATATCTGTATATTATATAACTGATAAATTTGACATTAATCCGGATACATTAGTTCTTGGTATTCCTTTATCAACATGTTTACGTTTTTTAATCCCAGAAGTTATTGATGATAAAATAAATAAGATACTTTATCTTGACTGTGATGTCATATGTAATAGTCCTTTAGATGAACTGGTTGATTATAATTTAAATGCTGATATTGCATGTGTAATTCCAGATTCGCCAGAAATGCAAGAACGTGTAAAAAAATTAGACTATGGCATTGAGTTTATTAATTATTTTAATGCCGGGGTTATGTTTATTAATACCAGCGAATGGAAAAAAAATAATATAACACAAAAAGCGTTAGAAATGATCAACAGTGGAAAAGTATATAGGTATGCAGATCAGGATGTGCTCAATATTTTACTTAATGGACGAGTGCATTACCTTGATAAGAAGTACAATAATAAGACAACATTGTCAGTACGATGTGATGAAGAACAAAAAAACTTGCCCAACACAATTATAATGCATTATGTTACCCAGAATAAACCATGGTACAAAATATTTAGAGCACAAAATTTTGATCATTATTTTTCAAATTCTCCTTGGAAGAACCATAAAAGAAATCTAGCTCCATCATCAAGTGAGATTAGGTTAAAGTCTAAAGTTTTTTGGCTAGAAGGAAAATATTGTAAAGCCATTTCTTATTATTATAAGTATTTACTTGTTAAATTATTTGGCTTAAAGATTTAGCTGGAATGAAATTATGAAAATAGCCTTTATTGGCGAAGCTGTTTCTGGATTTGGCGGCATGGAAACAGTCATTCGTGATGTTATTACTACCTTCAGGCAACAACATATCCAAAGTGAAATTTTTTTCTTTTGTCGTAATGACAAAATGGATAAGGGATGGCTGGAAGGTATTAAGTACTCGTGTTCATTTTCCAATATTCGCTTAGGTTTTTTGCGTCGCGCGAAACATATTCATGCTTTAAGCAAATGGCTTCATGATTATCAGCCAGATGTTGTTATTTGTATTGACGTGATCTCGTGTTTGTATGCGGCCAAAGCTCGTAAAAAATCGGGGATTGATGTACCTGTATTTTCATGGCCGCATTTTTCTTTAGATCATAAAAAACATGCCGAATATATCACCTGTGCCGACTATCATTTAGCCATCAGCTCTGGTATTAAACAGCAAATGATTAGCCGGGGTGTACCAGAATCGACAATAAACGTTATTTTTAATCCCGTTGAGGCGAAAAATTCAGTCATTCCTGCACCCGGGGAAGGCGAAACGGCAACATTCATTTATGTTGGGCGCATGAAATTTGAAGGCCAAAAGCGCGTAAAAGATCTGCTTGATGGCTTATCACAAGTGCAAGGTGACTGGAAACTTCATGTATTGGGAGATGGCTCCGATTTCGAAAAATGCCAGGCTTATGGTAGAGGATTAAATATTGATGATCGAATTGTCTGGTATGGTTGGCAACAACATCCCTGGAAATTAGTTCAGCAAGATATTAAAAAAGTGAGTGCATTATTACTCACGTCATCTTTTGAAGGTTTCCCAATGACTCTACTTGAAGCCTTGTCGTGGGGGATCCCTTGTATCAGTGCAGATTGTGTCTCCGGGCCTGTTGATATCATTCAGCCTGATGTTAATGGTCATTTATATCAACCGGGGGATATGACCGGTTTTGTTGCTCTTCTCAATAAATACATAGCCGGTGAAATTCACATCGCACATGAAAAAATTCCGGCGTCGATCGATAAATTTTATCAACCGAAATATTACGACAGATTGCAAAAGATAATTATTTCTGTTATTTCCCGGAGGAAATAATGCAGCAGGTTTTTTTCCAGGAGACTGAGTTTCTCAATTCGGTTATTGATTATAATCATAAAATAGAAGCAGAAAATCTTTGTCTGGATATTGCTTATGGGACTGACAAAAATTTTCTTTTTGGATGCGGAATATCGATTGCTTCAATATTAAAATATAATGAAGGAAATCAATTATGCTTTCATATTTTTACTGATTATTTCGGTGATGACGATCGCAAATATTTTGATGCCCTGGCCAGGCAATATAAAACAAGAATTAAGATATATTTAATTAATGGTGATCGACTCCGTTCATTACCCTGCACCAAGAACTGGACTCATGCTATTTATTTTCGTTTTGTTATCGCCGATTACTTTTTTAATAAAGCACCCAAAGTTCTTTATCTGGATGCAGATATTATTTGTCAGGGAACTATAGAACCACTTATCAATTACACGTTTTCTGAACATACAGTCGCAATGGTTGTTACAGAAGGACAAAAAGACTGGTGGGCAAAACGTGCTCATTCGTTAGGTGTTGCTGGGATTGCTAATGGTTACTTTAACTCCGGTTTTTTACTGATTAATACTAATCAATGGACGAATGAGCGGGTTTCTGCACGGGCCATTGCAATGTTAAGTGATCCAGAGATAGTCAAAAAAATAACACATCCTGATCAGGATGTATTAAATATGTTATTGGCAGACAAACTTGTTTATGCTGATATTAAATATAACACTCAGTTTAGTTTAAATTATCAACTAAAAGAAAGTTTTAAAAACCCAGTAACTAACGATACAGTTTTTATTCATTATATTGGTCCAACTAAACCCTGGCATGACTGGGCCTGGGATTATCCAATATCACAAGCTTTTATGGCGGCAAAAAATGCTTCACCATGGAAGGATACTGCGTTATTGAAACCGGTTAATAGTAATCAATTAAGATACAGTGCTAAACATATGTTGAAAAAAAAGCAATATATCAAAGGATTTGGCAACTATCTTTTGTATTTTATAAAAAAGCTAAAGCATTAATACTGATAATCTATACTCTAAATAATTCGAGTTGCAGGACAAAAAGCCAGTGGCGTTTTGAGGAACGCTTGCGTTGGCCCTGAAATGCCGAGTAACTCGCCGATGCAGCACATGCAACTTGAAGTATAACGAGTATATAAAGTAATGATATAAGGATAGCCTTGTGAACTCATTTCCTGCCATAGAGATAGATAAAGTTAAAGCCTGGGATTTTAGGCTTATTGATGAAAATACTGCTGAAAGTTTAAATGTTGCCTATGGTGTCGATTCCAATTATCTTGATGGTGTAGGTGTTTCCATTACTTCAATTGTCATTAATAATCGACATGTTAATCTTGATTTTTATATTATTGCTGATGTTTATAACGACGATTTCTTTCAAAAAGTTGAGAAACTTGCTGAGCAATACCAATTAAGAATCACACTTTATAGAATAAATACTGATAATCTTCAGTGCCTGCCTTGTACACAAGTCTGGTCAAGAGCAATGTACTTCCGTTTATTTGCTTTTCAATTATTGGGAGTAACACTTAATCGTTTGCTTTATCTTGATGCCGATGTAGTTTGTAAGGGAAATATTAGTCAACTATTGCATTTAGAGTTTAATGGAGCGGTGGCTGCAGTAGTCAGGGATGTAGACCCAATGCAGGAAAAGGCGGTAGTCAGATTATCTGATCCTGAACTTCGGGGGCAGTATTTTAATTCTGGTGTCGTTTACTTAGACCTAAAAAAATGGACAGAAGCAAAACTAACCGAAAAAGCACTGTCTATTCTTATGAGTAAAGATAGTATTTATAAGTATCCTGACCAGGACGTTATGAATGTCCTACTAAAAGGGATGACAATATTCCTGCCACGTGAGTTCAATACTATATATACAATAAAAAGTGAGTTAAAAGATAAAACGCATCAAAAATATAAAGAGTTGATAAAAGAGGATACTCTTCTTATTCATTATACTGGGGCCACCAAGCCGTGGCACAAATGGGCAATTTATCCATCGGTAAAATACTATAAAATAGCTTTAGAAAGATCCCCCTGGAAAGATGACTCACCACGAGATGCAAAATCAATTATTGAATTCAAAAAAAGATATAAACATCTGTTAGTGCAATATCATTATATCTCAGGACTCATTGCAGGAGTGTGTTATCTTTGCCGAAAATATTACCGTAAATAACATTTAACTGGTTTAACATGATTCAGAAGAATAAAATCAAAGATTTAGTTGTTTTTACCGATGAAAATAACTCAAAGTATCTCAATGTATTAAATGACTTTCTTTCTTATGATATTAATATCATCAAAGTTTTTCGTTCTATAGATGATACAAAAGTCATGCTTATTGATACCGATTACGGTAAATTGATACTTAAAGTTTTTTCGCCTAAAGTAAAACGCAACGAACGTTTCTTTAAATCTCTTTTAAAGGGAGATTATTATGAACGCCTTTTTGAGCATACTCAAAAAGTGCGTAACGAGGGGCTACATTCTCTCAATGATTTTTATTTGTTGGCAGAACGGAAAACATTACGTTTTGTCCATACTTATATCATGCTTATCGAATATATCGATGGCGTAGAGTTGTGTGATATCCCCGATATTGATGAAACTTTAAAAAATAAAATTCAACAATCAATTCGTTCATTACACGAACACGGTATGGTATCTGGTGATCCTCACCGCGGTAATTTTATTATTGAAAATGGTGAAGTACGCATTATTGATCTTTCAGGAAAACGGGCATCTGCACAACGTAAAGCGAAAGATCGTATTGATTTAGAGCGACATTATGGTATTAAGAATGAGGTTAAAGATCTCGGTTATTATCTTTTAGTTTATCGTAAAAAAATACGTAATCTTATGCGGCGTTTGAAAGGGAAGCCAGCACGATAAAGTAAAAGTCTTACATTTAAACGTCTTCGTCAGGACATTTCTATGCGGAGTTCTTATTTCACAGGTTTATCATGAAGAATATTAGATACATTGACAAAAAAGATGTTGAAAACCTGATAGAAAGTAAAACGTCTGATGATGTTATTATTTTTCTTTCCGGCCCCACATCGCAAAAAACACCATTGTCAGTGCTGCAGACAAGGGATGTTATTGCTGTCAATGGTTCTGCACAATATCTATTAAGTCATAATATTATTCCCTATATTTATGTACTTACCGATGTTCGCTTTTTACATCAACGGCGTGATGATTTTTATAAATTTAGCCAGAGAAGTCGTTATACCATCGTAAATGTTGACGTTTATGAACATGCTTCTGAAGAAGATAAGCGGTACATCCTTCAAAACTGCCTGGTACTACGTTCATTTTACCGCAGAGAAAAAGGTGGATTGATCAAGAAGATCAAGTTTAATATTTTGAGCCGAATTCATAAAGAGCTCCTGATCTCTGTACCTTTTTCTAAAAAAGGTCGTCTGGTTGGCTTTTGCAAGGATATTAACCTCGGTTATTGTTCATGCCATACCGTTGCTTTTGCTGCAATCCAAATAGCCTATTCGCTGAAGTATGCTCGTATTATCTGTTCAGGCCTTGATTTAACGGGTAGCTGTTCGCGTTTCTATGATGAAGATAAGAATCCTATGCCCTCAGAGTTGACTCGGGATTTATTCAAAATTTTACCATTTTTCCGTTTTATGCGTGAAAATATAGAAGATATCAATATTTATAATTTATCCGACGATACTGCAATTCAATATGATATTATTCCCTATATGAAAATATCCGAAATTGAAGAGCCGTGTGTTTATGAAAAAATAAGCTAATATTTTATATGTGTTTATTACGTGTTATAAATTATATTGGAGTTGGCTAATAATGATTAAAAAAATAATATTTACCGTCACACCAATATTTTCTATACCGCCAAAAGGAGCTGCAGCGGTTGAAACATGGATTTATCAGGTCGCAAAAAGACTTTCGATTCCAGTAACTATCGCCTGTATTCGAAACGAAGGTTACCCAACCTACACAAAAGTAAATGATCACTGTGATATTCACTACATTGGTTTTAGTCGAGTCTATAAACGACTTTTCCAAAAGTGGACTCGACTTGATCCTGTGCCATATTCTCAGCGTATTTTAAATACCCAACCTAAAAACACTGATCCGAAAGACTCTGTTATTGTTATCCACAATAGCATGAAGCTGTATAAACAGATTCGTAGCAGAAGCCCTCACGCGCAGCTAGTTATGCATCTTCATAATGCTTTCGAGCCAGGTGAGTTAGACAAAAATGCAAAGATAATTGTTCCTAGCCAGTTTCTTTTCGATTTCTATTCGGAAAAAATGCCTGATGCAAATATTGCTATTGTGCCTAATGGTTTTTGTTCTGAATCGTATGAACAAAATAATACTGAAGATTTGAGGCAGAAACTGAACATTGATGCAAATGATACCGTGTTATTATTTGCAGGAAGGATATCACCAGATAAAGGTTGCCTGATGCTTATGGAGGCTTTTAATCAGCTGAATAAGATACAAGATAACCTCAAACTGGTGATTGTCGGAGATCCTTTTGCCAGTAAAAAAGGCGAAAAAGCTGAATATCAGAAAAAAGTTCTGGATGCAGCGAAAGCTATTGGAGCGCAATGCATTATGGCGGGTGGACAGCCTCCAGAGCAGATGCATAACTATTACCGTTTAGCAGATTTAGTTGTTGTTCCTTCTCAGGTAGAAGAAGCTTTTTGTATGGTAGCTGTTGAAGCGATGGCGGCAGGTAAACCAGTGCTTGCCAGTCAAAAAGGTGGAATTAGTGAGTTTGTTCTGGAAGGAATTACAGGCTATCACCTTGCAGAGCCTATGACATCTGAAAGTATTCTCGCGGATATTAAGCGCGTTTTGGCGGATGCTGACAGAGCTCAAATTGCTAAAAATGCCCGAAATTTTGTTTTCTCAAAATATAGCTGGGAACATGTTACTCAGCGTTTTGAAGCACAAATACAAGACTGGTTTGGTTAAAAATTATTGGATTTGAAGAGCCTGCCTGAACTTAATGTCAGGCAGGCTTTTTTTTATTTATTCCGCATTGCTAACAGTAAACCAACAATCAAGCCAATTGGTTTGAGATCAACTTCCTCGAAGTTACCTCGAATAATATAAAAGCTTACAAGCGTTAAAAATAGTAGTAATTGACCATTATAAGGAGTGACGACAACTGTTTTAAACGTTGCATTAGCTGTCTCTTTGATAATAGAGCCATACAGATAAAGTAAAGCGAGTAGTCCAGCCAAACCCGCTGCAAACCAAATTGACAAAACAACGTTGTGTGGCCCAATGGATTGCCTGAACTTCCATGACGGAAAATCTACAACACGCTTATTATATATTGCATGGTAAATATCATCGCCGTAGCCATATCCCTTAAGAGGATTTTCCATAATTAATGTCCACGCCGTACCTTGAGTACCATTGGTATAGCGATAAGAACTGTCGGTCTGTTGAAGTTTATAAATAAGCCTGTCTTTACCAGCATGATCACCTTTATAGGTAAATACACCCACTGCGGCAACAGAAATAACGATGGAAGTCAGCATCAATAATTTCCACTGACGATTTAAGATTAACCATAGCAGAGTCACTATGAATACTGCCAGCCATGCACCACGAGACAGCGTTCCTAATAGCAGAAATAAGAAAACTGCACTAAAAATTACGAATGCTATTTTATAAGAGGTTTTCTTGATAAGCCAAAGGTTTAATAATGCTGGAAACAGAAACACCATTGAATCGGAAATACTACGGTGTTCATAGGTGGAAAATGGCATTATTCCTTTATTATAATCCTGAATATAAAGAATAAGTTCAACAAGACAACGTAAGCCAAGTCCGGTAACTAATGAGTATAGTACAATTTTACCAATGCTTTCATTATCTTCATCTTTTAATAATGCAGGTATAAGTAAACTATAGGCCAAAAATCCTTTAAGTACCGTATTACTGAATTCTTTAAAACTGATTTTCAGATCAGGTGATATAAAAGTAGCATATAAAAGAATGAGTGATAGTGCCAGGACACTATAAAAAAGATTATTTTTATAGAGTACTTTAAATGTTCCCGGAGCACGAGAAACTTGATAGATTACCGTAATAATCATTAGTATAGATATGATGTGTTTATAACGGGTTATACCATCAAGGAAAAAGGTTGCAATAAAGAGGAATACCAACGCTTTATTCCAGTACGGTTTCCACTTTTCTTTATTACGTAGCGCCAGCGAGGCTGTTAACATTGCTTCTCCACCATCTTAAATAATATATAACGTATTAATCAGGAATTGATTTTATTAAATACCGTTTCTGCAGTCAGATGAGCAAGATCTTTATCTGGTGCCCTACAAACCACCTGATTCTTCCCATATCCGCCAATTAATCCCGGATCGGTTGGTCCATAAACCGTGATATTCGGTCGATCCAGTGCTGCAGTTAAATGACTTAACCCAGTGTCTACCGATACCACGAATTTCGCTCCGGCCAGCACACGGGCAACACCTTCCAGACTCATCTTCGGCAATACTTCAACATAAGCAAATCCTTCCGCCAGTCGTTTCGCCCGTTTTTCCTCATGCGGCGCACCCCACGGAAGTTTAATGCGAATCCCTGAATCTGCCAGTAAACCAATCAATTCTCGCCAGTGTTCTTCCGGCCAGTGTTTATCATCACGGGTCGTCGCATGAAGAAATACGGCATATTCGCCAGCATCTGTAGGCAGGTTCGTCAGAAAATGCTGTGCGATAGCATAATCGCCCTGGGTTTGCGGTTTGCTATAGCCCAGACTTTTGGCAAAAAGTTCGCGGATGCGTTCTACGGCGTGCTGCTGTTTTGCAATATGATGTTTACGATTGTAAAACAGGCTGGCTAAAGGTTCGCGAGCGGTTTGCCAGTCCATTCCATGCTTTACGCCATGCGCCAGACGCGTCACCAGCGCCGCGCTTTTTACCAGCCCCTGAGCATCGATAACTGCGTCATAGTTCTCTGCTTGTAGCGCTTCACGAAACGCTTTGCGTTCAGCTTTTATGGGGGCCGAGAACCAGGCTTTACGCCAGCGACGTATTGCCACAGGAATAACTCGCTCAACGGCGGCGTGCCAGGAAGGAATCTGTGCGAACCCTTCTTCCACCACCCAGTCAAACTTAATCCCTGGGATTGCCTGCTGGGCATCAGTGAGTGCGGGCAACGTATGGAGAACATCGCCCATCGACGATGTTTTAACGATCAAAACCCGCATCCGTCAGGCTTCCTCTTGTAACAATAGAGAGTTGAGTTCTTCCAGCACGCGCTGGGGAGTAATGTCGATCAAGCTCTGGTGATAACCTTCTGCGGCGTCGCCTTTGCGTACTTTGTGATAGCCGGTAATCAGGCGGATCACGCGCGCTTTATGGGATAGCGGCGGTGTGAAGTCCGGGCTACTCGGACCATACAGGGCAACCAGCGGACGATTGAGCGCCGCCGCAACGTGCATCAGGCCAGAATCGTTAGTGACAATGGCTTTACAGGCTGCAATCAGGATAACCGCTTGATCAAGCTGTGTTTCCCCCGCCAGGTTCCGGCACCATGCCTGCTGCTCGGTATTTAAAGCGGCAAGAATCTCATTGCCCGCTTCATGATCTTTCGCCGAGCCAAACAGAACCACTTGATAACCTTCATCAATCAGTTGCTTTGCCAGTTCCGCATAGTGGTAGTGTGGCCAGCGTTTTGCCGGACCAAACTCCGCACCCGGGCAAAAACCAATCATTGGACGTTCTGATGAAAGCGAAAATTGATTACAGGTATATGATTTTTCACCTTCGCTCACCTGCAACTGCGGCCATAACAATGGCTGCGGCAGATCTTGTGCGGTACGCATAATACCTTTGTCATAGGCCAGCGCCACATAGCGTTCCACCATCAGCGGCCAGGCTTCTTTATCCAGCACACGCACATCGTTGAGTAAACCGTAGCGCATTTCGCCGCGCCAGCCGGTGCGATGAGGAATACCCGCGAAGAAAGGCACTAATGCGGATTTGAAGGAGTTGGGTAAAACGTAGGCGCGGTCGTAACGTTTTTCGCGCAGGCTATGACCCAGCTTGCGGCGTTCGCCAATTTCCAGCGCCCCGTGACCAAGCGGCATAGGAATGGCTTCGTTAACTTCCGGCATCCGCGATAATAATGGACGGCACCATGCCGGTGCCATCACGTCGATTATCGCCTGGGGATAGCGCGCCTGGAGCGTGCGATAGAGACTTTGCGACATCATCATGTCGCCAACCCATGACGGGCCGATCACCAATATTTTCATTCACTTCATCCTTCAAGCTGTCTCTGCGGCGGCTGCCTGCGTTCACTCCGGTCACTTACTTTTGTAAGCTCCCGGAGATTCACTTAGTTGCTGCCTTGATACCGCTCGAATGATTTTGTGAATTTACGTTGATGTCGCGATTCAGCCAGGCCATGTATTCCGTTACGCCTTCGGCAACGGTTTTGAACGGTTTGTCATAACCCGCCGCGCGCAGATTCGTCAGATCTGCCTGCGTGAATGCCTGATAGCGGCCTTTCAGTTTATCCGGGAACGGAATGTATTCGATCTGGCCTTTCTTGTGATAAGCAAGCGTTGCATCGGCTACCGCCTGGAAGGATTCCGCACGACCAGTACCGAGGTTGAAGATGCCGGAAACGCCATTTTCCAGGAACCACAGGTTTACATCTGCCACGTCGCCAACATAGACGAAGTCGCGTTTAAAGTTCTCGCTACCTTCGAACAGCTTCGGTGATTCACCGTTATTAAGCTGGGTGTTGAGATGGAAAGCGACGCTCGCCATGCTGCCTTTATGGCCTTCACGCGGTCCATAAACGTTGAAATAACGGAAGCCAACAATCTGTGAGTTTGCTTCCGGCAGAATTTGACGAACATATTCATCAAACAGGAATTTCGAGTAACCGTAGACGTTCAACGGTTTTTCGTACTCGCGGGATTCAATAAAGTCGGAAGTGCGACCGCCGTAAGTGGCTGCGGATGAAGCGTACAGGAACGGGATTTCACGCTCCAGGCAGTAGTGCAGCAGCTCCTTGGAGTATTGATAGTTGTTATCCATCATATACTTGCCGTCCCACTCGGTGGTGGAAGAGCACGCGCCTTCGTGGAAAATCGCTTCGACATCGCCGAACTCTTCGCCAGCCATAATCTGGATCAGGAAGTCTTCCTTATCCATATAGTCTGCGATATTCAGGTCCACCAGGTTCACAAACTTGGTGCCGTCTTTCAGGTTGTCCACCACCAGAATATCGGTGATGCCTTTGTCATTCAGGGCTTTAACGATGTTGCTGCCGATAAAGCCCGCGCCGCCGGTAACGATGATCATAACTGTAACCTTCGAATTGTGGAGTCAGAGACAATCTCAGACACGAATACTTCTATCATATCACTACACGGCGCTGGCTACAGCCATTCACCGAAAGTGGTATGCCTGAGCGTGATTTATGCTTATTTTTTGACAAGTACAAATGCTTCATCTCGTATCAACCTATGGCTTTCGGTAATATGTGCTGAAATTTGCCCAGTCTGGAGAATCGCGATGCGTGGAGATTTTTATCAGCAGTTAGCCAACGATCTGGAAACCGCTCGTGCGGAAGGATTGTTTAAAGAAGAGCGCATTATCACATCCGCTCAACAAGCGGATATCACTGTGGCGGATGGTAGCCACGTCATTAACTTTTGTGCCAATAACTACCTGGGGCTGGCGAACCACCCGGAACTGATTGCGGCAGCAAAAGCGGGAATGGATTCTCATGGTTTCGGCATGGCTTCGGTGCGTTTTATTTGTGGCACTCAGGACAGCCACAAAGAGCTTGAGCAGAAGCTGGCTGCATTCCTGGGGATGGAAGATGCGATTCTCTACTCTTCCTGCTTTGATGCTAACGGTGGCCTGTTTGAAACACTGCTGGGTGCGGAAGACGCCATTATCTCCGACGCACTGAACCACGCGTCTATTATTGATGGTGTGCGTCTGTGTAAAGCTAAACGCTATCGCTATGCCAACAACGATATGCAGGAGCTTGAAGCTCGTCTGAAAGAAGCGCGTGAAGCCGGTGCGCGTCATGTGCTGATTGCCACCGATGGTGTGTTCTCGATGGACGGCGTGATTGCCAATCTGAAGGGCGTTTGCAATCTGGCAGATAAATACGATGCCCTGGTGATGGTAGACGACTCCCACGCGGTCGGTTTTGTCGGTGAAAACGGTCGTGGTTCCCATGAATACTGCGATGTGATGGGCCGGGTCGATATTATCACCGGTACGCTTGGTAAAGCGCTGGGCGGGGCTTCTGGTGGTTATACCGCGGCGCGCAAAGAAGTGGTTGAGTGGCTACGCCAGCGTTCTCGTCCGTACCTGTTCTCCAACTCGCTGGCACCAGCGATTGTCGCCGCTTCCATCAAAGTGCTGGAGATGGTTGAAGCGGGCAGCGAGCTACGTGACCGTTTGTGGGCGAACGCGCGTCAGTTCCGTGAGCAAATGTCGGCGGCGGGCTTTACCCTGGCGGGAGCCGATCACGCCATTATTCCGGTCATGCTTGGCGATGCGGTAGTGGCGCAGAAATTTGCTCGTGAGCTGCAAAAAGAGGGGATTTACGTCACCGGTTTCTTCTATCCGGTCGTTCCGAAAGGTCAGGCGCGTATTCGTACCCAGATGTCTGCGGCGCATACCTCTGAGCAAATTACGCGCGCAGTAGAAGCATTCACGCGTATTGGTAAACAACTGGGCGTTATCGCCTGAGGATGTGAAATGAAAGCGTTATCCAAACTGAAAGCGGAAGAAGGCATCTGGATGACCGACGTTCCTGAGCCGGAACTGGGTCATAACGATCTGCTGATTAAAATCCGTAAAACAGCCATCTGCGGGACTGACGTTCACATCTATAACTGGGATGAGTGGTCGCAAAAAACCATCCCGGTGCCGATGGTCGTGGGCCATGAATATGTCGGTGAAGTGGTAGGTATTGGTCAGGAAGTGAAAGGCTTCAAGATTGGCGATCGCGTTTCTGGCGAAGGCCATATCACTTGCGGTCACTGTCGCAACTGTCGTGGCGGTCGTACCCATCTGTGCCGCAACACGATCGGCGTCGGCGTTAACCGCCCGGGCTGCTTCGCCGAATATCTGGTGATTCCGGCGTTCAACGCCTTCAAAATTCCCGACAATATCTCCGACGATCTGGCTTCCATTTTTGATCCCTTCGGTAATGCCGTGCATACCGCGCTGTCGTTCGATCTGGTTGGCGAGGATGTGCTGGTCTCTGGTGCAGGTCCGATAGGTATTATGGCTGCGGCGGTGGCGAAACACGTTGGTGCACGCAATGTGGTGATCACGGATGTTAATGAATATCGTCTCGAACTGGCGCGCAAAATGGGTATCACCCGTGCGGTCAACGTCGCTAAAGAAAACCTTAATGATGTGATGGCAGAACTGGGTATGACCGAAGGCTTTGATGTCGGTCTGGAAATGTCCGGTGCGCCGCCAGCGTTTCGTACCATGCTCGACACCATGAACCACGGCGGTCGTATTGCGATGTTGGGTATTCCACCTTCTGACATGTCGATAGACTGGACAAAAGTGATCTTTAAGGGCTTGTTCATTAAAGGCATTTACGGTCGTGAGATGTTTGAAACCTGGTACAAGATGGCGGCGCTGATTCAGTCTGGCCTCGATCTCTCGCCGATCATTACCCATCGTTTCTCTATCGATGATTTCCAGAAGGGCTTTGACGCTATGCGTTCGGGCCAGTCCGGGAAAGTTATTCTGAGCTGGGATTAACACGAACAAGGGCTGGTATTCCAGCCCTTTTATCTGAGGATAATCTGTTAAATATGTAAAATCCTGTCAGTGTAATAAAGAGTTCGTAATTGTGCTGATCTCTTATATAGCTGCTCTCATTATCTCTCTACCCTGAAGTGACTCTCTCACCTGTAAAAATAATATCTCACAGGCTTAATAGTTTCTTAATACAAAGCCTGTAAAACGTCAGGATAACTTCAGAGGTCGTCGGTAATTTATGATGAACAGCACCAATAAACTTAGTGTTATTATTCCGTTATATAATGCGGGCGATGATTTCCGCACTTGTATGGAATCTTTAATTACGCAAACCTGGACTGCTCTGGAAATCATTATTATTAACGATGGTTCAACGGATAATTCTGTTGAAATAGCAAAGCATTACGCAGAAAACTATCCGCACGTTCGTTTGTTGCATCAGGCGAATGCTGGCGCATCGGTGGCGCGTAATCGTGGGATTGAAGTGGCAACGGGCAAATATGTCGCTTTTGTCGATGCTGACGATGAAGTCTATCCCACCATGTACGAAACGCTGATGACCATGGCGTTAGAGGACGACCTCGACGTGGCGCAGTGCAACGCTGACTGGTGTTTTCGTGAAACGGGAGAAACCTGGCAATCCATCCCCACCGATCGCCTTCGCTCAACCGGCGTCTTAACCGGCCCGGACTGGCTGCGGATGGGGCTTTCTTCGCGCCGTTGGACTCACGTTGTCTGGATGGGGGTTTATCGCCGTGATGTTATTGTTAAAAATAACATTAAATTTATTGCCGGATTACATCATCAGGATATTGTCTGGACAACAGAATTCATGTTTAACGCGCTGCGTGCGCGATATACCGAGCAATCATTATATAAATATTATCTGCATAATACGTCAGTGAGTCGGTTGCATAGACAAGGGAATAAAAACCTTAATTATCAACGTCACTATATTAAGATTACCCGCCTGCTGGAGAAATTAAATCGAAATTATGCCGACAAAATTATGATTTATCCGGAATTTCATCAGCAAATAACTTACGAGGCATTGCGTGTTTGCCATGCGGTGCGCAAAGAGCCGGATATTCTTACCCGCCAACGGATGATTGCCGAGATATTTACTTCCGGTATGTATAAGCGCCTGATTACCAATGTGCGCAGCGTGAAGGTCGGTTACCAGGCGTTACTGTGGTCTTTCCGCTTATGGCAATGGCGCGACAAAACGCGGTCGCACCATCGCATTACGCGTAGCGCCTTTAATTTGCGCTAGCGTTAAACTTCGCCGCTTCGGGCTGTTTGCCCCAGCCTTGCCACTGATGCTGGAAGTAAACGATCAGCGTGCTCTGGCTGATGCTTTCGCTTAATACTTCAAAGAAGCGATTAGCATAAACAGGTTCTATCGGTTTCTTCGGTTTGCACAGCTTCACGCCACGGAACGGATTACGCGGTGCATCAGGCACAGCGTTTTTCGGCGGTGTAGAAGTATCAACCTGCGGTTCATTCAGCAAGCTGCTGGCTTTCACCAGCGTAATGTCTGGCGGCAGGTTATAAACCATCTGTTGTAGCACGCGTACCGTTGAAGGGTGAGGATGCCCAATGGCAATGGTTGAACCGTTGCGACGCGCCAGATCAATTGCGCGATTAAATTGCACACGGATGTCCGCTTCGTTCTGCGAATCGTCGAGGAACACCTTCCGTTTGATCACCTTCACGCCAGTACCTTGCGCGGCGCGCATCGCCTGGGTATTACCGATGGTTACGCTGTCGAGGAAGTAAAGATTGTAACGCTCCAGTGCCTGCATCACTTTCTGCATACCAAACAGGTTAGAGGTCATCTTGCTACCCATGTGGTTGTTGATCCCCACGGCATAGGGCACGTTATTGACCGCACTACGAATAATGCGCTCAATTTCGTCGCTGCTCATCTCCGGGCGCAGCGTATTTTTCTCCAGCGGCTGTTTACTCAGTGGTGCCATCGGGAGATGAATCAACACTTCGTGCCCGCTGTTATGCGCTTTGGTCGCCATCTCTCTGGCGTGCGGTGAATCGGGTAATACAGCGACGGAGATAGCGGAGGGCATCGCCAGCACCTGGTTTTCGTTGTGCGGGCGATACCCAAAATCATCAATGACGATGGCAAGTTTGCCAGCAAGTACGGGGGAGGAGAGCGCCAACAGAGCGGCAAATGCAAGAACGTTACGACGAAATGGAAACAAAACTTATCTTCCCAACCACGGCTGTGGATTGACCGCCTGACCCTGGCGGCGAATTTCGAAATAGAGTGAAGGCCGACCCTGACCGCCACTGCTGCCCACCAGTGCAATTGGCTGGCCCGCGCGAACCTGCGAACCAACGCTCACCAGTGCGCTCTGATTATAGCCGTAAAGACTCATGTCGCCTTTACCGTGCTCAACCACCACCACCAGACCGTAACCTTGCAGCCAGTCAGCCAGAATCACCCGACCGTCGGCAATCGCTTTAACTTCAGTACCTTCAGAGGCACCGATAACCATTCCTTTCCAGCGTAGTTCGCCCTGTAGCTGTTCACCATAGCGATGCAGCGTCGGCCCGCGAACCGGCCAGAATGCCTGACCACGCGGCGCACCCAGACCACCGGTACGGGACATCAGCGATTTTTCGCTTTCAGTCGGTTTGTAGGTGGTGCCTTTACGCGTCGCTTCTTTCTGGCGGTCGCGAACCGCCTGGGCCTCACGCGCTTCTCGTTCAGCACGCGCTTTCGCCGCGGCTTCCGCACGGGCAATGCTGTTACGCAGACGGGATTCGTTGGCACGCAGTTCACTTAGCTGCTGCTGACCTTGCTGGATGGAAGATTCCAGCCCCGCCAGCGTCTTTTTACGCTCGTTCAGAGCCTGAGTCAGTTTCGCCTGTTGGGCGCGCTGTTCATATAACAGCGTTTGTTGCTCGCTTTGTTTCTCTTCCAGTTCAGCACGCTGCATGGCGACTTCTTCACGCGTTTGCTTCAACTGGGCAATGGTTTCTTGTCGCGCCTGGTTGAGATAGCCGAAATAAGCCTGTAAACGCTGTCCACGCTGGCTTTCTTCACCGCTGAGAATTAGCTGAATACCGGTATGCTCGCCCTGACGGAATGCGGCATCCAGTTGTGCGGCGAGGCTGCGCTCCTGGGCGGCTTTTTGCTGCTCCAGTTTGGCAATCGACGCGTTCATCTCATCAATCTGTTTATTGAGTTGATTGAGCGTGTTTTGCGTTTCGCGCAGCTTACGGGTGGCTTCAGAGATCGCTTCTTCCTGCTTTTTCAATTGTGCGAGCAGGCTTGCGCGTTGTTGTTGCTTTTGGCGTACCGCGCGCTCTTTCGCGGCGATATCGGCCTGAATAGATTTGAGTTGGTCACGCTCATCCGCGTGGGCGGAAAAGGCGCACAACAATACGCCAGCGCTAAGAACGCTGGCGTAGATGATGGGCCTGATTGCAAACCTGCGCGGTTTCACGGCCCGTGTCATGGTATTAATCGCCTTTCCCCTCATGGGGAGGGATTATTCCACGATGAACAGCGGCTTACCAGTCATCTCTTGCGGGATTTCCATACCCATCAGCGACAACATGGTCGGCGCGATGTCAGAAAGTTTGCCGCCTGCAACCGCTTTCACGTTCTTATCACCAACGTAAATCAGCGGAACTGGCAGGTTGGTGTGTGCCGTGTGTGCCTGACCCGTTGCCGGATCGCGCATCTGTTCAGCGTTACCGTGGTCAGCGGTGATCAGCAGTTGTCCACCCACGGACTCAACCGCTTTCGCGACTTCTTCCACGCAGTGATCCAGTGCTTCAACCGCTTTAACCGCCGCTTCCATCACCCCGGTGTGACCTACCATGTCGCCGTTCGGATAGTTACAGATAATGGTGTCGTATTTGCCGCTCTTGATGGCCGCAACCAGTTTTTCGGTCAGCTCTGCGGAGCTCATTTCCGGTTGCAGATCGTAGGTAGCCACTTTCGGTGAGTTGATCAGAATGCGATCTTCGCCTTTGAACGACTCTTCTACGCCACCGTTGAAGAAGAAAGTAACGTGGGCATATTTTTCGGTTTCGGAAATACGCAACTGAGTTTTGTCGTTTTTCGCCATCCACTCGCCGAAGGTGTTAACCAGGGAAGCGGGTGGGTAAGCAACCGCAGTTTTGATGTCAGCGGCGTATTCGGTCAGCATCACGAAATCGACGTTAACCACTTTCTTACGCGCGAAGCCGTCGAAATCTGCGTTTACGAATGCACGAGTGATTTCGCGCGCGCGGTCAGCACGGAAGTTCATGAAAATCAGCGCATCGCCGTCTTCCATTGCCGCATCTGGCTGACCTTCTGCACGAATAACGGTCGCTTTCACGAACTCGTCGTTTTCGTCGCGAGCATAAGCTGCCTGCAAACCAGCAACGGCAGTATCGGCCTGGAACTCACCCTGCGCCAGAGTCAGCAGGTCATAGGCTTTTTCAACGCGATCCCAACGGTTATCGCGGTCCATCGCGTAGTAACGACCAATGATGGACGCTACGCGGCCTTTACCCAGCGCAGCAAATTTCTCTTCAAATTTTTTCAGCGAGGATTCAGCACTGCGCGGCGGGGTGTCGCGACCGTCAAGGAATGCGTGCAGGTAGATTTTTTCTGCGCCGCGTTCAGCTGCCAGTTCTACCATCGCCATGATGTGATCTTCGTGGCTGTGTACGCCGCCTGCGGAGAGCAGACCCATAATGTGTACTGCTTTACCTGCGTTTTTCGCTTTATCTACCGCGCCAGTCAGCACTGGATTAGCAAAGAAAGCGCGATCTTTGATTTCAACGTCCAGACGAGTCAGGTCCTGATACACGATGCGGCCGGCACCCAGGTTAACGTGGCCTACTTCGGAGTTACCCATCTGACGGTCAGGCAGACCGACTTCCAGACCGGAAGCGTCGATCAGGGTATGCGGACGATTGGCCCACAGTGCATCCATTACCGGGGTTTTAGCACTAAAAATGGCGTTATCCTGCTGTTCTTCACGATAGCCATAGCCATCCAGAATCACCAGTACCATAGGTTTTTTAGAAACCGACATTGCGACAACCTCATACTCAAGAGTCAAAATTTGCGTAATTTTACTACAGCTGAATCGATAAAATAGCCTCTGAAGATCAAAATATACGACCGCTCGCGGCAAGCCGATGCCAGATTTGCGCTTTTTTTTCGTCGTGCCCCGCAAAATTGCATTCCAGTTAACGCGCTGGCTGTATTTGCCGCACCGCGCAGGTATACTCCTTTCCTGGTTTTTTTAATCACTACGTCGGGAGTTGTTACCCCCCATGCAAGAAATTATGCAATTTGTTGGCCGTCATCCCATACTGAGTATCGCCTGGATCGCGTTACTGGTGGCGGTTCTTGTGACTACGTTTAAGAGCCTGACCTCGAAAGTGAAGGTGATTACTCGTGGTGAAGCTACGCGTCTGATCAACAAAGAAGACGCTGTGGTTGTGGATTTACGTCAGCGTGATGACTTCCGTAAAGGCCATATCGCAGGTTCTATCAATCTGTTGCCGAGCGAAATCAAAGCCAACAATGTTGGTGAGCTTGAGAAGCACAAAGACAAACCGGTTATCGTGGTAGACGGTTCTGGCATGCAGTGCCAGGAGCCTGCAAACGCGCTGACGAAAGCTGGTTTTGCGCAAGTATTCGTGCTGAAAGAGGGCGTTGCTGGCTGGGCTGGCGAAAACTTGCCTCTGGTGCGCGGCAAATAATTTACCTGTCGTCTTTCATGATGCAGGCCGTTAGCTGCAATTAGGCCCCCAGCGACTTATTGTTATAAGCTTCTGGGGACACTCCATTTTGCAGCCGCCCTGCAACATGAAATTTCAGGGTAAAAAAACAGGAGCTAAATTATGGCCAATGTTGAAATCTATACCAAAGAAACCTGCCCGTATTGCCATCGTGCAAAAGCACTGCTGAGCAGCAAGGGCGTGAGTTTTCAGGAGTTGCCGATCGATGGCAATGCCGCCAAGCGTGAAGAGATGATCAAACGCAGCGGTCGCACCACGGTTCCCCAGATTTTTATTGACGCACAGCACATTGGCGGCTGTGATGACTTGTATGCATTGGATGCACGTGGTGGACTGGATCCCCTGCTGAAATAACGTGTGAACGTTGGCATTACATTGCGCAGTATTTAAGGACAACACTTAAGGGTTTTCTACACATGTCAGAACAAAACAACACTGAAATGACTTTCCAGATCCAACGTATTTATACCAAGGATATCTCTTTCGAAGCGCCGAACGCGCCGCACGTTTTCCAGAAAGATTGGCAACCAGAAGTTAAACTTGATCTGGATACGGCATCTTCCCAACTGGCAGATGACGTATACGAAGTGGTACTGCGTGTTACCGTAACGGCCTCCCTGGGCGAAGAAACCGCGTTCCTGTGTGAAGTTCAGCAGGGCGGTATTTTCTCCATCGCGGGTATCGAAGGCACCCAGATGGCACATTGCCTGGGCGCATACTGCCCGAACATTCTGTTCCCGTATGCTCGTGAGTGCATCACCAGCATGGTATCCCGCGGTACATTCCCGCAACTGAACCTTGCGCCGGTTAACTTCGATGCGCTGTTCATGAACTATTTGCAGCAGCAGGCTGGCGAAGGTACTGAAGAACATCAGGATGCCTGATGAACCAACGTAATGCTTCAATGACTGTGATCGGTGCCGGCTCGTACGGCACCGCTCTTGCCATTACCCTGGCAAGAAATGGCCACGAGGTTGTCCTCTGGGGCCATGACCCTGAACATATCGCAACGCTTGAACGCGACCGCTGTAACGCCGCGTTTCTCCCCGATGTGCCTTTTCCCGATACGCTCCATCTTGAAAGCGATCTCGCCACTGCGCTGGCAGCCAGCCGTAATATTCTCGTCGTCGTACCCAGCCATGTCTTTGGTGAAGTGCTGCGCCAGATTAAACCGCTGATGCGTCCTGATGCGCGTCTGGTGTGGGCGACCAAAGGGCTGGAAGCGGAAACCGGGCGTCTGTTACAGGACGTGGCCCGCGAGGCGTTAGGCGATCAAATTCCGCTGGCGGTTATCTCTGGCCCAACGTTTGCGAAAGAACTGGCGGCAGGTTTACCGACAGCTATTTCGCTGGCCTCGACCGATCAGACCTTTGCTGATGATCTTCAGCAGCTGCTGCACTGCGGCAAAAGTTTCCGCGTTTACAGTAACCCGGATTTCATTGGCGTGCAGCTTGGCGGCGCGGTGAAAAACGTCATTGCCATTGGTGCGGGGATGTCCGACGGTATCGGTTTTGGTGCGAATGCGCGTACGGCGCTGATCACCCGTGGGCTGGCTGAAATGTCGCGTCTTGGCGCGGCGCTGGGTGCCGATCCTGCCACCTTTATGGGCATGGCGGGGCTGGGGGATCTGGTGCTTACCTGTACCGACAACCAGTCGCGTAACCGCCGTTTTGGCATGATGCTCGGTCAGGGCATGGATGTACAAAGCGCGCAGGAGAAGATTGGTCAGGTGGTGGAAGGCTACCGCAATACGAAAGAAGTCCGCGAACTGGCGCATCGCTTCGGCGTTGAAATGCCAATAACCGAGGAAATTTATCAAGTATTATATTGCGGAAAAAACGCGCGCGAGGCAGCATTGACGTTATTAGGTCGTGCACGCAAGGACGAGCGCAGCAGCCACTAACCTCAGGGAACCTTTGTTACCGCTATGACCCGGCCCGCGCAGAACGGGCCGGTCATTATCTCATCGTGTGGAGTAAGCAATGTCGTGTGAAGAACTGGAAATTGTCTGGAACAATATTAAAGCCGAAGCCAGAACGCTGGCGGACTGTGAGCCAATGCTGGCCAGTTTTTACCACGCGACGCTACTCAAACACGAAAACCTTGGCAGTGCACTGAGCTACATGCTGGCGAACAAGCTGTCATCGCCAATTATGCCTGCTATTGCTATCCGTGAAGTGGTGGAAGAAGCCTACGCCGCTGACCCGGAAATGATCGCCTCTGCGGCCTGTGATATTCAGGCGGTGCGTACCCGCGACCCGGCAGTCGATAAATACTCAACCCCGTTGTTATACCTGAAGGGTTTTCATGCCTTGCAGGCCTATCGCATCGGTCACTGGTTGTGGAATCAGGGGCGTCGCGCACTGGCAATCTTTCTGCAAAACCAGGTTTCTGTGACGTTCCAGGTCGATATTCACCCGGCAGCAAAAATTGGTCGCGGTATCATGCTTGACCACGCGACAGGCATCGTCGTTGGTGAAACGGCGGTGATTGAAAACGACGTATCGATTCTGCAATCTGTGACGCTTGGCGGTACGGGTAAATCTGGTGGTGACCGTCACCCGAAAATTCGTGAAGGTGTGATGATTGGCGCGGGCGCGAAAATCCTCGGCAATATTGAAGTTGGGCGCGGCGCGAAGATTGGCGCAGGTTCCGTGGTGCTGCAACCGGTGCCGCCGCATACCACCGCCGCTGGCGTTCCGGCTCGTATTGTCGGTAAACCAGACAGCGATAAGCCATCAATGGATATGGACCAGCATTTCAACGGTATTAACCATACATTTGAGTATGGGGATGGGATCTAATGTCCTGTGATCGTGCCGGATGCGATGTAATCATCTATCCGGCCTACAGTAACTAATCTCTCAATACCGCTCCCGGATACCCCAACTGCCGCCAGGCTTCATACACCACTACCGACACCGCATTGGACAGATTCATGCTGCGGCTGTCCGGCACCATCGGAATGCGAATTTTTTGTTCAGCGGGCAGGGCATCAAGAATGCTCGCTGGCAGGCCGCGTGTTTCCGGGCCGAACATCAGATAATCGCCATCCTGATAGCTTACGGCGCTGTGAGCAGGTGTACCTTTCGTGGTGAGGGCGAACAGGCGCTGGGGATTTTCTGCTTCGAGGAACGCGCGATAGTCATGATGACGCGTAACGGCGGTAAACTCGTGATAGTCCAGCCCCGCGCGGCGCAGGCGCTTATCGTCCCAGGCAAATCCCATCGGTTCGATGATATGCAGACGAAAGCCGGTATTAGCGCAAAGACGGATGATGTTGCCAGTATTTGGCGGAATTTCTGGTTCGTAAAGTACGATGTTTAGCATACTGCCCCCTTAGTGCGGGGGCAGGATAGCAGAAAATTGGTGAGCAGTGCGGCCTTTTCCCCTCACCCCGGCCCTCTCCCCGGAGGGGCGAGGGAGAAAAAAAGAGTGCGGTGTCGTTTCAGAGTGAGGGAGTACATACAGCGCCGAACGGTCCCCTCTCCCTGAGGGAGAGGGTTAGGGTGAGGGGGCGCAAACGACTATGCCGCATTCCCTTTCGCCATGGGAGCCAGTGCCGCAGGCAACTCTTTACCCAGCCCCTGCACCAGCGAATCTTGCGTAATTTCGCTGATCGATTTCGCGCCAGTCAGCGTCATCGCCACTTTCATCTCTTTTTCGATCAGATTTAGCAGGTTAGCTACACCCGCCTGGCCCGCTGTTGCCAGCGCATACAAGAAAGCACGACCCAGCAGTACGGTGTCGGCACCGAGCGCAATCATACGCACGACATCAAGCCCGTTACGAATTCCGCTATCCGCCAGAATGGCTATATCACCTTTCACCGCATCTGCAATAGCAGGCAGTGCACGGGCGGAAGAGAGTACACCGTCCAGCTGGCGGCCACCGTGGTTAGAAACCACAATTCCATCAGCACCAAAACGTACTGCATCGCGCGCATCTTCCGGATCGAGGATCCCTTTGATCACCATCGGGCCATCCCAGAAATCGCGGATCCATTCAAGGTCTTTCCATGAGATGGACGGATCGAAGTTATTCCCCAGCCAGCCGATGTAATCTTCCAGTCCGGTCGGTTTGCCGAGATAAGCTGAGATATTACCTAAATCATGTGGACGACCGTTCAGGCCCACATCCCACGCCCATTGCGGATGTGTCACCGCTTGCAAGTAGCGGCGCATTGCCGCGTTCGGGCCGCTCATACCTGAATGCGCATCACGGTAGCGTGCGCCCGGTGTCGGCATATCCACGGTGAAAACCAGCGTCGAACAACCCGCTGCTTTTGCTCGCTCCAGCGCGTTACGCATAAAGCCGCGATCGCGCAGTACATAAAGCTGGAACCACATTGGGCGCTTGATGGCTGGCGCGACTTCTTCAATCGGGCAAACGGAAACCGTCGAGAGAGTAAACGGAATACCATGCGCGTCCGCCGCTTTGGCTGCCTGAACTTCGCCACGACGCGCATACATGCCACACAAACCCACCGGAGCCAGTGCCACCGGCATCGACAATTTCTCATTAAACAGCGTCGTTTCCAGGCTTAAGTCGGACATGTTTTTCAGAATACGCTGGCGCAGCGCCACTTCTGACAAATCTTCCACGTTGCGGCGCAGCGTGTATTCAGAATATGCACCACCATCCATATAGTGGAACAGGAACGGCGGCAGAATGCGTTGCGCTGCGGCGCGATAATCGCTGGCTGCGGAAATAATCATGCGTTTTTCTCCCTCGAATGCTCATTATGCTCACCGGGCAGGCGGGTAATCCGTGCGTGGCGAGCCTGATCTTCATCGAATCGTTTCATGGTGGTGTGAACAAAACTAAGGTGCGCCATCATTGCTTTACGCGCCCCGTCAGCATCACCGGCAAAAATGGCGTCAATGACAGCCTGATGTTGTTCGGTCAGTTGTGAAAAAACCGGTGGCACCAGATACATCCGCTGACGGCTATGCTTCACTGAGGATTGCAGGACATCGAAGAAACCGCGCATGGTTTGCAGCAGCACGATGTTATGTGAGGCTTCGGCAATCGCCAGATGAAAACGAACGTCCGCTTGTGAGGCGATATCCGGGTCTTCACTTAGCGTTGCTTCAAAGCAAAGCTGAATCTTTTCTTTGTCGCCAGGTGTGGCGCGCATTGCCGCATGCCATGCGGTGCTGGCTTCAATGGCGTAGCGGGCTTCCAGAATATCGAAACTGTAATCCGGATCATCGGCCATCAGTGTTTTTAGCGGCTGGACGATGTTTTGCTCCGACCATGTGTCATGACGCCAGCGAATAAACGTCCCGCCGCCGCGTCGACTGAGCAGCACGCCTTCACTCACCAGTTTTGCCAGCGCCTCGCGCAGTGAATTACGTGATACGCCGAGTTGCATCGCCAGTTGGCGCTCAGCGGGCAACTTCATGCCCGCTTCCAGGTTTTTTTCATCAATCAGCGCCCGCACACGATCGGCAACCTCGTCTGACAGGCGTCTGGGTAAAACAATCATTAAGGAATCATCCACGTTAAGACATAAGCCTGAAGCGTGGTGATCACGCCCACTATACAGGTGAAGATCAGGCTGTGTTTGACAGTAAAGCGGAACAAATCAGACTCTTTGCCCACCAGGCCTACCGCCGCACAGGCGATAGCGATAGATTGCGGGGAGATCATCTTACCGGTGACGCCACCGGTGGTATTGGCGGCAACCAGCAACAGATCAGAGACGCCAATTTGTTGTGCTGCGGTGGCTTGCAGCGCGGCGAACAGGGCGTTAGATGAGGTATCCGACCCGGTCAGGAATACCCCCAGCCAGCCGAGGAACGGCGAGAAGAAGGTGAATGCATGACCGGTGTGCGCCAGTGCCAGCGCCAGTGTTGATGACAGTCCGGAATAGTTCGAAATAAAGGCGAATGCCAGCACCATACCGATGGAGTAGATGGGCAGAGCCAGTTCTTTCAGCGTGCTGCCGAAGGTGCTGATAGCGTCAGACGGTTTCATCTTCAGCCAGACAATCGAGAGCAGTGCAGCAAACAGAATGGCGGTGCCGGTGGCAGAGAACCAGTCAAACTTAAACACGGCGGCATAGGCTGTAGCCTCGCTGACCACTGGCGGCATACGGGCAACCAGTTTATCGAGGTACGGCACCGGAATATTGATCACCCACTCATACAGCGCGCCACCCGATGCGAACAGGGCTTTAAACGGCGGGATACTCCACAGTGTTACGGTAGCTGTCAGGAACAGGAACGGTGTCCAGGCACGTAACACCTGACCCGCAGTGTAACCGGTGTGGGCCAGCGTCATATCAACCTGTGACGCCCCCAAATCACCAAAACGGAATACACGCACTGGCTGCCAGCGTTTGAGGAACAGCGTCAGGCAGAGCAGTGATACCAGCGAAGAGATAATGTCCGGCAGCTCCGGCCCAATGAAGTTAGAGCTAAGGTACTGAGCGATGGCAAACGAGCCGCCCGCAACCACGACCGCAGGCCACGTCTCTTTGATACCGCGCCAGCCGTCCATAATCGCCATGATCCAGAACAGCACGATAATGGTCATAAACGGTAGCTGCCGCCCCACCATCTGACCAATCTCAAAGCTGTCGATACCTGTTACCTGTCCGGCAACCAGGATTGGAATGCCCATCGCACCAAATGCCACTGGCGCGGTGTTAACAATCAGGCACAGCCCGGCGGCGTACAGCGGTTTAAAACCCAGGCCGACCAGCAATGCGGCGGTAATTGCTACCGGTGCGCCAAAGCCTGCGGCTCCTTCAAGGAACGCGCCGAAACAGAAACCGACGATCAGCATTTGCAGACGCTGGTCAGGGGTTATCGAAAGAATAGACGAGCGAATGATGTCAAACTGCCCGGTTTTCACCGAGATCTTATAGACGAACACCGCTGCAATAATGATCCACGCGATGGGCCACAACCCGTAGAAGAAACCATAAACCACCGAGGCCAGCGCGTTAGCGACCGGCATTTTATAGAACAGCAAAGCCACGGCAAGGGCGATTGCCACCGTCCACGAGGCGGCGACGTATCCTTTCAGTTTGAGCTTAATCAGCGCAAAGAAGAAAAACAGGATGGGAAGCGATGCTATCAGACTGGAAAGCCAGATATTCCCGGCGGGATCGTAGTTTTGTTGCCAGAGATTCATTGCAGGTCTCCTGGAGTCCACGCACATCGTGTAATGAGTCTGTTGCTCATCTCCTTGTCACACGTTGTGTAAAAGTGGCACTGCCAATTGTGTTGTGTAGGGATAATGACAATGAATGGTTAACTAAATGTTATGTATTGGCAACATTGATGTGAGTTTTAATTGGGAAATTGTGAACCAGAGGTCAGATAAGCGAAGAATTGGTAGGGCCAATTCTTGTGGGGGGAGATGTCTGGTAAAGAAAAGGGCAATCCTCATCAGAGAATTGCCCTTAGGTTGTTGATCCAGAGCGCCTTATCTTGCCGGATGCGGCGTGAACACCTTACTCGGCCTATAGGAATGTGCAGAATCACCCTGTAGATACTGTGTTCTTAAAACGCGGTCTTTGAAAACCCAGTCATCTCCTGCAGGCCCATTTCGCGGCCCAGTGCGGTCATTGGGTGCACAACGACCAGTCCGCGAACACTTTTCTTCAGCTTGCCCATATCAGCCTGCTCTTTTTTGGTAATTGCGCGCTGGAATGGCATCTTCATCAGCTTCTGTGCTTCTTTACTCAGTTTTTGGCTATGAACTTCACGCAGGCGAGCAATTTCTGCTTCCAGCGTGGCTTTCTCTTTTTCCAGCTCGGCATATTTGTCTGCGGCTTCAACCAGCGAAAGATCGGCCTGCTGGTGGCGGATGGCGTCCAGGCGATCGCTGAGACGTTTGATTTCGTTTTTTTCGACTTCTTTCATGTGATGGCTTCTGATAAAGATAAATTTATAGCCCCTAGTATGCGCGACCAGGTGCTTTGTTCACAACTAATGACATTGTAATAGTTCTGTAACGTAATCATTAACATGCTCAAAAACTACGCAATTCGTTGATTAATTAAGAAATCTATAGAAAAAAGATAATAAACAGCAGCGGATGATTATTGAGGATTCAGCACGTTTTCCTTAATGTCATCTTTACCGGGAACCTAAACTAAAATTGGCGGCCGCGCATTCCCGGCGCGGGGTAATACGGAGATATCATCATGGGCAAATTAGGTGAAAACGTTCCGCTTCTTATCGATAAAGCCGTAGATTTCATGGCATCAAGCCAGGCGTTCCGGGAGTATCTGAAAAAACTTCCTCCCCGTAACGCGATTCCGTCCGGAATACCCGATGAAAGCGTGCCGTTATATCTACAACGTCTGGAGTATTATCGTCGGCTTTATCGGCCGAAGCAGGTAGAGGGGCAGTAAGCAGACGTTGCTTACTTTTGAAAGGCTTTTTTTAAGCTGATTTTGGAAATCAGCTCAGTCAGTGAAAGGACCATTGTTGATCGCACAGCCTGTTGATAGCGCTGAATTTGCATTGCATACAAACTGGAGTCTGCTGGTTCAAACTGTGGCGGCGGTGGTAACGCCGCCACGCAGTGCAGTTCACCAAAGGGTCCAAGGATTTCGTCGTCGGTAAAGGCGTACTCGTTGCCGTCGTGATTTAGCTCTTCACGCAATGCCATCAGCAGTTCCGCATCTTCGTATTCCTGGCGGTTAATGACGCCCAACCCGTAAATGAGTTTTAAACGCACAGAAAGATCGCCCAGCGGACCATCGCCGTCGAGTAACGGTTCTACAGCATACTTCACCGCGTAATCGTCTTTGCGGAATACCTGAAGCACCAGAAGATTTACCGCCTCGGTCAGGAGCTCGACGGCGGTGATCAGAAAGCTTCGCACGGTTTTGCCAGCATTCAGACGCTCAAGCACACGGTTTTCAAAGGCCTGGGTTTGTTCCATTGTTGCCTGCATATCTGACAATCTGTTATTCGGGCGCAGGGTGTCCTGCGCCTGGTCCACCATTATTGCATTGCTTTATAAGCGGTTACCGCCTCGGATACAACCTCGCTGTTGGCATCAAGACCGGAAATCTGTGCCAGCGCCGCCTGCGGACCTTTGTCAGCGATCAGTGCTGCCAGTTCCTGAGCCTGCGGATCATCTTCACTGCGGAAGTGCATTGCAGCGGCAATACCTTCAATCAGGTTTTTATGTGGCAGACCATATTCCAGCGTACCGAGCAGTGGCTTGATCAGACGGTCGCCAGCACTCAGTTTACGCAGTGGCTGACGGCCTACGCGCTCTACATCATCTTTCAGATACGGGTTCTCAAAACGGCCGAGAATTTTCTGGATGTACGCCGCATGCTTGTCAGCGTCAAAGCCGTAGCGCTTGATCAATACTGCACCACTTTCTTCCATCGCACCTTTTACCACCGCGCGGATTTTCTCGTCGAGAATCGCGTCACGAATGGTCTGATGACCGGCCAGTTTTCCGAGGTACGCGGTTATAGCATGACCCGTGTTCAGGGTGAAGAGTTTACGTTCGACAAATGCCATCAGGTTGTCGGTTAACTCCATGCCTGGGATGTTCGACAGTGCGCCTTTGAACTGCGTTTTATCGACAATCCATTCGCTGAAGGTTTCTACCGTCACTTCCAGCGGATCGTTAGTTGCCGAAGCCGAAGGCGGTACGATGCGGTCAACGGCGGAATCGACAAAGCCAACGTGTTCTTCTACCCACGCTTTGGCGTCTTCCGGCAGGGCGTTCATCACATGGCCTTTCAGCTGCGTGGTACCGCGTACCATGTTTTCACAGGCGATGATGTTCAGCGGGGATTCATTACCTTGTTCTTTACGTTTCACCAGCCCTTTGGCGATTGCCGGAGCAATACGTTCCAGCACAACCGGGCCAACGGCGGTAGTGACTAAATCAACCTGAGCAATCAGATCAACGACATCATCACCAATGCTGCTGACAGCATTGACGCCGGAAACGGTATCTACCTGCTCGGTTTCACCAACCACATGTACCTGATAGCTATGACGGGCATTCAGGGCATCAAGTACCACCTGATTGACATCGGCAAACGTCAGTTGGATACCCGCGTCTGCCAGCAGTTTACCGATAAAGCCACGACCGATATTACCTGCGCCAAAATGTAATGCTTTCATAGTATTAACCTTCATCAATGTTTTTACCCGAGAGGGCTGGGGTGAGGCTTTTCCCTCACCCAAACCCTCTCCGTGAGGAGAGGGGCAGCGCCGGATGCGGCGTAAGCGCCTTATCCGGCCTACAAGAACGTGCAAATTCAACAAATTGTGATGCATCCTGTAGGCCTGATAAGCGTAGCGCATCAGGCAATTAACCCCACCTTCTCCATGTGGAGAGGGTGGGATTGGATTACTTACGACCTGCCAGCAGTTCCAGCACTTCATCCACGCTGGTGGTGTGTGCCAGACGCTCGATGACGGACTCATCATCCAGTGCATTGGTCAGGCTGGTGATAACCTGAATGTGCTCGTTGTTACGGGCAGCAATACCAATCACCAGACGGGCAATGTCATCTTCTTCTTCACCGAAGCGCACGCCTTCCGGGTACTGGCAGAACACGACGCCCGTTTTCAGTACGCGATCTTTCGCTTCAACCGTACCGTGTGGCACCGCGATAGACTCACCCAGATAAGTCGGGGTCAGTTTTTCACGATCCAGCATCGCCTGAACGTATTCCGGCTCAACGTAACCGCCTTTCACCAGCTGCTCGCCAGCAAAACGAATCGCTTCTTCTTTGGTTGCCGCTTTGCGACCGAGGAAGATGTTCTCCGCGCCTAGCTTGAACAGGTTAGCACTGGAATCGTCAAAGCTGTCTTTCAGGCTGTCTTTTACTTTCTCTTCGTTTGCCGTGTGGCGTTGGGCAGCAACCAGACGTTCGGTCAGGCTGGTGTACAGGCCGCTGTCGAGGAAGTTGGTCAGCGAAATATGCTGTGCCTGCGGAACCTGGCGCATAGCGCGTTCGGTCAGGTCACGGTGAGTGATGACGAGGTCCACATCTGGCGGCAGGTTGTTGATCGCGCTGTTAGTAACAGAAATCTGCGACAGACCTGCATCCTGAATTTTCTTACGCAGAACGCCTGCGCCCATCGCACTGGAACCCATACCGGCGTCACAGGCAACGATGATTTTACGTACGTGGCTCAGGTCGTTAGTCACATCGCCAGCAGACAGCGGAGATGCGCCTTTAGACTCAGCTTTCATGTCCTGCATACGACGAGTTGCTGCTTCAATATCATCTTCTTCTTTCACTTTGCTGGTTTTCAGCAAAATAGCAGAGACAACGAAGGAGACAGCCATCGCCGCACACACACCCGCGATGTTAGCGAAGTAAGCACCTTTTGGTGTCATCGCCAGTACAGCAAGGATAGAACCCGGAGATGCCGGAGAAACCAGACCACCGCCCAGGATAGTCAGCGTGAACACGCCAGTCATACCGCCGAGGATGACTGCGAGGATCAGACGCGGATTCATCAGCACATACGGGAAGTAGATTTCGTGGATACCCCCCAGGAAGTGGATGATTGCCGCACCGCCCGCAGACTGTTTAGCGCTACCACGACCAAAGAACATGTACGCCAGCAGCACGCCCATACCTGGACCTGGGTTAGCTTCAATCAGGAAGAAGATTGATTTACCCAGTTCATGGGACTGCTGAATACCCAGCGGCGAGAAGATACCGTGGTTAATGGCGTTGTTGAGGAACAGGATTTTCGCCGGTTCAACAAAGATAGACGCCAGCGGCAGCATGTCATGGACAACCATGAAGTTAACGCCCGCAGCCAGCATTTTGGACAGGGCTTCAACAATCGGGCCAATGCCGAGGAATGCCAGAATAGCGAGGATCATCCCGATGATGCCTGCGGAGAAGTTATTCACCAGCATCTCAAAACCGGATTTGATCTTACCGTCTACCCAGCGGTCGAAGTGCTTAATGCACCAGCCGCCCAGCGGACCTGCAATCATAGAACCGAGGAACATCGGCATGTCTGCGCCGACGATAACGCCCATGGTGGTGATGGCACCGACTACGCCGCCACGTTCGCCGCCTACCAGCTTACCACCGGTATAACCGATCAGCAGCGGCAGGAGATAAGTGATCATCGGCCCGACCAGCTTCGCCAGCGTCTCGTTCGGTAACCACCCTGTTGGAATAAATAACGCGGTGATGATACCCCACGCGATAAACGCGCCGATATTTGGCATCACCATGTTGCTGAGGAAACGACCAAAGCTTTGCACTTTGATCTTAATATCGGATGACATAAAAACACCCCTTCTTATGTTTGCTGTCGCGCAGGCTGGAAGCCCGAGGTTTTTTGTTAATGTGGCGGCAGAGGTAGCCGGACCTTGTAGATACTGCGAAATCTGGCACTGAATCGGTTAACTGTCCAGTCGACGGCCTTTTGTGTGATATCAATCACATAAATATAGGGGGTAGAGAGGTAATTGACGTGACGTTCATCACAAAACGCTTGTGTAAAAAAGCAACAAGGCGGCGATTTTCGCTAAAAATGGCATTTAAATGTGAGTAGTGTCACATTTTTGTTTTGATGGTTTGTTGAATCTTTGTGATCTGAATCACAAGATATTTTCTTACGGCGTTCACCTGATGTGATCTACAGCATGTTATGCCTTCGTCATACAATCGTTATGTAACTAAGCAACTCATCACCTCTAAAAATTATTCTTTGGTGTTATGGCGAGAATCGCGAACCCGGATTATTGTCAAAATATCAGCCTGACTCCCTTCTGGCTGCCAGCCCAAAAACAACACTGATAAACGTGAATCCGAGGCAGATATGTTTCTAAACTATTTCGCGTTGGGAGTGCTGATCTTCGTCTTTCTGGTGATTTTTTATGGAATCATCGCGATACATGACATCCCTTATCTGATTGCCAAAAAGCGCAACCATCCCCATGCCGACGCTATTCATACGGCGGGCTGGGTGAGCCTGTTTACTCTGCATGTTATCTGGCCGTTTCTGTGGATCTGGGCGACGCTCTATCAACCGGAGCGTGGCTGGGGTATGCAGTCACATGTTGCGTCGCAGGAGAAAGCGACTGACCCGGAAATCGCCGCACTTTCTGACCGAATTTCCCGGCTGGAGCATCAACTCGCCGCCGAGAAAAAGACTGACTATTCCACGTTCCCGGAGATCTAATTATGGATCTATTGATTGTTTTAACTTACGTGGCGCTGGCGTGGGCGGTCTTTAAAATCTTCCGCATTCCGGTAAATCAGTGGACGCTGGTGACGGCGGCGCTGGGAGGCGTGTTTCTGGTGAGTGGTTTGATTTTGTTGATGAACTACAACCACCCTTACACTTTTACCGCGCAAAAGGCAGTGATAGCGATCCCTATCACGCCACAGGTGACGGGAATTGTTACTGAAGTCACTGACAAGAATAATCAGCTTATTCAAAAGGGCGAGGTGCTTTTTAAGCTCGACCCGGTTCGTTACCAGGCGCGAGTTGACAGACTTCAGGCTGACCTGATGACGGCGACGCATAATATAAAGACGCTGCGTGCGCAGCTCACTGAAGCGCAGGCCAACACCACCCAGGTTTCAGCGGAGCGCGACCGTCTGTTTAAAAATTATCAACGTTACTTGAAAGGCAGCCAGGCGGCGGTGAATCCGTTCTCGGAACGTGACATCGACGATGCGCGGCAAAATTTCCTCGCGCAGGATGCGCTGGTGAAAGGCTCGGTGGCGGAGCAGGCGCAGATCCAGAGCCAGCTCGACAGTATGGTTAACGGCGAGCAATCGCAGATTGTGAGCTTAAGAGCGCAACTTACTGAAGCAAAATATAACCTTGAGCAGACTGTCATTCGCGCGCCGAGCAATGGCTACGTTACTCAGGTACTGATCCGCCCAGGTACATACGCAGCTGCCTTGCCGCTGCGTCCGGTGATGGTCTTCATCCCCGAGCAAAAACGGCAAATTGTCGCCCAATTTCGGCAAAACTCGCTGTTACGTCTGAAACCCGGCGATGATGCGGAAGTGGTGTTTAACGCGCTACCTGGGCAGGTGTTTCACGGCAAACTGACTAGTATTTTACCTGTCGTGCCAGGCGGTTCTTATCAGGCGCAGGGGGTATTGCAATCATTAACGGTCGTGCCCGGCACGGACGGTGTGCTGGGAACCATTGAACTGGACCCTAACGATGATATCGATGCCTTACCCGACGGCATCTACGCCCAGGTGGCGGTTTACTCCGACCATTTCAGCCATGTTTCGGTGATGCGGAAAGTGCTGCTAAGAATGACCAGCTGGATGCATTATCTTTATTTGGATCATTGAGGGGGAGGGGGGAGATTATGGAACTTTGCTCCTTGTAAGGACTAATTATTTTTGCATATTACTTCATTAGCTGCGATGATTTTTCTTTAATATTCATTATGTTAATAAGTTCTGGATGAGTGTGCTCTCATTGGATTTTTTATCCGTCTTGTTCTGCCGCAGGATGAGACTATACATCGTCGAGATCGCAATGATGATATGAGTTGTTCCTCCTGCGACGGCTCTAATCAAAAAAGAGCAGGAGTGCTTTTCCATCTATTGCGATGATGGCTTTATTATCTGAAGGATGACAGTCACATTTAAAAAATATTTAATCTATAGATCACAATGTAGGGTCATGGAATATATGTATACAACTATTTTCTTCTTCACTTTTAATTATCGTATTCATTATAAAACTAAGTTAAAAAAACTCCTGGAGAGTGAGTTATTAATATATTTTTAAATAAAATTAAGTTATCATTCATCGATGCACTTTATAGAATCATCAATGGCCATAATAGTACTATTAACTCTCAATTTTATATTTTTATCATCACTACAAATATTAACTGAATTTATATCAATGATTTTTTTTATTCTTATCTTTTATTTTATTTACTGTTTCAATGCAATCAGCGGCAAGTTGGAGTGGATTTAGATTTTTCAGATATGGTCTTATGATCTTTCCCTTACTTAATAAATAGCATGTATAGGATTCGGAAAGTCCAGCATCTATTTTGTACCTCATTATATTAGATAAGGATGTGAGAAATTCCTTGTTATCATTCGCAGCCATATATGCCAGTCCGAGTTCAGCCTCTGCGGCCTTACAGGCAAAATAGCTTAGTGAACACGCTTTTCGTCCCTCTTTAGTACTGGCTGATATTAGTGCCCATAATATTGCTTTGTCTGCCAAATCTAACTCTCTCTGAAATTGTCTTGCAGTAACTGCACTCGCAGAAATAGAGAAAAAAATACAATTGTTAATAACCTTGCCATATTTTTTAGTCCGTAACTGTTAATGTGCTATCTGGCTCTGAAAATATTAACTCATTTAATTTTTGCATGTCATTAGATAAACCAGTTATACAACCCTCGGAACAGAATCGAGGTCCTAAAGACGGACCAAAAGCGTTTAAACAACTATGTATTGAAAATCCATTGCGATTATAAGTTCCTGTATTAACTGACGGTACTAATCGTATGCCGTCAGGTTTTCTATTGCTTGCTCCCGGGTCATTAACATTCCAACTCCATAGGCCTTGAGGTATTGGCCATCTATTTATAAATGTGTACAACGGGGATTATTTTTACATTGCATATTATTACCAGAAGCGACTGGAATACTAAGCACATCATAAAAATTATCATCACATGGTATATCTGAAACACACGAAAGCATACCTAAAGTTATGCTGTATAAACAGGTGGCTAATCCCAAGGGGATCGATTCCAGAAATCGGGTTCAACGGATACTGATAAAAATTCCACCTACCTTCCAGCCCAATCGGAGCCTGAGTGTTATACCGCCCCTGCTGCGGTTAATGTTACCGATAATAGTTATAGTACAGCCCTGATTCATCATCATACTACTGCTGCGGCAGTCTGATGAACTATTGCTTTTACGGATTCTCCTTATTCTTCCTTCTATCCATTCGCTTTAGCTTTTTGAGCTCTTGAAGTTTGCTCTTTGCATCAATATTACCGTTATTTACAGCGAATTCCATCCAATAAATAGCTCTATTCAAATTATAATATTCTGATAATGTTGGATTTGTATCTGATAAAAAGACCCCATAATTAAACTGCGCTGTAACATTCCCCTGAGATGCTGATCTTTCCAAGAATCGCAATTGTTTGTAAATGTTATTTTTAGTAAAGCAGTAATATTGATATAGTCGAAATGATGCCTCTGAATCACCATGTTGTGATTTATACTTCAGTTTCATCAACTTTTCTTCACTTAAATCATAGGTCATTGCTGTAGACCCCATCATACTTTCGTTTTGTTTTATTTTCACATCAGCACCATGCAATTGACAAATAAAAGAGAAATAAAAAAATAGTAACAAGCATGCTTTCATACATCTACAACCTATCTTATATCACTGGGTTTTTCTGGCGTACCTTGCATATTAGAAATGGGGTGCCCAGATGGCCCATATGTTATCCAATTACCAAGGTCTTTTGTTGTTATAGCCATTAGATCCTTATTTGAATTAAGGTTCGTTGGTGCTGTTAGCACTGTATCCATTTTTAACTTACCATTAGTTCCTCGCCCCCACCACGTCCATAGCGTGTCAGGTCCTATTACATTTGTATGTAACTCTTTAGCTAATTGGCTAGCAAATGAATTTTGTCCTTTACCTGTATTACAAGAAAATAACCAAACTGTCATCCCATCTTTATAATTCCCATCAAATTTAATTAGATATGCTAGATCTTTAGCTGTCATGATACTGCGCGTTGCGGATTCAATAGATGTGGGGGTACCATGCCCCCCGATTGTGAAAACGCCTGGGATATTAATCTCATCAGCTACAGAATGGATAAGATCACTTTCGGGGTATAAATTTATATCAACCAAACCTTGCGGATCTACATTTATGACCGGATTCAACGGATACTGATAAAAATTCCATCCCCCCTTGTCGCCAGATAACGATGCGGACTTAAGCGGAGTTCTTCCGGCAGCGCCTGCCA
>ERZ827440.274-NODE-274-length-77989-cov-52.620512_pt1 | contig 77989 bp, 61 predicted proteins | sample MGYA00519774_ERZ827440 | MGnify/ENA primary metagenome ERZ827440 (study PRJEB31778, sample SAMEA3449302) | human gut metagenome | biome: human gut; feature: human-associated habitat; material: faeces | place: United Kingdom | collected 2010/2012 ... | reverse complement strand
ATTTTGCCTTTGGAATAGAGGTAAATCCCTGTGTGATTGAGATTACTATCGGTAAACCGCAAGCAGATGAGAAAGAATTCATTCCCGTCAAACTTGCGACAAGCGGAAACCCGAAGGTGAAAAATCGACATGTTTTTTTCAGGGGACGCCGGTATACTTTTCGTAAGTCTACCTATATTATACGTACCTTTTCGTAAGTTTTAGACAAGGAAAACAGACGGTCATTTGACCGTCTGTTTTTTGCCGATTTTTGACGAGAACCCCGGACACGATCGCGGCGCTCGGCGGTTGCCGCTTCCGGCGGCGAGCCGATAGCCGATTCAAATCAAAGCTTTTCGCGCGCAGCGCGCGAAAAGCCGGGGTTCGAATCCCCGCTGGAGCACCAAATAGGTTGCCTGATTTGTCTACCAGATAAATCAGGCAATTTTCTTGTTTTTGGGGCTGAAACAGCCCGAAATACTGTAAAATCAGAGAAAACCGGCTTCAGAATGGCGTTCACAGCCAGACTGAGGCCGGTTTTTGCGTTTTCGTGCCTAAAATCCCGCGCACCTTTTGGGGCAAATACACGGAGCAAAGTAGACGGATAAAGTTAGCGGAGGGTGGATTTGAACCTGAAACGTGGTTCGACTCTGATCACCTTCACCAACAAAAAACGACATGTTTCGACATGTCGTTTTTTCAGTTTGCTTCGCCTTGCTGCAAGTGACATTGGTTACACCAGTAGTATTGGCTACGGCAGTTAAGAAGCGAATCAAATATTGCTGCGAATGCAACGGGCAATTTTAAACAGCCCTCATCCAGTTCAGCAGGAAGTTTTTGAAGGTACGGCCAGCCTTAGTAGGCAGAGTATTGCAGCGCTCCACCAGGTAAATCGTCTGCCCATAGCCGGGATCATCCAAATAGCGTATGACCGTGTTGGGGCCACAGTGATTAAGCGCAGAAAACGCATAGGTTACTGCAATGGCCAGTTTCCGCTCTACCAGCTCCTTGGTTAACTCCTCGTCAGAGGTCTCAATGGGAATATTGATATTGACACCCTCCGCAAGCACCAGCTTGTCGATGTTTTTACGGAAGCAGTTATACTCCCGTCCTTTGCCTATCAGTCTCTGCCCATCAAAGTCTTCCACAGTTAGGCGCTCCTTCTTCGCAAGAGGGTTGTCCTTATGGATACGGTAGCAGTAACGGGAATAGAAAAGCTCCTCGCAATTAAACCGGGTGTTGTCGATGGGACCGTTCACGATGGCGAAATCAGCATGGCAGCTGGATAGGCTGTTAAGAGCGAGTTCGTCGGTGGTGTCCACTACACTCAGCGTGATGTCTGGATGTTCTTCGTGGAAACGCAGTATAAACTCTGCCCCCAAATAGCCCAAAACATGATCCAGGGCGTAGACCGTGACAACAGACTTTTCCTGCCCTGCCAGGGTCTGTACGCCCTCAATCCGGGCATAGGTATCCAGGAGGCTCTGAATATGTGGGAGCAGCGTGGTGGCAAAATCAGTGGGCTCCAAGCCGCGGTTGGAGCGGACAAACAAGGCCTGCCCCAACTCGTCCTCCAATGAGCGAATGACCCGGCTCAGCCCTTGATGACTGATATACAGGTTGTCTGCCGCTACCTGGATGTTGCGGTAATGATACGTCTCCATGAAGTATTCAAGCTGTTTCTTGTTCATATCCTCACCTCTGCTGTCATTTTACTACATCATTTTCGTTGCAGCAAGGGAGGTTTTTGTTTCTTTCGCATTTTGCCGGAAACCAGTATAATTAAAGCAGAAAAAGGCAAGGAGGAGAAGAAGAATGAAGTTTCAGCAGATCCGCAATGCAACCGTTAAAATCACTTACGACAGTAAAACATTTCTCATTGATCCCTGGCTGGCGCCCCAATATATGACAGGTTGCTTTGGGCTGCTTCCTATGATCATTGCCATGAATCGGAGAGGGGACCCGCGCAAGAAATATGTGATCGACCACTGCGCTACCTGGAAACCTGTCGATCCCAAGCAAAAATGGATTATGTGCCCCATGCAGCCTCTGCCCATGTCTGTTGCGGCTATTAATAGGGATGTAGATGCCTATTTGTGCAGCCATGTTCATCTGGACCACATTGGCCTGGGTCTCAATGGCAAAGGCTGCGAAAAACTGGATAAGAACATTCCTATTTACGCTATCAACCGGCAAGACTCCAATTATCTGGAGTTCTCTGGCATGAAAGATGTGCGTGTGTTGGAGGATCGGATCACCTATGGTGAGGCTGAGGTCATCAAGGTCAAGGCCATCCATGGGACAAAGGTGCCGTGCGGTGACGCCTGTGGCTATGTTTTCCGCAGCCCAAATGAAAAGACTCTCTATGTGGCCGGTGACACGGTATGGTGCGATGAGGTGGCGGAGACGATTGCCATGTACCACCCGGATGTGATCGTCACGAACAATTGTGCGGCTATGCTGGTGGATAACGGCCGTCTCATCATGGATGACAACGACTTGGAGAAAGTCTGCGCCGCTGCGCCGGAGGCTGTGATTATTGCCAGTCACATGGACAATGTTCCTCACGCAACGCTTACGCGCAAGACCTTAGATGAGAAGCTGAAGGAAAAGGGGATCCGGGAGCGGGTGCGCATTCCCGAGGACGGCGAGAGCTACTGGATTTAAGTGGGCTTATATCGTGACTTGGCATCTAAAGCGTAAAGATTAGACAGCTCTAAACAGGCCCTTATTGCACGAATCCCCGCCTTGCGGCGAGGGGTCTTAGCCGGACGGGCTTGTTTTCCGCTTCCAAACCGCACCCACTGCGTTGGGCTGCGGTTTGGTTTTAGTTGGTTGCATCTTTAGTGTAAGGCATACACAAATGAATTGCCTGATTTGTCTATCGGATAAATCAGGCAATTTTCTTGTTTTTGGGGCTGAAACAGCCCGAAATACTGTAATATCAGAGAAAACCGGCTTTGGAATGGCCATCAAGACCGTTCCGGATCCGGTTTTTTGCGTTTTCGGGACAAAATTACCACTCACTTTTTGGGACAAATACACGGAGCAAAGCATGCGGAAAAAAAGATAGCGGAGGGTGGATTTGAACCACGTTACGCCTGAATAGTGGGAGGAAAACCGACAAGCGGCGCAGAATTGGCGAGGTAAACTCTTGTGATTTGACAAAGACAGTGGTATGCTTTTAATTGTATAATTATAGTAAGTAGAGGCCAGCCATGCCGGAGGAGAACTACCAGAAAATCAAGCTCCTGAAGATTATGGAGATTTTGCGCCAAGAGACGGACGAAGAGCACCCGATGACCAAGGTGGAGCTGGCTGCCCGGCTGGTGGCCATGAATGTATCCTGTAGCCCCCGGTCGCTGATCCGAGACATCAAGCTACTGAACGAACAGGGCTATAAGATTATGGAACGATTGATCAGCCACGAAAAAGGATACTTCGTATGTGACCGGAGCTTCAGTGTCCCGGAGCTCAAGATCCTGATCGATGCCGTGCAGGCGGCCAGCTTCGTGACTGAGAAGAAGACCGCAGAGCTGGTCGACAAGATCGCGGCGCTCGGCGGTAGCCGCTTCCGGCGGCGAGCCGATAGCCGATTCAAATCAAAGCTTTTCGCGCGCAGCGCGCTAAAAGCCGGGGTTCGAATCCCCGCTGGAGCACCAAAGAAAACAGACGGTCAAAAAGACCGTCTGTTTTTTTGCGCATCGGCAGACGAGAGTCGAACCGATGACGGTTCGGTTCTCGTTACCTAACTCAGTCTATGCCTTTTTGCTCACCCTGCTTGAAGCAGGATTCGTCGTTTTCCCAGCCCTTATCGACGAGCCAGTAGTGATACTCCTCGTCGGCAGCCTTGAGTTCTTCTTCGGTGAGGGCAACGTCGCGGCTGCGCTCGCGCTTGAGCTGGCGCTCGTAATTATACAGATCCATGAGCGTGAAGCCCAGTCCCATCTCCTCGGCGATGGGGATCAGCACATCCTCGACGACCGATTCGCGTATCTCAAGCGAGCCGGGATACATCATCTCGGCCTGCTCGACCTTTGCGCGCAGCTCGGGGTCGCTGTCGTACTGCTGCAAAAACTTTATGACGTTAAGATTGAGATTCAATGCGTTTCTCCTTTCAGCACAGGCGGAAGCCGGCAGGGATGTTGTCGTCGAGCATCAGCAGATGCAGCTGTTCCTTGCCGTCGTGCTCGTGCACGGCGGAGATGAGCATGCCGCAGGAGTCCTCGCCCATCATCTTGCGGTTGGGCAGGTTGAGGATCGCAACGACGGTCTTGCCGACGAGCTGCTCCGGCTCGTAGAACTCGTGGATGCCGGAGAGTATCTGGCGCGGAGTGCCGGTGCCGTCATCGAGCTTGAACTTCAGAAGCTTCTTGCTCTTTTTCACGGCCTCACAGGAGAGGACTTTGCACACGCGCATGTCGCACTTTGAAAAGTCGTCGATGGTGACTTCCGGCTCGATGGGGTCAAACTTCGGCGCTGCCGGAGCGTTCATCTTCTCAAGCTCGGCAAGAGCCTTTTCCATATCGAGTCGGGGGAAGAGCGTTTCGCCCTTGTGGACGGTGACGTCTGCCGGCAGGGCGCCGAAAACGGCGGCGCTGTCCCAGCTTGAGCACTTCTCGCATGCGCCGATCTGCGCAAACGCCTTGTCGCAGCTTTCGGGGATGAAGGGCTTGAGCATGATGAGGCTTATGCGCAGGCACTCGAGCAGATTATACAGAACGCTTGCAAGGCGAGCTTTTTTGCTCTCATCCTTGGCAAGCTGCCAGGGAGCTGTTTCGTCGATATATTTGTTTGCGCGCTGGATGAGCTTGAAGACCTCCTCGAGCGCAAGGTGGAGCTGGAGCTTGTCCATCTGCTGCTCGTACTTATCGCGGCTCGTGCGCGCAAGTTCTTTAAGCTCATCGTCAAGGGAGTCGGCCTCGCGCTCAGTGGGCAGCGTGCCTCCGAAATACTTTTCGACCATTGCGGTCGTGCGCGAAACGAGGTTGCCCAGGTCGTTTGCAAGGTCGGTGTTTATCGTGGATATAAGCAGCTCGTTTGAGAAGTTGCCGTCCGAGCCGAAGGGGAAGGTTCGCAGCAGGAAGAACCTGAGCGCATCGACGCCGAACATGTCGGCAAGCTTGTACGGGTCAACGACGTTGCCCTTTGACTTGCTCATCTTGCCGCCGTCGATGACCAGCCAGCCGTGGCCGTAGACCTTCTTGGGCAGGGGCATTCCCATGCTCATGAGCATTGCAGGCCATATGATCGAGTGGAAGCGGACGATCTCCTTGCCGACGATATGAACGTCTGCCGGCCAGAACTTGTCGTAGTCGTCGTACTTATCGTTTAAGAAGCCGAGCGCGGAGGTGTAGTTAAACAGGGCATCGACCCAGACGTACACGACGTGGCCGGGGTCAAAATCAACGGGGATGCCCCAGGTGAAGCTCGTGCGCGAAACGCACAGATCCTCGAGGCCGGGCTTGATGAAGTTGTTTATCATTTCGTTCACGCGCGATGCAGGCTCAAGGAAGGTGCCGCTCTCAAGCAGCTCCTGCACGGGCTTTGCGTACTTGCTCAGACGGAAGAAGTAGGCCTCCTCCTCTGCGTAGTGGACCTCGCGGCCGCAGTCGGGACACTTGCCGTCCTTGAGCTGACTCTCGGTCCAGAAGCTTTCGCAGGGCGTGCAGTACATGCCCTTATATGCGCCCTTATATATGTCGCCCTTGTCGTACATCTTTTTGAAGATGCGCTGGACGGCCTGAACGTGATAGTCGTCGGTCGTGCGGATGAAGCGGTCGTTGGATATGTTCATGAGCTTCCACAGATCGGTGATGCCGCCGGGGCCTTCGACGATCTTATCGACAAATTCCTTGGGCGTAAGGCCGGCGGCCTTTGCCTTTTCCTCTATCTTCTGGCCGTGCTCGTCGGTGCCGGTCAGAAACATGACGTCGTAGCCGCACATCCTCTTATAGCGCGCGATGGCGTCGGTCGCCACGGTGCAGTAGGTGTGGCCTATGTGCAGCTTATCCGAGGGGTAGTAGATCGGTGTTGTGATATAAAACTTTCCCTTTTCCATTGTGTGTTTCTCCATTCGTTTAAGGATCAGCGCTTGCTGTTTCTGACGGTGCCGGGCTTTCTGCCGGGGCCGGGGTTTCTGACGGCGTCGGCCACTGTATATTCTCGGGGTGATAGTGGTAGTAGCTGTTTGCCTCTTTGTTTCGGCTTATCAGGTTGCCGTCTTTATCGTAAACGCAGCGGTAGGTCACGGCCTTTGTGCCTATCGCAACGCTCGGATACGTTGTATCATACACCGTCCACGCCGAATAGTCCATCTTAACATAGCTTCCGTCGGTGTCGGTGCCCCAAATTTCTATCGTGAGCCGGCGGTTTTCGCATTTGGTCACGATCTTTATCGGGAATTCGCGGTTGTTTTTGAATTTGAACTCCGGGCCGCCCCAGCTGACCGTTGCGTCCATGCCCCAGGGGACATAGGAAACGGCAAAGCCGTGCTCGTCGCGCGCGACGATCTCAAGATTTGCGTACAGCGCCGCGCAGTAGAGCGTCGATGAGGTCTGGCATATGCCGCCGCCTATCTCCTGCACCACCTTGCCGCCGGCGTATGCTCCGGCGGATTTGAAGCCGGCCTCGGCAGTGCGCTTGCCGACAACGGTGTTGTACGAAAACGTTTCGCCCGGAGCGAGGATATATCCGTTTATCTTTTTGGCCGAAAGCTCAACGTTCGTTGCGCGGTTTGCGTTGCTCGAGGCATAGCCCGTCGTCTGCGAGCCGAGCTTGTCGGCAAAGAGTATCTTATCAAGCTGCTCCTGCGTATATTTCGGCTGAGTCACGGCCAGCGGTATCTTCACCGTTGCGCCGTTTTCGGCCTTATCCCAAAGCTCCCGAGCCTTTTTCGCGTCAAACTCAATGCCGACGCGGCTCTCGGTAGCCTTCTGCGTTTCGGGGTCGTATTTTGCGTCGAGCGCCTCGGCGCATATCTCCTCGTGCAGCTTGTCAAAGTCCGGCGCTTCGGCATTTTCGCCGCCGGCCTCGTATTTAACGGCGCCGCTTCCGTCGGAAAACGCCTTTACGATGCTCTCGCAGAGCTTATCGGCGTCGATATCCTTCGTTGACAGGCCCTTTATCATTTTCAGGGTCTCGTTTTCCTCATCGACCTCGTAGCCCTTGCCCATGTGCTCGTTATAGTCATTAAGCGCCTTATCCACCGCCGCGCGAACGCCGTCGGCACTCGCCGACGCGAGGATCTCGGCATCTGTCACGCCGCCGGTGATGCTCTTAAAATAGCACACAAGGTCGCCGAAAGCATTTCCCGAGTGGCCGTAGTCAAACGCCGCCTGCGCGGCCTGCGCGCAGCTCATCGCCATCCCGGCCTGCTCGGCCGACACGGCAAACTCAAAATCGCCCGGGAGCGTTACTTTGACGCTGCCGCCGGCAAAGTCGCAGCCGGCTTTTTCAAGCGCGGCGGCGGCGTCACTGACCGTCATGTCGCCTATGCTCACTCCGCCGAGGGTCATGCCGGGGTGGATCTTATCCGAATGCCCGGCGAGGTATCCTCCGCCGAGGGCGGCCGCTGCGAGCAAAACGCAGACTACAGCGATTATCAGGACGGCCTTTTTCGCGCCGCCCGAGCGTTTCGGCTTTTTCTCGGGTTTGGTCTTTTCAGACTTTTTTGAAGCTTCATGCTTGCCTCTTGCCATGCCGTCCCTCCTTTTATCAGTTCAGCTTATCCTTATACACCGAGGTGAAGCGCTCGTACTCGCCCTGCGGAAGCTCCTGCTTCTTTTCCTGGCGGAACGCGTCGCGCATCCACGGATTGTTCTCGACCTTTGCGCCGGTCTGCGCCTCCAGAACGGCGTTTATGAGCACGTTCGAGATCAAAAAGCCTGCCGGGGTGAGGTGCCAGCGCTCGCCGTCGCGCTCTGCCCAGCCCTTGCGCTCGAACAGCTCGAAGGTCTCCTCTATCGGCTCCCAGTCGCTGCGGTATATCCTATGGTATTCCTTTTCGGATATACCGTGGGTCGTGCGCATGCCGAGCATGAGATATTCCGTGGCCTTCTGGATGGGAACTATCTGCTCGTACTCGTCGATTATCATGCTGTCGCCCACAACGGCGGAAACATACCTGTCAAGATCGCGCACATAGCTGTATCTCACGCCGCCTGCGCACGAGTGCGCGCCCGGGCCGAAGCCCATGTAGTCGCCCAGCTGCCAATACTTCAAATTATGCCGCGATTCGTAGCCGGGTATGGCGAAGTTCGATATCTCGTACTGCTTCAGGCCGTAGTGCGCCAGCGTATCGACCGTGTACAGGTACATGTCGGCCTGCTCGTCCTCGTCCGGGATGAGCGGCGAGCCGAGGTAGCTGCGATACATCGGCGTTCCCTCCTCAAGCTTCAGGCCGTAGCACGAAAGGTGCTCCGGGTGCAGCTCAAGCGCTCGCGAGAGCGTGTCGGCCCAGTCGCCGCGCGTCTGGCTCGGCAGGCCGTATATCAGGTCAAGGCTCACGTTCTCGAACCCGGCCTCGCGCGCCGTGTCAACGGCTATCTCCGCCTGACGGAAGTTGTGCCGGCGGCCGATGATCTTCAATATGTCGTTGTTTGCCGACTGCACGCCGATCGACAGGCGGTTCACGCCCTCCGCGCGCAGGAGCTTGAGCTCCTCGAGCTTCGTCGTGTCGGGGTTTACCTCGACCGTTATCTCCGAGTCGAGGCGCACGTTGCCGATGCGCTTTAGCTCGTCGAGGATCTCGACGATGCGCTTTGCGCCGTAGCAGCTCGGCGTTCCGCCGCCGATGTAGATGCTGTCGATCTCGTAGCTCTCTATCGCTTCGGCCGACTCGCTTATGTGCGACAGCAGCGCCGACTGATAGTCGGGCATGCGCTGCTTGCCGCCGGCGATCGAGTAGAAATCGCAGTAGCTGCATTTTGAAACGCAAAACGGTATGTGAATGTAAATTCCAAGTCTATCTCTCATCTTTTTAGAGGCGCTTTGGCGCTTCTCCTATACGTTTTTTCAGAGGCGAATTACTGCTCCTACGGATACGTCTATTGCAGTGTCCCGGTTCGAGGCTGCGGTGGAAACCGTAGTTGCATCGCACTAACGCGGCGCGTGGCAACCACGGTTTCCACCAATGTTCCGAACCGGGCAACCAGAGATAACCGTATCGGTAGGTGCGTCAATTCGCCACTAAAAAAGACTGCAGACGAGGTCGGCGTAGGCGGTGGGGTCTTCGATCTCGACGCCGGCTATCAGCTCGGACTGTGCGTACAGTATCTTCGACAGGGCGGCGGCCTTGTCCTTATCGCCGTCGTCGTAAGCCTTCTTTATGGCAAGGCAGGCGGCGTGCTTGCCGTTAAGCTCAAGCACACGGTCGGCGCGCAGCTTGCGCATCTCCTCGCTCGGGCCGTTGCGGAAGTATTTTTCCATCTCGAGCGTGAAGCCGCCGGTCGAGGTCAGGCAGCATGCCGACGAAACGAGCTTGCTCGAAAGCGTTACCTGCTTGAGCTTCTCATCGCCGATGCTGTCGCGGATGAAGTCGAGCAGCTCCTTGTTCTCGACGACCTTCTCCTCGGCCGCCTTCTTCTCCTCGTCGGTCTGGAAGCCGAGATCCTCGGTGAGAATGTTGACAAAGCCCTTGCCCTCGTACATGCGAAGCTGCTGGAGCACGGTCTCGTCGATTGGGTGGTCGAGATAGAGTATCTCATAGCCGCGCGAGCGGACCTCCTCGCACTGCGGCAGAGCCATTGCGTGCTTTACGGTGTCGGCCGAGGCGTAGTAGATGGCCTTCTGGCTCTCGGGCATTGCGTCAACGTATTCCTTGAGCGAGCGCATCGAGTCCTCGGAGGTGTAGAATATCAGCAGATCCTTGAGAAAATCGGTGAAGCGGCCGTACTCGTCGCAGACGCCGCACTTGATGTGGATGCCGAAGTTTTTCCAGAACGTCTCGTACTTCGGGCGATCGTCGCGCATCATCTTTTCAAGCTCGGCCTTGATCTTCTTTTCAAGGTTCTGGCCGATGACCTTGAGCTGGCGGTTGTGCTGCAATATCTCGCGCGAGATGTTCAGGCTCAGGTCGGGCGAATCGACGACGCCGCGCGCGAACTCGAAATAGTCGTGCAGCAGCTTGTCGCAGTCCTCCATGATAAGCACGCCGTTGCAGTAGAGCTTGACGCCCTTCTTCGCTGCGCCGGAAATGCCGTTGTCGATATCCTTGCCGGGGATGAACAGCAGCGCCTTGTAGGACACAACGCCCTCGGCGTTTATGCGCAGCACCGCTGCCGGGTCGGTCTGGTCGCGGTTTGTTTCCTTGTACCACGCGACGCACTCGTCGTCGGTGACCTCGGTCTTGGCGCGCTGCCAGATCGGCACCATGGAGTTGACCGTTTCGGGAGCGGTGACGTTGACGGTGTGCATGATGGGCTTGCCGTCCTTGTCCTCCTCGCCGGTGGGCTGCTGCTCCTGGTGGGTGATGTCCATGACGATCGGCCAGCGGACATAGTCGGAATACTTCTTGACCAGCGCCTTGAGCTTCCATATCTCAAGGTACGAGCCGTAGATCTCCTCGTCGGTGTCCTCTTTAATGTGCATGATGACGTCCGTGCCGGGCTTGAACTTGTCGCACTCGGTGACGGTGTAGCCGTCGGCGCCGGTGCTTTCCCACTTGACGCCCTTTTCCTCGCCGTACTTCTTCGTGATGACGGTGACCTTGTCGGAAACCATGAACGCGGAATAGAAGCCGACGCCGAACTGACCGATGATGGATATATCGTCTTTCTCCGCCTCTTCGGCGCTCATGTCGTTTTTGAAATTATAAGATCCGCTCTTTGCGATGACGCCGAGGTTCTTCTCGGCCTCGTCCTGGCTCATGCCGATGCCGTTGTCGGACACGGTGATCGTGCGCGCATCCTTGTCGACCGTGATGCGGATGCGGTAATCGGACCTTTCAAGGCCGACCTTGTCATCCGTCAGCGAGATGTAGCAGAGCTTGTCTATCGCGTCGGATGCGTTGGAGATGATCTCTCTGAGGAATATCTCCTTGTTGGTGTAGATCGAGTTGATCATGAGGTCAAGCAGACGCTTGCTCTCAGCTTTGAATTGTTTTTTACCCATGTTCAAAACCTCCGTTTACCTTACGGCTGCCCCCATTTGCCAAGGGCAAATTATAATAGCTTATTATACCACAATATCTCCACAATTCAATATTTTTTAGAGGCGCTTTTACGCACCTACGGATACATTTATCTCTGGTTGCCCGGTTCGGGACATTGGTGGAAACCGGGCGGCTTCGCAGCTGAGAGCTGATAGCTAATAGCAGTTAGCCATTGTGTGTGCTAAAGCGCACGGATTTAATTCAACCCCTCGGCAGCAAAGCTGCCTGCTCCCCTTGACAGGTGAGCCAATGTGGTGCGGCGCAAAATTCAGCGCCGTACTAACAGGGCGCGAAACGCTATGGTTTGTTCAGTTGTTTCCGGTCGGGCAACCGCAATCACTGTATCCGTAGGTGCAGTAATGCGCCACTAAATGTCTTCCCCTTGCGGAGCTTGAGGGGAAGATGCCGCTTGCGGCAGATGAGGTGTAATTATATCCGCGCCGTAGGCGCTACTTTGTTACAATATGTATCGGTTTCGTCAGTAAACACCGGTCGGGCTGACGCAATAAATGTATTCGTACAATGTAAATGCGCCTCTAAAAAATGTGGCGGTTAGCACCGCAGATTTAATAACACCTCATCCGTCACCAAGGTGACACCTTCCCCTCAAGCTACGCAGGGGAAGGCATTTTAGAGGCGCATTTTTTAGAGGCGCATTTTTTAGAGGCGCATTAACGCTGGTGCCGATACGTTTTTTGCGGTTGCCCGACCGGTAGGTGCCGACGAAACCATAACACGCGGAACGGATAAATCCGTTCCCTACGAGCGGCTGCGGCCGTAGCGGAGAGCTGATAGCTGATAGTGGATAGCTTTTTATTCAACCCCTCGGCAGCGAAGCAGCCTGCTCCCCTTGCAGGGGAGCCAATTGGGTGCGGCAAAAACTTTGCAACGCACTATCGGGTTGCGTAGCAGTCACGGTTTCCACCATTGTTTCGATCCGGGCGACCGCAAAACTCAGCACCGTACTAACGTATGGCGGCAGTTTCCCGGTTTCGTCGGTAACTTCGACACCGGGCCACCAGAGATAACCGTATCCGTAGGTGCGTCAATTCGCCTCCAAAAAAGCGCGAAACGATACGGTTTCCACCATTGTCTCGAACCGGGCTGCCGCAAAAAATGTATTGGTAGGTGCCTCAATTCGCCTCTAAAAAACCTTGACGAATGAGGGGGTATATGGTATATTAATGATTACCTGTCGGACGAGAGGTCTTTTTTCGTGCGCTTATTTGGGCGCGGGGCAGGGATCCGGGTTCCCATACAGGGAGGCAAATGTCCGCACCGTAACGCGGATAAATAAAATAGGAGGTGCCGAAAAGTATGGCTGACAACAGAGTCAAGATCACACTTAGATGTGATGAGTGCAAGCAGAGGAACTACAACACTGTCAAGAACAAGAAGAATACTTCCGAAAAGCTTGAGAGAAGCAAGTATTGCCCTTTCTGCAGAAAGCACACCAAGCACGTCGAAACCAAGTAACTTTCTGAAAGGATGAGTGTAAAAAATGGCTGAAGAGAAGAAAAAAGCTACTCCTGTCAAGAACACCAACGCCGTCAAGAAAGAAGAGAAGAAACTTGGTTTTTTCCAGCGCATCGGAAAATGGTTCCGCGAGCTTAAAAGCGAGCTGAAGAAGGTCGTATGGCCGACCCCGAAGCAGCTTGCGACCAACACCGGTGTCGCACTTTTTGTTATGGCGCTTGCCGCCGTCGTCCTTTGGGGATTTGACGAGCTGGCAGGTCTGGTCGTTAACGTCATCTTCGAGCTGGCGGGTTAGTGGCCATGGCAGAGGACGCAAGATGGTATGTGATCCATACCTATTCCGGTTATGAAAACGCAGTTGCGGCAGCGATCATGAAGGCTGCCGAGAACCGCAGGATGCAGGATCTGATCCAGGAGGTCAACATCCCCATGGAAACCGTGACCGAGATCACCGACGGCGGCGAAAAGACCGTCGAGCGCAAGGTGTTCCCGGGCTATGTTCTGTGCAAGATGGTGCTGACCGATGATAGCTGGCATCTTATCCACAACGTCCGCGGCGCAACCGGCTTCGTCGGCGCAGGCGGCAAGGCCGTCCCCCTCACGGAGCAGGAAATATATGATCTCGGCGTCGAGCGTCACGAGATCGTCACGGGCTATCAGGTCGGCGACACCGTCAAGGTCACCGACGGTCCCCTCGCAGGCTTCCTCGGCACGGTTGAGGAGCTTGAGCCCGATAAGGACAGAGTCCGCGTCGTCGTTTCGATGTTCGGCAGAGAGACCCCCGTCGATCTTGAGCTTGATCAGGTCGAGGAAATCAAAGAATAATAAGAAAGAGGTGCTGAATTATGGCACAGAAAATAGTTGGATATGTCAGATTCCAGGTTCCCGCAGGAAAGGCGACTCCGGCTCCCCCTGTAGGCCCTGCACTTGGTCAGTACGGCGTCAACATCGGCCAGTTCACCAAGGATTTTAACGAGCGCACTAAGGGCGACATGGGCATGATGATCCCTGTCGTTATCACCGTTTACTCCGACCGCAGCTTCACCTTTATCACCAAGACTCCCCCGGCAGCACTGCTGATAAAGAAGGCCTGCGGCATCGAGACCGCTTCCGGCGTTCCCCAGAGGGACAAGGTCGCGACCATCAGCAAGGAAGATCTCCGCAAGATCGCAGAGCAGAAGATGCCTGACCTCAACTGCACCGACATTGAGTCTGCAATGAGCATGATCGCAGGCACCTGCCGTTCCATGGGCGTCCTGGTCGGCGACTGAGGAAAGGCAAAAGTGGGAGGATTTATTCCGACTCAACCACATTTTTAGGAGGAAACGAAATTGTTTAGAGGTAAAAATTATAAAGAGAGCGCAAAGCTCATAGATAAGCAGTCCCTCTATGATCCCATGGAGGCATTCGGCCTGGTAATAAAGGCAAGCAAGGCAAAGTTCGACGAGACCGTCGAGCTGCACGTCAAGCTCGGCGTTGACGGCCGTCACGCAGACCAGCAGGTCCGCGGCGCTATCGTCCTTCCCAACGGCACCGGCAAGACCGTCCGCGTCCTCGTTTTCTGCAAGGACGAGCGTAAGGAAGAGGCTCTGGCAGCAGGCGCAGACTACGCCGGCGGCATGGATCTCGTTGAGAAGATCCAGAAGGAGAACTGGTTCGAGTTCGATACCGTTATCGCAAGCCCCGACATGATGGGCACCGTCGGTCGTCTCGGTAAGGTCCTCGGTCCTAAGGGACTGATGCCCTCCCCCAAGGCAGGCACCGTCACCCCCAACATCGCCCAGGCTATCAAAGAGTCCAAGGCCGGTAAGGTCGAGTACCGTCTGGATAAGACCAACATCATCCACTGCCCCATCGGCAAGGTCTCCTTCGGTGCAGATAAGCTCTACGAGAACTACGCAGCTCTCATCGGCGCTATCATCAAGGCAAAGCCCGCAGCGGCAAAGGGCCAGTACATCAAGTCCTGCGTCACCGCTTCCACCATGGGCCCCGGCGTCAAGATCAACGCTCAGAAGCAGCTCTGATAATAAGCATTCAAAAAACCGGAACGGTATCCACCGTCCCGGTTTTATTTTTAGTGGCGAATTGGGGCACCTACGGATACGGTTGTTGCGGTATCCCGGTTCGAGGGTGCGGAGGAAACCGTGGCTGCCTCGCTTTTTCAGAGGCGAACCGACTCCGTCTTTTTGTTTTCATTGCAGTGTCCCGGTATCGAAACAATGGTGGAAACCGTGCGTGCCTCGCGTAACGCAAGTGCGGAGTTGAGTTTTGCACCGCACCATGTAGGGAACGGATTCATCCGTTCCGCTTGTTATGGTTTTGTCGGCAACTCCCGGTCGGGATACCGCAATAACCGTATCGGTATCAGCGTAAAGGCGAAAATAAAAAGTGCGCTTGCGCACACCATGATTATTCATTATTCATTATTCATCATTCATTATTCACTATTCATTATAAAAAGCGGGCGGCCAATGGCCGCCCCTACAATTATATATTTGAGTACTGGCAAAGTCGGTACAAACGGAACGGATAAATCCGTTCCCTACGACCATGAATTTTTGTGCCGACCATACTCCGACATGCGGAACAGGCAAGCCTGTTCCCTACGAGCGACCGGTGGCCGCAGCGGAGAGCTAATAGCTTTTTTATTCAACCCCTCGGCGGCAAAGCAGCCTGCTCCCCTTGCAGGGGAGCCAATGTGGTGCGGCGCAGAATTTAACACCGCACTAATGTGTGGCGGCAGTTTCCCGGTTTCGTCGGCACCCTCGAACCGGGCGACCGCAATATGCGTATCCGTAGCAGCCCCAATGCGCCTCTGAAAAAGCGAGGCAGCCATGGTTTCCTCCGTACTCCCGAACCGGGCTACCAGAGATATATGTATCCGTAGGTGCCCCAATTCGCCACTAAAAATTCAGTCTCTGAGGGAGATTATTTTATTGTACAGCGTGTCGGAGCGCTCGAGGTAAAACAGGACGAGCGTCTGCACGCAGAGCATGATGCCGAACTGCCCGAGGCGCGTCAAAAACAGGGGGCCGAGCGGCGGGCCGAACACGAGCGAGATCATCGTCGTGTTGAGGATGAGCGAAACTACAAGGCCGTTTACAAACGCGGTGAGGATGCAGCCGGAGAGCTTCAGGCGCCTGTTATAAAGCGCAGCGCCGAGGATCGCGCCGCCGATGGCGGCCGTGACGGTGAAGCCGGGGAAATACGCTCCCGTCGGGAACAGAAGCGAGCCGACAAGGTCGCCCAGTCCGGCGCAGAGCGCCGCCCAGCCGGGGCCGTAGAGCATGCCGCAGACCATCACCGCGGCAAAGCCGAGGCCGATCTTCGTCAGCGGCATGTTAAGCGCAAGAACGCGCGTGAATATTACGTCGAAGGCGATGAGCATTGCGCTTATCGCGATTTTTTTCGTGCTTATTTTCATTGGCACCTCTCAGATCAGTGTAGAAGTCCGACAGCGGCGCTGCCGGCGGAGAACACGGCGATCGCGTTGACCGACATGTGGAAGAATATGCTCGTCCAGATCGAGCCGGAGCGCTCGTAGATCCTGCACAGGACTATCGCCGCCGGGATATACTGTATCGCAAGCAGCAGATAGCTTGCGTCCCACAGCAGCACGGCGTACTGCCAGACGTGGTAAAGGCAGAACATCACGATCGACGCGGCGTAGGCCGCGACGCGGCTTTTTTGATGCAGACCGCAGAAAATTCCGCCGCGGAAGATGCTCTCCTCGACGATGGGCGCGAGGAAAACTGTCATTGCGATGATGATGCCGCGGTCGGCGCTGAGCATGGTGCTTATGGTCTGCTCGTTGAGGTTGTCGGTGTTTATGTTCAGCTCCTTGAGCGCATACGTCGCTATCATGCCGAGCGCGATATACGCGACCCAGCCGAGCGCAAAGCTCGTCAGGCACCTGCCCGGCGCGTCAACAAGCCCGTCGAAGCTGCGGCGCAGGAACTTGCCCAAAAACAGCGCGACGAGCAGCAGGCTGAGCGCATAGTAGATAAAATTCATCTGCGATGCGCTCAAAAGGTCTGGCTTTGCCGCCATCAGCAGGCTCAGCGCGATCGGGAACACCGCCATGTGGAGCACCAAAAGTATCATCGCGCTCCAAAACTCGGATTTTTTCAGACTGTCGCGCATCAGCCCCTCGCTTTCTGCTGAAGCTCGCTGAGCAGATTCAGCGCCTCGAGCGGTGTGAGTGAATTTATGTCCGTGCCGCGCAGAATGCGCCCGACCTCGTCGGTGCCTGCGTCAACAAGGCTTATCTGATCGTCCTTTTCCGGCTTTTTCGCCTTCGGCGACGCGGCATCGGCCTCGAACTGCCGGAGATAGGTCTTGGCCTTGGAAACGACCTTGTCCGGAACTCCGGCGAGCTTTGCGACCTCGATGCCGTAGCTGTCGTCGGCAGCGCCGGGCACGATCTTGCGCAGGAAAACGAGGCTGTCGCCCTGCTTTTTCGCGCTTATCGAATAGTTGTGCACGCCCTCGACGCTGCCCTCGAGCGCGGCCAGCTCGTGATAATGCGTTGCGAACATCGTCTTTGCGCCGAGCTTTTTCTTGTCCGCGCAGTATTCCAGCACCGCGCGCGCTATCGCCATGCCGTCGTAGGTCGAGGTGCCGCGGCCGATCTCGTCGAGGATCAGCAGGCTTTGCCCCGTCGCGTGGCTGAGGATATTCGCGACCTCGCTCATCTCGAGCATGAAGGTCGATTGGCCCGACGCGAGATCGTCCGACGCGCCGATGCGCGTGAACACGCGGTCAACGACGCCGATGACGGCGCTTTTTGCCGGAACAAAGGAGCCTATCTGCGCCATGAGCGTTATGAGCGCGGTCTGGCGCATGTAGGTGCTCTTACCGGCCATGTTCGGCCCGGTGACGATGGCGACGCGGTTGCCCTCGCAGTTTAGCTGCGTGTCGTTCGGAACAAAGGCAATGTCGCTGAGCGTCTGCTCGACGACGGGGTGCCGCCCCTCGCGGATGATAAGCTCGCCCGAGGCGTCCACCTCCGGCATGCAGTAGTCGTTGCGCACGGCGACCTCGGCAAAGGCGCACAGAACGTCAAGCTGCGCTATCGCCTCGGCGGTTGCCTGGACCTTCGCGACCTGCTCGGCTATCGTACTGCACAGGTCCATGAAAAAGTCGTATTCCAGCTGCTTTATCTTGTCCGAAGCGGTCAGGAGCGTCGTTTCAAGCTCCTTCAGCTCCGGGGTGAAGTAGCGCTCGTTTGAAACAAGCGTCTGCTTGCGTATGTAGTTATCGGGGATCTTGACATCGCCTGCGGATTTCGGCACGTCGATGTAGTAGCCGAACACCTTGTTGTAGCCGATCTTGAGCTTTTTGATGCCGGTGCGGATGCGCTCCTTGGCCTCAAGCTCCGCGACTGCCTGCGCGCCGTTATCGCGGATGTTGCGCAGGTGATCGACCTGGTCGGAGTAGCCGGGCTTGAGTATGCCGCCCTCGCGCACGGAAAACGGGGGATCGTCGCAGATCGCCCAGCTTATGCGCATGTGTATCTCCTCAAGCGTGTCAAGCTCGGATATCGAGCGCAGAAGCGCGCTTTTGAAGGGCTTTAAAAGCTCAGCTATCCTCGGCAGCGCCGCCGCGCAGTCACGCAGAACGATAAGGTCGCGGCCGTTTGCCGTTCCGTAAACTATGCGGCCGATAAGCCGCTGCATGTCGCCCATGCCGCGCAGAGTGTCGATAAGCTCGCCGCGCGCGACGTTGTCCTTGAAAAGCTCGTCCACGGCGCTGAGCCTGCGCTTTATGGCGATGGGGCTAAGAAGCGGCCGCTCGATCCACGCGCGCAGCTCGCGTCCGCCCATCGGCGTTTTCGTCTTGTCCAGCACCCACAGGAGCGAGCCGCGCTTTTCGCCCGTGCGCAGCGATTCCGTCAGCTCCAGCGAGCGGCGCGTCGCCCAGTCAAGCTCCATGTATCTTCCGCCGGTGAACAGGTCGATGCGGCGGATGTGCGCCATGTCGGTTTTCTGCGTTTCGCTGATATACCGCAAAAGCGCGCCGGCAGCCGACACTGCCGCCGGTGCGTCGCCAAGCCCGGCCTCGTCGATCGAGGAAAGGCCGAACTGCTCGCACACGCGCGCAGCGCAGGACATGTATTCGTAATCGTCGCCGCCCATTTCGAGCAGGCAGCCGAGCTTTTTCTGCGCAAAGTCGGGAATGGTCTTTGTCTCGGCCGCGCCCTTGTTCATGATAAGCTCGCGCGGCGCGAAGCGGCCAAGCTCGTTGAGAACGTGGCTCAGGTTATCGCCCTCGAACGCCGCGACGCAGAACTCGCCCGTCGAGATATCGCAGAACGCCGCCGCGCACTTGCCCGATTCGTAGTACACCGCGCCCAGGTAGTTGCTCTTGCCCTCCTCGAGCATCGAAGCGTCCGTCACCGTGCCGGGTGTGATTATCCTTATAACGTCGCGCTTGACAAGGCCCTTGGCCGTCGCCGGGTCCTCTATCTGCTCGCAGATGGCGACCTTGTAGCCCTTGGCGATCAGCCGCGCTATATACGTCTGACAGCTGTGATACGGCACGCCGCACATCGGCGTGCGCTGCTCGGGGTCGGCGACCGACCTGTCGCGCGTGGTCAGCGCAAGGTCAAGCTCACGCGAGGCAACACGTGCGTCCTCGTCGAACATCTCGTAAAAATCCCCGAGGCGGAAAAACAGCAGACAGTCGCTGTATTGCGACTTGATCTGCTGATATTGCATTTTCATCGGTGTAAGCTCTGCCATTTTTTCAGTAGCGCTTTAGCGCTTCTCCTATACATTTTTTGCGTGAACCCGGTGTCGAAGCTGCGGTGGAAACCGTGCTTTCTCGCACCCCGGAAGATTGTGCTATATTGGTGCAAAATATCGTCTGCACCCTTTTGCCTTCCCCTGCGTAGCTTGAGGGGAAGACATTTAGAGGCGCCTTACTGCTCCTACGGATACGTCTATTGCGGTAGCCCGGTTCGGAACATTGGCATAAACCATATTGTTTCGCACACCATAAGGCAACGCAACCGTAGGGGCGATCATTGATCGCCCGTTTGCCACGGTTTTGCCAGCACCCACCGGTCGTGCTGACGCAGTATGTGTATCGGCAATTATTCACTATTAATTATTCATCATTCATTATTCATTGGGGCGGTCATGGACCGTCCCTTTTGCCTTCCCCTGCGTAGCTTGAGGGGAAGGTGTCACCTTGGTGACGGATGAGGTGTTATTAAATCTGCGGCGTTAGCCGCAACATTTTTGAATCGGGCGATCAATGATCGCCCCTACGGGTGCGGCAGAAAATTCAGCAACGCACTTGCGTTACGCGAAACGTCACGGTTTTGCACGCACCCTCGACACCGGGCAACCGCAATATGCGTATCCGCAGCTGCGTCATAGCGCCTCTGAAAACCGGGAGGGGAGGAATTTTTTCAGCTCCTCGACGGTGTTGTCGGCGTCGGAGAAATAGAAAACGCCCTTTTCGACAAACTCGGGGAATTCCTTTTTCTCCTTCTCGCTCAGCTCGTGGTCGGATACATAGCACCACCACGCCCAGCGCGTTTTGATCTTGCCGCAGCAGACGGCATCGTCCCAGTTAAGGCGATACTCGACGCTGTCCGCGCCGCCGGTGCGGAAGATTATGCCCTGCTCGGTGAAAGAGACGTTTGCAAGGCCGAAGTTGGTCTCGGAAATGAACTTTGCTGCAAACAGCCAGATCACGGAAAGCGCGGCGGCTATGACGGCAATGCCGCGTATGCCCTCAAGCGCCGGAACGAAAAAGCTAAGCACCGTGACGATAAGGCCAAGCGGCAGCAGCACAAGCCCGGCATAGAAAAAGCCTTTCATTATGTTCGAGGGGAAGCGCAGCGTCTGCGTGACGCGGAATCTTTTGAGCTTTTCGCTTTTCATTTTATTCTCCGACCTTTCCGTACAGCGCCCAGGTGTTGCCCGAGGTGATCTTTACGTCAATAAACTGCCCTATCAGCGACTTATCGCCTGCAAGATGCACAAGGCGGCCGCCGTTTGTTCGCGATGAGAGGTTGTACTCGTCCTTGCCGGTCTCGCCGTCAACGAGGACGCGCACGGTTTTGCCGATATACTCGGCGTGCTTTTCGGCGGAAACTCGGTTTGCCGCCTCCAGCAGCCTGTCAAACCTGCGCTGCTTATCCTCGCGCGTGGCCGCGTCCGGCATGCTCGCCGCCGGGGTGCCGACGCGCTTTGAGTAGATAAAGGTGAACATCGCGTCGTATCTCACCTCGTCGCAGAGCTTTATCGTGTCCTCAAACTCCTCGTCCGTCTCGCCGGGGAAGCCGACGATGATATCGGTGGTTATGACGAGGTCGGGCATATAGCTGCGCGCAAGCTTCACCTGCGCAAGATATTTCTCGGCGGTGTAGTTTCGGTTCATGGCCTTGAGCACGCGGTCGTTGCCCGACTGCACGGGCAGGTGCAGCTGATGCGCGCACTTTTCGCACTCGGCCATCGTTTTGAACAGCTTCTCCGTTGCGTCCTTGGGGTGGCTTGTCATGAAGCGGATGAGAAACTCGCCGGGGATGTCGTTTATCATGCGGATGAGGTCTGCAAAATCAACGCCCAGCCCGAGATCCTTGCCGTAGGAGTTGACGTTCTGCCCGAGCAGTGTAATGTCCTTGCAGCCGGCAGCGACAAGCTCGCGTGCCTCGGCGACGATATCCTCCGGGCGGCGTGATCTTTCACGGCCGCGGACGTAGGGAACGACGCAGTAGGTGCAGAAATTGTTGCAGCCGTACATGATCGAAAGCCAGGCCTTAACGCTGCTGTCGCGCTTTAGGGGCATGCCCTCGGCGACTGCACCGTCGCTTTTCTCGGCGGCGAAAACGCGCTTGTGGCTTGTCATGGTTTTCAGCAGCAGCTCCGGGAAGCGCCACAGCTCGTGCGGCCCGAAAACGAGATCGACCACGGGGTAGGACTTTTTTATCTTCTCGACCATGTGCTCCTGCTGCACCATGCAGCCGCACACGGCGATGATCTGCCCGGGGCGTTGCTTTTTGCTGTGGTTAAGCTGCCCGACATTGCCGAGAACGCGCATCTCCGCATGCTCGCGCACGGCGCAGGTGTTGACGACGATGACGTCGGCCTCGAACTCGTTCTGCGTGAAGCCGTAGCCCATTTCGGCGAGGTAGCCGCGCAGCTTCTCGCTGTCGGCCTCGTTCTGCTGGCAGCCGTAGGTATCGACCATTGCAAGCGGCCGGTTTTTCTGCGAAACGAAGCTATCGTATATCTCTCGGCAGATATCCTCCTGCCGGCGAATGGATTCAATGCTTATTTCTTTTCTTTCGTATGCCATTTTTCTTTTCCCTTGCAAACAAAAAAGTACATTATATATTAACATAAATTCAGTGGAATTTTCAACACAATTAATGTATAATGGTATAATGAATTTAGTTCACGAGGTTACCGCATGACACGCATTAATATTCTTCCGCCGCTGGTGGCCGATATGATCGCCGCCGGCGAGGTCGTCGAGCGTCCGGCATCGGTGATAAAGGAGCTTATGGAAAACTCCTTCGACGCAGGCGCATCCAAGGTGACGGTCGAGTTCAAAAGCGGCGGAGCAACTTACATAAAAATAACCGACGACGGCTGCGGCATGAGTCCCGAGGACGCCGGCATTGCCTTCACCCGGCACGCAACAAGCAAGCTGCACGACGAAAAGGGCCTTGAGGCCATCGGAACGATGGGCTTTCGCGGCGAGGCGCTTGCGGCGATCGCAGCCGTCAGCCGCATTGAGCTTATAACGCGCGAAAAGGGCGCGGCCGAGGGTGTGCGCGTCGTCGTTCAGGCAGGCGATATCATCGATATGTCGCCCATCGGCTGTCCGGAGGGCACGAGCATCACCGTGCGCGATATTTTCCACAACACCCCGGCGCGGCTGAAGTTTCTCAAATCCGACCGCTCGGAGGCCTCGGCCTGCATATCCGCCGCTCTGCACTGCGCCCTCGGCAGACCCGAGGTCTCGGTGCGCCTAAAGCGCGACGGCGAGGAGGTCTTCTTCACCCCCGGCGACGGGCGCGAGGAATCGGCGGTGTACGCGCTTCTCGGGCGCGAAACCGCGCGCGGCATGCTGCCGGTTTCCGGCAAGGGCGAGAGCATGGCCGTCACGGGCTTCACCTCGTCCCCGGCCTTCGGCCGCGGCAACCGCGCAAACCAGCACTTTTACTGCAACGGCAGGTATATAAAGTCCGTGCTGCTGCAATCGGCGGTCGAGCAGGCGTACAAAAACACGCTCCTGACCGGAAAATTTCCCTCCTGCGTTTTGTATCTGGAACTTTCGCGCGGCGCGGTGGACGTGAACGTCCACCCGGCAAAGACCGAGGTCAAATTCTCCGAAGAAAAGAAGGTTTTCGACCTTGTTTACCAGACCGTGCGCGCCTGTCTCGAGGCCGGGGAAAAGCCGATCGAGATCACGCTCTCAGAGGGCACGCGGCGCACCGTTTCCGCTCCGAAGCCGGAGTTTTTCCGCAGCATGAGCGCCGAGGAATACCGCGCCAAGGCCGCGGCGAGCGCGCCTGCAAAGCCCGTTTCTTCCGCACCGGTGTCTGCGCCGAGGCGCGAGGAAAGACCCGTTTTCCGCGCTCCGGCGGCGTACCCGGCTCCCGAGCCGCCGCAAAAAGACCCGGTCTTGCCGAAAATCGACAAAAACCCCCTTTTTTCTCCCGCTCCCGAGCGAAAAAATGTTGAAAAATCAGTTGAAAATGTTGAAAAAATCAGCGCTCCGGCCTGCCGCGTGATCGGCGAGGCGCTGGATACCTATATCCTTGCGGAGATCGGCGACGAGCTTATGCTCATCGACAAGCACGCGGCGCACGAGCGCATGATATTCGACCGCCTCAAGGCGCAGAGCAGGCAGATAATGAGCCAGACGCTGCTTGCGCCGGTCATCATCCGGCCGACGGCCGAGGACGCGGAGATCATCGAGAAAAACGCCGCGCTTTTGGACGAGATGGGCTTTGAGGTCGAGCCGTTCGGCGAGGAGAGCTTTGCCGTGCGCTCGGTACCGGACGACGTTGACGTTTCCGAGGCCGCATCCGCGCTTGAGGAGATATGCCAAAGGCTGCGCGAGGGCGGCGAGGTCTCGGCCGAGAGCGCGCGCGACGAGATACTGCACACCGTCGCCTGCAAGGCGGCGATAAAGGCCGGACGGCGGCACGATATCGCCGAGCTTGAGCGCATCGCCTGCGCCGTCGCCTCGGGCGAGGTCAAATACTGCCCCCACGGCAGACCCGTTTCCGCGCGCCTGAGCAAAAAGCAGCTCGATAAATTCTTCAGCAGGATCGTTTGATATGGCAGATAAGATCGTTGTTATAACAGGCCCGACGGCAACGGGCAAAACGCGCCTTTCCGTTGAGCTTGCAAAAAAGTTCGGCGGCGAGATAGTCTCGGCCGACTCCATGCAGATATACCGTGGTATGGACATTGGTACGGCCAAGGTAACGCATACCGAGATGCAGGGTGTTACGCATCACATGATAGACATTGTTGACCCTACCGAGGTCTATTCCGTATCGCGCTATGTTGAGGATGCCAATAAAGCAGTGCAGGATATATTGGCACGCGGCAAGCTGCCGATAATTGCAGGCGGCACGAATCTGTACATTGATTCGCTCATCTCGGGGCTTGACTTTGCCGAAAGGGCGGAGGATAATGCTCTGCGCGAAAGGCTCAATGCGCAGTATGACGAGCTTGGCGGCGAGGCGATGATAGAGACTCTGCGCGGCTTTGACCCGGAGCGCGCGGCAAAGCTCCATCCGGCCGACAAGCGCCGCATCGTGCGCGCGATCGAGATATACACTCTCACCGGCGAGACGATCACCGAGCACGACGAGAAAACCGGAAAGCGCCCGAAAAAGTACGACGCGGTGAAGATAGCCCTGAGCTTTGCCGACCGCGGTATGCTGTACGACAGGATAAACGGACGCGTCGATAAAATGGTAGCCGACGGGCTTTTCGATGAGGTAAAAGGGCTTCTTGATTCCGGCCTTTCGCCCGATTGTACTGCCATGCAGGCGATAGGCTACAAGGAACCGGCGGCGTACTTTGCCGGCGAAATTACAAAGGACGAGGCGACGGAGCTTATAAAGCTCTCCTCGCGCCGATACGCAAAGCGGCAGCTCACGTGGCTGCGGCGCGACGAAACGGTCAAATGGTACGAATGGCCGTCCTCGCCCGATTTTAATGAAGCGCGACGGTTTTCGACCGAATATTTGCACTCGTGTGGTTTATGATGCTCTTGTCCCGGCACGGGATAATCTACATAAACAGGAGCACGAAAGATGCAAAAGACACAGAATCTTCAGGACGCATTCCTCAATCAGCTTCGCCGCGAGAAGGTAAGTCTCACGGTGTTTCTCGTAAACGGATTTCAGATGCACGGCGTTATCCGCGCCTACGACGGCTTCACGGTCGTGCTCGATTCCGACGGCAGGCAGCAGCTTATTTATAAGCACGCGATATCGACGATAATTCCGCCCAAGCCCGTCGAGCTGAGCCGCGAGGAGTGAAAACGGGCGCATCGTACCTGCGATACGCGGCGGCTGCGGTATTCCTCGCCGCTGCCGCGTGGACGCTGGCATTCTTCATCGGCCGCGAGCAGTCGCCGGAAACGGTGAGGGCAGAACGGGCCGAGGTCAGGATAAGCATCGTTGCCGAAGGTACAGTCTGGCGGAGAGAAACCGTTCTCGTCTGTGACGATGCCGGCGCGTATCTTGCGCACAAGCCGGGCGACAGAGTCTCCGGCGGAAGCGTCATAGCCGTCGAGAATAGCGTGCTCGACGATTACCTGACGCACCTTGAATTATCCGGCGGCGCGCAGCCCGACAAGGGCGAAATGCGCGGCCTTACATATGCGCCCGAGGCCGGGATATTCAGCACCTTTGTTGACGGTCTGGAGGCATGCTCACTTGAGGAGGTAAGCTCGGCCGAGCCGTTTATTCCGCAGGGCGCGGTGGGCAAAATAGTCTCGGGCGGCTGGTATTTCATCGCCGAAACGCCGGAGACCGATAAGCTTCGCCGGGGCATGAGCGTAACGGTCTCGCTCCCGGACGAGGTGAGCGCGACAGTCATTTCCGCAGAAAACGGAAAGGCGGTGCTCCGCTGCCGCGACGGGCTTGAGGACGTTGTCAACACGCGCCGCGCCGCATTCCGCATAACGGTTTCCGAGGCGCAGGGGATAAAGATCCCCGACAAGGCTCTGCACCGCGACGGAGACGGAGCGTTTGTGTATGTTCTGCGCGCCGGCATCGCCGAGCGCTGCAAGGCCGATATCCTGCACACCGGCGACGGATACGTTCTTGTCCGCGAGGGCGAGATACGCGAAGGCATGCAGATAATTATAGACAGTTATTAGACAGTTAAAAATTAAGATAAAGCTGGGATGAAAATGAGCAGTATTGCAGAAAACGTAAAAAGCATAAAGCAGCGCGTTGCCGAGGCCGCCGTCAGAAGCGGCAGAGCGCCGGAGGATGTGCGCCTTTGCGCGGCAACGAAGATGAACGACGCTTCCCGCGTGCGCGAGGCGATAGCCGCCGGGGTAGATATCTGCGGCGAGAACCGCGTGCAGGAGCTGAGCGAGAAATTCGAGCAGGGCGCGTACGAGGGCTGTCCGCTGCATTTCATCGGACATTTGCAGAAAAATAAGGTAAAATACCTTGTGGGCAAGGTACAGCTTATCGAGTCGGTCGATTGCCTCGAGCTTCTCGAGACGATTGATAAGCGCGCAAAGTCGATGGGACTTGTGCAGGATGTGCTGCTGGAGGTGAACATCGGCGGCGAGGTAGCAAAAAGCGGCTTTGCGCCCGGTGAGCTTGCCGGGTGCCTGCCTCAGATGGGGCAATTTTCCTCGATTCGGGTGCGCGGATTGATGGCGATACCCCCGATTTGCGAAAAAACGGAAGAAATTCGCCCATATTTTCGCGCAATGAAGCAGCTTTTTGTTGACAATGGAGCAAAAAAATACGATAATGTCTCTATGGACTTTTTGTCCATGGGCATGAGCGCGGATTTTGAGACCGCGATAGAGGAAGGCGCGAACATAGTCCGCGTAGGCACCGGCATCTTCGGGGCCAGACATTACTAAGCGCAAAGGAGGATGTGCAATGGCATGGTTAGATAACATTCGCAACGCTATGCACCCTTACGACGATGATTATATAGAAAACGAAGAGCGCGCCGCCGAGGATGAGTTTTCCCGGCAGGAGGACGATATCCCGGCAGACGAAAGCTTTGAGGATAAGCAGCCGCGCCCCGTGTTTTCGCGGCGCGAGCCGAAGCAGCAGCCGAGCTACAGTGCTCCGGCGCAGGAAAAGCAGAAGATGAAGCTCAAGTTCGTGCATCCCGAGCAGTTCGATGAGGCCGCCGAAATTGCCGACAGTCTCCGCGCACATCAGGCGGTGCTCATGAATCTTGAGGCGACCGAGACGGACACGGCGCGCAGATTGCTCGACTTTTTGTCCGGCGCAGCCTATGCTCTGGGCGGCAGGGTCATGCGCGTTTCCGCGCAGGCGTATATAATCGCGCCGACCAATGTCGATCTCGTCGGCGATGCGGTCGCCGATTTTGAAAGCGCAGGGCTTTACTTTTAAACAAGTACTGAAAGGTGGATTTTAAGATATGACTACTCCTCAGGAGATCCGTGAAAAAAGCTTTGACAAGGCCAGAAGTATGTTCGGCGGTTACGATATGGCGACCATCGACGAATATCTCGAGGAACTTGCAAACGACTTTGAAGCACTGCAGAAGGAGAATGTTGTCCTCAAGAGCAAGATGAAGGTCCTTGTTGACAAGATCGAAGAGTACCGCACCAACGAAAGTGCCCTCAATCAGGCAATTCTCTCGGCGCAGAAGCTCAGCGTTCAGATCGAAAACGACGCAAGAACGCGCAGCGCGAACATCGTCGCGGAGGCCGAGGCCAAGGCCGCGGCACTGCTGGGCAATATCGACGACAGGATCGCCCAGGAGGAATCCCGTCTTCAGGCTGCCAAGCTCAGCTCGGCAAAATTCTTCGACAGCGCCCGTGAGCTGTGCCAGAAGCAGCTTCAGACGCTCGATACCATCATGAAGGCCGCAAACCCCGAAGCGCTCAAGACCGAGGCCATACGAATACCGAAGGAGCAGCCCGCTCCCGTTTCCGAACCCACTCCCGCGGATTCCGGCAACACTCAGGTATTCAACTTTATAAAAGACGAGATCTGAGTTTTTGCCGAAGCAGACGCTTCGGCTATCGGTATTTGGTGAGTTAAAGGCGTGCGGAAACAACTGCGCGCCTTTTTTTGTTTTTCCGCAGGAAAAACAAAAAAATTAATAGTGAATAATGAACGATGAATAATTTAGGTATTCGCCCGGAGGGCGAATGAAATTTAAATCCGTGCGCTTGCGCACATTGGCTATCAGCTAACTGCTATCAGCTGTCAGCTTGCGGCGAAGCCGCCCGGTTTCCACCGTTGTTTCGACACCGGGATACCGCAAATTAAGTATAGGTAGGTGCAGTAATGCGCCAAAGAAACACCAAAAACTCGGTTTAGTCGGAATATCCGACACCGGGATACCAATATAAACGTATAGGTACAGACTAAATTCGTAACTAAAAATGGAGGATAAATTTATGGCACAGAAGTATGACGCAACACTCAATCTCCCCAAGACCGAGTTCCCGATGCGTGCGGGTCTGCCCAAGCGCGAGCCGGAGATGCTCAAGCACTGGGAGGAGATGGACATCTACAACGAGATGCTTAAAAAGAACGAGGGCAAGCCCCTGTTCAACCTTCACGACGGCCCTCCGTTCTCCAACGGTGCTCTGCACATGGGTCACGCGCTGAACAAATCCATCAAAGACTTCATCACGCGCACCTACGCAATGCGCGGCTACTATACGCCGTACATCCCCGGCTGGGATAACCACGGCATGCCCATCGAGTCTGCCATCATCAAGGAGCAGAAGCTCAACCACAAGGCAATGAGCATCGCCGACTTCCGCTCGGCCTGCCACGCCTACGCCGACCACTACATCGACGTGCAGCGCGAGGGCTTCAAGCGCATGGGCGTCATCGGCGACTGGGAGCACCCGTACAAGACCATGGATCCCGGCTTCGAGGCCATGGAAACGCGCGTGTTCGGCAAGATGTATAAAAACGGCCACATCTACAAGGGTCTCAAGCCCGTTTACTGGTGCGCCCACGACGAGACCGCACTGGCCGAGGCCGAGATCGAATACAAGGACGATCCCTGCACGACCGTGTATGTCAAGTTCCCCATGCACGACGATCTTGGCAAGCTCGGCAATATCGACAAATCCAAGCTCTTCTTCGTCATCTGGACGACGACTATCTGGACTCTGCCCGGCAACCTTGCGATCGCACTGCACCCGTCGGAGAGCTACGTCATCGTAAAGGCTCCCAACGGCGAGATGTACATCATGGCCGAGGCTCTGACCAAGAAGGTCATGGGTCTGGGCGGCTTCGAGGACTATGAGATCATCGACCGCCACGAGGGCGCGTTCTTCGAGAACATGCTCGCAGACCACCCCTTCCTGCCCAAGACCAGCCGCCTTGTTCTGGCCGACTACGTCACCATGGACTCCGGCACCGGCTGCGTCCACACCGCTCCCGGCTTCGGCGCGGATGACTACGTCACCTGCAAGCGCTACGGCATGGACATGGTCGTTCCCGTTGACGATCAGGGCAAGCACACCGAATATGCCGGCAAGTACGCCGGAATGGGCACCGACGAAAGTAACCCCGTCATCCTCAAAGACATGAAGGAAAGCGGCATGCTCTTCGCGTCCGAGGAAATCATCCACAGCTATCCGCACTGCTGGAGATGCAAGCACCCGATCATCTTCCGCGCAACTCCGCAGTGGTTCTGCTCGGTCGATTCTTTCAAGGACGAAGCCACCGGCGCATGCGAGGACGTGCGCTGGGTCCCGGCATGGGGCAAGGACAGAATGAGAAGCATGATCCTTGAGCGCACCGACTGGTGCATCTCGCGCCAGCGCCGCTGGGGTCTGCCCATCCCCGTTTTCTACTGCGACGACTGCTCAAAGCCCGTCTGCACCGACGAGAGCATCGAGTCCGTCGCCAAGATCTATGAAACCGAAGGCTCGAACGCATGGTTCGAGCGCGAAGCGGCCGAGCTTCTGCCCGAGGGCTTCACCTGCCCCCACTGCGGCGGCAAGCACTTCACCAAAGAGACCGACACCCTCGACGGCTGGTTCGACTCCGGCTCGACCCATTACGCCGCTATGGAGCGCGATCAGGGCTTCTGGCCTGCAACGATGTACATCGAGGGTCTTGACCAGTATCGCGGCTGGTTCCAGTCCTCGCTGCTGGTAGCAGTCGGCGCACTCGGCCGCGGCGCACCGTTCAAAGAATGCGTCACCCACGGCTGGACGGTCGACGGCGAAGGCAGAGCAATGCACAAGTCCCTCGGCAACGGCATGGATCCGGCCGAGATCTTCAACAAATACGGCGCCGACCTCCTGCGCCTGTGGGCAGGCTCGTCGGATTACCACGTTGATGTCCGCTGCTCGGACGAGATCTTCAAGCAGCTCAGCCAGAATTACCTCAAGTTCCGCAACACTGCGCGCTACTGCCTCGGCAACCTCGACGGCTTCGACGCAAACGACCTTGTTAAGCCCGAGGATATGCTCGAGCTGGATAAGTGGGCGCTGACCCGCCTCAACAAGCTCATCGAGAAGGCCTTCGCCGCATACGACGAGTACGAGTTCCACGTCGTTTCCCACCTCATCAACGACTTCTGCGTCGTCGAGCTTTCAAACTTCTACCTCGATATCATCAAGGACAGACTCTATTGCTCCGGCAAGAACAGCCTCGAGCGCCGCAGCGCCCAGACCGCGCTGTTCCTGATCCTCGACACCCTGACCAAGATGTTCGCGCCCATCCTCGCATTCACCTGCGATGAGATCTGGCTGTCAATGCCCCACCGCAGCTCAGACGATGCGCGCAACGTCGTGCTCAACGAGATGAACAAGCCCTTTGCCGAGTACGCGCTCGACGATGCCGAGATGGCAAAGTGGGATGCGCTGATCTCCGTCAGAAACGACGTCAACGGCGTCCTCGAAAAGGCGCGCGCGGATAAGCGCATCGGCAAGCCCCTCGAGGCTTCCGTCACCCTGCGCGCTTCAGGCGAGAGCAAGGCAGTGCTCGATAAGATCTCCGATATGGATCTTAAGGAGCTGCTGATCGTCTCCGAGTGCCTGATCGCAGAGGACGATGCCGCCGACGCAGACGCCGTCACCGCCGCCGGCTCGTACAATCCGGGTCTGACCGTCTCCGTCAAGGAGGCCGAAGGCACCAAGTGCCCGCGCTGCTGGATGCACTCCAAGGACGCCGACCCCGAAACCGGACTCTGCCCCCGCTGCAAAGGAGTTTTAGAGGCGAATTGAGGCTGCTACGGATACGCATATTGCGGTATCCCGGTGTCGAGGTTGCGGTGGAAACCGTGGTTGCCTCGCGTAACGCAAGTGCGGCGCTGAACTTTCCGGTCGCCCGGTGTCGAGGTTGCGGAGGAAATCGTGGCTGCCTCGCGTAACGCAAGTGCGGTAATAAATTCCGCGCGCCCGATTCAAAACCTCAGCAAAAACAATAACTGCATCGTACTACAACAAAGTACGATGCAGTTTTTTTAGTGGCGCATTGGGGCACCTACCAATACATATATCTCTGGTGTCCCGGTTCGGGACAATGGTGGAAACCGTAGCTGCTACGCAACCCGGTAGTGCGGTGCTAAGTTTTGCACAGCCCCCCATTGGCTCCCCTGTCAAGGGGAGCAGGCAGCTTTGCTGCCGAGGGGTTGACAGCTATTAACTAACAGCTATTAGCTCTCCGCTGCGGCCAACAGCCGCTCGTAGGGAACAGGCTTGCCTGTTCCGCTGTGATGGTTTTGCCTGAACTCTCCGGTCGGGATGCTGCAACTACCGTATCGGTAGCAGCGTCAATTCGCCACTACAAAAACGCGGAGGGGGATCTTTTTGCCGGTGGCGGCGATGGCGCGCTGAAGGGCGTGCTCAAGTCCGCCGCAGCAGGGCACCTGCATGCGCGTGAGGGTGACGGACTTGATATCGTTTGCGGCAAGGATCTCGCCGAGCTTCTCGGCATAATCGACGGGGTCGAGCTTCGGGCAGCCGATGAGCGTAACGCGGCCCTTCATGAAATCGGCGTGGAAGCTGCCGCAGGCATAGGCGCTGCAATCGGCAGCAACGAGCAGATCCGCGCCGTCAAAATACGCGGCCTTGACCGGCGCGAGACGGAGCTGCACGGGCCAGTTGCGAAGCTGCGACGCATCTCCGGACTCAACGCCGTGCGGCGCAGAGCCGGGGCAGCCGGAAGCAGCCTGCTTTTTCGCGCTCTGCGCGGCCTTGACCGCCGCCTCGTCATATGCCGCGGCCTCGCGCTCGATGAAGCTTATCGCGCCTGTCGGGCAATTGGGCAGGCAGTCGCCCAGACCATCGCAGTAATCATCGCGCATGAGCCGGGCCTTGCCGTCAACAAGCCCTATCGCGCCCTCGTGGCATGCGTGGACGCACTTTCCGCAGCCGTTGCACTTTTCCTCGTCTATCTGAATAACTCTTCGTATCATTTGCATTGCCTCCAATTAATTTTCACTTTGCAGCACTATGATATACCCGGCGTAAAATTAGCCGTGTAGCACCTGCTACACGGCTAAAATTTACTTATTATAATCCTCGAGCCTGCGGATGCTGCCCTTCCGGGGAACATAGCCGGCCAGATATTCCATCGCCTGCTCGGGCGTGCCGGCCACGAAATACAGCTCCAGGCAGTTTTTCGACATAAATCGACGCTCGGCAAGCTCTTCGAGCATGCGCAGCATCGCGTCGAACGCGCCGAGGGTGTTTAGCAGGACAATGGCGCGGTCGTCCCGGCCAAGCTGCTTGAGCGTGAGGATCTCGAAAAATTCCTCGAGCGTACCGATGCCGCCGGGCAGGACGATGCATGCGTCGGACTCCTCCTGCATGCGCTGCTTGCGCTCGCGCATGGTTTCGGTGAATATCATGCGGCTGCACTTGTCGTACAGTATGCCCGGTTCATCGAAAAATCGCGGCGCTATGCCGACGACGTCTCCGCCTGCCGCGCTCACTCCGCGCGCGCACGCGCCCATGAGTCCCTCCGCGCCGCCGCCGAAAACGATGCTGTCGCCGTTTTCGCCGATCAGCCGGCCTACGGCCTCGGCCTCGGCGTAGTAGCGTGCGTCCAGCTCACGGCCGGACGCGCCGAAAATGCAGATCCTCATCAGTCGTCCAGATCCTCAAAAGCGTCAAGGCCGCGCTTGGCCTCGGGCTTGTTGTCGCCGTGCTTTACGAAGATCATCGTCACGAAGCTGAGCGCGACGAACAGCGCGGCATAGGGGAACAGCACCGTGTAGCTTATATGGCGCATCAGCGAACCTGCGACGATCGGGGTCACGACCTGCGCGACCATCGAGAAGGTGTAGTAATAGCCGGTGAATTTGCCGATATCCGAGCCGCGGCACATCTCAACGACCATGGGCAGGGAGTTTACGTTTATCGCCGCCCATGCAAGGCCGACGAGCGCGAACACGATGAACATCACGACGTTTATCTCGCTGTAGGCCGTCGTCAGGAAGTAGCCCAGGCCGAAGCAGACCGCCAGCAGGATGATGCCGGCCATGATCGTGCGCTTTCTGCCGACCTTGGACGCGATAACGCCGATGGGGATATAGCTGATAACGGCGCCGCCGGTCGCGATCAGCAGGCAGGTCGATGCGCCGCCCAGCGCCTGACCCATGACCTGGCTGACGTAGGTCGTGAACCACGTTTCGACCGCGTTATAGCCGAGAAACCACAGGCTGATCGACGAAAGGAGGAATATCAGGCTCTTCTTTACGGGCTTGGGCAGGGTCTCGCTGCCGCTGCCGTCGTCCTCGGCGAGGTTCCACTCGGGATGCTGCGCCTCGAGCTTCTGCTGCTCGGCAACGAGCTTCGGCTCCTTGATCGTGAGAAACAGCACGGCGATGGCGACGAACATGATCGCGGAAACGACCATGAAAAGCGGCTGATAGTTGACGTGCGCAAGGCCCTCGACCTTGCTGTTGGGGTACATGACCGCGGCCACGCCGAGGTAGATGACGCCGCCGAGCGCGCCCATGAGGTTTATGATCGCGTTGCCCTTGCTGCGCAGGGGCTTGGGCGTAATATCCGGCATGAGCGCGACCGCCGGGGAGCGGTAGGTCCCCATTGCGACGAGCAGCAGACCGAGAACGACCACGAACGAAACGGTCTTGAAGGTGGTCGGCGCGGCGGCATAGCTGTTGTCGATAAGCGGCAGCAGGTTCATTAGTATGATCGCAAGGCCCGTGCCGAAAAGGATAAACGGCATGCGCTTGCCGATCTTGGTGTGCGTTTTGTCCGAGATCGCGCCGAACAGCGGCAGCAGAAACAGCGCAAGCACGTTGTCGGCCGCCATTATCGCGCCGGAATACGTCTCGTTGAGGTGGAATGTGTTGGTCAGTATAAGTGGAACGATGCTGTTGTACATCTGCCAGAACGCGCAGATGGACAGGAACGCAAAGCCCGTCAATATGGTGCGTTTGTTGTCAAGCTTCATTTTCTCCGCTCACCCTCCGGGTTGGTTTTGCCACGATTATACCACACGCCTCCATATTTTGCACCTGTTTTTTCAGTAGCGAATTGGGGCAGCTACGGATACGTATATCTCTGGTTGCCCGGTGTCGAGGGTGCGGAGGAAACCGTGATTGCCTCGCCATACAAAAGTGCGGTGCTGAATTTTAGGATGCACCCTTGTAGGGAACGGATTTATCCGTTCCGCCTGTTATGGTTTCGCCGGTAGTTCCCGGTCGGGATACCGCAATAAACGTATCGGCATCGGTGTTTATGCGCCTCCGAAAAAACGGATTCATCCGTTCCGTTTGCCACGGTTTTGCCGGAACCCACCGGTCGGGCAACCGCAAAAACCAACACTGCACTAACGTAGTGCGAGAGTTTCACGGTTTCGTCGGTACTTTCGACACCGGGCAACCGCAAAAACCGTATCCGTAGGTGCGTCAATTCGCATCTGAAAAAATGGAGCGGATGTTTTTTTCAAATTTACTGCGCGGACCCATGACCTCGTGGCCGCAGCCGAGGCAGCGGAGCTTGAAGTCTGCGCCGACGCGCAGCACCTGCCAGCGCTTCTCGCCGCAGGGGTGCGCTTTTTTCATTGTCAGCACGTCGCCGACGTGGATATCCATTGGCATGGTCAAAACCTCACTTTTTGATCTCGTCCCAGTATTTTTTCGCGGTCTGCTCGATCTTGTTGTCACCGAAATCGTAGTAGTGCGTGCCCTTGAGCGCATCGGGCAGATACTGCTGCCGCACCCAGTGGTTGGGGTAGCTGTGCGGATATTTATAGCCCTGCTCGCGCTCAAAGCCCGTGCCGTCGGCGTGGACATTTTGCAGCTCGCGCGGCGGCGGACCGCTTTTGCCGGCGCGGACATCGGCGATGGCAGCGTCGATCGCCATAACGCCGCTGTTGGACTTCGGCGCGGTGGCGAGGAAGATGACCGCCTCGGCCAGCGGCAGGCGCGCCTCCGGCAGGCCGAGCTGAAGCGCCGAGTCCACGCAGGCCTTGACTATCGGTACCGCCTGCGGATACGCAAGGCCGATATCCTCGCTCGCCGAGCACAGGATCCGGCGGCACGCGCCGACGAGGTCGCCTGCCTCGAGCAGCCGCGCAAGATAGTGCAGCGCCGCGTCCGCGTCCGAGCCGCGCAGCGACTTCATCAGCGCCGACAGCGCGTCATAGTGCTCGTCGCCGTCGCGGTCATATCGCATTGCGCTGCGCTGGGTGACGGTTTTCGCATCGTCGAGGCTTATGACAAGCTTATCGCCGTCCGTTCGGGCTGCCGAAAACAGCAGCTCGACCGCGTTGAGCGCCTTGCGCACGTCGCCGCCGCAGGATTGGCTTATCCGCTGCACGACGCCCGGCTCAAGCTCCGGCGTTTTACCCTCGCGCTCGGCGAGGATGGAAAACGCGCGCATAACGGCAGGCTCGGCCTCCTTCGGCGTAACGGGCTTGAACTCGAACACCGTCGAGCGGCTGAGGATAGCGCCGAACACGCAGAAATACGGGTTTTCCGTCGTCGAGGCGATGAGCGTGATGCGCCCGTCCTCGATAAACTCCAGCAGCGATTGCTGCTGCTTTTTGTTGAAATACTGGATCTCGTCAAGATACAGCAGCACGCCGCCGGGAGTCAGCAGCGTGTCAAGCTCGGCGATGATCTCTTTTATGTCGGCAAGTCCGGCGGTCGTTGCGTTCAATTTGCGCAGGGTGCGGTTGGTTTTTTCCGCGATGATGCGCGCAACGGTGGTCTTGCCCGTGCCCGAGGGACCGTAGAAAATCATGTTCGGGATGCTGCCGCTTTCAACGATGCGGCGCAGCAGGCCGCGCTCGCCGAGGATGTGCTTTTGGCCGACAACATCGTCAAGGCTGTGGGGGCGTATTTCGTCTGCAAGGGGTTTGTACATGTGCTGTACCTCCGAAAAAACCGTCCGCACCGCAAATGCGATAGCGCCGCGGACAGGGATGTGGTAAAATAGGCGCGAGGTGATATGTATGCGCACAAAAGCTCAGGTTCTGGAGATAGTCCGCCGATTGGAGGAGGCCTATCCCTTGGCCGAATGTACGCTTGATTATAAAAAGGATTATGAGCTGCTGTTTTCCGTGCGGCTTGCCGCGCAGTGCACCGACGCGCGCGTAAACGAGATAACGCCGGCGCTGTTTGCGCGGTTTTCTACGCTGCAAAGCTTTGCCGAGGCTAACGTTGCGGAGGTCGAGGAGTATGTCCGATCCTGCGGCTTTTACCGCGCCAAGGCTCGCGACATCGTCGGCGCGGCGCAGATGATCCTGCGCGATTTCGGCGGCCGCGTGCCGGATAATATGGACGATCTGCTCAAGCTGCCCGGAGTCGGGCGCAAAACGGCAAATCTCATTCTCGGCGACGTTTATCACGTCCCCGGCTCGACTGTTGTGGACACGCACTGCATCCGCATTTCAAACCGCCTGGGTCTGGTCGATGACCTCAAGGACCCCGTGAAGATCGAGGCCGAGCTGCGCAGGTGCCTGCCGCCGGAGAAAAGCTCCGACTTCTGCCACCGCATCGTGCTGCACGGCCGCGCCGTCTGCACCGCGCGCAGGCCCGACTGCGCAGGCTGCACCCTGCGCTCGGTGTGCCAATTTGCCGAGCAGCAAGGGTAATACATAATTATACCCAATATCCCACCCCAACGCAACTTTTTTAGAGGCGATTTGGCGCACCTACGGATACGGTTATCTCTGGTAGCCCGGTTCGGGACAATGTAATAAACCGTAGTGTTTCGCGTAACACGAGTGCGGCATAGCGTTTTGCACCACACCCAATTGCCTTCCCCTTGCGAAGCTTGAGGGGAAGGTGTCACCTTGGTGACGGATGAGGTGTTATTTAAATCATTTGCCGTCAAGGCAAACACATTTTTTAGAGGCGGTTTTTCAGTAGCGCTTTAACGCTGATACCGATACGTTTTTTGCGTCAGCCCGACCGGTGGGTGCCGACGAAACCGCTACACGCGGAACGGATGAATCCGTTCCCTACGACGCTATTTTTGTGCCGGCAAAACATTACAACGGAACAGGCAAGCCCGTTCCCTACAAGGTGCGGTGCAAAACGCAGCAGCGCACCTGTGTTACGCGAAACGTCATGGTTTCTGCCAATGTCCCGAACCGGGCTACCAGAGATATGCGTATCCGTAGGTGCAGCAATTCGCAACTAAAAAGTGACGGGAATGTAAGAAGTGGAGGGGGAAATGTAAGCAAAATCGATGGTTTCCGGGCAAAAAGCGCGGTAGAATAAGCGTGTAAATCCGATGGAGGTAAAAACGATGAGCATTTTAACTGTTGAAAATCTCAGAAAAGTATACAGCACGCGCTTTGGGGGAAACCAGGTCGAGGCGCTTAAAAACGTAAACTTCAGCGTCGATGAGGGCGAGTACGTCGCCATAATGGGCGAGTCCGGCTCGGGCAAAACGACGCTTTTGAATCTTCTTGCGGCGCTGGACAAGCCGACCGGCGGCACGATCGTGCTCGACGGCAAGGAGCTCGGCAGGATAAAGGAGAGCGACGTTGCGACGTTCCGGCGCGACAATCTCGGCTTCGTGTTCCAGGAGTTTAACCTGCTGGACACGTTCACGATCCAGGACAACATCCTGCTGCCGCTGGTGCTTGCCGGGAAAAGCTACGACGAGATGACCTCGCGCCTGCTGCCGATAGCGAAGGATCTGGGCCTGACTCCGCTGCTGAAGAAATATCCCTACGAGGTCTCCGGCGGCCAGAAGCAGCGCGCGGCGGTCGCGAGAGCGCTCATAACCAATCCGCGCATCATCCTTGCCGACGAGCCGACGGGCGCGCTCGACTCGAAGAGCACCGACGAGCTGCTCGGCCTGTTCGAGCAGATAAACAAAAAGGGTCAGACCATCCTCATGGTCACGCACTCTGTGAAGGCCGCGTCGCGCGCGCAGCGCATATTGTTCATAAAAGACGGCGAGGTGTTCCACCAGATCTATCGCGGCGAATGCTCCGATCAGCAGCTTTACCAGAAGATCTCGGACACCCTGACCATTCTTGCATCGGGCGGTGAAGTGAAATGAAGCTCGGTTTCTATCCCCGTCTGGCGTGGAGCGGCATCAGGAAAAACAAGCGGCTGTTCGTCCCGTATATCCTCGCCGCGGCCGGAACGGCGGCCGTGTTCTACATCATGTTCTATCTCGCGTCGGGCGACCTTTTGGACGGTATGCGCGGAGGTATGACGGCACAGTCGACGCTGTCGCTCGGCGTATTCGTCATCGTCGCGTTCGCGCTGCTGTTCCTGTTTTACTGCAACAGCTTCCTCGTGCGCCGCAGATACAAGGAATTCGGCCTTTACAGCATCCTCGGCATGAACAGGAAAAACATCTCACGCGTTCTTGCATGGGAGACCCTGCTGACTGCGCTGCTGTCGCTTATCGGCGGCATATTTATCGGAGCGCTGCTTTCAAAGCTCGCGGAAATGATATTTCTGCACATGCTCGGCGGCACGGCGGATTATTCGCTGCACATATCGCTTCCCGCCATCAAATACATGCTCCTGTACTTCGGCGGCATTTTCGCGCTGATCTACATCAGCAGCCTCATTAAGCTGCACCGCAGCACGGCGGTCGAGCTCGTGCACAGCGAAAGCTACGGTGAAAAGCCCGTGAAGGCAAATCCCGTGCTTGGCATAGCAGGCGTTATCCTGCTCTCCGCGGCCTACATTCTTGCCGTCAGCATAAAGGAGCCCCTGCAGGCGCTCACGATCTTCTTCATCGCCGTCATTATGGTCATCGTCGGCACTTATCTCGTTTTCATATCGGGCAGCGTCCTGCTGTGCAAAATTCTTCAGAAAAACAAGCGCTATTACTACACGCCCCGGCACTTCGTCTCCGTTTCCTCGATGACCTACCGCATGAAGCGCAACGGCGCGGGGCTTGCGTCGATCTGCATCCTCGCAACGATGGTGCTGGTCACGATATCCTCCACCTGCTGCCTGTACTTCGGCATGGTCGACTCCGTCAACGCACGCTATCCGCGTGATATCAACGTCACCTTCGGCTATGACGCAAGCACATCCCTGACAGAGGAAAAGGCTGATGCTCTGCGCGATAAGCTCGTCGCCGCTCTCGGAGATACAGAGCGGAAAAACATCCTCGATTTCCGGCAGCTTAGCATGTCCGGAGTCTTTGAAAACGGCGTTTTCGACATTTCCGAGCGCTTTTCCGGCAGCAGCAACATAATCGATTACGGCAAGATCACAAACCTGCGCATAGTTTCGCTGTCAGACTACAACAGGATAAGCGGAAAAAGCGAAACGCTTGCCGGGAACGAGGTTCTCCTGCACGCACTGCGGACGGATTACGGTCTCAAAACCATATCCCTCGGGAGCGTAGAGACCTTCACCGTGAAAAAGACTCTTGACGCCATGCCCCTTGCCGACGGCAGCGGCGCTGAAATAAGCCCCACGATAACGCTTGTCGTTTCCGATTTTGACAAGACCGTCGAGCGACTTGCTGACGGCGCGGGAGAATACGTTGTCCGCTTAAAATGGATCTGCGACTTTGACTGCTCGGATGAGCTTGAGGATCAGGACAAGGTCTGCAATATGATTGCCGCAGCCTCGGAAAACGGCGAATTTTCCGACAAGGACGGCAGCAGCGGCTGGCAGTACCTGTCCTACGAATCGCGGGCTGCCGAGTACGCCGACTTTGCCGCAGTCTATGGCGGTCTGTTCTTCCTCGGAGTTACACTCAGCCTCGTGTTCATCTGCGCGGCGGTGCTGATAATTTACTACAAGCAGCTTTCCGAGGGCTATGAGGATGCGCAGAGGTTCGAGATCATGCAGAAGGTCGGCATGACAAAGCAGGAGATCCGCCGCAGCATAAATTCGCAGCTTCTGACGGTGTTCTTCCTGCCGCTTATCTTCGCCGGACTGCACCTGGCGTTTGCCTTCCCGTTTATACGCAAGATACTGTACATGTTCTCGTTCTACAACACGAGCTTCCTCGTCTGGACGACGGTGATAAGCTTCTTCGTTTTCGCCGTGCTGTACGCGCTTGTGTATAAGAAAACCTCGAACACGTATTATAAGATAGTAAGCTGACAGGCGATATTAAGCAAATATACCGAACGCCGGTGGGGAATATCCCACCGGCATTTTGCGTTTAAGCGCCAAATTCGCTTGCTTTTTGGGCGCCAATAGGCTATTATTTAAAATGTAATTCCAAATTCGAGACAAAAATTTGGGGTTACGGCTCGAAAAATGCAGTAATTTGTCGAATTTTGAGGATAAGTTTTGCTTATGGAATACAAAACGCTTGAAAAAATATATTATTCTTCCCCAAATGACTATGAAAAGATATATCTTGAGCGCTATAACGGCGACTATACGCACAGGCTGCACTTTGACATAGGCGGCAACAAGGCTTTTTTCATAGTCACGCCGGATATCCAGAAGAAAATGCTCGGCATCCAGCGCATGGATAAGACTGTATCGCGACTGTGCGCACAGCTTCCGGGAAAGGCCATCGAGCAGTTTACAAAGCGCTGCCTTATCGACGAGCTTGTTCTGACGAACAGTATTGAGGGCGTCAACAGCACGCGGCGCGAGATGTACGAAGTGCTTGAGGGCATGGGCAGGGGCGAGGCGAAAAAGCGCTTCACCGGCCTTACGCAGAAATACATCATGCTCCAGCGCGGAGAGGGCATAAGGCTTGAAACCTGCGAGGATATCCGGAAGATATACGATGAGCTGGTCCTTCCCGAGGTCACGGAAGAGGATCCTAAAAACGCGCCCGACGGAGTGCTTTTCAGGAAGGACTCGGTCAGCGTATGCTCCGGCACGCAAAAGGAGATACACCGCGGCCTGTACCCCGAGCGCAAGATCATCTCGGCGATGGAGTCTGCGCTGGAATACTTAAACGACGAGAGCGAGGAGCTTCTGCTGCGCACGGCAGTGTTTCACTATCTGCTGGGCTATATCCACCCGTTTTACGACGGAAACGGCAGGCTCAACCGCTTTATCAGCAGCTGCATGATGGCCAAGGAGCTTGAGCCGGTGTCGGGCTATCGCCTGTCATACACGATAAAAGAAAATCTCGGCGACTACAACAATGCGTTTAAGGTCTGCAACCGGCCGCAGAACAAGGGCGATCTTACGCCGTTTGTCGAGATGTTCATATCGGTCATAGAAAAGTCGATGTCCGCGCTGCGTGACGCGCTCGAAAAGCGCTCGGCGCTTTTGACGCATTATTCGCTGAATATCGGGTCGCTGCCCGATGCCGACAGCGAGATCATATACGAGCTGTACAGCGTGCTTATTCAGGCGCGGCTGTTTTCCGAAAACGGCGTTTCAATGGGCGAGCTGTGCGCACACTTGAACAGGAGCGGCGAGACCGTGCGCAAAAAGCTTGCCGTTGTGAAAAACTCCGGGCTATTGATAACCAAAACCGTCAAGCGCGAAAAATTCTACGGCATCGACCTTGAGCTTATAGACAATTTCATCGCATACAACGCGCGGCAAGCGCTTGAGTGACGCAAAAACAATACCCCGGCTTCATCTGAAGCCGGGGCATTTTTCGCCCTGTTCAGTTTTTCGCGGCGTTTTCGCTTTTGAGCATAAGCCTGCCGAGCCGGAGCACGAGCGCGCCGATGACAACGGCGAGAATGCACTGGACAGGGCTGCACGCGGCCTTTATCGCCGAAATGCCGATAAGCCAGAGTATTAAAAGCACAGCGCCTGCCGCAAGGCACACCGCGCCGATGATGAACACTATCCTGCCCTTGTTTTCTTTTATCTTTTCCGGCATGATGCTGCCTCCTTGTCGATTGTACAGCAGAGTATACCACATTTTTCGCGGCGCTTCAACATCCGCTTGCGCCGCTGCCTGTGCGCGGCTATAATATACTCATTAAAATCAGGGAGGCTGCTCATATGTATAATTTCGACGAGATAATCGACAGACGCGGCACGAACTCCCTGTTCGTCGGAAACGCCGAGGGCTTGATCGCATGCGCGACGCGATTTTCCAGTGGCGCATTACCGCAGTTACGGATACGCATAGTGCGGTATCCCGACCGGAAACAAACGACTAAACCATAGCGTTTCGCGTCCCGTTAGTGCGGCGCTGAATTTTCCGCCGCACCCTCTTGTCTTCCCTTTGCGTAGCCTGAGGTGTAAATATATCGCGCCATAGGCGCTACATTAGCTCTCGGCTGCGGCGAAGCCGCACGGTTTCCTCCGTACTCTCGAACCGGGCTACCGGAAATAACCGTATTGGTAGGTGCAGTAAAGCGCCTCTAAAATAATTTGGAATAATTAACGTGCTGTTCATATATTGTTCACAATTTAACCGGTGAGTTGTGTATAATATGTAAACAGGGGAGTGTAACATATTCGGCGGTTTGGCCAAGTTTTTTAAATATCATTTGGCCAGACCGCTTTTTTTAGGCAAATTTACTAAGAAAAAAGTTAAATATTTTTCAAAAACTTTGTCATTTCTTCTTTACTATTTTGACATTGTGTGTTACACTGACAAAAGTCAAACAAAATTGGGAGATTTGTATTGGCTTTTAACTTTTCTTTTAAGTCATTAAGTAATATTTTATACATAATTAGGGAGGAATAAAATGAAACGAGTATTACTTATGGTCTTCAGCATCATCCTTATCCTCGCGTGCATATTCGGCCTGTTCGCCTGCGTCGCCGGCGTTCGTGACGTGCTGAATATCAACGACTATAAGAAAGCTGACGCCGCCTTCGCAAGAGAGAATCTTGAAACGGCGCGGGCAGGCATTGCCCAGCTCAAAGAGAACGAAGAGACCTACCTGACCGGTGTCGGAACCTACACCGACGGTCTCAGCCAGTACACAAAGGGTCTGAGCGACTATGCCGCAGGCAAGGCTACCCTCGCAGCAGGCGAGAAAACTCTTGCAGAGGGCTATGCAGCCTATGAAGCAGGCAAGAAGAAGCTCGCAGAGGGCCAGGCTATTATCGACGCCAACACTCAAGCTTATAACGAAGGCAAGGAAAAGCTCGCGAAGATCGAGCCGCTGCTGCCCTATCTCAACCAGTACGTCCAGTTCCGCGACGGCACCATCGCAAAGCTGCCCGGCTTTGACAGCGCGCAGGCGTGGTTTGTTTCCGTTGTCCGTCCCATCGCGTCCAAGATGGGTCTGAACATTCCCTCAGATGTAACAGACTTCCCGGCATACATCAACCAGATGGTCGCCGACGGCAAGGCTCAGCTCAAAGCCTATGAAGACGGCCTTGCGGAGCTCGAAGCCGGCAAGAAGCAGCTTGCAGAGGCCGAGAAGCAGCTCGCAGAAGGCGAGGCAAAGCTCGCGGCAGGCCGTCAGGACCTCGCAGCAGGCGCAAACAAGCTTGCTACGGCAAAGGGTCAGCTTGAAGACGGCAAGGCTCAGCTTTCCGTTTTCGAGCAGGGCGAGATCACCCTGGCAGAGGGCGCAAGATCACTTTTTGAAGGCATGCAGCCCTGCTTCAGCTTCTACGGCGGCGAGCAGACCGTTAAGTCCCTGCCCGAGTATCTGGCAATCGAGTTCGGCCTCGATATCCCCGACAACCTCATCGTCAAGGAAGACGGCCGCGCACATGTAAACGAAGAGGCTTACGAGGCGTTCGGCGAGTACGTCATCTCCAACATGTATAAAGTAGACGAGAACGGCGCAGTCGTTGAGAAGAACGGCTACCCGATGCTCGACCTTAAAAAGTGCGAGATTCTCTGCGACAAGGCAGAGCAGTACCTGCAGGATCAGGAAGCCGACATCAAGAGCGAGGTTTATGTCCGTATCGGCATGTACGTTGCTCTGGCAGTTGCAGCCGTCCTCGGCATCATCGCCGGTATCTTCGGCATCGTTGCGGCAGTCAACGGCAGCAAGCGCACCGGCAAGACCCTGAGCCTGATCGCAGCCATCATGGCAGTTGCAGTCCTCGTCACCGGACTTGTCACCAAGTTCCACGATTATGTTTACACCATCCGTGTTGACTCGGCAGGCAACTATGTCGGCGAGACCGCGGCAAAGCTCGATTTTGTTCCCGTTCAGGAATACACCGGCTCGCTCCATCTGACCGCTATCTGCGTCCTGGCAGGAGCCGCGATCCTCGGCGTGATCTTCGCGTTCATCGCAAGCAAGGCAGCCAAGGATAAGGAAGCAGCCCTCGCAGCCGCAGCTGCAGAGGATAACGACGAAGACGTCGGCTACACTCCGGAAGCCTACGCCGCAGCTTACGCAGCAGCAGAAGCAGCCATAGCCGCAGCAGCAGCCGAAAAAGCAGCCGCAGCCTCCGCTCAGGCAGCAGACGAAACCGTCATCGAGGCAGAGCAGCCTGCTCCCGAAGCATCCGACGAGGAGACCGTCAAGGAGTAATTTTTAGAGGCGAATTGACGCAGCTACCAATACGGTTATCTCTGGTGGCCCGGTTCGGAACAATGGAATAAACCGTGACTGCTACGCAACCCGGTAGTGCAAGCTGAGTTTTGCGGTAGCCCGGTTCGGGACATTGGTGAAAACCATGACGTTTCGCGTTTTTTAGAGGCGCTTTGGGCAACTACGGATACGCATATTGCGGTTGCCCGGTTCTAGAGTGCTGACGAAACCGTAGCGCTTCGCGTAACGCAGGTGCGGTAATAAATTCCGCGCGCCCGATTCAAAACCTCAGCAAAAACAATAACTGCATCGTACTTTGTTGTAGTACGATGCAGTTTTTTTAGTGGCGAATTGACGCTGATACGGATACGCTTATTGCGTGAACCCGGTATCGAGGGTACTGAGGAAACCATAGTTGCCTCGCAACCCAGTAGTGCGTTGCTGAATTTTGCACCGCACACCATCGGCTCTCAGCTAACAGCTCTCAGCTCTCTTCTCTCGCCTCCGGAGAATCCGCCTCCGCAGAATCTTCCTTGACTGTGTGTGCAATGGAGATCACCTTCGCGTCGCCGGTCAGGCGCATGACGCGCACACCCTGGGTGCTGCGCGAAAGCAGGCTTATGCTGCCGACGTCCATGCGGATTATCGTGCCGTCGTCGGAGATGACAAGCAGATCCTCGTCGCCGGTGACAATAACGACGTCTGCGACGGGGCCTGTTTTATCGGTGACGTTGTAGTTTTTAAGTCCCATGCCGCCGCGGTTCTGCACGCTGTATTCGCCGACATCGGTGCGTTTGCCGTAGCCGTTTTCGGTTATGCTCAGTATCGCCGCGCCCTCGGCCGCGATGCCCGCGCCGACGACATAGTCGCCCTCGCGCAGGCGGATGCCGCGCACGCCGACCGCATCGCGTCCCATTGCGCGCGCGTCGGTCTCGGCAAAGCAGATGGCCATGCCGTCGTGCGTTGCAAGCAGGATCTTATCCTCGCCGGTGGTCTGCAAAACGCTTATCAGCTCGTCGCCCTCGTCCAGCGACAGGGCGCGGATGCCGTTTGAGCGTATGTTCTTGAACGCCGACTGCGCGGTGCGCTTGACAGTGCCGTTGCGCGTGACGAACACGAGGTAGTTATCCTCGGTCACGCCGCGGCCGGCGATCATGGCGCTGACCTTCTCGCCGGGGTCGGTGGGGATGATATTGACAATATTCTGGCCGCGCGCCGAGCGTCCGGCCTCGGGGATGCGGTAGCCCTTGCGGACATACACCTTGCCGAGGTTCGTGAAGAACAGGATGCTGTCGTGCGTGGAGGCGGTGAACACCGTTTCGACATAGTCCTCCTCGCGCGTGGCCATGGCCTTGACGCCCTTGCCGCCGCGGCCCTGTGCGCGGTACTCGACCGTCGGCAGGCGCTTGATATAGCCGTTGTGCGTGAGGGTGTAGACGCAGTCCTCCTCCTCGATCAGGTCCTCGATGTCGATCTCGTCCTCGACGTCCTGGATCTCGGTCTTGCGCTCGTCGCCGTACTTTTCGCGGATCTCGATCAGCTCGTCCTTGAGCACGCCCTTGATCTTTTCGGGGTCGGCGAGCAGCTCCTTGAAGTAGGCAATGCGCTCCTCAAGCTCGCGGTACTCGTTCTCCAGCTTCTCGCGGTCGAGACCCTGGAGCGATTTCAGGCGCATGTCCAGTATCGCCTGCGCCTGCACGTCGGACAGGCCGAAGCGCTCCATAAGGTTCTGCTTTGCGTTGTCGTAGCTGTTGCGGATGATGTGGATGACCTCGTCGATGTTATCCTGCGCGATGAGCAGACCCTCCAGCAGGTGGGCGCGCTCCTCGGCCTTTTTGAGGTCGTATTTCGTTCTGCGCACGATCAGCTCTTCCTGGAAGGTGAGGTACTCGTCGATGATGTGGCGCAGGTTGAGTATCTTCGGCTGGGTCTGGTTGTTTACCAGCGCCAGCATGTTTATCGAAAAGCTCGTCTGCATCTGGGTCTGGGTCAGCAGGCGGTTGAGCACTACCTGCGGATTTGCGTCGCGCTTTAGCTCGATGACGATGCGCATGCCGTTGCGGTCGGTCTCGTCGCGCAGGTCGGATATGCCCTCGATGCGCTTGTCGCGCACGTTCTCCGCGATCGTCGCGATGAGCTGGCGCTTGTTGACCTGATACGGAAGCTCGGTGACGATGATCCTCGTTCTGTCCTTGCCGAACTCCTCAAACTCGGTGCGCGCGCGCATGATGACCTTGCCGCGGCCGGTCATGTACGCCTGGCGGATGCCCGAGCGGCCGAGTATGATGCCCTTTGTCGGGAAGTCGGGGCCGGTGACGTGCTGCAAAAGCTCGTTCATCGTCGCCTCGGGGTTATCCAGCACGCAGATGCACGCGTTGATGACCTCGGTGAGGTTGTGCGGCGGAATGTTCGTCGCCATGCCGACCGCGATACCGGACGAGCCGTTTACCAGCAGGTTCGGGAATCTTGACGGCAGCACGCGCGGCTCCTTGCGCGTTTCGTCGAAGTTCGGGTCCCAATCGACCGTGTCCTTCTCGATATCGCGCAGCATCTCGTCGGACATGCGCGCCATGCGCGCCTCGGTGTAACGATATGCGGCCGGGGGGTCGCCGTCGACCGAGCCGAAGTTGCCGTGGCCGTCGATAAGCGGATAGCGCATCGAGAAGTCCTGCGCCAGTCGCACCAGCGCGTCATACACCGATGCGTCGCCGTGCGGATGGTATCTGCCCAGCACGTCGCCGACCGCCGTCGCGCATTTGCGGAACGGCTTGTCATGCGTCAGGTTATCCTCGTACATTGCATACAAAATTCTGCGGTGCACGGGCTTGAGGCCGTCGCGCACGTCGGGCAGCGCACGGCCGATGATGACGCTCATCGCGTATTCGATATAGCTCGTCGTCATTTCGCCGACCAGCTCCGACTGGACTATGTGCTGATCTGGAAAAGCAATGTCTTCAGGTTTATAATCCTTATTCTTACTTGCCATTTTTTTAGTGGCGCTTTAGCGCTCCTCCTATACGTTTATTGCGTGAACCCGGTGTCGTAACAATGGTAGAAACCATATTGTTTCGCTTTTTCAGAGGCGAACCGACTCCGGTTTTTTGTTTTTATTACAGTATCCCGGTTCTTAACAATGGCGGAAACCATATTGTTTCGCTCCCCGGGAGATTGTTCTATATTAGTGCAAAATCTTGTTTGCACCTAATTGCCTTCCCCTGCGTAGCTTGAGGGGAAGGTGTCGCTTGCGACGGATGAGGTGTGATTATATCTGCGGCGTTAGCCGCCACATTTTTTAGTGGCGCTTTTTTAGAGGCGCTTTTACATTGTGCCGATACATTTGTTGCGTCAGCCCGACCGGAAACTGCCGGCAAAACCGTTACAAGCGGAACGGATAAATCCGTTCCCTACGAGCGACCTGTGGCCGCAGCGGAGAGCTAACAGCTGATAGTTAATAGCTGTCAACCCCTCGGCAGCAAGCTGCCTGCTCCCCTTGACAGGTGAGCCAATGGAGTGCGGTGCAAAAATCAGCATCGCACTAACGCAGCGCGTGGCAACCACGGTTTCCGCCAATGTCCCGAACCGGGACACCGGAAATCACCGTATCCGTGACTGCGGAAAATCGCCTCTAAAAAATCGCTATTAAAAATCAAGGTTGACGGCGTATTTGGCGTTTTCTTCGATGAAGGCCTTGCGCGGCTCGACCTGCTCGCCCATGAGGATGGTGAAAATCTCGTCGGCCTTGACCGCGTCCTCGAGACAGATGCGGCGCAGGGTGCGCGTTTCGGGGTTCATGGTCGTCTCCCACAGCTCGTGCGGATCCATCTCGCCGAGGCCCTTGAAGCGCGAAATATCGACCTTTGCGTTCGGGTTATCGCCGCGCAGCTCGGCGGAGACGCGGTCGCGCTCCTCGTCGGAGAAAGCCACGCGCGTGGTCTTGCCGCGCGAGAGCTTATACAGCGGCGGCACTGCGGAATACACATAGCCCTGCTCAATGAGCGGACGCATGAAGCGGAAGAAGAAGGTCAGCATAAGGGTGCGGATGTGCGCACCGTCAACGTCGGCATCAGCCATGATGACTATCTTGTGGTATCTTAGCTTGTTTACGTCGAACTCGTCGCCGATGCCTGCGCCCAGCGCGGTTATGACCGGTGCGAGCTTATCGTTGCCATAGACCTTGTCCGCGCGCGCCTTTTCGACGTTGAGCATCTTGCCCCAAAGCGGCAGGATCGCCTGATAACGCGAGTCGCGGCCCTGGGTGGCCGAGCCGCCTGCCGAGTCGCCCTCGACGATGTACAGCTCTGTCAGCGACGCGTCGCGCTCGTTGCAGTCGCGCAGCTTGTCCGGCATCTGGCCGGACTCAAGCCCCGTCTTTCTGCGCACCGATTCGCGCGCCTTGCGCGCAGCCTCGCGCGCACGGGAGGCGGTCATCGCCTTGTCGAGTATTGCCTTGCCGACGGCGGGGTTTTCCTCCAAAAACTGCTCGAGCTTATCGGATACCACACTGTCTACCAATGTTCGCATCTCGCTGTTGCCGAGCTTTGCCTTGGTCTGTCCCTCAAACTGCGGCTCGGTGAGCTTGACGGAGATGATCGCGGTCATGCCCTCGCGGCAGTCCTCGCCGGAGAGCTTATCGTCGTTTTTCAATATGCCGACCTTGGTGCCGTAGGCGTTTAACACTCGCGTGAGCGCCGTGCGGAAGCCGGTTTCGTGCATGCCGCCCTCGGGCGTGTGGATGTTATTCGCAAACGAGACTATGACCTCGTTATAGCTGTCGTTGTATTGCAGGGCGATCTCGGCCTCGGAGTCGGATCTTTCGCCCTTCATGTAGATGACCTCGTTGTGCAGCGGCGTTTTGTTCTGGTTTATAAACGAAACAAATTCGCGGATGCCGCCGGCGTAGCACATCTCGTCCTTCTGCTCCTTGCCCTCGCGCTTGTCCTCGGTGGAGATGTAAAGGCCGCCGTTGAGGAAGGCCTGCTCGCGCATGCGCGTGTGCAGCGTGTCGTAGTCGTAGACCGTGTCGTCGAACATCTCGGGGTCGGGCTTGAAGCGGACGGTCGTGCCGGTGCGGTCGGTGTCGCCGACGATGCGCATTTCCTGCGTGATGTTGCCGCGCGAGAACTTCATCTCGTAGATCTTGCCGTTTTTGTGGACGTGGACGACGAGCCACTCGCTCATTGCGTTGACGACCGATGCGCCGACGCCGTGCAGGCCGCCGGATACCTTGTAGCCTCCGCCGCCGAACTTGCCGCCGGCGTGCAGCACGGTGAAAACGACCTCGAGCGCGCTCTTGCCGGTCTGCTCCTGGATATCCACGGGGATGCCGCGGCCGTTGTCGCGCACGCAGATAACGTCGCCCGGCTCGATGATGACCTCGATGCGGTCGCAGTATCCGGCCAGCGCCTCGTCGATGGAGTTATCGACGATCTCGTACACAAGGTGGTGCAGACCCGACGACGACGTCGAGCCGATGTACATGCCCGGGCGCTTTCTGACCGCCTCAAGCCCTTCGAGCACCTGGATCTTCGATGCGTCATATTCCTGCGTTATCTTCTCGTTAATATCCGACATTTTCTATCGCCTTTCATTGTAATTTGCTCTGCTTTTGAAAAAGCCTCTTCATATATACCCTTGTTTCCGGGCAAAACTTGTACGTTTCCATACAAGTTTTTTTTAGAGGCGCATTAAAATTTTACGAATACGGTGATTGCGTGGACCCGGTTCGAGGGTGCGGAGGAAACCGTGCGGTGCCTCGCATCCCGAGAGATTGTGCTATTTTAGTGCAAAATCTCGTCTGCACCCCATTGCCTTCCCCTGCACCCTTGTAGGGAACGGATTTATCCGTTCCGTTTGTTGCGGTTTGGTCGGCAGTTTCCGGTCGCACTGACGCAACAACTGTATCGGCAATTATTCACTATTAATTATTCATCATTCATTATTCATTGGGGCGGTCACAGACCGTCCCTTTTGCCTTCCCCTCAAGCTCCGCAAGGGGAAGACATTTAGAGGCGCCTTACTGCTCCTACGGATACGTTTTTTGCGGTATCCCGGTTCGGAACAATGGCATAAACCATATTTGCCTCAAATCGCCTCTAAAAATCTCTTGAAGAGTGTTTGGGGTGACATTTGGCTTAGATACACGGTCATGCCATCGGCGCCTTGGCAGACGACGAAGCTTTTGGGAATATCCTCTGCGACGTTTACAACGTGGCCGCTTTTTTCGGCTGCGGCGAGGTACTTTCTCGTAAGGTGCGACTGGCTGGTGTTATCGAGGTCGAACACGCCGACGATGCTGTCCTTGCGGACGACCGCGCCCGCGCCCAGATGCAGATACATCAGCCTATCCTCCCGTTTCCGACGTGCAGCACCTTGCCGCCGGTGCGGCGCGATATGCCCTCATCCTCGCAGCAGGTTATGAGCGTCTGTCCGCCGCCGATGCGGTTGAGCACGAACTCCTGTCGCTTCGTGTCAAGCTCCGAGAGCACATCGTCGAGCAGCAGTATCGGATACTCTCCGGTCTCGTCGAGATATATCTCACGCTCGGCAAGCTTTATGGAAAGCGCGGCGGTGCGCGTCTGGCCCTGGCTTGCGAAGCTGCGCGCATTTTTGCCGTTTATGCTGATTATCAGGTCGTCCTTATGCGCGCCGGAAAGGCACTGGCCGCTGTCAAGCTCGGCGCGGCGATGCGCCTCCATGTGGTCGCACAGGTCGTAGAAAATCTCCTTTGCCGATGCGGTCGGGTCCTTGACCGCGGACACGGTTGAGTATTCAATGCCGAGCTTCTCGTCTGCGCCGGAAAATTCGCTGTGTATGGGCGCGGCCTCATCGGCAAGGCGCGCGGCGAACGAGGCACGGTATCGGATAAGCTGCGCCGAGGTGCGGCACATGCCGTCGGAAAACTCGTCGAGCGTATCCAGAAGCGAGGGCTTCTCGCGCCAGTCCTTGAGTATGCGCGTTTTGCTCTCGTAGAATTTGTTAAATTGCGAAAGGTACTCGGCGTAGCGCGGCCGGATCTGGCTTATCGCGTTGTCCATAAGCCGCCTGCGCGCCGCCGCGCCTTCTTTTATCAGGTTCAGATCGTCCGGGCAGAACAGCACTACATTCAGCGTTTCGCCCAGCTCCGACGCGGTTTTTTTCACCGAGTTCACGGTTATCTGCTTTCTCACGCCGCTGCGCAGCAGTATCCTCACGGTCTGCTCGCGCTCGTGGCTCACGACGTCGGCAAGTATCTCCGCGCTGTCGCAGCCGAAGCCGATAAGCTCCCTGTCAAACCGGGTGCGGAAGCTTCTGCCCATCGCGAGCATGTACACCGATTCCAGCAGATTGGTCTTGCCCTGCGCGTTTTCGCCGTAAATGACGTTCGTGCCGGGCGAGAAGTCCGCCGTTTCAAAGTCGTAATTACGAAAACCGTTGAGGGCGATGCGGTTTATTCTCATTTCGTTATCTTTATAGTCTCGCCTGCAAACGTGACCGTGTCGCCCGCGTGCAGCTTTTTGCCGCGCATGGTGCACACCTCGCCGTTTACCTCGACAAGACCCTCGGCGATGACGTATTTCGCCTCGCCGCCCGTGCCCACCAGCGCCGCAAACTTCAGCAGCGCATCAAGCTTTATAAACTCTGTACTTATCTCTACATCCATTTTTTCAGAGGCGAATTAACGCCGCTCCTTTACGTTTATGTTAGTGCCCGGTTCGGAACATTGGTGGAAACCGTAGCTGCCACGCACTACGTTAGTGCGGTGTTTAGTTTTTTGCCGCACTCCATTGGCTCACCTGTCAAGGGGAGCAGGCAGCTTTGCTGCCGAGGGGTTGAATTAAAACCTATTAACTATCAGCTCTCCGCTGCGGCCAACGGTCGCCTGTAGGGAACGGATTTATCCGTTCCGTTTGCTGCATCTACCGACGCAGTTAATACAACGGTACGCAGCAGAGGCTTCGTTATTGTATTCCCCTTGAGGGGAAGATGCCGCTTGCGGCAGATGAGGTGTTATTATATCTGCGGCGTTAGCCGCCACATTAATTATTCATTATTCACTATTCATTGAAGTTAAAAATTCATGCTTGCATGAATTTTTAACTTCTCAGCCTTATCGGGAGGATCATGTATTTGAACTTATCGCTGCCGTCGCAGGGGACCATGATGCAGGGCGAGGTATTGCTGTTCAGGCACAGATCCAGCTCGTCGGCCGGGGCGGCCTTCAAAGCGTCCATGAGATACTTGCCGTTGAAGCCGATCTCCAGACCCTCGCCGTTGCCCTCGGCAAAGCACACGTCCTCGGCCTTGCCGATGGGTGTGTTGCACAGGCAGTCGATGAAATTATCGTTAAAGGTCATGCGCACGGGGTTTTTGGTCTTTTCGTCGATGATCAGCGCTACGCGGTCAACGACCTTCAAAAGCTCGCCTCTGCCGACCTTGATATGGATCTTGAAGGTGTCGGGCATCGCCTTGCGGTAGTTGAGGAAGTCGCCCTCGAGCCGGCGGCTGATGACTACGGTGCTGCCGACGGTGAACGAGACGTGGTTTGCGCCGACGAAGATATTCGTATCCTCCTCCGAGTCGCTTGCGCTGATGCGCTCGATATCCGAAAGCGCCGTGCCGGGCACGATAAACTCGTTGTGCTCCTCGGGGCCTTCGATGTGCTCGCGGCGGATCGCGAGGCGGTAGCCGTCGACCGAGACCATGGCCAGCGTTCCGGCCTCGACCTCGAACAGCGAGCCTGTGTACACCGGGCGGCTGTCGTTATCGCTGATCGCGAACATCGTCTGGTTTATCATGCTCTTGAGCACGCCCTGATTTATTTTGTAGCTTCTTATTCCGTCAACGCTGGGCAGCTCGGGGTACTCGCCGCTGTCCATGCCCATGAACGAGAACTCGGTCTTGCCGCACTTGACGGTGGTCTTGTTATCCTCGTCGGAGGATATCGTCACCATGCCGTCGGGCATGCGGCGCACCATCTCGCCGAATAGCTTCGCGTCGAGGACTATGCTGCCGGGCTCGGAAACGTCGGCCTCGACGGTCGTATATATGCCTTTTTTCAGGTCGTATCCCGTTACTCTCAGCCGCTCGCCGGCTTCGAGCAGAACGCCCTCGAGCGTCGGGATCGGGCTTTTCGCAGCTGCCGCTCTCGCACACACTGCAACGGCTGCCTGAAGAATGTGCTTTTCACATGAAAATTTCATAACGTTCCTCCCGTTAAAAACGAAAAAAATAGAATGATATATAAATAAATCTTTTTAAGTTCAGTAGTATTAGCAGTAGTTGAAATTATTGTGGAAAAGTCGAAAACTCGCTTGATACGCCTTGATTTTTCGTGTTGAAAAAAATGTTCGTAAATTTGAGACTTTCAACACACAAAATTTTGACCCCAAGTTTTCAACACAAAAAAACAAACAATCAACATTCCCTTGTTGGTTTTTTAGAGGCGCATTGAGGCAGTCACGGATACGCTTATTGCGGTAGCCCGGTATCGAGGCTGCGGAGAAAACCGTGGTTGCCTCGCGCTGCGTTAGTGCAAGCTACGTTTTATGGTAGCAAGGTATTGAAACAATGGTTGAAACCGCGACGTTTCGCGCTACATGAATGCGCTGCTAAGTTTTGCGGTTGCCCGGTTCGAGACATTGGCAAAAACCGTAGCTGCTACGCAACCCGGTAGTGCAGTGTTTAGTTTTTTCACCGCACCACATTGGCTCACCTGTCAAGGGGAGCAGGCAGCTTTGCTGCCGAGGGGTTGAATTAAAACCTATTAACTATCAGCTCTCCGCTGCGCCCACCGTTCCCTACTAATTGCTAACAGCTAACAGCTATCAGCTCACTGGGAATTGATGTTCGAGGTTATATCGCGGACTGCGGCGGAATACATGGGGTCTTCCTTTATCATCTCCTCGACCTTGCGGATGGACGAAAGCACGGTCGAGTGGTTCCTGTCGCCGTACTCGGCGCCTATCTCCTTGAGCGGAAGATTGGTGAGGGTGCGGATAAGATACATGGATATCTGACGCGCGGTGGCCGTAGCCTTGCTGCGGTTCTGGCCGCGCAGATCCTCCTCGGAGAGCTGGAAATAACGCGCGCTCTCGCGGATGATGAGCTGCGGCGAGGGGATGAATGTCCCGATGCGCACAACGTCCTTTATAGCGCGCTTGACGGCGGCGGTGTCGATGGTGCTGTCGAGTATTTCCCTGTACGCCGTAAGGCGCTTTATGACGCCCTCGATCTGGCGCACGTTCGAGGTTATCGTCTCGGCGATATACGCGACCGCATCGTCCTCCAGAACGAGGCCGAGCTGCGCTGCCTTGGCACGGGTTATCACCATGCGCGTTTCAATGTCCGGCGGCTGGATATCCGCCATCAGTCCGCCCTGGAAGCGGCTCATAAGACGGTCGTCGAGCAGGCTCATCTCAATTGGCGGACGGTCGGAGGTGATTACTATCTGGTGACCGGCCTCGTAAATGTTGTTGAAGGTGTGGAAAAACTCCTCCTGCGTGGCCTGCTTGCCGGCGATGAACTGGATATCGTCAACGAGGAAGAGATCAACGTTGCGGTATTTCATGCGAAATTCCTCGCCCGTGCCCTCTTTGATGGACTTCAGCAGCTGATTTGTGAACTCATCGCCCTTTATGTAGGCAATTTTCGCACGTGGATTATTCTCGCGTATATACTGGCCGATGGCCAGCAGCAGATGCGTCTTGCCCAGGCCGGAGTTACCGTAGATAAACAGAGGATTGTACGCGCTGCCGGGCTTGTGCGCGACGGCAACGGCGGCATTGTGCGCAAACTTGTTGGAGTTTCCGACGATGAAGCGATCGAAGGTGTAGCCTGCCATCTCGGGCAGGGGATCGTTGTCGGCCTTGCGCTCTTCATAGTCGCCAAGCTCGTCCTCGGTGAGCACTTTGATGGTGAACTCGGTCGAAAAAATGTCGCTCATCGCGTTTTTTATAGTCTCGGCAAAGCGCTTAACTATAATGTCGCGCTTAAAATCCGAGCTTGTCTTGAGAACAAGGGTGCTGCCGTCGATCTCGACCGGCTCGCAATCCTCAAACCAGGTGGAAATGGCCGTGTCCGTCAGGTTCTGACCCAGCACGCCCAGCACCGCCTGCCATATATCGTTCAGTGAATTAACGCTCATATACAGATCCTCGTTTATTCGCAAATTACCCCATTTTTGAAACTAATATATTATATCAAATCCCCACCCCCTTTGCAATATAAATATATTATATTAATGTAGTATATTATATATTATATCTATAGGATATAGACTTGCAGGGAAAGGGCTTTTTTAGAGGCGCTTTTTTAGAGGCGCATTGACGCAGCTACGGATACGCTTATTGCGGTGTCCCGGTATCGAAGCTACCGACGAAACCGTGACTGCCTCGCGCTACATAAGTGCAATGCTGAGTTTTTGCCGCCTCCCATTGGCTCTCCTGTCAAGGGGAGCAGGCAGCTTGCTGCCGAGGGGTTTCGGTGGCGCATTGACGCAGCTACGGATACATTTATCTCTGGTGACCCGGTTCGCGGTTGCGCAGGAAACCGTAGCGTTTCGCGTAACGCAAGTGCGCTGCTGCGTTTTGCAACACAAACTTGTAGGGAACGGATAAATCCGTTCCCTACAAGGTGCGGCAAAAAACTTTGCAACGCACTACCGGGTTGCGTAGCAGCTAAGGTTTTTGCCAATGTTTCGACACCGAGATACCGCAATATGCGTATCCGTACAGCTTGAATTCGAAATGAAAAAAAGGTATAATATTTGGACTATGAAAATACTCAATCAGCAGATATTTGAAAACAAGGAAGCGGCCGCCCTCCCGGGTCTGATGGAGAGCGGAGGGCTTCCTGCGCTCGTTTCGGGACTTTCGGGCATACACAGGGTAAACCTCGCCGCGGCGCTGTACGAAAATCTGGAGCTGCCGATGTTCGTCGTGTGCCCGGACGACAGCGCGGCGGAGAGCTTCACGCGCGACCTCGAGTCTATGCTCGGCAGGCCGGTAAACACCCTGTACTCACGCGACTTTACCTTTTACCCCTCACTGGCCGCGTCCAGAGAGGCCGAGCAGAAGCGCCTTTATGTTTTAAACGCCCTCAGATGCGGCGAAAGCCCGGTTACGGTCGCAACGGTATCCGCGCTTATGCAGCGCGCAATACCGCCTCAGGCGCTCGGCAAGGCCGCTTTCACGGTCAAGGACGGCGAGCCGTGCCCTCCCGAGGAGCTGGAGGCGGCGCTTCTGCGCTGCGGCTACACACGCTGCGAGCAGGTCGAGGGCGCGGGTCAGTTTGCCCGGCGCGGCGGAATAATCGACTTTTTCTCGCCGGCGTATCCAGAGCCTGTGCGCATAGAGTTCTGGGGCGACGATATCGACAGCATGGGCTTTTTCGATATAAAGACCCAGCGCAGAACGGAAAGCGTCGAATTTTGTCGAATACTCCCGGCGGCAGAGAGCCTTACGACGCTCGCCTCCGGCGGAACGCAGACGCTTATCGACGCATTGGGAGCGGCTGCGGATAAGTGCGCAAAGCATAAAAGCTCGCAGCAGCTGCGGCAGCTTGAGCAGAACCTGCGCGCGGATATCGAGCGGCTCGAGCAGAACGTCAAGATAGAATACGCCGACAGATACATGCCGTTTCTGTACGAAAAGGCCTCGGGCGCGGACTATATACCCGAGGAGGCGATAATATTCCTTGACCAGCCGCCGAGATGCGCGGACAGGGCAAAGGGCTTTGCAAAGCAGCTCGGCGACGATCTGAGCGAGCTTGTAAAGGGCGGCATGGTCGCGACCGACGCGCCGTCGTTCCGCATAAGCTGGGATGAGCTGACGAACGTTTTGTCAGAGCACGCGCTGTATATGGCAGACGCATTCACCGTCGGGCGCTACCCGGTCGAGCCTAAAACGCTCGCGAGCATCCCGGCAAAGCAGCTGCCGTCGTACGCAGGCTCTGTCAAGACCGCGGCCGAGGACGTTTCGGCGTATCTCAAGCAGGGCTTTCGCGTCGTGGTGCTGGCAGGCGACATGCGCCGTGCGGAGCTTCTGCAAAGCTTCCTGAAGGATTCGGGCATCATCGCCTACGTTCAGGAAACGCTCGAAAAGCTGCCGGAGGAGGGCTGCTGCACGATATCCGTCGGCGGCATGTCGGCAGGCATGGAGTATCCCGGCATAAAGCTTGCCGTCATAAGCGACATGCAGCTTCTGCGCGTGCGCGAGCATAAGCATAAAAGCAGCAAAAAAGCCCCGTCGAACAGGCAGCGCATAAACTCATACGCAGACCTTGCTCCGGGGGATCTTGTCGTCCACGAGGTTCACGGCATCGGCCGCTTTGCCGGCATAAAAAAGATGAAGGTGGACGGCTTTGAAAAGGACTATATCATGATCCGCTACGCCGGAACGGACACGCTTTATGTTCCGGCAACGGCGCTGGACATGGTGACGAAATATCTCGGCGCTGCCGAGGATCAGCACGTTAAGCTCTCGAAAATGGGCGGCGCGGAGTGGTCGCGTGCGCGCTCGCGCGCCAAGGCCGCAACAAAAAAATTGGCCGGCGAGCTTATAAAGCTGTATGCCGAGCGTGCGCGCATACCGGGCCACGCCTTCGCGCCCGACTCGCCCTGGCAGCGCGAGTTTGAGGATAACTTCGGCTACACCGAGACCGACGATCAGCTGCGCAGCATAAACGAGATCAAGGCCGACATGGAGTCGGAAACGCCGATGGATAGGCTGCTGTGCGGCGACGTCGGCTACGGCAAAACGGAGGTCGCGCTGCGCGCGGCGATGAAGTGCATCCTCGATAACCGCCAGGCGGCGATACTCGTGCCGACAACGGTGCTCGCCCAGCAGCATTACCAGACCGCCGTGCAGCGATTTTTCGGCTTCCCGATAACCGTCGAGGTGCTCAGCCGCTTCCGCACCCCGGCGCAGATACAAAAAACGCTCGACGACCTTAAAACCGGCAAGTGCGACCTCGTCGTCGGCACTCACAGGCTTTTGCAAAAGGACGTCAAATTCAAAAGCCTCGGGCTTCTTATCGTTGACGAGGAGCAGCGCTTCGGCGTCGGCCACAAGGAGCACATAAAGGAAATGAGCCGCGGCGTGGACGTTCTCACGCTGTCGGCAACGCCCATTCCGCGCACGCTTAATATGGCGCTTTCGGGCATACGCGACATGTCCTCGATCGACGAGCCGCCGCAGGACAGACTCCCTGTGCAGACCTTCGTCATGGAGCACGACTGGGGCATCATCTGCGACGCGATACGCCGCGAGATCCAGCGCGGCGGCCAGGTGTATTACCTGCACAACCGCATCGACAGCATCGAGCGCACCGCGATAAGGATACGCGAGATGCTCGATAACGAGGTGACCGTCGGCGTTGCGCACGGGCAGATGGACAAAGACATGCTCGCCTCGGTCATGGAGGACGTCACCGAGGGCAAAACTCAGGTGCTCGTCTGCACGACGATCATCGAGACCGGCATCGACATACCAAACGTCAACACACTCATCATCGAGGACGCGGACAAAATGGGTCTTGCGCAGCTGCACCAGATACGCGGCCGCGTCGGACGCAGCACGCGCCGTGCCTCGGCCTACCTCACCTTCCGCCAGAACAAGGTGCTCACCGAGGTCGCGGAAAAGCGCCTCGAGGCGATCCGCGAATTTGCCGAGTTCGGCTCGGGCTTCAAGATCGCCATGCGCGACCTTGAAATTCGCGGAGCAGGCAGCCTTCTCGGCGCGGAGCAGTCGGGGCATATGACCGACGTCGGCTACGATATGTACATGAAGCTCCTGAGCGAGGCCGTGCTCGAGGAGCGCGGCGTCAAGGTCGAGCATCGCGCCGAGTGCTCGGCCGATCTCGCCGTCGCGGCGAACATCCCCGAGGCGTACATCCCGGCCGAGGGGCAGCGCATGGATATCTACCGGCGCATCGCGCTTTTGCGCACCGAGGACGAGGCCGACGACCTCATCGACGAGCTTATCGACCGCTTCGGCGACCTGCCCTCGGGCGTGAGCGCGCTGATTAACGTCGCGCTTTTGCGCGGCGAGGCCGGAAAGGCCGGAATAAGCGACATTTCGCAGAAGTCCGGCAAGCTCATATTCGCCCTGCGCGATTTTGACATGCAGCGTATCTCCGCGCTCTATGCGCGCCCCGAGTACAAGGGCGTGCTCAAGGTCGAGGCCGGCACCGCGCCGCGCGTCAGCCTGCGCCTGAGATCAAACGCCCGCATCGTCGATCAGGCCCGCAAATTCATAAAAGATTTTTCAGAGGCTTTTTAGAGGCGCATTGACGCACCTACCGATACATATATCTCTGGTAGCCCGGTTCGGGACTGCGGAGGAAACCGTAGTTGCCTCGCGCTTTTTTAGAGGCGCATTGAGTTTGCACTGATACGCATATCTCTGGTAGCCCGGTTCGGGACTGCGGAGAAAACCGTAGTTGCCTCGCACTACATTAGATTGTGCTATATTAGTGCAAAATTTTCGCCGCACCCTATTGGCTCACCTGTCAAGGGGAGCAGGCAGCTTTGCTGCCGAGGGGTTGAATAAAAAACCTATTAACTATCAGCTATCAGCTCTCCGCTGCGCCCACCGGTCGCTCGTAGGGAACGGATTTATCCGTTCCGTGTGCGATGGTTTAGTTGGCAGTTTCCGGTCGGGATACCGCAATATATGTATTTGTACAATGTGAATGCGCCTCTAAAAAAACGCCTCTAAAAAATGTGGCGGTTAGCACCGCAGATTTAATAACACCTCATCCGTCACCAAAGGTGACACCTTCCCCTCAAGCTACGCAGGGGAAGGCAAAAGGCAAAACCTCTGCTGCATATCGCTATATTAACTGCGCAGGTAGATGCAACAGGCGGAACGGATAAATCCGTTCCCTACAGGCGACCTTTGGCCGCAGCAGAGAGCTAATAGCTGATAGTTAATAGCTGTCAACCCCTCGGCAGCAAAGCTGCCTGCTCCCCTTGACAGGTGAGCCAATGGGGTGCGGCGCAAATTTTGCACTAATATAGCACAACCTTGCGTAGCGCGAGAGTTTCACGGTTTCGTCGGTAACTTCGACACCGGGACACCGCAATCACCGTATCCGTAGCTGCGTCAAATCGCCTCTAAAAAAAGGAGAAGGAATGAAGAGAAAATTACTAAGCGGAGCGCTTGCGCTTGTGATGCTTGCAGGGTGTGCAGCGCCGGTTCCCGATACTCAGAAGCTGCCGGACGACGGCGGCGAGGAGACGCGCGTTGCGTATGTTCCGCTGGACGACCGGCCGGTGAATACGGACAGGGTCGAGTACCTGGCAGGCTCGCTCGGGTACGAGCTTGTCATGCCGGACGCGGAGGCCTACCGCACGCGGCTTGACGAGCAGCCGCTGGGCGAAAGCGGCCTTAAATACGGCGACCGCGCGGCGCTGTACGAGTGGGTGCTCGAGCAGGAGGAGTCGGGCTGCGACAGATACATTTTGTCGCTCGACCAGCTCCTGTCGGGCGGACTTGTCAACTCGCGCTGCTTCACCGGCGAGGCAGTGACACTCAGCGACGGCACGACGATGACGGAGACGGAGCTTATCGAAAGCCTGTTTGCCGCGCTCGACGCGCCCGAGAACGAGATCTGGGTCATAGACACGGTCATGCGCCTTGCGCCGACGGTCGGCTACGACGGCAATACGCTTGAGGACTACAATGCCCTGCGCGAGTACGCTCGGATCGCGCGCCCGGAGCTTAGCGGCGACGAGCTGACGATAGAGAACATTGTGAGTAGCTATCCGCTTGACGAAAGCGGCAGTGTGATAGCCTTTGATGAGAATGTGACTTCGGTGTACTTCAAGGCGCGCGAGCGCAAGCTTGAGCTTATCGACTGCGCGCTCAAGGCGACCGAGGGCATGGACAATGTGCGCTTTCTCGTCGGCGTTGACGACTCCGCGCCGTCCGCGAGCATCCAGACAAACGAGCTTGCGTGGCTGCGCCGCGCGATCGACGGCCGCGGCGCGGTGCTGTCCGGCGCGGACGAGGACGGCATGCTCGCAGTGTGCAAAATGTACGCCGAGCTTGACTGTTCCGGCGTGCTGCCCGAGCTGCGCGTCCGCTATTTCGGCGGCAGCGAAAACAGCGCCATGAGCGCCTATGACCACCAGACCGCAGCCGAGGTCGTGGCTGCGCATCTTGACTATCTCGGCCTTGATTCGACAGATTCCGACACCGCAGACAGGCTCGAGCTTATCGTGCTGACCATGCCTGCCGACGAGAGCAAAAAGAGCCGATACATAAGCGACGCGATCGCCGCGCTGAACGAAAATCGGAAAAACGGCGTTGCGACCGTTTTGATGGATGCCTCGCGCAATAAATACGGCGCGGATTTCCAAGCCCGGCTCGTCAAGAGCACCGAGCTTGGCTTCCTCATGGGCTACGCCGGGTACTACGACCTTGCAAACGCAAGCGGAATCGCCCTTGCAAACGGCGTCGCGCGCTGGCTGTGCCTCGCGCAGGGCGGACCCGAGACCCAGGCTCAGCTCGACGATTTCCGCCGCACCCTCGCCGACTCGCTGATAAAGGACATCTGCTATAAAAACGACGTGAAGATCGAGCTTGACGCCTACATCCGCGGCGAGCTTGGCGGCGATCCGGATAATTTCTGCCGCAGCGGCACCGATCCCGACGTCGTTCTGACGAAGGCACGGCAGCTGCTCGACGAAAGCGCAGCGCCCGTGCTCGACAATCTCGCGCACAGCTCGTACCTCACCGATCTTGACGGCGGCACCGCCGGCTTCGGCTCGCTTTCCGTCAAAAACCTGAGCTTCCCCTGGCTCCGCATCTTCGAACTCCACATTTTTTTAGAGGCGAATTGACGCACCTACCAATACGTATATCTCTGGTAGCCCGGTGTCGGAACGTTGGAACAAACCGTGACTACCACGCCGTACATTAGTGCGGAGTTGAGTTTTGCGCCGCACCTTGTAGGGAACGGATTCATCCGTTCCGCGTGTAACGGTTTTGCCTGTACTGAAATCTATAGTCGTAGGGGCGATCATTGATCGCCCGCTTTTTTTAGTGGCGCATTGACGCAGCTACGGATACATTTATCTCTGGTAGCCCGGTGTCGAAGTTGCGGAGGAAACCGTAGTTGCCACGCGCTTTTTTAGAGGCGCTTTGGCGCCGTACCAATACATTTATGTTAGTGCCCGGTTCGAGACTGCGGTGGAAACCGTGAAACTCTCGCGCTACGCAAGATTGTGCTATATTAGTGCAAAATTTGCGCCGCACCTCTTTGGCTCACCTGTCAAGGGGAGCAGGCAGCTTTGCTGCCGAGGGGTTGAGAATAAGACCTATTAACTATCAGCTATTAGCTTTCCGCTGCGGCCAACGGTCGCTCGTAGGGAACGGATTCATCCGTTCCGCTGTGATGGTCTGGTCGGTACCTACCGGTCGGGCAACCGCAAAAAATGTATCGGCACAATGTAAATGCGCCTCTGAAAAACCGCCTCTGAAAAAATGTGTTTGCCTGACGGCAAATGATTTAATAACACCTCATCCGTCGCAAGCGACACCTTCCCCTCAAGCTACGCAGGGGAAGGCAATGACGAAACCTCGACTGCGTGCCGTTGTATTAACTGCATCAGAAGATGCAACAAAGCGGAACGGATAAATCCGTTCCCTACAAGGTGCAGGGGAAGGCAAAAAGAGGGGCGGTCTGTGACCGCCCCAATGAATAATGAATGATGAATAATTAATAGTGAATAATTATGGTGTGCGGCTCGTGCCGCACTTTTTTAGTGGCGTTTTTACGCCGGTGCCGATACGTTTTTTGCGTCAGCCCGACCGGTGGGTGCCGACGAAACCGTGCGGTTTCACCGCAGCTGATAGCCGTGAGCTGATAGCAGAGAGCCGATGGTGTGCCTACGGCACGAATTTTATTTAACCCCTCGGCAGCAAAGCTGCCTGCTCCCCTTGACAGGTGAGCCAAAGGGGTGCGGCGCAAATTTTGCACTAATATAGCACAACCTTGCGTAGTGCGAAACGATACGGTTTCCACCATTGTCATGAACCGGGATACCGCAAGGCTCAGCATCGCACTTGCGTAGCACGAGGCAAATACGGTTTACTCCGCAGTCCCGAACCGGGCCACCAGAGATATATGTATCGGTAGGTGCGTCAATGCGCCTCTAAAAAGCCTCTGAATTCTTTTTGAGTTCTTCGAGGATCTCGGCGAGGAGCTGCTCGGTGGTGGGAGCAGGCTCTTCCTCGGGTTCCGGCTCCTCGACCTTTTTCTCGGTCATGGCGCGTGCCTTGTTAAACAGCTTGAGGATGATAAACACCACCAGCGACATGAGCAGGAAATCAATGACGACGGCGACGAAGCTGCCGAAGCCGATGGTTATTGCCTCCTGCACGACGGCGCCGTTTTCGACGATCTCGGGGCGCACGATGAGGTTGAGCGCGCTCATATCGCGCGTGCCGAACAGCCAGCTTATGAACGGCATGAACAGGTCGTTTACGAGAGAAGTCGTTATCTTTCCGAAGGCCGTTGCGACGATGACGCCGACGGCCATATCAAGCACGTTGCCGCGCATGATAAATTCCTTGAACTCAGACAGAAACTTTTTCATATCTTAACTCCCTATGTATGTAATTCAGATCACTTTTTGCACGGAATGAGGACTTCCTTGCCGCCCATGTAGGGGCGCAGCACCTCGGGAATGGTGACGCTGCCGTCGGCCCGGAGATGGTTTTCGAGGAAGGCGATGAGCATGCGCGGCGGCGCAACGACGGTGTTGTTGAGGGTGTGCGGCAGATACATCTTGCCGTCCTCGCCCTTGACGCGGATCTTGAGTCTGCGCGCCTGAGCGTCGCCGAGGTTCGAGCAGGAGCAGACCTCGAAATACTTCTTCTGGCGCGGCGACCACGCCTCGATATCGCAGGACTTGACCTTGAGGTCGGCCAGATCGCCCGAGCAGCACTCGAGCTGGCGCACGGGAATCTCAAGATTGCGGAACAGCTCGACGCTGTAGCGCCACATCTTTTCGTACCAGTCGCGGCTCTCCTCGGGCTTGCAGACGACGATCATCTCCTGCTTTTCAAACTGGTGGATGCGGTAAACGCCGCGCTCCTCAATGCCGTGCGCGCCCTTTTCCTTGCGGAAACAGGGGCTGTAGCTCGTCAGGGTCTGCGGCAGGCTCGCTTCGGGCAGGATCTGGTCGATGAACTTGCCGATCATCGAGTGCTCGCTGGTGCCGATGAGGTAGAGATCCTCGCCCTCGATCTTGTACATCATCGCGTCCATATCCGTCTGGCTCATGACACCCTCGACAACGTTGCCGTGGATCATGAACGGCGGTATGCAGTAGGTAAAGCCCTTGTCGATCATGAAGTCGCGGCCGTAGGCTGTGACTGCCGAGTGCAGGCGCGCGATATCGCCCATGAGATAGTAAAATCCGCTGCCGGAAACGCGGCCGGCCGAGTCCATATCAACGCCGTTGAAGCTCTCCATTATCTCGGTGTGATAGGGAATGTCGAAATCGGGAACGACAGGCTCGCCGAAGCGCTCGACCTCGACGTTTGCCGAGTCGTCCGGGCCGATGGGAACGGAGGGATCGATGATGTTCGGGATGGTCAGCATGATCTTGCGGATGCGCACGGCAAGCTCGTCGTGCAGCGTCTCAAGCTCGGCAAGGCGGTCGGCGTTTGCCTTGACCTGCGCCTTTGCCTCCTCGGCCTCGGCAAGCTTCGAGGGGTCCTTCTTCGCCTGACCCATGAGCTGTCCGACCTTTTTCGACAGCGCGTTGCGGCTTGCGCGCAGCTCGTTTGCCTCGGTCATCGCCGCGCGGTATTTCACGTCAAGGTCAATGACCTCGTCCACCAGCGGCAGCTTCTCGTCCTGAAACTTCTTTTTGATGTTTTCCTTTACTGTATCCGGGTTTTCGCGGACAAATTTTATATCGAGCATTGTTGTTTCTCCTTTTACTTAATTATTTCTTCCCAGCTGCGGCCCATGCGTGCGAGATTTGATATCAGCGCCTCGCGGTCGTCGCTGTCATAAAATTCCAATATTATCCTGCCGCCCTTGCGCTTTTGCTCGAGCGCGACCTTGCGCGCAAGCGATCGGCTGAGGTAATCCTCGGTCTCGGCTATGTAATCGACCATAAGTGCGTTGGTTTTTGACTCGGTTTCCGGCTCCTCGGTAAGCTTTTTGACCGTTTTCGCCGCAAGCTGCTCGGTCTTTCGCACGGAAAGGCCGCCGTCGATGACTGCCCGTGCGGCTTTGAGCTGCTCCGCCGGATCGCTTATCGGAAGCAGCGCGCGCGCATGACCTGCCGACAGAGTTCCGTCCTCGACCAGAGGCAGAACCTCCTTGCTCAGACTCAAAAGACGCATTGCATTCGCAATCGCCGGGCGCGATCGGCCCACGCTTTTTGACGCTTCCTCCTGCGTCAGGCCGTATTCCTCAATGAGGCTTTTGTAGCCGAGAGCTTCCTCGATGGGGTTTAAGTCCTCGCGCTGGAGGTTTTCGACCAGCGCAAGCTCGGCGACGCGGCGGTCGTCGGCTTCGATGACGCGCACCGGCACCTCACCAAGCCCGGCCATGCGGCATGCGCGCCAGCGGCGCTCGCCGGCGATGATCTGATAAAATCCGCCCTCGCGACGGCGCACGGTGATCGGCTGGATCAGGCCGTACTGTGCGATGGAGTCGGCAAGCTCCTGCAAAGAGTCGTCGTCGAAGCGATTTCGCGGCTGCTCGGCTCGCGGCTCGACCTTCGCTATCGGAGCGTAGATCAGCTCGCCCTCGTTCTCGTTATCGAGAATATCGTCGCCGAAAAGCTCACTGAGGCCGCGTCCGAGACCTTTTTTCGTATCCTTGGCCATATTTAGCTCCTTTTCCTGTACTTTTCGCGCAGCAGAAACTCGTCGGCGAGCTTCATGTATGCGCGGCTGCCCTTGCCGATGCGGTCATACGCAACACCCGGCTTTCCGTGGCTCGGCGCCTCCGAAAGGCGCACGCTGCGCGGTATCACCGTCTCATAGACCTTTGCGCCGAAGTATTCCTTCAGCTCGAATGCTACCTGTTGCGTCAGATTGGTTCGCGCGTCGTACATGGTCATAACGATGCCCTGTATGCGCAGTGAGGGGTTCAGGCGCTTGTTGCACATGCGGATCGTCGTCATGAGGTCGGCGATGCCCTCGAGCGCGTAGTATTCGCACTGCATGGGAATTATCACGTTGTCGGCCGCAACGAGTGCGTTGAGCGTCAGCAGCTCGAGCGACGGGGGACAGTCGATGAATATGTAGTCATAGTCGTTGTAGACCATTTGCAGCGCGTTTTTGAGCACAAACTCGCGCTTTTCCTGCCGCACAAGCTCGACCGACGCGCCGGACAGCTCCTTGTTCGACGGGATCACGTCGCCATACGGCGTATGACGGATGCAGTCGAGAATGTCGGCGTTTTTGATCAGCAGCTCATATGCGCCGGGCGTTGAGTTCTTGTCCACGCCCATGCCCGAGGTTGAGTTGCCCTGTGGGTCGCAATCGACGAGCAGAACGCGCTTGCCTTTCATTTTCAGCGCGCAGGCAAGGTTAACGCAGGTCGTTGTCTTGCCGACGCCGCCCTTTTGGTTGGCTATCGCAATGATTCTTGACATAGTCTCACCTCTTGCGGCTATTATATCAAGTCTGCGCCAGTATTTCAATGTTTCACATGAAACATTTGAAAATTTTTTGTCTGTGTTTCACGTGAAACAGGCAGGACGGCGTTTCACGTGAAACATCACTCGATGAGCGCGTCGATATCCTCGATACCGAGACCCCGGTGCAGCGCAAGGTCGATGCCGTAGGCGATGAGCTTGGAGGCCGAGCGCACAAGCTCGTCGATATTTCGCGGTGTGACGAAAAGGCTCTGCGCGTCCGCGCTGTCGCTGAGCGCCGCGGCATCGGCGACCGTCGGAACGCCGACGGCGATCACCGGGCAGCCGAGGTAAGCTTCGCTTAACTCGGCGCGGTCGTTGCCGACGCCGCTGCCGGGGGAAATTCCCGTGTCGCAAAGCTGAATATTGCGGCAAAGCCTGCGCATCTCGCCGCTTGCGAGCGCATCGACGGCAATAACGCAGTCGGGACGCACAAGCTCGCACATGCTGCGTATCGCCTGCGCGCTTTCAATGCCGGTCGTGCCCAAAACACCGGGGCGCACCACGGATACGGACGAAAACGCCGCGAAATCCTGCGGAAGCGAGGATTTCAGGTGCCGCGTGACGATAATTCCGTCGGCTGTAAGCGGCCCGACCGCGTCGGGAGTCACGGCGCGGTTGCCCAGACAGGCGATTAGATAGCTCTGCGCGCGCTCTACCGCCTCGAAGCTTTTCAGGAGATCGCGCAGCGCCGCCGCGCAGTCCGGGAAGCTCTGTCCGCGCCGCGTAACATAATCTGCCATTTCGAGCGTGAGGTATTTGCCCATAGGCTTGCCCAGCGCCTCGGCTCCGGCCTCGGAAGATATCACGACGCGGCTGACCTCGCAGCCGTGCAGCGAAAGCGTGTCGGCGAAAACGCCCTCGGGTGCTCTGTCCAGCCTGCCGACCGCCTCGGCGGCCAGGTCCGTGCGCGCGAATTTATTCTGCATGCTCCACCTCAACATAACAAGATATAGTGGTAGTTTTACCCTTGACGGCACAAGTGATACATTTATTTATAAAAAAGCGGAAAAAGTGAAGAAAAAGCTTGCAATTTCAGTGCTTTGATGATAAACTAATTATCCGCGAGCGTCTACTCGCGTTTCGTTACGTTATTCAGTCCCAACGGCAGTAACCGCCAGAACGGAAAATCAGTCTGGCAGCCGGCGTAAACCGGCGGTTTTCGCCGGAAAAGTCCGTAGACTTTTGTTACTAAGTTACAAGGAGGTGCAACAACGATGCCCAACATTAAGTCCGCAATGAAGAGAGACGCAAAGAGCAAGGAGCTGCGCGCAAAGAACCGCGCCGACAAGACCGCTCTTAAAACCGTCATGAAGAAGTTCGACGCAGCCGTCGCAGGCGGCGACAAGACCGTCGCAGCAGAGAGCTACAAGGTCGCAGTCAAGGCAGTGGACAAGGCAGCCTGCAAGGGTCTTATCCACAAGAACAACGCAGCTCACAAGAAGAGCGCTATGACCGTCGCACTTAACAAGATGGATTGATCTCAATACCATATAAAAAACCCTCGTCCTCCCGGACGAGGGTTTTTTAGTGGCGCCTTGACGCAGTCACGGATACTGTTATTTCCGGTGGCCCGGTTCGGAACTGCGGAGGAAACCGGGCGGCTTCGCAGTTGAGAGCTGATAGCTGATAGCGAATAGTTTTTTTCAACCCCTCGGCAGCAAAGCTGCCTGCTCCCCTTGACAGGGGAACCAATGGAGTGCGGCGCAAAACTCAACACCGCACTACCGGGTTGCGTAGCAGTCACGGTTTATTCCATTGTCCCGAACCGGGCTACCAGAGATAACCGTATTGGTAGCTGCGTCAAATCGCCTCTAAAGAGATACGTTGCGGTGGTGGGAGTTATAGACCTTATTGAGGATCGGGCGCACGCCGTAGTACAGCAGATTGTTATCGAGATTGAACCAGTATATGAGCATGCTCAGGGGAACGACGCTCAGCGCGCCGACGAGAAGCTTTTTTTTCATTTCGTTTACCATCCTTCGTAATCGTCAAAGTCCACAAGGCTTGCGTCGAGCGGCTCTTCCTGCATGACGGCGGTCATGTATTCGGAAAACTGCCTGCGCATCTCGTTGCGGCTTATGGTGCGGTGGTCGAACATATCGTTCTGCACCCAGACGAGGTGCTTATTTTTATCCTTGGCCTGATCGTTCACGACGCCGGCAAGACCCATCGCGCCCTTGCAGGTGATGTCGTCATACACGAGCACCATGTCGCAATTGAACCTCTCGGCCTCGTCCCAGACCTCGAGCAGATGCCGGTATCCGCCGGTGAGGTGGCGGCGCATGACGCCGCGCTCGTAGTTGTGCGCGATGCCGAGCAGCGCCTCGTCGAGATCATCCTCGGAGATGATGACGTTGCCGGAGAACATGTCCATCTGCGCCGGAACAAACACGCCCCAGCAGTTGTAGGCCCAGGAGTTGAAATCGACGAAGTAGCAGCCGGGGCCGCCCCAGGTTATCATGCGGTGACGCGCCTTGTCGAAGCTGACGATTTTGTTTTTGTATGCCTTTTCGGCGACCTTGAGCGCCTTCTTCGCGGCCTTGTCGATATACAGCATGCTGCCGCCGGAGAAGGTGAAGTAGAACGCGTGGAACAGCGGCGAGATGACGTTGCCGAAGGCCGTGTACGGCGTTTTCGCGTACTCCCAGACCTCGAACTCGTTGCGCACCTCTTTGTTGTGCTGCTTCATGACCTTGAAAAACGCCTTCTCGTCGAACTTCTCGCCCGTCGAGTCCTCGATGAATTTTATGACCTCTTTCATCTGCGCAAGGGCGTATCTGTCGGTGGACTCATCCTCCCAGCGCATGGGTATGCCGGCGACGGTCGTGGGTATTTTTATTCTGCGCTCGATCAGCTGGCTGTTCATTGTCGAGGAGTCGCAGGGCATGTTGTTCGTGACAAGGCACGCGCCGACCTCGGGGTAGTCGTCGTTTATCGCAACGCCGGCGGCGTTTGCGCTCAGGCGGCAGGAGTCGGCAGGCAGGCCGACGTTTTCCATGATGTCCATGTAAAACGGGGCGAGGTTCTGATCCATATATGTTCCCAGAAGCCCCTGCAAGACCTCAAGCGGCAGCGCCTTGAGCTTGGGAAAGCCCGCGACGATCTCGGGGCACATGGTCTGCTCGAGCATGACGAATTTATCGGCAGCATCGGTGCCGCCGAAGCGGCGGTCGCCGATCATGCTGTCGGCGAGCATGCCGGTCGTGCCCTTCATGATCGCGTGCATGTGTATGTGCGCGGTCCTCAGCGCCGGGCCGCGCAGACCGGCGGTGCACTTATCGACCATGTGCAGCGCGCCTATATATCCGCCGAACCAGCGGTACTCGAACAGTCCCTTGACGATGCGCACGGGGGATTTGGCCGCAAACTGCACCAGTATACCGAGGTTGACCGCCCACTGGAGATAGTCATAGAAGGTGTCCTTCAGGCCGCGCCACTCGCGGTGCTTTGCGATGCCGCTGCCCTTGTAAAAGCGTTTTCTCTCGTCTGCCATCACATTTTACCTCCCTGGAGCTTCTTTATCTCGATGCTTTCGACAAAGGCCTGGAACCTCGTGCGGAGCTGGCCGGCCGAAGCCATCGTGTATTCCTTCTCGACGCCGATGCAGGGTATGCCCTCGACCTCGTTCATGTCGTGCACGCCCATGACGCGCTCGTAGCTCCAATATTCGCAGAACTTCATCTGGAGATACAGGATGCCGTCGGCGTCGTAGTCGTTTACAAGCTGCTTGAGATAGCTGCGGCGCTGCACCTGCTTTTCCTTGTTCATGAATCGGGGGCACTCGCTCGTGCTCAGATAGTGCCGCGCAACGGCCGTAAGCGCGCTTTCGCCCTCGCGGATCTCGATCTGCTCCCTGCCGGGCAGCGAGCCGTAGCAGTAGCGGTCGGCAACAACATACACGCCGCAATCCTCCAGCAGCTTTGTGAACACCGGGTCATCGACCTCGGAGCCGGTCACGACTAAGCGCGCGCGGTAATTGGGCTTGGGATCGACCTTGCGCTTTCTGACCTCCTTGAGCGTTTCGAGCAGCTTATCCTTTATCAGATACTGCGGGCAGCACTCGCTCACCAGCTGCAAAACGTGGAACTCGTAGCTCGTTATCGGGGGATTTGGCAGCTTGCGCAGCTCGCCAAGCTCGCTTATGATGCCGCATATATCGTTGTGCTCCTCGATCGCCGCGCGGATAGCCTTGTCGGAAATATCAACGCCGCAGACCTTCTCGAGCGGCTCGAGTATGTGCTTGCGCAGCTGATTTTCATAGTGCTCGTAGGCGGCCTTCGTAGTGACGAAGGGCACGTCCATCATGCTCAGGAAAAAGTCGGGGTTCTGCTCCTTGACAAGACCCATGATGTCGAAATACTCATGCGCCCTGTGCATCATCTGGCAGGTTTCGGACGAGAGCATGGCCGACAGGAAGTTATAGCCGCCCTCCATGCTGCGCTCAAGGATGCTGCGCGTGAACGGGCAGGTCTTGTTGGTCATGTAGTATGTACCGATGTCGGTGTTGCTCGTGCCGGGGGCACGCAGGCGCACCGAGAAGCAGCCGCCGAGGTTGAGCAGTACCTCGGGGACAAAATAGCAGGTGTAGCCCAGCGCCTTTTTCCCATCCGCCGTGGCCTGCTTGACAAGCGCGTTGTTCGCCTCGGTCAGCAGGTCCTCAAAGTAGATGAGGTGCTTCAAGTCTTTCATAGTATCCTCCTCTTATTTTCACGGACGCGCTCCGGCACGCCCGATAACGCTCCCAAATCGTGAATAATCACAAGCAAATATTAGCACATAGCTAATTTTGTGTCAATTAAATCCTTGACAGTTCTATAAATTTGCTTCATAATATTCCTGTGATTGTGATTAATCAATCACCAATACACACAGGCGGTAACGGTAAATGGCGTTTGAGAAAATTAGCGTGCCCTCGGCGAAGGAATGCTTTTTTGAGAGCATAAAGGCGAAAATACTCTCGGGCGAGCTGCGCCCCGGCGAGAAGCTGCCGAGCGAGCGCGAGCTTGCCGAGAGCACGGGGATAAACAAGTCGGCGATACATCTGGCGATAAAGGATCTTGAGCGCACGGGCTTTCTGAGCATCGTGCCGCGCCACGGTACCTATGTCGCCGACTATGTGACCAGCGGCAATTACGACACGCTGCACGAGCTGCTGCGCTCGGGCGAGAGTTATCTGACGCGCCAGCGCACAGTTGCGCTTGTCGAAACGCGCAACGCCATCGAGGGCGGCGCGCTCATCCGTCTTGCGAGCAGCCACACCGAGGATGATATACGGGTTCTTGAAGAGCACGTCGAGCGCTTCAGGGCCTCGCGCGGCAAGGGGCTGAGCGATGTTCGGCTCGGCGAGATGACCAAGGATTTTCACTACCTTATCTGCAAGCTCAGCGGAAACGAGGTGTTCATCCTGATCATGAACTCCTTTGCCGAGATATCGCGCGGCCTCTGGCGGCACTGCGCCGGGCACTGGGGCCTCGAGGGGCTTATCGAGCAGAGCGAGCGCATTGTCGAGCTTGTCCGCTCCGGCCGCGGCCTCGATGCGCAGGTCTATATAACCGATAAATTCAACGAATTCGTCCGCGACTGCGGCATTGTTTTTTAGAGGCGCCTTGACGCACCTACCAATACGGTTATCTCTGGTAGCCCGGTTCGGAACATTGAAATAAACCGTAGTTGCTACGCAACCCGGCAGTGCGCTGCTGTGTTTTGCACCGCACCTTGTAGGGAACGGATTTATCCGTTCCGCATGTACCGACTTTGCCGGTACTGAAACCAACGTCGTAGGGGCGATCATCGATCGCCCGATTTTAATAATGTGTTTGCCTGACGGCGATGATATAATAACACCTCATCCGTCACCAAAGGTGACACCTTCCCCTCAAGCTACGCAGGGGAAGGCAAAAGGGACGGTCTGTGACCGCCCTAATGAATAATGAATGATGAATAATTAATAGTGAATAATTGCCGATGCAGTTGTTGGGTCAGCCCGACCGGGAACTGCCGACGAAACCGTAGCACGCGGAACGGATAAATCCGTTCCCTACGAGCGACCGGTGGCTGCAGCGGAGAGCTAATAGCCGATAGTGAATAGGTTTTTTATTCAACCCCACGGCAGCAAAGCCGCCTGCTCCCCTCAACAGGTGAGCCAATGGAGTGTGGTGCAAAACTCAGCAGCGCACTAACGTTACGCGAAACGCTATGGTTTCCACCAACGTTTCGAACCGGGCAACCGCAATATGCGTATCCGTAGCTGCGTCAATTCGCCTCTAAAGAAGAATGTCGTCGTAGGTGACGGAGAGGGCGGTGCGGAGGGCTTTGATCTCGTCGGGGCAGAGCATGCGCTGGCCGACCTCGATCTTTGCAAGAGCCGAGCGCGTCATATCGCAGCCTATAAGCTGCATGCGCGCGGCAAGCTGCTCCTGCGTGAGCTTTTTCTGCTTGCGCAGCCACGATAAATGAGTTCCGACCCTGTGTGCGTATGCTTTGTCCATGCGTTTGCCTCCTGTTCCGAATCGGTGCAAAAATTGCGCTTTCGATAAGTCGATTTTAAACGAAAAATGTCGAAACTTTGCACTAATATAGAACAAAGAAAAATTAGCGCCCAAATTTTCTGCACCATATCGGCGCAGTCACAGGGCGCCGCGCGGCGTGCGCAGCTTCGCGATGAGAAGCAGCAGCGGCAAAATGACAAATAAAATGGTGAGGCTCGCGCCGGGCACGATGATCTGGGATATGCTGCGCATAACGTGCTCGCTTGTCGGCATGAGCAGCGCCGCCGTGCCGGACAGCGCCGCGCACAGCGGAATGATGATGCGGCCGTTTGACATATCGAGCGCGCACACGTCGCCCTTTTCGGGGCGAAAACCGAAAATAAGCCGGAAAATGTGCGATGCGGTGCACAGAAGCAGCGTGAAAATGACAAAGTCGGACAGCACCCACAGGGTCGTGACCAGCGCCTCGATGCGCTCAACGGTCTTGGTCAGCGTCACGTCGCGGATCATTGAGAAAAACGGGTGCAGCGTGCGCGAGGTAAGGCGCGCGCCGTAGCAGCCGATGATGACGGCGCAGAACGTGCAAAGCAGCAGGCAGATAAGCGCGAGCCAGCCTGCGTATGAGGCAAAGCGCCGCCCCTGAAGCGGCGACTGATCCTCCAAAAATGCCGCGCAGTAGAGCACGGCGCCGTAGATCTCGACGACGGCAAGCCCGGAGATGAACACCCTGCCTGCGCTCTGCGTTTTTATCGGAAGCAGGTTTCGCACATCGACCGAGCCGAGCGAAAATATAAGCGCCAGCACGATGACCGACAGCAGCACCGGCGCGAAAACGCGCGAAGCCCTCGGCAGCGCTTTGACCGGGCCGAGCGCGGCTATGGTGCCGATGATGAGCATCGCCGCCATGAAAAACAGCGGACCTGCATCGGGATAGATCGTTGAAATGAGCCGGTGCGCGCCGGTGCGCAGGATAAACCCGGCGGAAAACAGCGTGAAAGAGCCGATCAGCGCAAGCCCGATGGCCCCGGCCGTGCGTCCCGAGCGACGCATTATGACTTCGCCCAGCCCCTCGCCCTCGCGGCGCATTTTCATGAGCGAGGTGAGGATGAGCAGAAACAGCAGCAGCGGCGGCAGCGCGCAAAGCGGCGCAAGCCAGCTCGCGCTTCCGGCAAGCTGCGCGGCCGCCTTCGGAAGAAGCCGTGTCACGGGCGCGAGCGACGCGACAAAGCACATAGCCCGGAGCTGCCGGCGGTCGTATTGAAATTTCATTGGCCGGTCTCCTTCAGGTCAAGATTGAAGCTGCGGTCGAGCCGCGCCGAGACGCAAACGCGCATATCCAGCTCGGGCAGGACAAGCGCGAGATTTTCCGCCGCGCCGCGCAGACGCAGGGGGTGGCGCATCTCAAGTGCGCTGCCCAGATGCAGAAAATCGCAGCCGGTGCTTTTTTCAAGCTCGAGCACGCCCTCGGCGAGCGCGCGCACCGCGTCCTCAAGCCCGGCGGCAAGCTCGTCCGGGTCAAAGCCGCCCTTGACCTCGACAAGCGATGCGTTGATCTTAATATTAAATGTAAGACCCTCGAGCCCGTCGCCGAACACAGGCTCGATATCGCAGTCGGCATTGTCGATCTGAAGCGCAGCGTTGCCCACACTCACGGTCATGGGACCGGCCTCATTGAGGATAAGGCTCACGCCGCGCGCAAGCTCGGCCGGGATGCGGCCGCAGGCTTTGTTTTTATATATAATAGTATAGCCGTCGGGCACGACCGCCATTTCGCCCTCGCCGGCGTCGGGATCGGTCGCGTCGGCAGGTGCGGCGGCGACCGCGCAGATGAGCGCGGCACCGTTTACATCCATGGCCGATATGATCTCGGCGGCGGTGTAAACATGCATGTCGCCCCGAAGCCGCAGCTCCTGCGTCAGCGCATGCATGAGCTTTGTCGCGTCGCGCTCCTCGTCGCCGGCACCGAGGATAAGCTCCGAGGCGCTGCCTGAGGAAATGGCAAACACGGGTATGCTCAGGCGGAATGCCGTGTCGCGCTCAATGCAGTCGAAAAACCGAGCCGTGTCCGTGTTCAGGACGTCCGCGCCGAGCAAGAAATACGCCGTGTGGCCGAAAAACAGCTGAAGTCCGCCGCTGTAATGCTGAAGCTCGTCCTGCGCCTCGGTCAGCGAGGCCGCGCTTGCGCTCAGGCGCTCGGGCTTTTTGCTGCCGTCCTCGCTGCCTGCGCCGGAGCTGCCCTCGGCCGAGACGGAAACGGTCACGCCGCCGTCGGGCATGGAGTCAAAGCCGAGGGTCTGCACGATCATAAGCTCGGCAATGTCGCGATAGTTTGAATAAATGCTGCCGCCGGAGCAGCCTGCGGATAAGACGGCAACGCCGAGCGCGCACAGGATCGCGATGAGCTTTCTCATGCCTGCCTCCTTCTGTCGGGCGTGTTCAGCTCCGGCTCGCGCATTTTCTCCTCGGGAAGCGGCCGCCGAAGAAACGTCCGGCTGAGATTTTTTCTGCGTCCGCCCGACCACGGCGCGGTGTAGTTGCGGCCGAAGGAGTCGATCGTGCACAGATACCACACGAAAAGGCACAGCGAGATGACAACGCCGAACAGCCCGGCGGCGATCGCCGCGATGACCAGCGCAAAGCGGCATATCCTGAGCGCCGCGCCGAGATCCTGGCTCGGCTGCGCGTAGCCTGCTATGCCGGCCGTGGCGACGACGATCACGGCGATGGGCGATATGACCTTCGCCTCGACCGCCGACTGGCCGACGATGAGCGCGCCGATGATGCTGACCGTGTCGCCTATTGGGTCGGGCAGGCGAAGTCCGGCCTCCTGCAAAAGCTCAAAGGCGACGAGCATGCCGATAAGCTCCAGCGCCGTCGAAAACGGTACGTCCTGCTTCGACGCAATGACCGAAAGCAGAAGCTGCGTCGGGATCATCTCCTGATGATACATGGCGATGGCCGTGTAAAATGCCGGCAGCGCCAGCGCAAGGATCACCGCGGCCCAGCGGATGACGCTCAGCGCGGATGAAACGACGTAGTTCTGGCTGTCCTCCTGCGGAACGCGCAGAAATTCCGGGAACGACACCGGAACGAGAAACGCTATCGGTATGCCGTCGATGATAAGCCCCACGCGCCCGTTGAGAAGCTGCCGCGCGAAGCGGTCGGGGCGCTCGGTATGCACGAGCTGCGGAAACATCGAGCGCGGCCGGTCGGCGATGTATTCCTCGATAACGCCGGTCGAGAGCGCGCCGTCTACATTTATATTATCAATTCTCCGCCGAAGCTCGGAAACGACCGCAGGATCTGCAATGCCGTCAACGTAGAGTATCGCTGCCTGCGTCATGCTCTTGCGGCCGATGACGGTGCTTTTGATCTTAAGAGCGGGATTGGCGATGCGCTTGCGCACAAGGGCGGTGTCGGTGCGAAGGGTCTCGGTGAAGCTGTCCTTGCCGCCCTTGAGCGATTTCTCCATTGTCGGCTCGCTGATGCCGCGCTGTATCTGCTGCGACCTCAGCTCAAAGCACACCGCGCACCGTTCGTCCTCGAATACGACCGCGCAGCAGCCCTGTGTGATATCGCCAACGATATCGTCAAGGCTCGTGCGCAGCTGCGCCTGCGCGCTGTACACCGCACCGTCGAGCAGCCGCTGAGCGGATATCGCAACTCCCGAGCGCAAAAGCTCGGTAAGCGGCCGCAGAACATCCTTTGAGATGTCGCCGCCGGCCGCAACTCCGTCAAGCCAGCAGACAAAAAGCAGCCTGTCGCCGGCAAGTCCGGGGCGTATCTTGCGCGACTGAAAATCCGAGCAGCCGTCGAAAATATCCTCGAGCGTTTTCCTGCCGACTGCTCCCGTGTACGCCGGCTCGCGCCGGACGTGGATATCATCGCCGCTTTTTTCGCGGCGGAACAGTTTCATAAAATCAGACATATTGTTATTATGCGCGCCATTATGCACAATATTTAGTGCAAGGGAAATTCCGCGAAAAAAAGTTGTGAAATTAGTCGAAAAAAGTGTTGACAAACTGTGTCCTGAGTGGTATTCTAAGCAAGCGCCTCGGGAGAGAGCGCCGCATCGATGAAAGAGCGAAATAAAAAACTTCAAAAAAGTTTGAAAAAACTCTTGACAAATGCGAACCTTCGTGGTAAAGTAAATAAGCTGTCCGCTGAAAGCGGCGGCGCGAATTGTACCTTGAAAATTAGATAATGTAAGAACAGCTTATGCTAAATAAGCACCGGAA
>ERZ827440.268-NODE-268-length-79104-cov-6.469810_pt1 | contig 79104 bp, 74 predicted proteins | sample MGYA00519774_ERZ827440 | MGnify/ENA primary metagenome ERZ827440 (study PRJEB31778, sample SAMEA3449302) | human gut metagenome | biome: human gut; feature: human-associated habitat; material: faeces | place: United Kingdom | collected 2010/2012 ... | reverse complement strand
ATATGAGTGAAGAAGAAGATAAAAAGAAAATACAAAATAGTTTGCTTTCAGAGGCCAAAGAAGAAGGTATATCACAAGGTTATACATCAGGTATGAATGATGGTATAAAGCAAACTGCTAAAAACTTATTATCAATGAATATGCCTATAGAAGATATATCAAAAGCAACAGGCTTATCAATTGAAGAAATTAAGAAAATATCTAATGACAATTAGGTGTTTTTCTTTATAAAATTAGTTATATATTTAATTATAAATGTAAGAAAAAGAAAAAAATTTGATTATAGTATTTAATAAGAAAAATATAGAACATATTATACAATTTTATGATACATATAGTTTAGAAATTATAAATTTTTTTACAAGTTAAGTGAGAAAAATTATATTTTTCTTTCTTTTTTTCTTTATAGAAACTAAAAAAATTGATATAATGAATATGGAAGTAAGGGTGGTAATAATGGATAGTAAATTAGAATTATTTTTAAATAAAATAAATTTACCAAAAGAAGAATATAATTATTTTAATGAAGGCAAAATTTTAAAAATAAAATCAACAAAAGATAAATTAAATTGGAATTTTATAATTGAAACTAAAGAATTATTACCAATAAAAATCTTAGAATATTTAGATGAAAATATAAAAAAAGGTTTTCCTAATTTAAATACAGTAACATATGAAATAGTACCTAAAACAGTTAATAAGTCGTTAATAAATAGTTATTTTAATTATATAATTAATAAACTATCTTTAGGTAAAGCAGTTTCAATGATTTTTTATGGAAAAGAAATAAAGGCTACTACTAATGGAATGGTTATAACAGCGTCAAATAAAGCAGAAGAAAATATGATAAATAGTAGATTAAATGAAATAATTAATACATATCATAAAATTGGTTTTGGAAGTCTAAATTTAAAAATAGAATTATTAGATGGCGGAAATGAATTAAAAGAAGAAATAAAAAAAGAATTAGAAGAAGAAGTAAAAGAAGCAAGCAAAGAAGCTACTGAATTTTTAAACAAACCAAAAGAAAAACCAAGAGAAAGAATGCAGATGGTATCTACTAAGAAAGATCCAGAAAGTAGTGCGATTATAGGATTTGAAAATATGAGTGATCCAGTTTCTGTACAAACTATAACTGGTGAAATGAATGATGTAACAATTGAAGGATATATATTTGGTAAAGAATTATTTGAGTCAACAAAAAGTGTATTTAAAATTATAACTTTAAAAGTATCAGATTTATCAGATAGTATTTTAGTAAAAATATTCTTTAGAAATGAAGAAGATTTTAACAGAGTAAATGGTGAACTAAATGAAAATTCTTGGTATAAAATAAATGGTAGAGTATCATTTGATACATTCGCAAATGATTATGTGTTAAGTGCTAGAAATATTGTTCCTATTGAAAGTAAATTCAAAGAAGAAAAAGATACTGAAGAAGAAAAAAGAGTAGAACTACATGCTCATACTATTATGAGTCAAATGGATGGAGTAGTTTCAGTAGAAGACTTAATAAAACAAGCAAAAAAATGGGGACATAGAGGAATAGCTGTTACAGACCATGATGGAGTACAAGCATTCCCAAATGCATTTAACTTAGTAAGAGGAATGAATAAAGATTTAAAAGAAGGCGAAGAACCTTTTAAAGTAATATATGGGTGCGAACTTGTTATGGTTGATGACAATATTGATATTGTAATAAGACCAACAGATGAAGGAATATTAGATGCAACATATGTAGTATTCGACCTTGAAACAACAGGTTTTAATGCCGGTGGTGCAGACTCAATTATTGAAATAGGTGCGACTAAAATAAGAAATGGTGAAATACTAGATTCATTTGATGAACTTATTGATCCAAAAAGAAAATTACCACAAAAGATAATTGATGTAACGCATATTACTGATGATATGCTTGTAGGTAAGATGAATGAAGAAGAAGGCGTAAAGAAATTTATTGAATGGATAGGCGGAGAAAATGTTCCTATGGTTGCTCACAATGCAAAATTCGACGTATCATTCATTGAAATGGCATATAAAAAATATAATCTAGGTGAATTTAAAAATCCAGTAATAGATACACTTGAACTTTCTCGTGCACTTGATAATACAGAAGCAAGACATAGTTTATCAGCAATTACAAAAAGATATGGAGTTGTATTTGATGAAGATGCACACCATAGAGCAAATTATGATGCTGAAGGAACAGCATTAGTACTTCATAAAATGCTTAAAAAAATGTATGATCAAAACTTTAGAAAAATAAGTGAATTAAATAACTTAGTACCAAAAGATGAAATACATAAATATGGTAAAACACATGATATAAATATACTTACATTAACAAGAGAAGGATTAAAAAATCTATTTACAATCGTTTCTTATGCAAATACTAAATATTTATATAAAACCCCTAGAATACTTAGAAGTGAAATAGAAAAATATAGAAAAGGTTTATTAATAGGTAGTGGATGTTACCAAAGTGAAGTATTTACTAGTGCTAGTACAAAAAGTGATGAAGAACTTGCTAATATAATTAAATTTTATGATTATGTTGAAGTACAACCAGTAGATGAATATTGTCATTTAGTACCATCTGTATTTGAAAATGAAGCACAACTTATTCAAAATATAGAAAAAATAGTTAGAGTTACTGAAGAAGCAGGTAAGATGATTGTCGCAACAGGAGATGTACACCACTTAAAGAAAGAAGATAAAATTTATAGAGAAATAATAATAAATCAAAATGTTCCAGGTAGAGGAAGACATCCACTTATTAGAAATAGTAAAGGTGGACAAATACCATCACAACATTTTAGAACAACAAATGAAATGCTTGAAAATTTTGACTTCTTAGGTAAAGAAAAAGCAAAAGAATTAGTAATAACAAATCCAAATAAAATACTTGATATGACAGAAGTATTTGATGTAATAATTCAAACAGGAGGAGTACCTTTTTCACCAAGAGTAAAAGCAGATGATGGTAAAACTTATCTTGATTGTCCTAGAGTAGTTACAGACCTTGTATATGAAAAAGCAAATGATTGGTATGGTGATCCACTTCCATACAATATTGAATCAAGACTAGGTACAGAACTTTATGGTGATATAGTTTTAACAAGTGTAAAATATTATCTTGATAAAAGTTTAAGTGATGAAGAAAAAGAAATTGAATCATTTAAACAATTACATGATGTTATTGTAAAAGGTTCGGATGCTGTTAAAGACTTAGTTAGAAAGTATTTAGTAGATACTAGTGAAGAAGAATTAATAGGTGATGAACTAGAAAAGAAACTAAAGAAAAGCCTAGGTGGAGTAATAGGTGCTGGATTCGATCCTATTTACTTGATTGCACAAAGACTAGTTAAAAAATCAAATAATGATGGCTTCTTAGTTGGTTCAAGAGGATCTGTTGGATCTAGTTTTGTCGCAACAATGATGGGAATAACAGAAGTAAATCCACTTGCGGCTCACTATAGATGTCCAAAATGTAAACATAGTATATTTGAAGAAGATGGAAAAGCATTAGGTGCGACTTATTCAAGTGGTTTTGATTTACCTAATAAAAATTGTCCAAAATGTGGTACTTTGATGCTTAAAGATGGGCAAGATATTCCATTTGCTACATTCCTTGGATTTAATGCAGATAAAGTCCCAGATATAGATCTTAACTTTTCAGATTTAAACCAAGCAGCAATCCATGAATATACAAAGGTATTATTTGGTGTTGATAATGTTTATAGAGCAGGAACAATAGGTACTGTCGCAGAAAAAACTGCATATGGTTATACAAAAGGATTCTTTGAAGATAAAGGTATAGAAAAAAGATCAATAGAAATAGAAAGACTTTCAAAAGGATGTACAGGTGTTAAAAGAACTACAGGACAACATCCAGGTGGAATAGTAGTTATACCAGATTACATGGATGTATTTGATTTTACACCATTCCAGTTCCCAGCAGATGATCCAAATTCTGCATGGAGAACAACACACTTTGATTATCATAAAATTGAAGATGATGTATTAAAATTAGATATATTAGGTCACTCAGATCCAACACAACTTCGTATGATACAAGATATGACAGGAACAGATGTTACAGAAGTTCCACTAGATGATAAAGAAACAATGGGAATATTCTTGTCACCTGCGCCACTTGGTGTAACATCAGATCAAATAATGTGTAATACAGGTACTCTTGGTATACCAGAATTTGGTACAAAATTTACAGTACAAATGGTTGAGGATACTAAACCAAAAACATTTGCCGAATTAATTAAAATATCTGGTTTATCACATGGTACTGATGTTTGGCTAGGTAATGCACAAGATTTAATAAAAAATAATATTGTACCATTCTCTGAAGTAATAGGATGTCGTGATGATATAATGGTATATCTAATGTATAATGGTCTTAAACCTATTACTGCATTTAAAATAATGGAATTTGTAAGAAAAGGTAGAGCAAGTAAACCAAAAGATCATGATCAATGGGTTGAATATGAACAAATATTAAAAGATGCTGGAATAAAAGATTGGTTTATTGAATCATGTCATAAAATAAAATACATGTTCCCAAAAGCTCATGCCGCAGCATATGTAACAAGTGCATTTAGGGTTGCTTGGTATAAAGTTCATATGCCAGTGTATTACTATGCATCTTGGCTTTCATGTAAAGCAACAGATGTTGATATTATTTCTATGATAAAAGGTTATGACGCTATTAAAGATAAACTTACAGAAATAACTAATAAAGGAAGAGATGCATCTAATAAAGAATTAGGTACATATGAATCACTTCATCTATGTTTAGAAGCAGCAGCTAGAGGTATAAAATTCTTAAATGTTGATTTATATAAAAGTGCTGCGACTACTTTTGGAGCAGCTAGTGAAACTGAAGTAATTCCTCCATTTAATGCTATTGAAGGACTTGGTGATACAGTTGCTAATAATATAGTTGAAGAAAGAGAAAAAGGTCCATTTATATCAATTGAGGAATTCCAGATAAGATGTAAAGTATCAGGTACTTTAATAGATAAAATGAGATTAATGGGTATATTTGGTGATATGCCTGAAACAAGTCAGCTTAGTTTATTTTAAAAAAAATTAGTTTGTTAATCAAATTATAATTATTAATCTTCTACAAATAAGGTAAAAAAAATTGACGAAAATAATAATTTATGATAAATTGTATTGTGTAGTAATTCAATTATACCATTCGCGTTTTACTACCAATAAACAATTATAGTTTAAAGGAATAATGATGAGCCTTAAGAATCTCTTCATGAATGGCAAAAAAACATAAGCAATTATTTGTGATTGTTTTTTGCGTATGTTCATGAAAGGAGGTTCTTTTTTCTATACAATTACAAAAATATAATAAAGAATGGAGAATATAAATGAAAATAAACGAAAAAAATTATTATGATAAAAAGAAAAATTGGAATTTTAATAATTTTGATATTATAAGTGAAAAATTAACTGATTGGGATATGTATGATATCTTGAATAATTTATCAAATGAAAATTCAAAAATATTAGATATTGGTACAGGTGGTGGTGAACAATTGTTAGAGCATTTTCCTTGTGTAAAAGAGATTGTTGGAACAGATTATTCAAGTGAGATGATTAAAACTGCAAACCATAATTTATTAAAAAGTAAAAGAAAAAATATAAAATTTAGGGTTATGAATAATTTAAAAATGGATGTACCTATGAATTATTATGATATTATTGTAGCAAGAAATACTGTAATAGATGCTAAACAAATATATGGTGCATTAAGGGATGGAGGATATCTAATTGTTAGAGGTGTTGATAAATATGATTGTCATGAATTAAAATTGATTTTTGAAAAAGGACAAGGAGTAAAAGATTCTAAACCAATAAGTATAGTTGATTATGAAAATATATTATCTGCTGGATTTAAAGATGTTGAATTAGTTCCAATTCATGAAAAAGAATATTTTAAAAGTAAAGAAAACTTTTGTAATTTTTTATTAAAAGTACCTATAATTAATGATTTTAATGAAAAAAGTTATGAAGAGAAAATTGATCAAAATAAACTAATGCAATATATTGAAAGAAATACTTGCAAAAAGGGAATAAGATTAATAAGAAGATATTATGGCATTATTGCAAAAAAATAGTATAAAAGACAAATTTTCTTATGATATAATAAATTTATATCTAAGTATATAGAAAAATGTAAGCATAAAATAAAAATGAAATGGGTAAAAATTTATTTGTATGTATTAACTTATGTAAAGTGAACTAGGTTAAAAGGAATCTTATGAAAGGAATATAACTTTTTGAGTTATTAAAAAAATTATATGAACAAAGTAAAAGAAAAATTAAAAAAATATTTTTCAGAAAATGATATTGATAAGTTATTAGAAAAGCTTGAAAGTAAGCAACGCTCATTTCTTATAAACGATAATTATTTTGTAAAAATTGGAAAAAATAGTAATAAATTCTTCTTTGATAATTTGATAAAAGAGATAGATATTTATAAAAATAATCAAGATAATCAAAATTTACCTAATTTAATCGATTATTATATATGTGACGATGTTTGTTTAATTATCTTAGAAAAGATAAATGGCAAAATGATTGGACAAAATAGAAATGAATTTAATTTGAATTTAACTAAAAATGAAAGACTTAATATAATAAAAAATGTATTAGATATTAAGAATATTAAAATAAATAATAATTTAGATAATAGTTACAATAGGGAAGAATGTCTTCAAAAATATTTAGAAACTTCTAAAATGTTTCTTGATGAAAATATATATAATAAAATTAGAAAGTTGAAAAATGAAATTATAAGTGAAAAGTACGAAAGAGTTATTGCACATGGTGATTTAATAAGTACAAATATTATGTTAAATAAGGATAATGTTATATTTATTGACTGGGAGTTTATATCATATAAACCTAAATATTATGATTTAATTTATTTCTTGTTGTTTTCTAAAACTGATAATTCAATTGATATAATAGATGAAATTGATTTTAATATTGATAAAAAAGAATCACTTAAAGATGGAATAATATTATGTTTAAAAGAAATAAAAAATAATTCAAAATTATATGGGAAAATAGATTATAAAATTATAAATAAAAATATAAGTAGATGGAAAAGAGAGTTAAATAATTTATTAGAGAAATTTTAATTAAAAAATACTAGTTTGCAAAAATAAAATATTGTGTTATAATATTTTTAGTTTAAAAGTTGTGATGAGGAAGTAGTAATATAATTAATATTTTTTAAGAGAGTTAGCGTATGGTGGAAAGCTAATAAAATATATTATATGAATTCATCCTCTGAATGTATAATGAAAAGTTATAACGTTTATCTAGCGTTAATAGATTAAAGAGCATAGAAATATCTATGAAGTAAGGTGGTACCGCGAAAAATCGTCCTTACATCATAGATATTTTTTTTGGAGGTAAATATGAAAAAGAGGTTTATATTTGATCTTGATGGAACACTTCTTCATGGTGATTTTAATGTTGAAAGAGATTACTTTAAAAGTGTATTAAATGAAGAAGATTCCGAAAAATTTCTTTTGCTATATTTTGAAAAATTACTTGAATATGAAAGTATGCATGAAAAGTATGATTCAAAAATGTTAAGTAAATTTTTAACCGAAAAAACAGGTATAAATATTACAAGTGAAATAATAGATGGTTGGGTAAAAGTAAATGCAACAATGAATGATAAATTACTCGATGAAACTAAAAGTATGCTTGAATATTTAAAAAGTAAAGATAAAAGTTTAGTAGTACTTACAAATTGGTTTAAATATACACAAGAAGAAAGACTTAGAAATGCTGGAATATTAGAATTTTTTGATGGAGTATATGCTGGTGATTTAAATTTAAAGCCAAACAAAGAAAGTTATTTAAATGCATGTGGTAACTATCATGTAAATGAATGTATAATGATAGGTGACACAATAGAAAAGGATGTAATTGGTCCAAATAAATTTGGAATAGATTCAATTTATTATAATCCTGAAAATAAGGAATATGATAAGAGTAAGATATTAAGTATAAATAGTTTCGATAAGATAAAGGAGATGTTTTAATATGAATAAAGAAGAAAGAGTAAAAAATTTAAAAGAAGAAATTATAGAAAAATTAAAAGAAGTTACAACTTTAAAAGAATTAAATGATTTAAAAATAGAATATTTAAGTAAAAAAGGACCTATTTCAGAACTTTCATCATTAATGAAAGAAATACCAAATGAAGAAAAGAAAGAATTTGGATCACTTTTAAATGATTTAAAAACATTTGTTAATAACTCATTTGATGAATTAAAAGAAAAATTAGAAGAAGAAGCATTAAATAAAAAATTAGAAGAAGAAAAAATAGATATCACCTTAAGTGGAACTTTTATTCCATCAGGAAGTCCATCAATAATAGAAAAAATAGTTGAAGAAACAGAAGAATTCTTTATAGGAATGGGATATGATGTTTTAGAAGGACCTGAAATAGAACTTGATAAATATAACTTTGAAATGCTTAATTTACCAAAAGATCATCCTGCTAGAGATGCACAAGATACATATTATTTAGAAGGTGAAAATATCTTACTTAGAAGTCAAACATCACCAGTTCAAGTAAGAACAATGTTAAAAGGAGAAGGTAAAACTCCAATTAGAATGATATGTCCTGGTAAAACATACAGAAGAGAAGATATAAATGCGACTCATGAACAAGAATTTACTCAAATTGAAGGACTTGTAATTGATAAAAATATATCACTTAGTGATTTAAAAGGAACATTTGATGCATTTATAAAAAATATGTTTGGAGAAGGAGTAGAAGCAAGATTCAGACCAAGTTATTATCCATTTACAGAACCATCAGTAGAAATGGATATGAGTTGTATATATTGTGATGGAAGTGGTTGCTCAATGTGTAAACCAAAAGGATGGATAACTATATGTGGAGGAGGAATGGTTCATCCTAATGTATTAAAAGCATGTGGTTATGATCCAAATGAATGGCAAGGATTTGCATTTGGTATGGCTGCTGAAAGAATATCAATGCTTAAATATGGTATTACTGATATGAGAGTATGTCATGAAAATGATTTAAGAGAAACAAAAAATTTTGATAGAAAGGAGATTAGATAACTATGATAAGTATGAACTGGGTAAAAGATTATATTGATATAGAAAATGAGAATCTTGATGAACTAGCAGATAAAGTAACAAAAGCAGGTATAAATGTTGAACATGTAATATCTAATCATATTGATAATTTAGTTGTAGGAAAAGTATTATCATGCGTTCCTCATCCTGATTCAGATCATATGCATGTATGTATGGTAGATGTAGGAAAAGAAACTATTCAAATAGTATGTGGTGCGCCAAATGTAAAAGAAGGAATAAAAGTAATAGTGGCTCTTCCAGGAGCTACACTTCCAGGTAATTTTACTATTTCAAAAAGTAAAAAAAGAGGTGTTGACTCAAATGGTATGATATGTGCTTTATCAGAAATAGGATTAGAAGAAGACACGGAAGAAAACTATAAAAAAGGTATATATATATTTGATGATAATGCACCTATTGGAGTGGATGCTTTAGAATATATGGGTGCATGTGATACTTTATATGATTTAGATATACATAAACACAAAAATAATGATTGCTTTTATCATATAGGATTTGCTTATGAAATAGGAGCAATCTTAGGAAAAAAAGTAAACTTACCAGATGATAGTTACGAAGAAATAAGTGATTCAGTTAAAAATCATTTTAACTTAAAAGTAGATACAGAAAATTGTACATATTATAAAGCTAAAATGGTAACAGATTTAAAAATAGGTGAATCTCCTAAATTTATCCAAAATAGATTAATATCCGCAGGTATGAGACCAATAAATAATATAGTTGATATTTCAAACTATGTAATGCTTGAATATGGTCAACCACTTCATTTCTTTGACAAAAATAAACTAGGTAATGAAATACTTGTTAGAATGGCAAATGATAATGAAGAAGTAGTAACTTTAGATAAAAAAGAAAGAATATTAAGTTCTGATGATATTGTAATAACAGATGGAAAAAGAGTAGTCGCAGTTGCGGGAGTAATGGGCGCACTTAATACTGATGTTGATGAAAATACAAAAGAAGTATTAATAGAAAGTGCTATATTTAATCCTACTAATATAAGAAAAACAGAAAAAAGATTAAATCTAAGAAGTGAAGCATCTATGAGATATGAAAAAGGATTAAACTATGAATATACTATAAAAGCACTAGATAGAGCATGTCATTTACTTGAAAAGTACGCAGGTGGTAAAGTATTAAGCGATTATGTACTTTATGATAATGAAGATAAAACAGAGAAAAAAATAACATTTAAAACAGAAAAGGTAAATTCATTACTTGGTATTACACTTACTGATAAGGATATTGAAGATCAATTAGATAAATTAGATTTTAAATATACTTTAGATGGTGATACTTTTGAAGTAACTATTCCAAGAAGAAGATTAGATATAGAAAATAATGTTAATGATATAGTTGAAGAAATTGGTAGATTATATGGATATCATAATTTAAAAAATACACTTCCAGTATTACCTACAAAAGAAGGAAAATATGAAGAAGTAATAGCATTTAGAAAAAATATCAGCAAAAGAATGAGAAGTTTAGGATTAAATGAAGTTAGAACTTATACATTAGTTGATAAAAAAACATCTGATTTATTCTCTAAAGATAAAAAGGTAATAGAAGTACCTAATCCAATGAGTCAAGATAGATCAGTACTTAGAAAATCAATGATACCATCTTTAATAGATGTAATTAAATATAATAAATCTAGAGGACTTAAAGATATTAATATTTATGAAACAAGTAAAGTATTCTTTGATGATTTTAAAGAAGAAAATTATTTAGGTGTTGCATTATATGGAAATTATATAAGTACATCTTGGAATAATTCAAAAATAAAAACTGATTTTTATGTAATAAAAGGTATTGTAGAAAATTTACTTGATTATTTAGGTCTTAAAAATAGATATTCATTTGTAATTAGTACTGAAGAAAATTTACATCCTGGAATAAGTGCAGATATTATTTTAGATAGACAAAAAGTTGGATTTATTGGAAGAGTTCATCCAAAACTAGAAAAAGATGAAATATATGTACTTGAATTATCAATAGATAAATTAAATGTAAAAACTAAACCAATTAAATTTAAACCAGCATCAAAATTACCAAGTATAACAAAAGATTTAGCATTTATAGTTGATAAAAATGTAACAAGTGAAGAAGTGGAAAAATTAATTAAAAAGTCAGGCTCAAGAATGCTTACTAATATTGAAGTATTTGATGTTTATACAGGTGAAAATGTTGATAAAGACAAAAAATCAATCGCATATAAATTAACATTTACTGATATGGATAAGACATTAACTGATGAAGAAGTTATGAATGTATTTAATAAAATAATAGATGATGTAACTAGTAAAATGGATGCTAAACTTAGAAATATGTAAAAGTGCAAAATAAATTTGCACTTTTTTTAGTTGTTATAATTATTCATTTTTTAATTTTTTTCGTATTATATAATCGAAAGGAGCGAAATTATGGATAATTGTGAAGAGCAAAGAATATTAGATATGATTAATAAAAATAAGAAATGTTGTAGACCATGTTTTGGTCCAACAGGACCAACAGGAGCAACAGGTCCTGCAGGAGGTCCAACGGGCCCAACAGGTCCACAAGGACTTCAAGGAGAACAAGGTCCAACAGGACCAACAGGTCCACAGGGAATACAAGGACTTCAAGGAGAACAAGGCCCAACAGGCCCAACAGGCCCACAGGGAATACAAGGACTACAGGGTACTCAAGGACTTCAAGGCGTGCAAGGTCCAACAGGACCAACAGGTCCACAGGGAATACAAGGAGAACAAGGTCCAACAGGACCAACAGGCCCACAGGGAATACAAGGACTTCAAGGTACTCAAGGACTCCAAGGAGCACAAGGCCCAACAGGACCAACAGGTCCCGCAGGAGCAACAGTTTCACCAACTAATACTTATGGAAGAAAATATGATACTACAGAAAATACAATCACCTTAACACAAAATGTTGCGGCAGATGTACCACTTGGAAGTAATGGACCAGCAAATGGAATAACTTTAGATACACAAAATAAATTAACGATACCAGAAAATGGCGTTTATCAAGTTGATTATTATTTTTATGGTAGTCCAAGTACTAATACAGATGTTACAGTAAGACTTAATCAAAATACAACACCTATTAGTAATACATCAATTACTAAAAGTTTAACAGCAAATGTAGATACAGAATTTTCTGGAAGTACTATAAATTCATTTAATGCTAATGATCAAATAGGTTTATCAATAGAAGCAACAGATGCAGCAACTATATCTCCAGGACCAGATACTAGTGCTTATATTAATATTGTAAAAATAGCTTAAATATAAAGACTCCTCAATTTTGGGGAGTTTTTACATACAAAAAATAATTTTTTTCATAAAATGTATTAAAGGAGTGAATTTATGAATAATTGTGAAGAACAAAGAATAATTGGTTCAAAAGAAATATATTTATTATCACCAGATTTAAATAATATAAAATCAAATTCTTATTTTACAAATACACTTGTAAATATAGTAATTGAATATTTAGGAAAGTAGGTAAAAATATGAAAAAATATAAGGTTTGTGTATATGCAATATGTAAAAATGAAGAAAAATTTGTTGATAGATGGTTTAATTCTATGAAAGAAGCAGATGAAATATATGTACTTGATACAGGATCTACTGATAATTCTATAAAATTATTAAAAGAAAAAGGAGTACATGTAAAACAAAAGAAAATAAATCCATGGAGATTTGATGTAGCAAGAAATATTTCTTTAGATATGGTTCCAAAAGATGCAGATATATGTGTTTGTACTGATTTAGATGAAGTATTTTTAAAAGGATGGAGAGAAAAATTAGAAAGTGTTTGGAGAAAGGATGCAAATAGATGTAGATATACATATAACTGGAGTTTAGATGAAAATGATAATCCTAAAGTATCATTTATATATGAAAAGATTCATAGCAGGAATAATTATAAATGGATTCATCCAGTTCATGAAGTATTAGAGTATGAAAAAGAAAATGAAAATGAAAATGTTGTAATTAATGAAGATATAGTTTTAAATCATTATCCTGATAGTACTAAATCAAGAAGTTCATATCTTCCGCTTTTAGAGTTATCAGTAAAAGAAAATCCAGAAAATGATAGAAATATGCATTATTTAGGTAGAGAATATATGTATTATGGAAAATGGAATGAAGCAATAGATACACTTATTAAACACTTAAATTTAAAGAGTGCAACATGGAAAGATGAAAGATGTGCATCTATGAGATTTATTGCTAGATGCTACGAAAATTTAAATAGATATGATGAAGCAAAAATGTGGCTTGAAAAGGCAATAAATGAAGCACCATACTTAAGAGATCCATATGTTGAAATGGCACTTTTAGAGTATTCTTTAGGTAATTATGATGAAGTAATAAGTAACTGCCAAAAGGCACTAACTATTAGTGACCATGAAAAAACATATATAAATGAAGTATTTAGTTATGATCATACTATAAATGATTTATTATCAGTTTCATATTATTATAAAGGTGATTTATCTTTAGCTCTTGAAAATGTTAATAAAGCAATTAGTTTATCACCAAATAATGAAAGATTAAAAGAAAATAAAAAAATAATAGAGGACAAAATAAAAAATACTAATTTAGATTAGATTTAATCTTTTCTAGAATAGTATTTTTTTCTTCTTTATTTGAATTTTCCCAAACAAGCATAAAGAATATTCCAAGACCAGGAAGAGTATCCTCGTTATATTCATTTACACTGTCATCAATAGCTTTTTCTATAGTTTCTAAATTATCATCTTTAAAGTTTTGAATAATATAATCTTTTATATTCATAAAATCATTCCTTTCAAAACTATTATGAACAAAAAAAGTAATTATATTCATATTTTAAATATAATTACATTCTTTTTGTATGTATATCATCAATTAAATATCTTTTTTGATAAGAATCATTTAATGAATTCATTTCTCTTATTATACTTCTATTTACTTTTGTATCAAGATATTTTGGAAGTTCATTACTAATTAAATAATTAACAACATATGGTTTATATATTCTTTCTAAAAGTTCAATTGTAAATAAATTTAATGTATAACTATCAATATTTTCTTGATTTTTACATTTTTCATTAAATCTATCAATATTTTCACTTTTTTTATCAAAATCCATACCATCAATTTTACATTTATCTAAATTAAATAATAAAATATTATCTTTGCTATAATTAATTAAAATATCATTTTTATCAAAATCTCCAATAAATACACCATTTTCATTTAATTTTTCAATTTTTTCTTTTAATCTTTTTAAAACAACAATTTTATCTTTTCTTTTGTCATATTCACTGATAGGTCTTACATATTCCATATCAAATGGCATAAAATAACCTATAATTTTACCATCGAAAAAAGCATTACCGATATTTCCCATTTCATCATTAATTGCTTTATTTTCACTCATTATTTCTATTTTTTTTCTTTTACTTTCTAATTTTTCTTCATTATCAGTAGTAAATAGTTTTAATAATACCTCTTTACCATTTAAATTGTATATATACGTATTAGATTCTTCTTCAATTCTAAATGTCTCTAATATGTTCCTAGGTTCAATTTTAAAATTTTTCATTTGTATTCCTCCTTCAGTGCGTATAATATTATACTCAAAAATGAAAAAAAATCAAATTTTTATGTTATACTTTTATATGTAGGTGATAAAATTTGAAAAAAGTTATATTAGTAGATGGAAATAACTTACTTTTTAGAAGTTATTTTGCAACTGCATATACAGGAAATACTATGAGAAATAGTAAAGGTTTTCCAACAAATGGACTTTATGGTCTTGTTAATATGTTAAATAAAATAATAAGAGAAGAAAAGCCAGAATATATGCTTGTTGCATTTGATAAAGGAAAAACATTTAGACATGAAAAATATTTAGATTATAAAGGTGGAAGAAATGAAACTCCAGATGATTTAAAAAAACAATTTTCAGTCGCAAAAAAACTTGTTCCATTAATGGGAATAAAATGTTTTGAAATAGACAATTATGAAGCAGATGACATTATTGGTACATATTCTAAAATGGCTCTTATAGATCCAGAATTTGAAACAACAATAGTAAGTAGTGATAAAGATTTATTACAACTTATTAATGAAGAAACAGAAGTAAAATTATTAAAACAAAAAGATTATATAAGAATGAATGAAGAAACATTTATAGATACTTATGGAATAAAACCAATTAGAATGATAGATTTAAAAGGACTTATGGGTGATGCATCTGATAATATACCTGGAGTTAAGGGAATAGGAGAAAAAACTGCTTTAAAATTACTTCAAGAATACGATAGTTTAGAAAACGTATATAATAATATTGATAATATAAAAGGCGCAACTAAACAAAAATTAATAGATGGAAAAGAATCTGCATTTATGAGTAAGGATATTGCGACAATTTATAATGAAGTACCTGTTACATATTCCTTAGAAGAATTAAAATATGATGGACCAGATGTTAATGGCTTAAGAGAAATGTATAGTGACTTAGAGTTTTATAGTTTCCTAAAAGATTTTAAAGAGGAAGAAAAAAAAGAAGAAAAGTTAGAATATAAAATAATAGAAAATATTGATGATTTAAAATTAAAAGAAAAGGTTTCAGCATACTTAGAAATAAGTGAAACAAATTATCATAATGCAGATATTTATGGAATGAGTTTATATGATGGTGAAAATGTATATTATGTACCATTTGAAGTATTAAAAGAAAATAAAAACATATTAGATGGTAAAGAAATTTATACATATGATTTAAAAAAGATGATTGTTTCTCTTAACAAATATGATATAGATATAAAAAATTGTACATTTGATGCGATGATCGCAGGATATATATTAAATTATAATGTTAAAGATGATATTGCATATCTAGCAAATACATTTAATTACGATATTACTCTTTTTGATAACTTTAAAAAAGAAAAAAATATGAGTACCGAAGCACTTGCTGATTTAACAGTAAAAAAAGCAAAATTTATTTATGATATTAAAGATGAATTTATAAATAAAATGAAAGAAGAAGAACAACTAGAACTTTTTAGTAATATTGAAATGAAACTATCTTCTGTACTTGCTTCTATGGAAATAGAAGGCGTTAGAGTAGACACTAAAGTACTTGATGAAATGGGAGAAAATATTAATAAAAAGTTAGATGAATTAACAAGTGAAATATATAATTATGCAGGAGAAGAATTTAATATTCAGTCTCCAAAACAATTAGGTGAAATATTATTTGAAAAACTTGAGATACCATATCCAAAAAAGAAAAAAACATCATATTCAACTGCTAGAGAAATACTAGATAAAATAGTAGATTATCATCCAATAGTAGAAAAAATAATAGAACATAGAACATTAAATAAAATATATACAACATATATTGTAGGAATAAAAAACTGTGTAAAAGAAGATGGTAAACTTCATACTATATATACACAAACTTTAACAAGGACAGGAAGATTATCATCAATTGAACCAAATCTTCAAAATATTCCAATTAGATATAAAGAAGGAAAAGAAATAAGAAAAGCATTTATTCCTGAAGAAAACTCTGTATTTTTATCAAGTGATTATTCACAAATAGAACTTAGAATGTTCGCACATATGTCAGGAGAACAAAATTTAATAGATGCATTTAAACATCATTTAGATATACATACAAAAACTGCAATGGATATATACCACGTTAGTAAAGATGAAGTAACTAAAAATATGAGAAGAGATGCTAAAGCAGTTAACTTTGGAATTATCTATGGTATAAGTAGTTTTGGCCTTGCTGAAGATCTTGGTGTTGATATTAAAACAGCAAAAAAATTCTTAGATAATTATTTAGAAACATTCCCTGGAATAAAAAATTATATGGATAAAGTAATAAAAGATGCATATGAAACAGGATATGTAAAAACAATAATGAATAGAAAAAGAAAAATAGATGAATTATATAATACAAATCATATGATTAAAGTTCAAGGTGAAAGAATGGCACTTAATACACCAGTTCAAGGATCAAGTGCTGATATTTTAAAAAAAGCAATGATTGATATATATAATGAATTTAATAGATTAAATTTAAAAAGTAAAATGATACTTCAGGTACACGATGAACTTATTTTTAATGTAAAAAATGATGAACTTGAAAAAGTTAAAGAAATAGTTATAAATTTTATGGAAAATGCATATAAATTAAATGTACCACTAGAAGTAGACGTTGAAATTGGTAAAAATTGGTACGATGCAAAATAGTGTAAAATATAAGTAAAAAATATAATTTTGGTCTTTTTACTTATATTTTTTAATGATATAATAAAATCATAAGAAGAATAATATGAAAAACCTTAGGCTTTATTTGACAATTGTTTACAATTATGATATAATTGCGCATGCAAATCAAGGTAAAGTCATCCGTGATTAGGGGGTATAATATGAAAGGAAATTATATATTTGAATATTTTGATGAAATTAAATTTAAGAAGTGTGAACGTTCTTTAAAAAAGTACAATATGTTTGCGTTTAAAAAATTAATCTTTGAATTTTATCCTAAAATGAAAGAGGGAGAATTTTTAGGTGATATTGTATCTACTGATGAAGAAAAAAATACAGTTTCATATGAACTTACACTTCCTGCGGATGAATTATTTACAAAGGTTCATGGTGAAATAGTACTTCATTATGATATATATACAAATAAAAATATTATTTTATTAAAATCAATTTCACCAGAAGAATTATTCTTAGAAGGACATGCTACAGAGTTAAATGCATATAAAGGTGTTATGATTAGTAAAGAAAATGCTGATAAAGATATGTTTAAAATTAATTTATTAGATTTATTAAATAAATAAATGGTATAAAAGCCATTTTTTTTGTTGATTTTTATAGATTTTTAGTAATATAATAGTTGTAAAGGAGGTAAGTGTTATGATATGGTTTATTTTGATATTTGCCTTTTTGATAATTGAAGCCTTATCATTTAATTTAATTACTATTTGGTTTTCTTTTGGTAGTTTGTGTGCATTTATTAGTACATATTTTACGGATAATTTAATTATTCAAATTGTAGTATTTACATTTTTTACTATTATTTCATTAATATTTACAAAACCATTACTTGATAAATTTATAAATAAAAATGTTACAAAAACAAATATTGATATGATAATTGGTAAAATAGGTATAGTTACAAAAGAGATAAATGAGTTGTCACCAGGTAGGGTAAAAGTTTCTGGTAAAGACTGGATGGCTATATCAAATAGTCATATAGATGAAGGCAAAAAAGTAAGGGTACTTAAAATTGAAGGTGCTAAAATAATTGTTAGAGAAGAGGAGAGGTAAGTTATGCAATTTATTATTTTAATTATAGTTTTAATATTGATTATTATTACAAATATTAAAATTGTACCACAATCAAAAACATTCGTTATCGAAAGACTAGGTAGTTACAAATCTACTTGGCAAACAGGATTACATTTTAAAATTCCATTTATAGAAAGAATTGCAAATAATGTTTCATTAAAAGAAAAGGTAAGAGATTTCGCACCACAACCAGTTATTACAAAAGATAATGTAACAATGCAAATAGATACAGTTGTTTATTTTCAAATAACTGATCCAAAATTATATACATATGGTGTTGAAAATCCAATAAATGCAATTGAAACATTAACAGCAACAACACTTCGTAATATTATTGGTGAACTTGAACTTGATGAAACATTAACATCTAGAGATTTAATCAATAATAAAATGTGCTTAATACTTGATGAAGCAACTGATCCATGGGGAATAAAAATAAACAGAGTTGAAGTAAAAAATATTATTCCACCAAGAGATATACAAGAAGCAATGGAAAAACAAATGCGTGCTGAAAGAGAAAGAAGAGAAAAAATTCTTCAAGCAGAAGGTGAAAAGAAATCAAGTATATTAATTGCTGAGGGTGAAAAAGAAAGTGCTATCTTAAGAGCAGAAGCTCAAAAAGAATCACAAATAAAACTTGCTGAAGGTGAAGCAGAAGCAATATTAAAAGTTCAAGAAGCAACAGCTGCTGGTATTAAACTTTTAAAAGAGGCAGGAGCAGATAAGTCAGTACTTGCATTAAAACAATTTGAAACATTAGAAAAAGTTGCAGAAGGTCAGGCAACTAAAATAATAATTCCATCAGATATGCAAAATATGGCTAGTTTAGTTACAACTGCGAGTGAACTATTAAAAAAATAGAAATGTAAAAAGTTTCTATTTTTTTTGTAAATATGTTTACACTTAAAAAATAATGTTTGTTAAGTTTAATTTATTATGCTATAATTAGTTTAAAGGTAGGGATTATTATGAATTTTATTAGAGAAAATATGTTAAAGATAGTTACATTTATTGTAATACTTGTAGTTATTATTATTGTTTTTTCATTTGTTTTTAAAGATACTGGAACATCAAAAACAAAAACATATGCACAAATGGAGGAAAATTTAAAGAATGCTGCTCAAAGATATGCAACAAAAAATACTAAAGTATTACCAAAAAGTGAAAAAGAACAATCAAAGATAAATACAGATACTTTGGTTAATGCAGAATATATTAAAGAATTATATTCTATTGATGATGAAAATGTAAAATGTAGTGGTTATGTATTAATAAGCAAAAATGGAGATAGTTATACATATATTCCACATATTAAATGTGGTAAATATTATGAAACTAAGACTATAGCGGATTATATTGAAACAAATGAACAACTTGTTACAGCTGATGATGGATTATATAAATATGGAGAAAAATATGTTTACAGAGGAGAAAATCCAAAAAACTTTCTAAAAATGGGTGAAAAGTTATATAGAATTATTGAAATAACTGAAGATAATGAATTAAAATTAATTTCAACTACAAAATATCAAGATTCATTTGTATGGGATGATAGATACAATATTGAAAAAGATAGAAATTATGGTATAAATGATTTTGCAAAAAGTAGACTAAAAGAAGGATTAGAAGAAGTTTATAAGTCTGATTATTTTACAGAAGGTGAAAAAAGTATAATAATACCACATTCTATATGTATTGGTAAAAGATATTTAGATGATCAAAGTATTGATGGTAAAACTGAATGTGCAACAGTTTACCCAGATCAAAAAGTAAGTTTAATTAATGTTAGTGAATATATGAGAGCTAGTTTAGATTCTAATTGTATAAATACTTCAAGCGAATCATGCTCAAACTATAATTATTTTGAAAATATATCTTCATATTTAAAGACAATAACTGCAGTTGCAGATAATACTTATCAAATATACAAAATAAATTATGGAACGGCTGATGTATCAAATGCATCAACTACAGTTGCTATTTATCCAGTAGTATATATAGATAAAAATGCATTATACGCTGCTGGAGATGGAACAGAAGAAAATCCGTATACAGTAAGATAGGAAAAAATATGCAGAGGGTTTTAAAAAAGAATTATTCATTGTATGTAGATTATTGTAGTAAAAGAGTTAAGCTATGTAATGGTACTCTAGAAGATATTGATGATTTTACAACATATTTTACAGATAATAATGCAATAAGAAAAAGATTAATAAAAAATAAGTCTGGTGAATTCTTAGTTTATATTGAATCATCAAGAGGAAAATATTATAGTCCAATGTATTATAATAATAGAGCTATTCTTGATAAAGAAAATTTTAATAGAATTTATGAAAAAATAGAAAAAATAGATAGAGAAAAAATAGAAGAGTTTTTATATAACAAAACAAAAGTAAATGGATATTTAAATGATAAAAATTCAAAAAATATTCCTATTGTGAATTTATATTTAAATATTAAAAATAATAAAGATTATAAAGGAATGCTTTATCATTGTTTAAAAACAGATTATAAATTATATAGAGAATTTATTATATACTTCTTTGAAAATGAAAACTTAAATACTAATAAAAAAAGTTTATCATATGAAAAAATGAAAGATATATCTAGTTTGTTAGATATTGTTTCTAAAGAATATGAAAATATCCAAAGTGATTATAAAGAAAAAGAATCAACTTATGATGATTTAGAAGATCGTATATATACAATAATGACAAGCAAAGAATTAACAACTGATCAAAAAATGAGTGAATTAGATATATTAGTTGATTCACCAGAAATAGCAAAAAAATATATTTTAAAATATGAAGATAAATTAACAGAAGAGGTTTAAATTTTAAACTTCTTTTAATTAGTGGTGATGTTATGGAAAAAGAAATAGATAGATTTATAGAATATTTAAAATATCAAAGAAATTATTCGAATTTTACATGTAATAATTATAACAAAGATTTAAATGAGTATAATTCGTTTATTTTAAATAATAAAATAAATTATAAAAATATGGATTATAATGAAGCAAAAGAATATGTAATATATTTAAATAAAAAAAATGATGCAAAATCTACTATATCAAGAAAATTAAGTTCTCTTAGAACATTTTATAAATATTTAGTATTAAATAATAAAGTAGAGTCAAACCCATTTTTACTTGTATCAAGTCCAAAAAAAGAAAAAAAAATACCAAAATTTATAAATTATAATAATATGGAAGAAATATTAAATGTTCCTAATATAAAAACAAAAGAAGGACAACGAGAAAGAGTTATTTTAGAAGTATTATATGCATCAGGGGTCAGAGTATCAGAACTTGTTAATATAAAATTAAAAGATATTGATTTTAGTAATAAAAATATATTAATATTAGGTAAAGGTAGTAAAGAAAGATTAGTATCATTCGGGGATTACGCTCTTGAATATATTAATTTATATTTAAAAGAAGGAAGAAAATTATTGCTTGATGGTGTTAAAAGCGATTATTTAATTGTTGGTAAAAAAAGTGAAAAACTTACAACGAGAAGAGTAGAACAAATAATAGATGATATTATAAAAAGAACAAGTATTAAACTAAATATTACGCCTCATATGTTTAGGCATACATTCGCAACACATTTATTAGATAATGGTTGTGATTTACTTGTTGTTCAGGAGTTACTTGGTCATGCATCATTATCATCAACAGAAATATATACACATGTAAGTAACGAATATTTAAGAGAAGTATATTTAAAGTGTCATCCTAGAAATAAAAGATAAGTTAAAAAGTGTAAAATAGGTGTATTTACAAATGTAAATACATTTTTATTTTGGTATAATAAAGTAGGGTGAATAGAATGTCGAAATTATATTTTAGATATGGAGCAATGAACTGTGGAAAAAGTTCTGCATTAATGCAAGTTGCTTATAATTATGAACAAAATAATAAAAAGGTAATTGTAATAAAATCAGAAATAGATACAAAAGGAAATAACTATTTAGAATCAAGAATCGGTCTTAAAAGAAAGGTAGATATTCTTTTAAAAGAAAATGAATCTATTGAAAAATATTATAATAAATTAGATGAAATATCATGTGTTTTGGTTGATGAAGCACAGTTCTTGAGTGAAAAACAAGTTGATGAATTATACTATATAACAAAATATTATAATATTCCTGTTATATGTTATGGACTAAAAACTGATTTTCAAAGTAAGTTATTTACTGGAAGTAAAAGACTTTTAGAATTATCTGATGAATTAGATGAATTAATAACTATATGTAGATGCGGTAAAAGAGCAAAATTTAATGCGAGATTTATAAATGATAAATTTACATTAAAAGGAGATACTAATTTAATAGATGGTTCAGTTAATAATGTAAAATATATACCATTATGTGGTAAATGTTATTTAGATGAAAAAAGAAAGTACGAGGAGGAATAAATTATGAAATATGTATATTCTTTTAAAGAAGGAAATAAAGATATGAGAAATATCCTAGGAGGAAAAGGTGCAAATCTTTGTGAAATGGCTAAAATTGGTCTTCCTGTTCCAAATGGATTTATAGTAAGTACTGATGCATGTAATAATTATTATGAAAATAATAAAGAGTTAAATGATGAAATAATTAAAGAAATAAATGAAAAATTAGAAGAACTTGAAAAAAGTTCTGGTAAAAAATTAGGTGATAAAAAAAATCCTCTTTTAGTATCTGTTAGAAGTGGCGCTAGAGCATCTATGCCTGGAATGATGGATACAATATTAAACTTAGGTTTAAATGACGAAATAGTAGAAAGTTTTAGTGAAGAAAATAAAAGATTTATATATGATTCATATAGAAGATTTATACAAATGTTTTCTGATGTTGTTAAAGGATACGATAAAAGTAAATTTGAAAGAGTCTTAGATGAAATAAAAAAAGAAAAAGGTATTAAATTAGATATAGAATTTACAAAAGAAGATATGAAAGAAATAGTACTTAAATTTAAAGATATCTATAAAGAAATATCAGGAGAAGAATTTCCACAAGACACTAAGTATCAATTAATAGAAGCAATAAAATCTGTATTTAATTCTTGGAATAATGAAAGAGCAAATATATATAGACAAATGAATAATATTCCATATTCTTGGGGAACAGCAGTTAATGTTCAGCAAATGGTATATGGTAATTTAAATGAAAAATCTGGTAGTGGTGTAGCATTTTCAAGAAATCCAGCAACTGGTGAAAATGAACTATTTGGGGAATATCTAATTAATGCACAAGGAGAAGATATAGTTGCGGGAATTAGAACTCCAAATCCAATTAAAACCTTAGAAAAATATAATAAAGACTTATATAAAGAATTTTATGGATATGCAAAAAAATTAGAAGAACATTATAAAGATATGCAAGATATGGAATTTACAATAGAAGATGGTAAATTATATATACTTCAAACTAGAAATGGAAAAAGAACAGCAAAAGCAGCAGTTAAAATAGCAGTTGATCTTGTAAAAGAAGGATTAATAACAAAAGAAGAGGCTCTTTTATCGGTAGATGCAAGTACACTTTCACAATTACTTCATAAATCATTTGATGAAGAAGATTTAAAAACAAAAACACCTATTGGAAAAGGCTTAGCAGCATCTCCTGGTGCAGGAGTAGGTAAAATATACTTTAATTCTAAAGATTTAAAAGATGAAGATTCAATTTTAGTTAGACTTGAAACATCGCCAGAAGATATTGAAGGAATGAAAAAAGCAAATGGTATATTAACAATTAGAGGTGGTATGACATCACATGCCGCAGTAGTCGCAAGACAAATGGGTGAATGCTGTGTAAGTGGTTTGAATGATGCATATGCATCGGAAAAAGAAAAAGTATTAAAAATTGGTGATATCGTTTTAACTGAAGGAGACTATATCTCAATTGATGGAAATACTGGTAATGTGTATAAAGGACAAATAAAAACAAAAGATGCTGAAATAGAAGGCGAATTTGAAGAATTTATGTCTTGGACAAATGAATATTCAAGAATAATTGTAAGAGCAAATGCTGATTCAGAAAAAGATGCATTAAATGCTAAAAGATTAGGCGCTCAAGGTATCGGACTATGTAGGACAGAGCATATGTTCTTTGAAAAAGAAAGAATATTTAACTTTAGAAGAATGATTTTATCAGAAACAAAAGAAGAAAGAGAAGAAGCATTAAGTAAAATTCTTCCATATCAACAATCAGACTTTGAAAAATTATTTACAGTAATGAATAATGAAAAAGTTGTTATTAGATATCTTGATCCACCTTTACATGAATTCTTACCAAAAGAAGAAAGTGAAATAAAAGAACTTGCTGAAAGTCTTAATATATCACTAGAAGAAATTCATGATAGAATTAGTGAATTAAAAGAATTTAATCCAATGATGGGGCATAGAGGGGTAAGACTTGCTATCACATATCCTGAAATTGCAATTATGCAAACAAAAGCAGTTATAAATGCTGCTGTTAATGTTAAGAAAAATGGTAATAATCCAATAGTTGATATTATGATACCTTTAATAGGTGATGATGTTGAACTTAAATATGTAAAAAATATAATAAAAACAGAAGCAGATAAAATATTAAAGGAAAACAATATAGATATTGAATATAAAATAGGAACAATGATTGAGATTCCTCGTGCAATTATAATATCTGATTTACTAGGTAAAGAATGTGACTTCTTTAGTTATGGAACAAATGATTTAACACAGTTAACATTTGGGTTCTCAAGAGATGATTCTGGTAAATTCTTAAAAGATTATTATGATAAAAAAATATTTGAAAGTGATCCATTTAAATCAGTAGATGAAAAAGGTGTATTAAGACTTGTAAATATTTCAAAAGAAAAAGCAAAACTCGCTAATCCTAATATTGAACTTGGTGTATGTGGTGAACATGCAGGTGATCCAAAATCAATAGAAAACTTTGATAGAATTGGTCTTGATTATGTTTCTTGTTCAGCATTTAGAGTACCCGGAGCAAGACTAGCGTCTGCCCAGTCAAATATAAAAAATAGTAAATAGATTATAAACTAAGATAGGTGTATCTTAGTTTTATATTGAATAAATGGGTAAAATGTATGATTATATATCTTATAAGAAAAAATAAAATTAATTCTATGATTCATTATTGGTAATTGAAGATGAAATAGTAAATTAACAATCCAGAAATTAAATGTATTATAAAGTATAAATTAATATTATTTTAATTATAAAAGAGCATAAGCTCTTTTTTCTTTGGTTATACTAAAAATGGTGAAGAATATGAATAATATAATAGTAATTGGTGATTTAAATTATAATTTAAATATTTTTTTAAATACATTTTTAAAAGAAAATAATGAGTATACAATAAATAATATAACCAAAAGTATAGGAAATATATTAAATGTACCAATAGTTCTAAGTAAATATGATTTAAATGTATATTACTTTTCATGTGTTGGAAATGATATTGAAGGAAAAGAAATAATTAATTTTATTCATTCAAATAAAATAAGGTCTGATTATGTAAATATATTAAATAAAAAAACAAATAATAAATATGTAATTAGAAATACAAAAAATAATTCAAAAACAATTCTTTCTTTAAAAAATAATGATAAATATGAATTAATAAGAAGTATTAATTTTATTCCAAATGTAGTCTACAGTACAATTTATAATTCAGAGTTTATATTAGATATAAAAAGTAAATTTAGAAGTACAAAGATAATAACAGATTTAAAAGAAATAAGTGAAGAGTCAATAAAGGTATGTAAACTATCAGATTATTTAATAATTCCACTTAAATATGCACAAGTACTTACAGGAATAAATTTAAATATTGCAAATAAAAATAGTATAATTGAATTATATAGTAGGACAAAAAGACTATTTTCTGGTAAAATAATAATATATATTGAAGAAGTAGGATGTTTGTTTCAAAATAATAATTTAATTAGTATAATTCCTAAAATGGGAGATAAAAATAAAGTATCAAAAAGTAGTTATGATATGTTTATTTCTACATTTATATATTGCATTAATAAAGATTATACATTAGATAAAACAGTAAAAATATCAACGATATCCAAATTTTTATCAGATAATGGAAAACAAACATTCAATATAAAAGAGGTACTTGATATTTATGAAAAAAATAATTGATCCATTTATAGATTTTTTACCTAGTATAGATTTACATGGTATGGATAGAGTATGTGCTAGAATAAAAACAGAAGAATTTATAAATGATAGTATAAAATTAAAAAATAAAAGAGTAGTTATTATTCATGGTATTGGACAAGGAATAGTAAAAGATGAAGTATATAAATGTTTAAGAAAAAATAAAAATGTTATTAATTTTAAACTTAATGTTCCAAATATTGGAAGTACCACAGTTGATCTAAAAATAGATTAACTTTTTTTAATATCTATGTTATAATTTTCTTGTAATGCTGAAATAGCTCAAGTTGGTAGAGCAACTGAATCGTAATCAGTAGGTTGCGGGTTCAATTCCTGCTTTCAGCACCATATTGATACTAAAAATACTCTCGATTTAATTGAGAGTATTTTTTTGAATTAGAATAATTAAGATGTTTTCTTATATTCTTTTCTAGTCAATAATCTTGAAAGTCTTTTTAATTTTTTATCGCTTTTAATTTCTATTTTTTCATTATCATCATATTCTATAGGGTATTCAATATTATCTGGTAATTCAAATTTTAAATATTTTTGTTTAAACCAAAGTGCATCTCTTAATGAATATATTTTGTATTCTTGTTTCAAGATATCATTTTTATTACTTTTTTCATAATCAGTATTTTCCATTTTGATTTTTTCTAAATTTGCTTTTTGTATTAATTTAATTACGTCATCTTCATCTATATTCTTTATATCATCATAATTAACTATAAAATCTAAATTACTAAAAAACTCTATATCTTTTGGGCTACTAAAAAGTTCAAATTCATATATATTTTCATCATTGATATTTATAAGTTTTAGATGATCAACATTTTCAGTATTATTTACTACAAAAGCAATATCATTCTTTTGTACATATATACCATTATCGCATATAATCTTCAAATTTTTACCTTCTTTCAAACTATTATATAATACCACAAATTTAAAAATAAATGTAGTAAATAAAATCTAAAAAATATGTAAAATTTTGTTTGCTTAAATTATTTGACAATTCTTATTACTTGTGCTATTATAATGGTCGTTATTTTCGAAGAGGGGGAGTCTTTTATGGAAGAAACTAGAAAATCAACTGTAATTAGGGATTTAATAATAAAAATATTTCTAATACTTTTATTCGTATTTTTAATAACAATATTATTTCCTATGCCTAACTTAACTGCATTTTATGATTCTGTATTTAATAATAACGTACAAAGCATGAAAGATGCTGCAGATAGTTATTTTACTAAAGATAGAATGCCTGAAAAAGTAGGAGATTCAGTAAAATTAACACTTCAAGATATGCTTGATAAAAAATTAATTTTACCATTCTTAGATAAAGATGGTAACGAATGTGATACTAAAAAATCATATGTTAAAGTAACAAAAGAAGAAAAAGAATACAAACTAGAGGTTCATTTATCATGTCCTAATAAGGAAGATTATATTATTGAACCAATTGGATGTTATAATTTTTGCCCAGAACAAACAGTAAATTGTAATTGTTCATGTAGTGGTGCACAAGAAGAACAACCAACAACATCAGATGATGGTAAGGTTACTGTAAATAAAACAAATCCAACACCAAGTAATAATAATGATGGTGGTAAATACAAATTACAATATTTATATACAAGAACATTAACTGATATAAATTGGAATACTGGTAATTATCAATCAAATAAAGAAGACGAAAATGATAATGTAAGATTAGTAGATACTAAGACACAATATACAGGTCAAAAGAAAGTATCTGCTGGATCAACACAATATAAACATATAAAATATGCTTATAAAGATAATTGGTCAGTAGTAACAGATTGGACTGATGAAGTTAAACCTATAACAGATAAGTTCAAATTATATGCAACAAGAACATTATATACAGGTTATAAAAAAGTAACTAAAGATGTAATGAACTATAAACATATAAAATATGGTTATAGAGATAACTGGGTAATTGATACAGGTTGGACTTATGATGTAATCCCAGAAACAACAAAAATTAAATTATATGCAACAAGAACATTATATACAGGTTATAAACCATATGTTGAAGAAACAACACAATATAAACATGTTAAATATGCAAATAAAGATACATGGACTGAAACAGGTTGGTCAACAACTAAAAGAACTGAAAATAGTAATACTAAGTTAGTTGATACTAGATATACAGTTAGAAAAACAGTTCAAACAACTAAAGGTTCTTGGTCAGATTGGATAAAAGAAGGTGTTTGGAGAGATTCAAAACCTGCTGATTCAAGTACTAAACAATGGTATGGACCATATAATGAAAAAACTACAAGTTCTTGGAAAACAATATATGATTCATGGAGTTCAACACAAAAAATGAATCCTGTATCAGGAAATAGAAGATATGAATTCTTATATTCACAAGAAGATCCTTGTACAGATGCATGTAATGGTAATTCTGCTGTAATGAGATATTATTATAGAGTATATGAACTTCAAGAATCTAAACAATATATGTATTACTATAGAACATATTCTGAAACATCATCTACATCAACAGATGAAAAGGTTGTATCAAATCCAAAATCATATACAGATAATGGATATACAATTGTGAAAACAGAATATAAATATAAAATAAAATCAAGTGATAATGAGATTGTTGATACAAAATGGACAAATTCGAAAACATCACCATCAGGTTATGTATATGCTAATGAAAAGAAAGTAACTAAAACAACTAAATATAAAGCATTAGATAAATGGGTTACAAGTAAAGAAAAATTAGGTGAATATACATCTTATGTAAAAACTAAAAAACAATATAAATATAAAAGAAATAATCCAGAAAAATATGTTATTGGTACAATATGGACTACATCAAAAACATCACCATCAGGTTATGAATATACTGGTGAATATACAAAGACAACAAAAACAACTTATGAACCATATAATAAATGGGTTACTAATAAAGACAAATTAGGTGAATATACATACTATATAACAACAAAAACTCAATATAAATATAAACAAAATAATCCAGAAAAATATATTGAATCAACAATATGGACAGATTCAATAAATCCACCTGCTGGATATACATATACTGGAGAATATAAAACAAATAGTTCAACATCATATGTAGATTTAGGTTATTGGGTTGATGATATAAAAGACTTAGGTGAATATACACATAATGTTAAAACTAGAAAATTATATAGATATAAATATAGAACAGTAATAACAAAAACAGAAAGCAGATGGTTTGATAGTAATCCTGGTGGAGACTGGGTATATGCAAATCAAACAAGAAAAGTGAGAGTAAACTAATTACTTTCATTTTTTTTTATGATAAAATAGTTTTACGGAGGCATAATATGGTAATAAGTGTACTTGTAGAAATATCATTTAATAATAAAGAAAAGACTTTTGATTATTTAGTTTCTAAAGATTTAGAAGATAAAATAGAGATAGGAAAAAGAGTATTAGTACCATTTGGTAAACAAAGTCTAGAAGGATTTATAATTGATATAAAGAAAAATAGTGAATATGATTTAAAAGAAATAACTAGTATTATAGATGAAGAACCAATACTTAATGAAGAACTGTTAAATCTTGGAAAAGAACTAAAAAAAGATTTAGTATGTAATTTAATATCAATATATCAAGCAATGCTTCCATCAGGTTATAAAGCAAGTGCTAAAACTAATATTAATGTAAAAAAAGAAAAATATGTAAAATTAGCAAATATAAAAGAAGCACAAGAATTTATAACTACATCAAAAGCACAAAAACAAATTGAAGTAGTAGAAGATTTATTAAAAAATAAAATATCATTAAAATCAAAATATCAATCAAATATAATAAAAGTATTAAAAGATAAAAGTCTTGTAATAGAAGAAGAAAAAGAAAAATATAGATTAGATAATAGTTATAAAATAGAACCTCTTTTAAAATTAAATGAATACCAAGAAGAAGCAATAAATCAAATAGAAAATAGTAAAAAAGATGTAATTCTTTTAAATGGTGTTACTGGATCTGGTAAAACAGAAATATATATGCATCTAATAAATAAACAAATTTCTTTAGGAAAAACAGCAATAATGCTTGTTCCTGAAATAAGTTTAACACCTCAAATTATTAATAGATTTAAAGTACATTTTGGAAATAAAATAGCAGTCTTTCACAGTGCACTTTCTGAAAGTGAAAAATATGATGAATACAGAAAAATAAGAAGAGGAGAAGTATCTATTGTAATAGGTGCTAGAAGTGCAATATTTACACCACTTAAAAATATTGGAATAATAATAATTGATGAAGAACATTCTAGTACATATAAACAAGAACATAATCCTAGATATAACGCAATAGATGTTGCAATTATTAGAGGTAAATATCATAATGCAAAGGTAGTATTAGGAAGTGCAACACCTCAAATAGAAAGTTATGCAAGAGGTAAAAAAGGTTATTATGAACTTGTATCATTAACAAAAAGAGCAAATAATGCATGTTTACCAAATGTAACAATAGTTGATATGAAAAATGAGGTAAAAAAAGGTAATAGTTTATTTTCAGAAATATTAATAGAAAAAATGAGGGAAAAACTAGAAAATAATGAACAAGTAATATTATTTTTAAATAGGAGAGGCTTTTCAAGTTATCAATTATGTAGTTCATGCGGTGAAGTTATTAAATGTCCTAATTGTGATATAACACTTACATATCATAAGACTAGTGGTATGAATAGATGTCATTATTGTGGATATGCTGAAAAGAAAAAAGATATATGTCCAAAATGCAAAAATGAATCATTAAAAGATTTTGGTCAAGGTACAGAAAAAGTAGAAGAAGAAATAAAGAAGATATTTCAGAGTTACAGAACAGTTAGAATGGATATAGATACAACTACGAAAAAAGGTGCCCACGAAAAAATAATAAATTCATTTTTAAATCATGAATATGATATTTTAGTTGGTACACAAATGATAGCGAAAGGTCTTGATTTCCCTCTCGTTTCATTAGTTGGAGTAATAAATGCTGATACAATACTTAATTTTCCAGATTTTAGAAGTAGTGAAAGAACATATCAAATGCTTAGTCAAGTATCAGGAAGAGCAGGAAGAGGAAACATAAAAGGCGATGTAATAATTCAAACATTTAATCCCGATAATTATAGTATTGAACTATCTAAAACACATAATTATGTAGATTTCTTTAATAAGGAAATAAAAATAAGAAAGGATTTAAAATATCCACCATATTATTTTATTAGTCTAATAAAGATTGGTGGTAAAGATTATAATTTATCACTTAGTGAATCAAAAAAAATCGCAAATTATATAAAAGAAAATATAAGTGAAGATATGATTGTATTAGGTCCATCTGTATCTGGTGTATCAAGAGTAAATAAAATATATTATTTTCAAATAATTATAAAATTTAGGAATAAAGAAAAAATGAGAGAAATATTAAATAATGTATCGGATTTAGAAAATAATAATAAAGTTAGTATTAGTATTGATATAAATCCATGTTAATAAAGGGAAAAATCACAAAAATAATATTTACACTTTATTTATGGTATGTTATAATAATTTTGGCTTTGAAAAAACACAGATATTGATTTACAAACCATGTGCTCATATGGGTGGAGAGTAAAAAAGATATATCTGGAAGAAAAACAAAAGGAGGAATGAATTTATGGCAGTAGTTTCAATGGGATATTTATTAGAAGCTGGTGTTCATTTTGGTCATCAAACAAAAAGATGGAATCCAAAAATGAAAGAATATATCTTCACTGCAAGAGAAGGTATATATATTATCGATTTACAAAAAACAGTTAAAAAAATCGAAGAAGCATATGTTGCTTTAAGAGAAATTGCACAAAATGGTGGAAAGGTTATCTTTGTTGGTACAAAGAAACAAGCTCAAGAAGCATCTATGGAAGAAGCAATTAGATCAGATAGTTATTATGTAACAGAAAGATGGCTTGGAGGAACTTTAACAAACTTCAGAACTATCAAAAGAAGAATAGGATACCTAGATCAAGTTGAAAAAATGGAAGCAAATGGAACTTTAGATGTTCTACCTAAAAAAGAAGTTATTAAAATTAAGAAAGAATATGACAAGTTAAATTCTTATTTCTGTGGAATTAGAAATATGAAAAAATTACCTGATGCTATGATCATTACTGATCCAAAGAAAGAATATATAGCAATCAAAGAAGCAAGAAAACTTGGAATACCTGTATTTGGTATTGTTGATACTAACTGTGATCCAGATTTAGTTGATTATGTAATACCTGCAAATGATGATGCTGTAAGAGCTGTTAAAATCATTTTAGGAGTACTTGCTAATGCAATTAATGAAGGTACAGATAGAGAAATGGTAGACTTTTTAACTGATGACGATAAAAACAAAAATGCTAATAAAGAATCAAAAAAAGAATCTAAAAAAAGCGAAACTAAAGAAGTAAAAGCAGAAGCTAAAAAAGAAGAAGTTAAAGAAACTGTTGAAGAAATCAAAGCCGAAGATAAAGAAGATTTATCTAAAAAAACAGTTGCTGAACTAAAAGAAATGGCTAAAGCTGAAGGTATCGAAGGATACAGCAAACTTAAGAAAAGTGAACTTTTAGAAATTTTAAATAAATAGTAATCTAAAAGGAGGATATATAAATGAATACAAGTTTAATTAAAGAATTAAGAGATTTATCAGGTGCTGGATTAATGGATTGTAAAAAAGCACTTGAAGCTAGTAATAATGATATCGATGAAGCAATCGATTATCTAAGAAAAAAAGGTATTAGTAAAGCTGCTAAAAAAGCAGATAGAGTAGCAGCAGAAGGATTAAGTACAGTTGTTATTGATGGAAATAATGCATCAATAGTTGAAGTTAACTGTGAAACAGACTTCGTTGCTAAGAATGAAAAATTTGTAAATTTAGTAAACAAAATTGCTGAATTAATTGTTAAAAACGATGTTAAAACAATGGAAGAAGCAATGAGTTTAAGTACTGAAGAAGGTACTTTAAACGATACTATAGTTAATTTTACAGCAACTATAGGAGAAAAAATTAGTTTTAGAAGATTTGCAAGACTTTCAAAAACTGATTCACAAAACTTTGGAAGTTATATTCATATGGGTGGTAGAATCGCTGTATTAACTTTATTAGAAGGTGCAGACGAAGAAACTGCTAAAGATGTATCAATGCATGCTGCAGCTATGAGACCATCATATGTAAAAAGAGAAGATGTTCCAGCTGAAGAAGTTGAAAGAGAAACATCAGTATTAAAAGAACAAGCTATGAATGAAGGAAAACCTGCTGAAATAGCTGAAAAAATGGTTAATGGTCGTATAAATAAATTCTATAAAGAAATTTGTTTAGAAGAACAAGACTTCGTTAAAGATTCTGATATGACTGTTGGTGCCTTTGTTAAATCTAAAAACGGTTCTATAGTTAATATGGTACGTTTTGAAGTTGGTGAAGGAATCGAAAAGAAAGAAGAAAATTTTGCTGAAGAAGTAATGAACCAAATAAAAGGATAATAATATAGGAGAAATAAGAAATTATTTCTCTTTTTCTTTTTAATGTAGTACTTGAAGAAAAAAATAATATATAGTAAAATATAACTATATTGAAAGGAAAAAATGAAAATGGATGAAATTATTTTAGAAGCAAATGAAAAAATGGAAAAAACTATTGAAAATCTTTTAGAAAGATTTAAAACAATAAGGGCAGGTAGAGCAAATCCTGCAATATTAGATGGTGTAAAGGTAGAATATTATGGTACACCAACACCACTTAATCAATTAGCAACCGTATCTGTACCAGAAGCAAGAAGACTTCAAATTAAACCATTTGATAAATCTTGTCTTGCTAATATTGAAAAGGCTATATTTGAAGCTGATTTAGGATTAACTCCTAATAATACTGGAGAACTTATATTTATTGCTATTCCAGAACTTACTGAAGATAGAAGAAGAGAATTTGTTAAACAAGCAAAATCTCTTGCTGAAGAAGCTAAAATAGCACTTAGAAATATTAGACAAGATGCTAATAATGCAATTAAAAAAGATGAAGAAATAAATGAAGATATGGAAAAGTCTTTAATGAATGAAGTACAAGATTTAATTAATGATTTTAATAAAAAAGTAGATGAAAAATTAAAAGAAAAAGAAGAAGAATTAATGACAATATAATTCTTCTTTAGGAGAATTTATGAAAGAAAAAGTTAAAATTGTAGTAGTCTTAGTAGTAATATTATTTATATTTTTAGGAATATTCTTTATGGGAAAAAAGGTATCTTTAAATAATTATCTAAATAAAACAAATAAGTATTCAAATAAAATAAATTATACAACTGGAATAACACTTAATATAGAAAGCTTAGATAAACAATCAAAAATTGAATATACTATCGCTAGAACTAAAGATATTAAGAATATTATAATTAGTAAGTATGACGATGAAGAACTTACTAGTAGTATTAATAAATATTTAGTAAAAGAAAATGGTAAAACAAAATGTTATACAAAAGATAGTAGTTCAAATAAAGTATCTTGTGACGCTAAAGAAGATTTTAAAATTGATTATAAGAAATTAAAGAAAAATATAATTAAAATAAAAAAAGTAGATAATGAAGTAATTAATAAAGTTAGTTATAAAAAGTATACTGTATCTATGAAAAAAAGCGATGCATATAATTTAATATATGATAAAGATGTTATGGATGAAAAAAACTTAAGCGGAACATTAGATGTTCAAATATTAGTTGATAAATCTACAAATTTTATTTATGAAATAGATTATGTAATTGATAATTTAAATTCAGATAGTAATAATAAAATAAAATATAGTGTACAAATAAACAATTTTGATTTTAACAATAATAATGAAATTAATTTACCTTTTTAGAAAAAAAGTGCATTTTATAGGCACTTTTTTTATTTTCTATCATAAATTAAAGTAGAGGAGTGATAAGAATGTCTAATTATAAAGAAATTGTAACTAAGGCAGTAATAGGTAAAGGTAAAAAGTATTTCAAAAATAAGTATAGTGTTAAAAGTGAAGTTGTTCCAAGTACAATATTAGGTTGCTGGATAATTAATCATAAATTTAAAGGATATGTACAAGGTGATGATGTAGTAGTTGATGGTTCATTTGATATAAATATATGGTATTCATATGATAATGATACAAAAACAAATGTTATTAATGAAACAATTAAATATAATGAACTTATTAATGTTAAAACAAAACTTGATGTAGATTTTAATGATTCAGAAATTATTGTTAGAGCGCTTAAACAACCAAGTTGTGGTAATGTACAAATAAATGGTAATACTATTGACTTTGATATAGAAAAAGAACTTGGTATTGAAGTTGTTGGTGATACTAAAGTTAAAATAATGGTTGAAGATGATGAAGATAAATGGGAAGTATTTGATGATAATGTAACAAATGAAACATTAGAAGAAATAGACAATGAAGTTAATGAGGACTTTTTAGAGTAAAAGTCTTTTTTTTTAAATATTATTGTGCTATTATTTATAATAGGTGATAAAATGAAAAAGTGTAAAAAATGTGGTAACAAAATTGAAAGAAATGTCAATTTTTGTACAAAATGTGGTAAAAAAATAAAAAGACATGGATTTGTGAAATTTATATTATTATTAGTAATAATTTTTTTGATTTTCTTACTTATTAATAAATATACTAATATATTAAAAAAAGGTGATAGCGTTATTATTAATAATGAAGAAATAAAATACACTAATTCATATGAACATATAAAATATGATTATGAACAAAAGATAATAAGTGCAAATGAATATTTGAAACAAATGTATGCACTTGAATTTGATTCAAAATCTTTATCCAAAAAATATAAAAATGATAATAATAATTATTTTCTAACAAGTGATCAATTAAATATTATAGATTTTATTGAAAAAAATTATAAAAAATTAGATAAAAATTTGGTAGAAAAATATGCTAGAAAAAAATTATTACAAGATGTACAACTTAAAAGCAATAGTATTTCAAAGTCTTCTTCAGGTATAATTAAATTGTCAAAAGAAGATCCTGAAAATGTTTCGTCTCATGTTTTAAATAAAGCAAGATTGTCATCTAATGGTAGATTTTTATTATGGTATACTGATACAGGTAATGATGCAATAACTGAAAATGAAGTAAATGTTATTCTTAATGAATTAGATAATTCTGTAAATGATTTAGAGCAATTATCAAAAATCAAATATTCATATGAACCATATATAGATAATAAGAATTTAGTGGGTGATTATCTTTCAGCAACCATAATATTACAAGAATGTAATATTCCTGTTGATAGTATAAAAACAGCAATGAGTATATATGTTTATGATACAGGAAGTGATGTAACACTTGCTCAGTATACAGATACAAATTTATTAAATAAATATCTTAATTATACTGGATTAAGTAGTATTAGATATGATGGGGTTATAAATTATCCATATGTTTTTATGAATAAAAAAGGATTAAATGAAATTGATAGTTTAAAACAAGTTTCAAGACATGAATTGTTTCATCATTTCCAAACTTCATATTGCAAAGCTAATGATTTAATCAGTTGCGATGATACAAAAGATGGTTTTATGGAAAGTTATGCAAATTATGCAAGTGCAATAACAGGAAATTATCAAAGTACAGAAAACTTTTTAAATAATTGGATGGGAGCTTACTATAGAGATACAAGTTTAAATATAGATGATGTAAAAGGAGGAAGTCCCGGATACGCAATATTTCCATACTTATATTCATATTCTTTGATGGTTGATAATAGTAGTAATATTTTTAATAAAGCTCTTTTAGAAAATGAGCCTTTAAAATATATAAATAAAAATACATCAAGAGAAAAATTAAAAAGTACTATAAATGATTTAGCAGTAAAATTACTTAGTAAAAATTATAAAAATAATGCTTTTGTACCACCATCTGATGATAAACTTGATATAAAAGGTGATATATCTAAAAACGATACTTATAAATATGAGATAAATAAAGGCGCGATAGATTATTTTGAAATTAATAAATTTTCAGATGTTGAAATAACTTCTGATGATTATTCATATATAACATTTATGTTAATTGGTGTAAAAAATAATGAATATAGTATTATTTCTAAAGTATCAACAAAGTTGAAACAAAATATATATGATTTTGGCTATGACAAAGTATACCTTGCTGTAACAAATGGTAATTTAGATAAAAAATATAACTATCAAATTAAAGTTACTGAATCAAAAGCAACTAATAAAAATTATAATACAACATACAATAATTATAATATTGAAATAATTTCTAAAATAAGTATGAAGGGTGCAAGTGTAATAACTACATCAAAAGGTGTAGTTGATGAAATTCATCAAAAAGAATATTTGGAAATAACAACAAATACTTTAGGTGTTGCTGCAATAACAAATAAAACATATATTGATTTTAATTCAGGATATTCATATACATCAGTACCATTTCAGGAAAATATGTGGTACAAAGATAAAAACTCTCAAACAAAATTTGATTTGGGATTAATTTTACAAAAATTAAAAAGTTCTGATAATGTTGAAAAGATAGATGATAATCATTTTAAGGTTAAACTTTCAAAAAGTGAATTACAATCATCAATGAAATCAACATCAAGCAAAAAGATGACTATAGTAAAAGGAATGAACATAGATGTATATACAACTGGTAATGATATTTCAACTATAAAGTATGATTTTTCTAAGATAATACCAGGAGTTGATGAGTTTAGTTCAACCGTTAACTTTACAAATTATAATGCTGCAGGTAATGTTGAAATACCTAATGAAATAATTGAAACTGCAACAGATAAATAGGAGTATATAATGAATAATAAAAAAGGAAAAATAATAACGTTAATAATAATAGTTTTATTAGTTTTAATTGTTTTTAGATTAATTTATCTTAAAAATAATTCTAATAATACAAAAGAAAATGATAATAATAATTTAACAGAAGTAAAAAAAGATGAGACTAAAGATGAAGAAGAAACAAAAGAAGAAGATACAGTAGTTTATGATAAAACTGGAGATTTCTTTATGTATGTAGAAGATGTATTTGTAATTTCTGGTAAGGGGACTGTTGTAACAGGTACAGTACAAAGAGGAAAAGTTAATTCAAGTGATCAAATTCAAATAGTTGGAATTAATGAAGAAAAATTAACTGCAACAGTAAGTGAAATGGAAATAAAAAGACAAACTGTTGATGTTGCAGAAGCAGGTACATATGTTGGAATTATTTTAAAAGATATACCTAGAGAAAATGTAGAAAGAGGACAAGTACTTGCAAAACCAGATACAGTAAAAGTCTCAAAAAAGATAAAAGCAGATATAACAATGTTTTCTGAAAAAGATGGTGGGAAAAAAGTAAAAATATCAAATATATATATAAATACATTCAGATTTACAAAAGCAGATTTTGATGGATTTATTACTACTGATGGTATTAGTGAGTTAAATCCAGGTGAACAAGTATCTGTAGATATAGAATTTGATAAACTAGTACCAATGAACATAGGAACAGAATTTAATATAATGAAATCTGGCGAAAAAGTAGGTTTAGGAATTGTTACATATATGTATGAATAAAAAATGACTATCAGTATTTATCTGATAGTTATTTTAATTTACATATTAAATAAAAAATGATATAATTAATTTGAATAGAAAATAATAAAGCATGCATTTCTATTTAAAATAAATCAAAGAAAAGAGGGAAATTAAATGGGATTTATTAAAGCGTTTTCAGGTGCCTTAGAGGGTACATTTGCTGATGAATGGAAAGATTTTTACATGCCTAGACAAGGTGTTCCAGCAACAGCAGCATTATTTCAAGCAGTACCACAAGGTACTAATGCAGGTCGTGGTGAAAATTATAAAGGATCTGAAAATATAATTACTAATGGAAGTAAAATTATCGTTCCAGAGGGAACAGCATTAATAACTGTTCAAGATGGTCAAATCACTGGTATGATAGCAGAAGCAGGAGGATTCGAATATAGATCAGATGATCCTAATTCAAGATCAATTTTTAGTGGAGATGGTATTTTAGCATCTACAATTGGAACATCATGGGAAAGATTTAAATTTGGTGGACAACCAGGCTCACAACAATTAGCTTTTTATGTTAATTTGAAAGAAATTCCTAATAATAAATTTGGTACACAATCAGAAATTTATTGGGATGATGCTTATCTAAATACACAAGTTGGTGCAGTTACAAGAGGTACATATACTTTAAAAATAGTAGATCCATTACTATTTGTTAAAAATTTTGTACCACAATCATATTTACAACCAAATGCACCAGTATTTGATTTCGCAGATATGAATAATGATGCTTGTAATGAACTATTTAATGAAGTAGTTAGTACATTATCATCTGCATTCTCAATTTATACAAATGATCCTGACAAAGGAAATCGTATAACAAAAATTCAAAGCGATCAATTAGGTTTTGGAAAAGCAATGGGTGATGCAGTAGAAAATGCATACAATTGGAAATCGGATAGAGGATTAGAAATAGTAAAAACTGCTATTTTAGCAATTGAATATGATGAGGATACAAAAGCATTATTAAGTGATGTTAAAAAGGCAGATGCATTATCAGGAAATAGAGGTAATTCATTTATGCAACAATCAGTTGCTCGTGGTGTTCAATCAGCAGGAGAAAATGGTGGTGGAACAGGAATGGCATTTATGGGTATGGGAATGCAAGCAGGTTCAGGTATGATGCAAGGCGTTCAACAACAAGGAAGTTCTAATCAAAATCCATTTATTAATGTAAATCAAGGACAAGCACAAACACAAGCTACTGATCCATATGAAGAATTAACAAAATTAAAGGGATTATTAGATGCAGGTGTTATATCACAAGAAGATTTTGATGCTAAAAAGAAGAGCTTATTAGGTCTTTAATTATGAATGAAAATACAGAAAATGTAATTAGCACTGACGAAAAGATTATTAAAACTGATGTTGGTGCTAAAAATGGACAAGATAAATGTCCAAAATGTGGTGCAACAGAAATTACACTTAATGAAAGAACAGGTAAGTTAAGATGTGATTTTTGTAGATTTGAATTTGAACCAAAAAAAGTAGAAGAATTAGAAAGTGATATTACTAAAATTGAAGGTCAAATTATAGGATCAGGTGCAACAGATATAGTTGCAAGTACAGATGAGGTAATGACATTTAAGTGTTCTAGTTGTGGGGCAGAAGTCGTTATTGATACATCATCAAAATTACAAGCAAGATGTCATTGGTGTAGAAATATATTATCTGTTAATGAACAAATACCCAATGGAAGTATACCAGATGTTGTATTACCATTTTCAGTTACAAAAGATACTGCAAAAGGTGATATAGAAAAATTTGTTGGTAAAAGAAAATTCTATGCTCATCCTAAATTTAAAAGTGAATTTAATACAAATAACATAATGGGTGTTTATTTTCCTTATATGGTTGTAGATGTTAATTCACATGCTAATTTTGTTGGTGAAGGTGAGGAAGAAGTAAGAAGATATGTAAAAGGTAGTGGAGAAGATGCCAAAACATATTATGATGCTGATTTATATGAAGTTGAAAGAGAATTTGATTTAGCAATTGATGGATTAACAATTGAATCAAGCTCTGATAGGTTAAATAAAAAATCATCAAATAAGACAAATAATGTAATTAATGCAATAATGCCTTTTGATATTGACAATTGTGCTAAATATAATTCGAATTATTTGAAAGGATATACATCTGAAAAAAGAGATATAAATGTTGAAAATCTAAAAAATATAGTTGATGTTCAAGCTAAAGATATTGCTAGGCATAAAGCAAATGAAACATTAACAAGTTATGATAGAGGAGTTGCTTGGTCAAAAGAAGATTTTTATATAAAAGGTGAACAATGGTCAGCAGCATATTTACCAGTTTGGTTATATAGTTATCAACAAGTATCAGGTGATAAAAAAGTATTACATTATGTTGCAGTAAATGCAAGAACAAGAAAGACAATGGGAAGTGTCCCAATACATATGCCAAAATTGATTGGAATATCAGCCTTTGTTGAAGTACTTGGTATACTTGCAATGGTATTTATTGACTTTGATTATAATTGGTTATTTTTACTTTCTGGAATTATATATTTTTTAATTATATATTTTAAATATCGTAATTCAAATGCAAGACATAAATATGAAAAAGATACGAAGTCACAAATGTCTAGTTTAAGAAAAGTAGATAATTATATTGAAAGAAGAACAGGTTTAACTAGTTCAACGATGAATGGTGCGAATAATAATACAGTTAATGGTTCTGGTCAAAATATTATTAATTCAATTATAAATGATAAAATAAAGTAGTTGTCAACAAAAATAGTTGACACTACTTCTTTTTTTTAGTATAATTGACTTACAGTGAGTGGAAAAGGAGGAGTTAAATATGGCAGTTAAGATTAGATTAAAAAGAATGGGAGCTAAAAAAAGACCATTCTACAGAGTTGTAATCGCTGATTCAAGAAGCCCAAGAGATGGTAAAACAATCGATGAAATTGGTTACTATAATCCAATTGATGGTGAAATCAAAATTAAAGAAGAAGATGCTTTAAAATGGTTAAGAAATGGTGCTATCGCAACTGATACAGCTAAAAACGTATTATCTAAAGCAGGAATTATGACTAAATTCCATGAAGAAAAGAGCGGTAAATAATAATGACTTTAGTAGAATTAACAGAAATGATTGTTAAAAGTCTTGTTAGTGATCCAGATTCTATTTCAGTAAAAGAATTTCCTAATGATGATGAAATAATTATAGAAGTAGTTGTTAAAGAGGAAGATATGGGTTCTGTAATAGGAAGAGAAGGAAAGATTGCTAATTCTATTAGAACTGTAGTTCAAGCAAGTTCTTATTTAAAAGATAATAAAAGAGTAAAGATTAATATCAGTTCTTTTTAAAGATATTAATCTTTTTTTTGCATTTTTTCTTTATTTGTGGTAGAATAACAAAGCTTTAAAAATTAAAGGGGGAATTTTTATGAATAGCATGTTAGATTTTAGAATAAGAAAATTACATCCAAAAATGCAAGAATATGTATATCTAGGTACAAAAATAGGGCTATTCAATAATTTAAATATAGAAAGAGTTGTTAGTAGACTTGAAAGAGTAGAAATTGGAATTAATAATAATATGAATTCATATGCACATACTCTTCCTATTAGAATTGAAGATGAAAATGGAAATTATGTAAGTAAAGGAATAAATATAGATATTAATAAAGATAAAGTAGACTCTAAAATAAGACAAGGTTTATTTTATTTTGAAGATGAAATATTATTCCATGAATTTTCTCATGCAGTTAATGGTATATACGAAGAATGGTTCGAAAAATTAATGCTTGGATATGATGTAGATGAAAAATTTATATCTACAAGTCCAATAAAAGAAGATATGATAAAAAATTTATCTAGTAACCCTGAATTTAGACAAATTAAATATGCTGGAATATTATTAGATGATTTTGTATCACAAACAATAGCACAAAAGATGATAAATTATAAATATGAAAGAAATATATATCCTGATAGAGAAAGAATTTTTGAATTGTCAGAACCACCAATTAAATGTAATTGTAGTCTTAATGGTTGTTGGCAGTTTGAAAATGTTGCTAAAAAATTTATAGAATCAATGTATGGTGTGTGTGATGTCGATCAATTTTGTATTGATGCAATAGACAAAGGAATAATAAATAAAATCTTTTCAAAATATATGAAAAGAAAAAGAGGTTTTATAGATTTATATAAAATATTAGGATATATGGGAAATGTTTCATTTTCTGTTATTAGTAAAAATTTAGATGAATATACAAAAGCAACAGATAGAGATATGGCCGCAAGAAATCCAAAAAAATTATTTCATTCAATAAAAGAATTAAATGGTATATTAGATAAAAATGCTGAAATTGAAAAAGTAAAAATGGGATTTGGTGCGTTTTAATTAATAAAAGAAGTAGATTAGTATTAAATCTATTTTTTTTATGATATAATTATTTAGAAGGATAGTGATAACATGGGAAAATATAAAGTAATAGATGGTAATGAAGCATGCGCTCATATATCTTATATGTTTACTGAAATAGCAGGTATATATCCAATAACACCTGCATCACCAATGAGTGAATATATAGATAAATGGAGTACTGAAGGAAGACTTAATTTATTTAATAATAAAGTTAAATTAATAGAAATGCAAAGCGAAGCAGGGGCAATAGCGCTTGTACATGGTTCTCTTCAAACAGGTTCACTTGCTAGTACATATACAGCAAGTCAAGGACTTCTTTTAATGATACCTTCAATGTATAAAATAGCAGGCGAAATGCTTCCTTGTGTAATAAATGTAGCATCGAGAACTGTCGCAACACATGCTTTAAGTATATTTGGAGATCATTCTGATATATATGCATCAAGAAGTACAGGATTTTGCTTTTTAGCGTCTTCTTCCGTAGAAGATACAATATATATGACACTTGCATCTTACTTAAGTACATTAAAAGGAAAACTACCTTTTGTTAATTTTTTTGATGGTTTTAGAACAAGTCATGAACTAAATAAAGTATATGTTCCAGATATGTCTGAGATAAAAGGTCTTGTACCATTTAAAACTATAGATAACTTTAGAAAAGAAAGTATGATATCAAAAAAACAAATAAAAGGTACAACACAAAATGATGATGTATATTTTCAAAATTTAGAAGCAAGAAATAAATATTATGATAAGATGCCTGATGTAGTAAATGAATGCATGGAAAAAATAAACAAAAAATTTAAAACAAATTATAAACCATTTAATTATTATGGTGATGAAAATGCAGAAAAAGTAATAGTTGCGATGGGTTCTGTTTGTGATGCATTAAAAGAACTTGTAGATGTACTTAATGCTAAGGGAGAAAAAGTAGGTGTATTAATAGTTCATTTATTTAGACCATTCTCTAAAAAATATTTCTTAGAAGTATTACCTAAAAAAGTACGTAAAATAGCGGTATTAGATAGAGCAAAAGAAGCAGGAGCAGTTGGTGAACCACTATATGAAGATGTAGTAAATATATTTAATGATGTAAAAAATAAACCATTTATAATAGGTGGAAGATATGGAATATCTAGTAAAGATACTAATTTAGAAGATTTATATGCAGTATTTAAAAACTTAGATAGTAATGAGCCTATTAACTCATTTACAATAGGAATAGTAGATGATGTTACAGGTAAAAGTTTAAAACCATGTAAAATAAAAAGTGATAAGAAAAATATTGAAATGCTTATATATGGATATGGTTCAGATGGTATGATTTCAGCATCTAAAGATATTATTAAAACAATTGGAACAGAAACTGAAGCTTTTGTACAAGGATATTTTGAATATGATTCTAAAAAGAGTGGTGGAATTACTGTATCACACTTAAGAATAGGAAAAGAAAAAATAAATATGCCATATTATATAACAAATCCACATATTGTAGTATGTACTAAAGATGTATACTTAGAAAAGTATGATATGTTATCTAAAATAAGAAAAAATGGTATATTCATATTAGTAACAGATAAAACTGAACAAGAAATAAAGAATACTTTATCAAATAAAATAAAATATGAACTTGCAAAAAAGAATGTTAAATTTTATATAATTGATGCATATAAGATTGCTAAAGAAAATAATATTCCAAATAAAATAAGTATGATAATGGAAAATGCTATTGTATATATAACTAAAGTACTTCCACATGCTGAATTTACAAATAATCAAAAAGAAAGTATTAAACTTCATTTTTCTAAAAAAGGTGATGAAATAGTAAATAATAATATTAATGCTATAAAAGATATAGAAAATAAAATTGTTAAAGTAGAAGTAGATGAACTTTGGAAAAATCTAAGTTATTCAGAAGAAAAATATACTGGAATTATAGATAATATTATTCATTTAAAAGGTAATGATTTAACAGTAAAAGACTTTGAAAAACACGAAAGTGGAGTATTTCCTGTTAATACATCAAATTTAGAAAAAAGAAATATAGCGCAAGTTTTACCAAGATGGGTAAAAGAAAATTGTATAGAGTGTAATCAATGTTCTATAGTTTGTCCACATGGAGTAATAAGACCAAAATTAATGACAGAAGATGAAATTAAGAAAAATAAAAATGTAGTAGTTATACCATGTATGGGTAATGATGAATATAAATATGCACTTGAAATTAGTTATGAAAATTGTACAGGATGTGGTTTATGTGCAAATACATGTCCTGGTAAACTTGGTGCAAAAGCATTAATTATGACAGACCATAAAGAAGTAGAAAGAATAAATAATGAAATAAAAAATATAACTAATAAAAAATTATATTTAGAATCTACTATAAAAGGAGTAGCATTTAATGAACCATTATTTAAATATTCAGGTGCATGTGCAGGATGCGGTGAAACACCTTACTTAAAATTATTAACACAAATATATAAAGATGGACTTATAATCGCAAATGCAACTGGATGTTCATCAATATACGGTGGAAGTCTTCCAACAAATCCATATAATGTGTCTTGGTCAAATTCACTATTTGAAGATAATGCAGAATATGGATTAGGTATGAGAATAACTATGGATCTTGCTAAAGAAAAGATTACTAATATAATGAAAGAAAAATTAAAAGGTAGACTTGGAATAAAAAATATAGAAATGTTTAATAAATGGTTAGTAAATAAAGACAATTATAATATTACTAAAGAAATAATGGAAAATATTAACTATGATGAAGTAAAAGAACTTGAACCATTAAAAGGATATATTATGTCAAAAGATGTTTGGATAGTAGGTGGAGATGGTTGGAGTTATGATATAGGATTTGGTGGAATAGACCATATTATGGCATCAGGAGAAGATGTAAATATATTAGTACTTGATACAGAAGTATACTCAAACACTGGTGGTCAAGCAAGTAAATCAACTGAAAAAGGTGCAGTTGCTAAATTTGCTAATGATGGCAAAAAAACATCTAAAAAAGATCTAGCAAGAATGATGATGGGATATCCTAATGTATATGTTGCTCAAATAAGCTTAGGAGCAAATATGAATCAAGCAATAAAAGCATTAAGAGATGCTGGAAGTCATAAAGGACCATCACTAGTAATTGCTTATTCACCTTGTATTAATCATGGTATTAAAAAAGGAATGGGTAATTCTATTGAAGAAGAAAGATTAGCAGTAAAATCAGGTTATTTCCCAATATTTAGATATGATGGGGAAAAAGAAGAATTTACATTAGATTTTAAATCACCAGACTTTGATTTATATGATAACTTTTTAAGTGGAGAAAATAGATATACAATGATTAAAACTGTTAGTCCAAAACTTGCTAAAGAATTATTAACAGAAAATAAAAAAGAAGCAATTAAAAGATTTGAATATTATAAGAATTTAAGTAATTAAAAGAGGTAAAAATGAGAGAAATAAAAATAAATGGGATATATAAACATTTTAAAGGAGACTATTATTTAGTTATAGATATAGCAAATCATTCTGAAACAAAAGAAAAATATGTTGTATATAGGAGATTATATGATGATTGTAGTTTATGGATTAGACCACTTGATATGTTTTTAAGTGAAGTAGATCATGATAAATATCCAGATGTAAAACAAAAATATAGATTTGAATTACAAGAAATAAAAAGTGTAGTTAAAAAATAATAACTACACTTTCTTTCTATTTTAAGTCAAAAAAAGAGCTGTCCCCCCTGAAGGGCAGCTCTATAAAAAAGAATAAAAAGGGGTTGGCTAGTGTGATACTAGCACCAATTCGCCATTTGGGAATTGGTAGCATATATATTACTTATAAATGGGTAATTTGTCAAGTACTTTTTAAAAAATATGTTATAATATTTTTAAAGGATGTGAATAGTTTTGACTGAGTTAACAAATATAAAAGGTATTGGACCTAAAACAGTAAGTACATTAAATAAACTTGGAATAAATAATGTTAATGATTTAATAAATGATTATCCATATAGATACGAAATATTAAAACAAACTTCCTTATATGAAGAAAAAGTAGTAGTATCTGGAATTATAGAAACTATTCCAACTATTAGTTACTTTAAAAATATGAATAGATTATCATTTAAGTTTAATACAAGTAATAATTTAGTAAATGTTGTAATATTTAATAGAGCATTTTTAAAACCTAATTTATTAATTGGAAAATATATAACTGTAATAGGTAAATATGATACTAAAAGTAATACAATAAATGCAGCAGATATAAAGTTATTTGATTTAGGAGATAGAACATTAGTAGAGCCTATTTATCACTTAGTAAAAGGTATAAATAATAAGTCATTAAATAAATATATAAATGAAGCATTAAATGACTGTAATATTGTAGATTATATACCAGAAGAAATAATAAATAAGTATAATTTTATAGATAAAAAAGAGGCACTTAGAATAATTCATAATCCAAAAAAAGGGTTAAAAGATGCGATAAATAGATGTAAATATGAAGAACTATTTATATTTATGATGAAAATAAATGCACTAAAAAGAAAAAATAATAATTTAAATATTGGTTATGAAAAAGATATTGATATAGTTAAAATTAATGAATTTATAAATGGATTACCATTTGAATTAACTACTCATCAAAAAGAAGCATTAAATGATATATTTAAAGATTTAAAAAGTAATAAAAGAATGAATAGATTATTAGAAGGTGATGTTGGTTCAGGTAAAACAATAGTAGCATTAATAAGTATGTATGCATTATATTTAAGTGGATATCAAAGTGCACTTATGGTTCCAACTGAAGTACTAGCTAATCAACATTATGAAAATTTTAAAAATCTATTAGAAGGATATAATATAGAAATTGCACTTCTAACAGGAAGTACAAAAAAAAGTGAAAAAAATAAAATATATGATAGATTAAAATCAGGTAAGATAAATATGGTAATAGGAACGCATGCCATAATAGAAGATGATATAAAATATAATAATTTAGGATTAGTAATAACAGATGAACAACATAGATTTGGAGTTAATCAGAGAAATAACTTAAGAAATAAAGGTAATATGCCTGATGTACTTTATATGAGCGCAACTCCAATACCAAGAACATATGCTCTTACTATATATGGAGATATGGACATATCTATAATAAATACAATGCCAAGTGGAAGAAAAAAGATAATAACTAAAGTATTTGATAATAGTGATATAAAAAAAGTACTTGTAAAAATAAAACAAGAATTAGATTTAGGTCATCAAATATATATAGTATCTCCATTAATAGAAGATTCAGAAGAAGAAATGGAAGATACTAAGAAACTAGAAAAGAAGTTTAAATTAGCATTTAAAAACTATAATATAGGTGTTATGCATGGTAAACTTTCTCCTAAAGAAAAAAATAAAGTTATGGATGACTTTGTAAATAAAAAAATAGATATATTAATAAGTACTACTGTAATAGAAGTTGGAGTAGATGTTAAAAATGCAACTATGATAGTTATATTTGATGCATATAAATTTGGACTTGCAACACTTCATCAATTAAGAGGTAGAGTAGGAAGAAATAGTGAACAATCATACTGCGTTTTAATGACTAATAGAGAGACTGAAAGACTTAATATAATGGAAAATGTAAGTGATGGATTTACACTTGCTGAAGAAGATTTAAAATTAAGAGGATCAGGTGATTTATTTGGTATAAAACAAAGTGGTGATATGAGTTTTAAACTAGCAAATATTCAAAAAGATTATGAACTTTTGATAAAAGCTAAAGCTGATTCTGAAGAAGTATTAGATAATATTGATAAATATGATGTTTTAAAAAATATGTTAAAAGATAGTATAAATATGGATTAAAGATATTGACTTTTAAATTAAAATATTTTATTATTAATATAGCGTAACAATATGTTACGTAACACACACTTTTACGGATATGTGTGAAAGTGTAACCAAAACCCCCTGAAGAGAGCATTTAACCGTGCTCTCATTTTTTATGCCCATTTTATAAGGGTTTGTGAGGCATCGATATTGCTAAAATAATTTTAGGTACAATTTAGGTACAAAAAAATATGATTTAAGAATAGTTCATTGAGAAAAAATGCTGAAAGTGGAAAAAATTCTCAATGAATTTTTATATTTTAACAATGATGCGGATAAAATATAAAAGATCCGTATGACTGCAAAATATAACATTGTTCCGCAAACGGTATAAAATATATTGACATATTATTCCAGAAACGGTATAATCTATATATAGAGGTGATAACTATGCAAATTAAAGATATGAAAGATGTTATTGATATTGCTAAAGACATTAAAGATCTAACTGAGCAAAAGAAAAATCCAACAAGAGAAGGTATGGAAAAAGCAATAAAGAGTGTTAGACAACACTTATTATTAGAAACAGAAGTATATGAAGATGCTTTATGTGTTGCTAATAAGAGTTCAAAAGTAAATATTGAAAATATTGATAATAACATTTTATATGGGAAACTTGATGATTATAAAATAATATGCTTTAGTTATCTTTTAGATAAGTATGGTAAAGAGCAACTTGATGAAATTATTAAAGAATATAATTTGGAGGTGTAAAAATGAATTTTATGACAATTAAAGAGGCAAGTGAAAAATGGGATATTAGCGAAAGAAGAATAAGGCGGCTTATTCAAGATGGTAGAATTTTAGGTGCAAAAAAAATTGGCGCTGCATGGTATATTCCAAATGATGCCGGTAAGCCAATTGATAAGAGAGTAAAAGAAGAAATTGAATTTAAAATAGATCTACCAGAAGATTATTTCAAAGAAGTAGATGAAAAACTTTCTAAATTAAATAGTAAAAGGCCATTATCTAAGGAAGCAACAGAATCATTACAAAATGCAATTAATCTAGAATGGACATATAACAGTAATGGTATCGAAGGTAATACTTTAACATTAAAAGAAACAAAGGTAGTATTAGAAGGAATTACTATTGGAGGTAAGTCTGTAAAAGAGCATTTAGAAGCTATTAATCATGAAAATGCTATTGAGTACTTAGATGGACTAACCAAAGATAAAAGCGAAATATCAGAATGGAACATTAAAGGATTACATCAGTTAATTTTAAAAGGTATAGATGATGATAATGCTGGAAGATATCGAAATCATAATGTTATTATAAGTGGGGCAAAACACAGACCACCAGAATACATAAAAGTTCCTGAATTAATGGAAAAATTAATGATGAACTATGATGAATGGGATAAATATCATCCAATAATAAGAGCTGCATTATTACATGGAGAATTAGTTAAAATTCATCCCTTCATTGATGGAAATGGTAGAACATCTAGATTAATAATGAATATGGATTTAATGATAAGTGGATATGTACCAGTTATTATAAAAAAAGATAATAGATTAAAATACTATGAAGCACTTGATAAGGCACATACAACGGGTGATTATACTGATTTTGTTAAAATAATAACAGAAGCAGAAAATGAGATGCTTGATAGATATTTAGATGTAGTAGGTGATTAAAATGTTAAAAAAATTTGAAAGTCCGCAATACAAAAAGTCCGCATTCACATGTCCAGATTGTTCAACTTTTTCTAAACATGATTGGACTAGCACGTTAGTTAATGAAACATATGGGCAGTTTACTGGGCATCTAGGAATGAATGGAGAAAAACAAACTGTAAGTAATTTATACTTGTGTAAATGTGAACAATGTGGTTATGTAAGTTTTTGGTATAAAGAGAAACTTATATGGCCGTTAAATACAGGTGTTGAAGCACCTTTAGAAGAAATGCCAGAAGATATTAAAGAATTATATAAAGAAGCAAGCAGCATAGTTGAATTGTCTCCTAAGGGATCTTGCGCAATTTTGAGATTAGCATTGCAAAAGTTGTGTAATAGATTAGCCGGTCAAGATGAAAAAAAGAAAATAGACGGTGCTATTAAGAAATTGGTGGAAGAAGGGTTGCCGTCAACATTACAAAAAGCAATGGATACTGTTAGAATAGTTGGTGATGAAGCTGTTCATCCAGGGGAGATAAATGTTGATGATAATAAAGAACTTGCCATAGCTATGTTTAGATTAATGAATATTATTATAGAAAAAATGATTGTAGAACCAAAAGAAATTGATAATTTATATAATTTGATGCCAGATAACAAATTGCAAGGAATAGAAAATAGAGATAAGAATAATGCCTAAAACAAAAAGAACGAAAAAACAACATTATATTGCTCAAGGTGTTATCAAAGCATTTTTTGATTCTTCTAATATTTATGAGAAAAACGTTCATAGTGGTAAAACTTATAAGACATCTGTAAATAACACAATGTGTATGAGTGATTCATATGAATTTCCATTATTTGATGATAATTATCTTGAAAATCTATTTGCGACAAGTATCGATGAAGATTCAAGTAAATTGATAAAGGAATTAAAAGAATTATTGAATAATAATAATTATATTGATGCCAAAAACAGAATTTTTAAATGCATAAGAATGTTTTTAATAAATTATTATAAAAGTGTTACAAGTCTAATACATATGAGTAAAGATATGTCTAAAAAAGATCAGGGTTCTATAGCAAGAATGATAAATACAATTTTTAATATGCCATATATAGATCGTATAAGCGAAATATTATTAACTGGATATGATTTTGCAATTATTAAGTCTTGTAATGAAGACTTTGTATTATGTGATCAATTTATTGCGACATGCTCATTAAAATTTATAGGAAGATTTATAAACTTAAGCAATAGAGAAATTGGATTAAAAAATACAGTAGTATTGATACCGATATCAAAAAACTATTATGCGATGTTTATAAATGGGCAATTACCAGATAGTTTTGATGTCGTTTTAGATTGTATTAACGAATTAAGTGAAAGTCAAACTCAAATTATAAATAATATAGTATTTAATAATTCTTATGAAAAATGTATATCTTTAAATGAAAATGAAATAAATCAACTAGAAAAGAAAAATTCTACATTTGGAGATTCGATGGCTATAGCTAAATTTAATAGTGGGAACTCTGCAACTTTTAAAATAAAGCAGGAAGTTTTTTTTACTGATGATGAATATGAAATGTATCAATATTTTGAAACATATGAATGGACAGATAAGAAATTTAAAAATTGTGGAGTAAATAGTTTGTGTCCGTGTGGTAGCACTAAGAAATATAAAAAGTGCTGTAAGGATAAAGTAGAACGATGCAACAGAATATTATACACAATGCATTATCAACAAGATAATTTGATGATTAATAAAAAATTAGGATTTGAAGAACCCGTTCAATTGTCAAATTATGAGCATTCAGAGTTGGAAAGAAAGTTTGGATTTTTAAAAAAATAGCTTAGTCATCTTCTAAGCTATCTATAACAGAAACAACAGAGTCGAGGGCAGTACTAAACATATGTGAATATGTATTCAGTGTTTCCTCGATTTTTGTATGCCCTAAATATTTGGCAACTAATGTAACATTAGCACCATTGTTAATAAGTAGTGATGCACATGAATGTCTAAAATCATGAATCCTGATAACTTTTAAATCAGCAAGTGTAGCTAGTTTAGTTCTTCTAAGATATATATTAGAATCAGCTATAGGTTTAGCATCGGATACTACAAAGAAATCATCATTGAATCCATAATATTCTTTTTTATCCTGCTCATAGAGCATTTTAAGGTCATTTAACAAGACTTTAGTAATAGGAACTATTCTTCTACTATCCTTAGTCTTAGTATCCGAAAATTCGAATTTAACACGGTTATTTCTTTGCGTTATTTGCTTATTAACAGATAATACTTTTTTATCAAAATATATATCTTTCCAAGTTAGTCCTTTTAATTCTCCCTTACGTAGTCCACAGTAATATAATATTTCAAATACACATTTCCATCGTAGATCTTCTTCATTAGAAATAAACTTTTTAAATTCATCATAAGTATAATAAGCCATTTCTTTTCTACGCTCATTGGGATCTTGAAATTTTGTCATTTTGTTATATACTGCTTGAAAGTTTAAGTTATGCCATTTAACACCAAAGTTTAAAATAGATTTAAGAAATTTATAAATATCATTTTTATATCTAAGAGATATACTAAGTTTATTTATCTCTCGTTTCCATTGTTCAAATTGCATAATATTAAAATCTTTCACTTTAACAGGAAAGAAACATTCTATAAACTTTTCCTTATTATCATAACCATACTTAGTAGTATCTTTCATTATTTCATCATTATGCATTCTAAATTCATCATATAAATCTTTAAACGTCATATTGTTATCTTCTACTTTATCAGTAGAGGTAACTAAAAACATTCTTTCTGCATCAGATGCTTCCTTCTTAGTTAAATATCTTTTAGATCTATATTGCTTGGTAGCACCAAATGCATCTTTATAGCTAAACTTAAAATACCAAGCTCTACCATTTTTAGTAGGCTTAGGATCTTTATAAACTGCCATTATTTCACCAACTTTCTTGTAGAAATCCCTAATTGGTGATATAATTAAATACGAGAAATCTCCAAAATTATACTTTGTTATAATTATTTAAGTTTACCGAACTTTAAATTAGGGATTTTTCACTTGATCACTGTTCCAGCAGTGGTCTTTTTTTTATAATTCATTCTCATGCTCAGAAATAGAATATCTGATTGCTTTCCCAAGTATTTCTATTTCTTTTCCAATATCATTGATTGAATAAGATTGTGAGTAAGATTTATCTTTACCTTCTTTCCAAGATGAATGAGTTTGGATTACTAAAAATCCATTTTTTAATAAGACAACTTTTCTTATCATTGTTTCACAACCTAGATGTCTTAGGCAATATATTCCATCATCATCTATTGTATCTGTTTGTCTAAATATTACCCAATCATTTTTATATAGCTTAGGAGCCATAGTGTTATCGTTCACTCTTAAACCAAAATAATAACTATCATTTTGTAGTAATTCTGGTGCAATATTTGTCTCAAACCAAACTAATGAAGGATGTGGCTTTCTTACACTTGCATCTGAAGGAAGGTATTTCAAAACATTTACTCTTGCAACTTCATTAGATAAATCATCATCGCTATTTTTGTCAGATGTTAATTCAAGTCCCGCAAGTTCACTTGGATCAACTTTTAAAACATTAGCTATCTTTTCAATTTTTTCATACTTAGGATAGATTCTTCCATTACACCAATCACAAAGGGTAGTGTATGGCATATCTAACATTTTAGCAAGCTGAGTTCTTGTTATTTTCTTTTCAGCCATAATAGCCTTTAAGTTATTAACAAAATGTTGTTCAATTGAATAGTCATGTCTTCTTGCTTTTTCAGCAAATGTTTCTTGTTTTTTCATAGGCATCCTCCTCTAAAATAAGTATAACTTAAAATACGAAAACATACAAGTAAAATTATGAAAAAAATCATAATTTGTATTTACATTTTCGTAATCAGGTAGTATTCTTATAATAGAAGGGAGAGTGAAAAAAATGAATTGGGCATAAAAGGTCGCTTACAAACAATTATAAAAAGCGTATGATTAAAATAGGAAGGAGGATACAATGCAAGCAACACCTAAAGCATTTAGGGTAAATAAAGGTCTTTCTATTACAGAAGCAGCTAAGTTATTAAACATAAAAACATCAGAATTAAGATCAATTGAAAACTTTACTAAAATACCAAATAACAATCTTTTAAAAAGAATGCAAGAAGTATATGATGTTGATAACTGGTACTCTTTTATTGTTCATGACAAACAAGAAGAAGAGAAAAGAATACAAAAGAAATTAGATCGAGAAATGAAAAGAATTAAAGAAATGTTAGATTCTGAAAATAGTAAAAAAATTTTAGATAAGAAAAATGATAATGATAAGTTCGGTAAACTTAAATAATTATAACAAAGAGGAGATTTTTTAATGAAAAGTAAAACAATATTATCGGCAGATGAAATGCTAGAAATACTAAATAGTCAGTGGGCTACTGTACAAGATATAATGAAAATAGGTGCTGTGGGAAGAAATAAAGCAAGAGATATTAAAAATAAAATATCGGATGAAATTATATCAAGTGGATTTAAACTACCTAATAACTTAGTACCGATGGAGAAAGTAATTGATTATTTTAAAATCAATGTAGATTTTTTAGTATCAATTAATAATTCTAAACATGGGAACTTATAATAAAGAAAAATATTATTACTTTATGCTCAAATCAAACTTTTTTGATAATGATGTATTAAAATTCTTACAAAATGAACCTAATGGATATGAGAAAATAATTTTATATTTTAAACTAATATTTAAAACAATAAATAAAGATGGTTACTTAATAAAAAAAGTAGGATCTAAAAAGATTCCGTATACAATAAAAGAATTAGCAACAGAAACCAATCATTCAGAAAAATTAATAAATGATGCTATTGATTATTTTTTAGATACAGGAATGATGGAAAAGATAGAAAATAAATATTATATAGAAGATGCATTAGTACTTACTAATCAAACAACAGTAGGTGCTATGAATATGAGAGAATATAGAATAAAGAATCCTGACAAAAGTAAACCAAAATGTAAGAATAAGTGTAAGCCAAATAGTAAGGTATATATAGACAATAAAACTAATAAACATAATTTAGAAATTATAACTAATAAAAAAGAAATAGAAATAAATAAAAAAGAGTATCAAGACATAATAGACTATTTAAACTATAAAACTAATTCTAATTTTATATTAATAGATGAGTACAAGAAATTAATAGCTAATATATTAAAGAAATATACAATTAATGATATTAAAACAGTTATAGATAAGAAAACAAGTGAATGGATTAATAATCCTAAAATGAAACCATACCTTACACCTGAAACTTTATTTGGCCATAAATTTGAAAGATACTTACATCAACAAGCAAAAACTAAAACTATCCAAGATATATCTTTAGAAGAAATTAGAAGAGCTAAAGAAATGAGAGATAAGCAAAATGGATAAATTAGATTTTGTAGAAGGAATCAAAATACTATCATCTTGTTATCAAAAAGTAATTAGTAATGATGATATTTCAATATGGTATGAAATGCTACAAGATATTGATCCAGAAGTATTTAAAAAAGCAATTATAGAACTATGTAAAGAAAGAACTTATATGCCAACTATACATGATATCTTAGATAAAACTAAAATAGTTAAGAATAATTATTATTTATCTATTCTAGAACAAATGAGAAATGATGGATACTTCAGATTAGGAGTAGTACCATTATCACCACAACAAGAAGATAGAAACTGTGATAAATCTATTAAATGGATAGAAAGAGGAATCATACCAGGATTTTTATTAGAAGATATGCAAAAATATATTAATCATAGTAAAAGAATAAATAGTAAAAAGCATTATCAAATAGAAAACAATAGGTAGTCCCCTTAGGGTATATGAATAAAAAAATAAAAAATATCACGACCGACAGCCCACCTATATTCACACAAATTTAATTTTTCCGTGAGTTTTTTGGAAAGTAAAAAGAGTATTAGAACAAAAACTAATACTCAATTTTTTTAAAATCTAATGGATCTTCACTAATAATTTCCAAAGAATACTTCATTCTTAATAATTTAATTACTTCAGCTTTAATCTTATCATAATCTTTATCATCACAAATATTAAAAGTATCTTTAGCAGAATTATAATGTTGATAAAAAGTTGCTTCCCACATAGCATTCCTACTATAAGAACTAGCTATATAAAACGCAATTACTTCAGGCATAACATAAGTAATAATATACTCATGATAATTATCATAAAAAGGATTTATAACTTTTTCTAATTCTTCATCAGAAATATCCACATCAGTACATTTTCTAATCATACAATTCCTCCAATTCCTTGTATTAATCACTTAAAATTAAAAATTAGTCAAGATTATTGATACAATTCGGTAATTTCTGGTACGAATTGGGCGTAAAATATCAATTTTTGTCGAATTGTATGTTATAATTGAAATGTGTAAGAATCTATGAAAGAAGGTAAACAATGGATAATGATAAATTAGAAAGTATTTTATGGGATTCAGCCAATAAACTTAGAGGGGGATTATCAGCAGCAGATTATATGCACGTCGTACTTGGATTAATCTTTTTAAAATACTTATCAGATAAATTTAATGTTAGATATCAAGAACTATTAAAAGAAGGTAAAGGATATGAAAATGATAAAGATGAATATATTCAAAACATGGTATTTTGGATACCAGAAAAATCTAGATGGGAATATATTTCAAAATATTCTAATAGTGAAGAATTAGGCAAAGTGCTAGATGAAGCCTTTATAGAAATAGAAAAAGAAAATTCAGAATTAAAAAACATTTTGCCAAAAACTTATTCCAAATTGGAAGTCGATCAAAGAAGACTTGGAGAATTAATAGATTTATTTACAAATAAATTAGATTTAAAAGATTCTACAGGTGATTTTATAGGTCAAGTATATGAATACTTTCTGGGAAAATTTGCACGTAATTTAGGACAAAAAGGTGGCGAATTCTACACTCCAAGATGTGTAGTAGAACTATTAGTAAATATGATTGAACCATATTCTGGTAAAGTATATGATCCATGTTGTGGATCAGGAGGTATGTTTGTTCAATCAGCTAACTTTGTAAAAGAACATCAAGGTAATGTGGATTCAATATCTGTATATGGTCAAGAATTAAATGCTACAACATGGAGATTAGCAAAAATGAACTTAGTTATTCGTGGTATTGATGCAGATTTGGGTGATTCTAATGCAGATACTTTCCATAATGATAAGCATAAAGCATTAAGAGCAGATTATATCCTAGCTAATCCACCATTCAATATTAAGGACTACGGGCAACCACAATTGTTAGAAGATCCGAGATGGAAATATGATATTCCACCAGCAGGTAATGCCAATTATGCTTGGATTCAACATATGATATCTAAATTATCGCCAAAAGGAGTTGCTGGATTTGTTCTTGCAAATGGAAGTTTATCAACTTCATCAAAACAAGAATTTAATATTAGAAAAGGTATGATTGAAGATGACTTGGTAGATTGTATAATTACACTTCCAGATAAATTGTTTTCTACTACAGGAATACCAGTCGCACTATGGTTTTTAAGAAAAGATAAAAAAAGAAAAAATGAAATATTATTTATAGATATGAGAGATAAAGGGGAATTGCTTGATAGAAAAATGCGAGAATTATCTAAGCAAGAAATATCTGAAACAGCGCAAATATATCATAATTGGTTGAATAATGATAATTATTCTAATATAGAAGGATATTGCTATTCAGCTACAATAGATGAAATAAAGAATAATGATTACTCGCTTGTGGCTGGTAGATATGTTGGAGTATGTAATTCTGATAGTTTATCTGAAGAAGAAATAAATGTAGCTATTAAAAATGTTTCAAAAGAATTAAAAGAATTGCTAGAAGTAAATAGTAACTTATCAAATAAAATTATGAATATTATTTCAAAACAATAATATCAACTATGTGTTGTTGACAGGCATCAGCTTCTTTATAGTTTATTAATTCAAAATTTTCAAAATCTTTGATAGAAATTCCAAAAACTGTACTTCCTAAAAGAAGAGATTGTAATCTCTTAATATTTGATGGATTTTGTAAGTAATAAAATAAATATTTCAAATTTCCACCAGCTGATGTGATTGCTAATGCATGTGTGCCGTTAATATATGGGACTCCATCATATTTTATATATGTAGGATGTCCGTAATCAGATACTGTTTCGGTTACATCTGGAATAATTATTGAATCTTCTTTTAAAATCATACTGTTTTTTACTTCTTTTGAAAATGTATTAATTATTTTTGAAGATTTGATAAACCTGAAACTGTAATTTTTATAAATGTCACCATAGTGAACGCACTTGATTCCGTCATCATTTATAAAGAATTCTCTTGAAGTTGTTGTAGCCTTCTGAATTTTATATAAATTAAATAATTTCATTTAATCACCTGCTTTCTGAAAGGAGTTATTTTATGCAATGCTTATTGAAAGACCTTGTCTACTATTCAAATAATAAAATCAATTATAATGATTTGAATAACAGAAATTATATATCTACTGAGAATATGCTTCCTAATTTTGGCGGAATAACAAATTCAACGTCTATACCTAAAGAAGGAAAAAGCATATCATTTCAAGAAGGAGATATATTATTATCTAACATACGACCATATTTTAAAAAATTATATTACGCCAATTTTAATGGTGGATGTTCAAATGATGTTTTATGTTTAAGAGTATATGATAATAAAATAATTAATAGTAAATATTTGTATTATGCTTTATCTACTAACAAATTTATTAACTATGTTGTATCAACATCTAAGGGAACAAAAATGCCCAGAGGAGACAAAACAGCTATTATGAAATATGAATTAAACATTCACGATAGAGAAAAACAAGATTACATAGTTGATATTATAGGAAGTATTGATGATAAAATTGAAAATAATAATAAAATTTTCAGAATGTTAGATAAACAACTTGAATTATTATTTTGTAAAATATCTGTAATTGATTCAAATTTAAAATTTAGAGATGTATTTAAAACATATAATGGCTATGCATTTAAAAGTTCTAATTATAATGACTTAGGGAAATACAAAATTATTACTATTAAAAACATAAAAGCTAACGGATTTAATACTGATTCAACAGATAAAGTAGACTATAAGAAAGAATATGATAATTGCATTCTATCCATAGGTGATATACTTCTGACAATGACAGGTGATGTCGGAAGAGTTGGAATAGTAACCGAAAATAATTGCTTGTTGAATCAACGTGTATTAAAAGTTGAAAGTGTTTCACAGGCTTATACATACGCATTTCTAAAACATAATTATAAGCAAATAAACTTAATCGCAAAAGGTAGTGTTCAATTAAATTTGGGTTTATCTGATTTAAATAATTTAAAAATAAATAATTCGCTTGATGACATTAATAAATTTAAAAAATATGATACCATTATTGAGTATATGATAAACCTTAAAAAAGAAAATACAAAATTAAATAAACTTAAACAAAATTATCTATTGAAGTTTTTTCAGTAGATTTTTTTATTAAAATATTATCCTGGAGGTGAATTATGGACAATAATTTCTTACAGGAATTAAAAAGAGATGGATTATCTAACAATACTATTGCTGCGTATACTATTACTTTAAAACAATATTTTCTTATATTTGATGATATTAATGAAACTAATCTTTTAACATATAAAGGTTATTTGATAGAAAACTATAAGGCTAAAAGTGTTAATTTAAAAATTCAAGCAATTAATAGATATTTAGATTATATTAATTTAGGATCATTAAAACTTAAATTTGTTAAAATTCAAAAAAAGAATTTTCTTGAAAACGTTATAAGTTATGGCGATTATTTATTTTTTGTTAATAGATTAAAAGAAGACAATAATATGATGTGGTATTTTATTGTTAGATTTCTTGGAGCAACTGGAGCTAGAGTAAGTGAATTAATAAAATTTAAAGTTGAACACGTTAATGTTGGATATGTTGATTTATATAGTAAAGGTGGTAAGATTAGAAGAATATATATACCTAAAAGTTTAAAAAACGATGCTCTAGAGTGGCTATCATGTATACATAAAACATCTGGGTATCTGTTTGTTAACAGGAATGGTGTTCAAATAACCACAAGAGGATTAGCTCATCAATTAAAAGAGTATGCAAAAAAATACAATTTAGATTTAAATAAAATATACCCACATTCTTTTAGACATATGTATGCCAAGTGTTTTTTAGAACATAATCAAGATATAGCATTATTAGCAGATTTAATGGGACATGAAAGTATTGAAACAACAAGAATATACCTTCGTAGAACAAGCGAAGAACAACAAGAAATAGTTGATGAAATAGTAACTTGGTAAAATAAAAGCTCTTTAGATTAACTAAAGAACTTTTTTAAATACAAATCTTTTAATTCTAATAATTTTTTATTTTCTTGAGTCAAATTGTAAATATATTTGTATATAGGTTCACTTATAATATTAAAATTTTCACAATCATTTTTGCTAAAATTTGGTATCTTTATATTGTTTATATCAGAATTATTTACTCCTTGCATAGTTGCACCTATACAAAGTTGGTCTTTATTTTTATTAAATTCTTCAGATGTAATATAAGTGGAAAATAAATTAAAAAAATCTTTATCAATTTTCAAACCACAAAATCCAGTTGAAAAAATTTTATTATTTATTAAATCTGCTGAATAATCTTTGACAACTATATATTTAGGACTATTTTTTAATTTTGCAAACCATATTGAATTAATTATTGGTTGCATATTAGCTCTTGACGGTCTTTCATCATATGTTATTATATAGGATTCATCTGTAATTGAATAACCATTAACTGATGATGTATCCAAATATATTTTATTTCTATCAAATTTATCTATACCTGATTTTATAAGAGAAATATGCTTACTTTCACCAATTGAAATAAATTCATTTTTTATGTATTTTTTCATTTCTAAATTTAGCATTTTATAATTGTTATCTATAATTTTATTATTATTTTCAATTTTATCATCAATACTTCCTATAATATCAACTATTGTACGGTAAAATCGTAAAAATATGCTATAATGGTAATATAAGAGTTGTTTAATTGTGGTAAGAGGTAGATAGTATGAATAATTATAATGAACATGAATTAGAAATGACTATAATTGAATTATTAAAAGAAAAAGGATATACATATATCGATTCAGATGATTATTGGGCAGAAAACAGAAAGCTTAATGACTTTATTATTGAAGAGGATTTAAGAGATAGTCTTGAAAGAATAAACAAGGGTGTTAGTAGATCAATATTTGACGAAATTGTTAATAAAGTAAAATATTTAGAAGCATTATCTTTTATTGATAAAAATAAAATATTTCATAATTATTTAATTGATGGAATTACAGTGGAAGATTATAATAGTGCATCTAATCCCCTAATAAAATTAATAGATTTTGATAATGCTGAAAATAATACATTTAAGGTTGCCAATCAGATTAAATTTAATGAAGGAAGAGAAACAAGAATACCTGATATATTGATATATATAAATGGATTACCCTTAATTTTATTTGAATTAAAAAGTATAGAGCAAAGAAAAGATGCTACAATTGAACAAGCATTTGAACAAATTGGTGGCTCATCTACTAATGATGGTTATAGATATGATATTCCAACTATTTTTAATTATAATGCTTTTTGCATTATTAGTGATGGTGCAAATAATAGAATTGGTACAATAACAAGTACATTTGAAAGATATTCTGAATGGAAAAGTGTTAATGGTGAAATGGGATATGATTCAAATAATACCCATAAATTAGATATTATGATTGATGGAGTTTTTACTAAAGAAAGATTATTAGATATATTGAAAAATAATATATTCTTTATGGAAAAAGATAAGGAAGAACCTATTAAAATTATATCTCAATATCACCAATACTTTGGGGTAAGAAAAGCTGAGCAATCAATAAAAAAACATTTAAGACCTAATGGGGATGGTAAAGCCGGAATTATTTGGCATACTCAAGGTTCAGGGAAAAGCTTTAGTATGGTTATGCTAACCCATAGATTAATGAAAGATCCTATGCTAAATAATCCAACAATAATTGTTTTAACAGATAGAAATGATTTAGATGATCAATTGTATACTACTTTTAGCAATGCAAAAGAATATCTAAGAAATACTCCAGTTAAAATAACAAGTAGAAAAGATTTGTTAGAGAAAATAGAACAAACTAAAGAAAATGGAATTTTCTTTGCGACATTACAAAAAATAGATAAGGATAATATAGTTCCTAATAATAGAAATAATATAATCGTTATTTCAGATGAGGCACATAGAAGCCATTATGGGTTAGACGAAAAAATTAAAATGGTTAAAAATGATAGCAATGAATATGATTTAAGAGCAACATATGGCTACGAAAAATATTTGAGGGATGCGTTACCAAATGCAACATTTATTGGATTTACAGGCACTCCAGTACAAAACAAAGATAAAGATACAACCGCTATATTTGGAGATATAATAGATACATATGATATGACGCAGTCAATAGAGGATGGTTCAACTGTAAAACTATTCTATGAATCAAGATTAGCTAAAGTATGGTTGGATGATAACAAATTAAAAGAAATAGACCAATACTATGAAGATTTACAAGATGAAGGCGTACAAACTGATTTAATTGAAATGTCTAAATCTTCTATGTCTAGAATGGAAGTTTTATTAGGTGATGAATCAAGACTAAAATTACTTGCTAATGATATAATTACTCACTATGAATCTAGAAAAGGTATTTTAAATGACAAAGCAATGATTGTTTGTATGTCTAGAAAAATAGCATATAACTTGTATAATTTGATTTTAGGAATAAGACCTAATTACAAAGATATAATGCAATTAATTGTTACTGAATCTAATAAAGACGATGAATTAATGAGAAATGCTCTAATGTCTAAAAAGGAAAGAGATAAGATTGCAGAAGACTTTAAAAATAAAAATGGTAAAACTAAAATCGTTATTGTAGTTGATATGTGGCTAACAGGATTTGACGTACAAGATCTAGATGTAATGTATTTGGATAAGCCAATGAAAGAACATACATTGATGCAAGCAATTGCTAGAGTAAATAGAGTATTTCCAGGTAAAGAGTCGGGATTAATTGTTGATTATGTTGGAATTTCAAAATATTTAGATGAAGCATTAAATACTTATACAAAGAGGGATAGAGAAACAAATCTAACAGATATAAGAAATACTGCATATATGTTGATAAAAGAAAATTTATCAATATTAGATGAGTGGTTCTATAAAATAAATGTTGATGGTTTTAAAACAGACAATGAACTTCAAAAGTATAGATTAATACAAGAAGGAACAGATTTTGTATTAGAAAATGATAAAAGAAAAAATGAATACTTATCGATAACAAAAATCATAAAAGGTGCTTATGTAATGGCTCTTGGAATGATTACCACTGAAGAGAAAAACAAGATTAGTTACTATTTAGGAGTAAGACATTTCATTATGAAACTTGATTACTCTAAAAATCCAGTTTCGCTTACAAAGGTTAATGAAAAAGTAGCAGAGCTTCTTGCTGAAGCTATTAAAGGCGATGAAGTTAAAGTACTAACTAAAATAGGTGAAGATGATGGAGTAACAATTTGGGATCTATTGAAGAAAGAAAAAATAGAAGAATTAAGAAAATCTAATCCACCACACGTGTTCATTAAGTTGATAGATAGACTATTAACAGAAGCTATTAAAGAAACAAGAAAGAATAATCTTGTTAAATCTAAAGAATATAGTGAAAGATTAAGAAATCTATTAAGTAAATATAATGACAGAAGTGATGATGGATTTGATGTGGAAATGACAATAGTTGGTTTAATGGCATTTTCTGAAGATATTTTAAGTGATGAAGAAGAAGCAGCCAAGAATAATCTTAAAGGACGAGAAAGAGCATTTTATGATGCTTTAACTGCAGATGATAAGGCTAAGCTTCTTATGGAAGATGAAACATTAAAATTGATAGCATCTAAACTTAAAGATATAGTTGAAGAATATGCAACAGTTGATTGGTCTAAAAAGAAATCTACCCAAGCTAAGATGAGAGTCCAAATAAAGAGATTATTAAATGAATATGGATATCCACCGGAGTATAATGAAGAAGCAACAAAGAGAGTAATTGATCAAGCTGAATTTATGATGTAAAAAATAGGAGCCTTTGATTGACTCCTATTTTTGAGCTATTTTAAAATTATTATTTGTGTTAGTTATTATTGCATCATCAATTAGCCAAAATTTATATTGTGTTTTAGAAAAAATATACTGTGCTTGTGTGTTAATAAGATTAATTAATGCTTCAGCATTATCAAAAATACTTTTTAATTCTTCAACCATTTCATTAGGTGTAATATTTCTATCTTGACCTTCATTTATAGTATTGTCTAATCTTTTATGATAATAATTGGCTGTATATTTTAATGAAGATTGATTAACATTATTAAATCCATTACATATTGAATTGATAGTACCGGATATAACAGCATTTCGTCTTTTAGAAAGATAGTAATTAGGATCAAAACCTCTTAAATTATTTGTAGAATTTGAAATGTTTTGAACAATTTGATCATAGAACTTATCTGTTACTATGTTACTGTTTAGAGCACTGTTTACGTTCATTTTTAATATAGATGTATTTGCTTTTATGTCATATAATGAATAGTATAAACGATTAAAATTTTCCTTCCTTAGTGATATAAAGGTTGGAAGTTCTAACAAAAAAGATATAAATGAACTACCCATAAAAGCTAGTGCAATTTGAAATCCTTTGGTTGATTGGGCTATGGCAATAATAAACAATAAAGAAATTAAACCAGCAAAAAAAGATAAGAATAATATATTACGATGTGCTTTCATAAAACCCTCCTTCTTAGTGGATTATTATAGCACTAAAAATGATTTTTAGGTACAATTTAGGTACAAAAATACTAAAAAACCACGGTAAATGACGGTTTGCGTCAATATAAAAAGGCCCGTATTTAAAGGGTTTAACACAATTTGGTCTCTTCTAACTGAAGAGAGCAGGCCCCCCTGAAGAAAGCAATAAATACTATAATCTTTCATTCATAGTAATCTTATCAAAAGTATGATAAAATAATTGTAAGTGGAGGATAATGCTGATGAAGACACAAATTGTTCTAACGGGTATATTAAGGGATAAAGATTTATTTTTAATTGTTAAAAGAAATGAAAATGATAATTTATATCCTGGAGCTTGGGAATTTCCTGGTGGTCATTTAGAAGATGGTGAAACAATAAAGGAAGGACTTAAAAGAGAACTTCTTGAAGAAATTGGATTTACAGATGAGTTTAATCCAATAATTACACACTATTATGATGAAATAAAAAGTAAAAATGGGAAATTAATATACAATTTAGAAATTGATTTTATAATTAATGTTGATAGGTCAAACTTAGAAATTAAATTAAGTAATGAACATTCAGAATATAAATGGGTTACTAAAGATTCTAAATGCTTGGATGATTTTATAAAATGTAAATTATCAAATCTATAAAATTTTCTCTTTTGATAAAAATATATTCAAACAGAAGAATATATTTTTTTTGTTGTGTGTGATTATAAGGTGATATTAATGAACTATAAAATAAAAAAAGTTATGAGTAAAAGAATATGCTAAAGAAGTTAAAATTATTTGATATGTTAATTTATGATAAATATTTTGAAAACAAAATTATTTTTAGAAAAAATATCAAGACTAGATTGCATAAAAATATTTCTAATTATAATAATATTTATAAATATTTTATAAGAGATGATGAATTAGTTAATAGAATTAATTTCGTTATTGAAAAAAAGAGTATATTAAATAATGCTTATGTGGAATATAACAAAGGAAGATTAAAATATTTAATGAATAAAAATAAAGCAGAAAATAGTAATAGAGTTAATGATAATTCTAATAAATCAAATAATATCATTCTTGGTACAATTTTTTTGACTGGATTAAAATCGTTATTTTCTTTAGTTGATAAAAAAGAAACCCCTAATTATTCTAAATATACAAATGAAGAAATAAATAATTCTAATTTAGAAGATTGGTAAAAAGATTTAGTTAAAAGTGGTAATTATGATCCAAATAATTCTTGAGAGGATGATGATATGGAACCTGATGATTATTACTACGATGAAGACAGAAAAAAATAAATTGTATAAAATCTCAATAAAATGAGATTTTTTTATACAATGTAGTAATATTGTAGTAAAATTGTAGAAAAGCATTGACAATGAATTTTTCTAGTGATATATTTAATTCAGGAGGTTGAGAAATTTATGGAAAATGTAAGTGAAAAAATGGCAAAGGAAGAATTATTGGATTTATTTAGTAAGTATGATTTAGTTGAGTTAACTGCAATGAATACAGTTTTAAATTATGCAAAGAATGTTGATACAGTAGAAGCACAAACTGCAATTAGAAAGGTATTTTATGATGCTGATGATGAAGTTAGTGAAGATTATGGACTTTTAATGCGTCACTATACACCTTCAATGTCTATGATTAATAAAAAATCAGATTTATTAACTAAGAAAGAGGCAAAATATTTATTAGAGTTAGTAGATTCAGCCAATAAATATTTAGAAAGTGTTGAATTGTTTGAACCTGATGTTTATGTTGAATCAGATTTACTAGAGTTAGATAAGGTAAGAGATTCTTTAAATTCAATAATACTAAAAGAATCTAAAACTTTAAAGTTAAGTTTAAAATAAAAGAATGGATTGTGAGGTAAAAAATGGAAAATAAAACAAGCGCTATCAATATACAAGTAGATAGCAATGTAAAAAAAGAAGCAACAGATGTATTAACTGAACTTGGTTTATCAATGAGTTCTGCTATAAATTTATTTTTAAAACAAGTTGTTAAAAAAAATGGTATTCCATTTGAAATAACTAATGTATCACCTAAGAAAAAAATATTAGATGTTGTATGTGGATTAATTATGAAAGATGGAAAATGTTTAATTGCGCAAAGAAAAAAAGAAGATCATTTATATGGTAAATGGGAATTTCCAGGTGGAAGAAGAGTTGGACTTGAAGATGAAAAGAAAACTCTTGATAGAGCATTTACTGAAGATCTTGGAATAAAAACAAAGATAAATGATTATATCACACATAGTATATGTGAGTATCCAGGACATATAGTAGACTTAAAATTATATGAATGTGACTATATAAGTGGGGATTTTAAATTAAATATTCATTCAGACTATAAATGGGTTGGAATTGAAGAGTTATTAGATTATGATTTAGCGGACGCAGATGTTATTTTAAGTAAATTTTTAATAAAAAAATATATTGAAGATGCAAAAGAAAATAATAAATAAAGGAGTGAATAAAATGGTTGATTTTAAGAAATTACAAAAAGATGTTTATCAAAATAAAGTAAATAAAGGATTTAATGTCACAGATTTAAATATGGAATTTTGTTTAGCTTATGGAGAACTTGGAGAAGCATATATGGCTTGGCTTAAGAAAAAAGATGATGTTGGTGAAGAGCTTGCAGATGTGGTAATATATTTGATGGGGATATCAGAAATATTAGGAATAGATTTAGAAAGTGAAATAGTTAATAAAATTGATAAAAATTCTAAGAGAGTTTATAAAACTATTAATGGAGTTTTAACGAAAATAGAAGGGTAATAGTTATGGAATTATTAAATATGAGTAATAAAGAACTTGAAATATTTTTTAATAAATATAATATATTAGAATTAGATGCTTTTAAAGTAATTATGCAATACGTTTATGATTATGAAAAAGAAGAAATAGAAAAAATTTTAAATTCTGTCAAAAATAATAAAGAACAAAATTATAAAGAGGTTTGCTTTAAAGAAGAGTTTAATCTATCTAATATAACTTATAAAAATGATTTGCTAAATGATAAAGAATTAGTATTTTTATACAAAATAGTAAATGATGCATTGCTTTGTTTAAGTAGCATTAAACATATGGATGTTGAATATGAAACAATAGAAACATCGAAAATAGAAAATTCTTTGTATGATAAAATAAGTAGAAAAAGTAATGACATTAAAATGTTAAAATTAATAGAAGAATAGAGAAAATTTACTATGAATGAATTAAAATTTGATAAAATAGTTAAATCTAATTTAGAAGATATTACGACAATTGAATATGGAATAATTGAAGGAAATAATACAATTGTTTTTATAAAATCTGGACAAAATGGTTCAATATATGGTTACAATAATAAATATATTAAAATGGCTAAAAGATTAAATAAAAAGTATAAATGTACAGTTATATGTTCATCAAATCCATTTGATGGAAATAATCCTCTTGATAATGCATTTACCGTAATAGAAAAATATACATCAAAATTTGAAGATTACAAAGTATATTATTTAGGCTTTTCAAATGGTGCGTTAATAGGTGCATATTTTGGTATAAATTATCCTAAAATAAAAAGAATGTTACTTGTAAATATGCCTTTAATTTATGATATAAATTTAATAAAAAATAATCTTAATAATTTTAATAATGAAAAAGTAACAATTGTGTATGGATCACTTGATTATTCTATTAATTTACTTGAAAATATTAAGGATATTAAGTCAAATAGAGTAGATATTAAAGTTATTTTAAATGAAGATCATTATTTTAGTAAAGATGAAGAAGATTTTTATTCTTTACCAGAAAAATATTTATTTTATAAAGAATAAAATTTATGAATATAGAATTTAAGGCTTATATAAGTCTTTTTTTCTTGATTATTTGATTATTTAATGATAGTATTTTTATGAAAGTGAAGGAGTTTTATTATGGATTTATCTATGATAGCGGCAATTGGAAAAAATAATAAACTTATATGGAATATACCAAATGATTTAAAGTTCTTTAAAGAAAAAACTATTGGTAAAACTGTTGTAATGGGCGCAAATACTTTTCATTCAATTGGTAAACCATTACCACAAAGAAATAATATTGTAATTACACATCAAAATATTGATAAAGTTTTAATATACAAAAGCATAAGAGAATTCCTTATAGATTATAAAAATAAAAAAGAAGAAGTTTTTATAATTGGTGGAGCTAGTATATATAAAGAATTTATAGATTATGCATCAAAATTATATTTGACAGAAATTGATGCAAGTGACAAAGAAGCAGATACTTATTTTCCAAGATTTGATAAATCTAATTATAGTAAAATAATATTAGATAAAAATGAAGAAAATGGTATTAAATATACTCATGTATTATATAAAAGAAAAAATTAATTTTACTAAAAAAACTTATATTTTAATAATATAAGTCTTTTTTTTAATTTTTCAAATATTGTAATATTACCTTTATAGCTAAGTGGTGATATAGGTGAAGGGTGATATATTGGTATAACTTTAATACCATTAACTAAAAATTCTTTGCCTACAATATCACTAAATTTTTTGTACTTAATATCAAGTATAGTTTTGGAAGCAGCGTCACCAAGTGATAATATAATTCTTGGTTTTATTATACTTAATTGCTTAATCAAATACTGTTTACAGTTTTTACTACAATGTTTTAAATATTTTCTATTCTTAGGATAACATTTTGCAAAATGTTCTACCATATCAGTACATAAATTACATTTAGATATTTCTTTATCAATATTAAAAAGATTTTTGTTATACATATTTGTACCTCTATAATAATTATAACATATGCCTTGATTATTTTATTAATTAATGTTATTATAAATACGCTTTTATAAGGGGGATTTTTATGGGAAAGATATCTAATTTTGAAGGACAAAGTCAAATAAGAAATCTATTAAATAATGAGGATTATGATAAAGAAAAGGTAGATCAATTTTTAAAAGATAATGCTAGTATACCTATGTCTTCAGAATTATTCTATGATACAGATAGATATATTAAAATGCAACAAAGTAAAATACAAGAAACTTATGCAGTATTTAATTCTTTAAAATTACCACCAGAATTAAAAAAGGTTTTAATGTGTGAAAAGTTACCATTTAGAACTAAAACAAAGGATATGATAAGGTATAATTTAATACAAGATTATTTAGATTGTGTCCTTTATATAACACATTCTTCATGCATATATGATAATATAAAATATTATAATGCTGTTCCTGAAATTGATATTCAAAGAGTTAGAAATTATTTTGAACATAATAGAATAAATTTTAGTGATGAAGAATCAATTGAAAAAATATTTTGTAATTATGGTAACCCATATAAAAATCCAGATAGTATAAAAAGTGATTTTGAAAAAATTGATAACCTTATTGAAGATAAAAGAAATAGCGCATTAGGAAGATATGGAGAACTTGAAATATATAATATGTTAAAAGAAAATTTAAAACTAGAAGAAGAAATAAAGTGGGTTTCCAAAGATGTTGGAGATTTATTTGGCTATGATATTATAATTAGTAATGTAATGACAGGTGAAGTTAAATTAATCGAAGTTAAGACATCCTATAATAATGGAGGCGAATTAACTTTATCTTTAAATGAATATAATAAACTACAAGAATCAATTAGAAATGGTATTGAATATGAAATGTATAAAATTGAATATGTGAATGGTGAAAGAAAATTATTTAAAGTAACACATGATCATGATGAATATTATACTGTAGAAAATTTAATTACTGGCATCAAGAGTAATATGTTCTTTGATCAAAGTAGAATTAATCCAGAAAAAAAAGGAATATGTTTAAAACTTTCTGATTTGCCTTTAGTAGCATTTCCTAGTTATGTACCTAGAAAGGAACTATAATATGGAAAAAAAAGAATTGTATCATATACATAAAATAGAGAGTAATGATAGTGCAGGTAAGTTCTGGAAAGAAAACAAAGAGATAAAAGTGGACGATAAATTTAAGAATGGAATGCTTAAAAGATATAATGAGTTTACAACTAAAATGAAAGCTTCAGATGTAGAAGGCAATATAATCGATATTAATATACATGATTATTTAGCAAGAGTTTTATTTAAATTAAATAGTGGTAGAGTTTTTTCAAAACAGGAACTAGAAGAAATTTTAAAATTATCATATCGTGCTTCTTATTATGGAAATATGTTTAAAAGAGAAACAGCATTAGAAAATTATAGAAAAGATAATGTTAGTACACTACCTAGTAGATTACATACAATTTATTTAACAGATGAAAAAGGAATAGATTATTGGGTAAATGCTTTGCAAACAGATAATTATACACTATATAGAGTGGAAGCAAGTGGTGAAATATTTAAAACAAATGAACAATTGATACCAGAAGAAAAGTTAAGTTATAAAGATGTTTATGAAAGTGCATATAATTATTGGCATCCAAACTTTAAACATGTACCAGATTATACAAATGAATATTTGGTAAAAGGGAAAGTAAAAGTACTTGAAAAAATAAAATAGATGAGGTAAAACGTGGATAATATAGAAAAAAGAGAATGTCAAAATGATGTAATAAACTTACTTCAAGAAAAAGAATATAACGAGGATGGAGTAAGGATGTTTTTTAGAAATTTTGTCAACATAGAAGTAGAAGAACAATTAAAAGATGAAGTAAATAAATATAAAGAAAAACAAAAAAGAAGAATAATTGATGTATATAATGCATTTAATGAAGATACTCCTAATGAAATAAAGAAAATAAAAATGGTAGAAAGATTACCATTTAGAACAGCATTAAAAGATTATGAAAGATATTTTAAAATACAGTGTATATTATCAAAATTGTTATATAATGGTACTCATGATTTTAATGTATATAAAGTGATACCATATTATGAAGCAATTAGTTTAGATGATATAGAAAAAATAAAAGAATATTTAGAAAATAACGGCATATATTTAAAAAATGAAAACTTTATTAAAGATAAATTATGCAATTATGGAGAGCCATATAAAGATGAAGATGGAATAAAAAAAGATTTTGATAGATTGTCCCATCATCACGAATATATATTAAAGGAAAATTCAGATTTAATTATTAGAAGATATAGTGAATTATGTATATATAATATGCTTAAAAATAATTTAAAAAGTTATGAAGAAATAAAATGGGTTTCCAAAGATGTTTGTGATGCATTAGGATACAATATAATAGTTATTGATAAACTTCTTTCAAGTGTTAAAATGATAAATGTTAAATCAACATATTTAAAAAATGATCCATTAGAAGATTGTTTGGTATTAACAAAAGAGGAATATAAAAAATTAGAAGAATCAAATAAAAATAATGTACCATATATAATGTATAAGATAAATTATGATTTAGATAATTTTGTTGCTGAATTTTATAAAATTGAACATAAAAGTAATGGTATTTATGCAGTTACAAATTTAAATGATAATACTACGTATGAAAGCACATTTGTTAAAGATAATGAAACAGATGGCAATATGAAGATAAAGATAAAAGAAACAATTAAAGTAAAAGAAGAACCACATAAATTAAAACTAAAATTAAGTTAATAGGCTAAAAAAGTCTATTTTTTTTATTTTTTGTCAAAAAAAGTTGACATTTTTGAAATATAGTCATATACTATACCAGTATACTGATTTGGTATATTGGTATAGGAAGTGATAAAATGAATAAAAAAGAGGAAGTAATAAACGCAGCAAGAGATCTTTTTACTAAGTATGGATATAAAAAAGTATCTATGGATGAAATAGCAAAAGAAGCAAATGTTACTAAAAAAACTATTTATTCTTACTTCAGTGATAAAGAAGCAATGTTTAAATATTTTGCAAGTGAAGAACTTCAAAGTATGAAAGAAAAAATAGAAAATGATGTTAATAGCAGCACTTCATTTATAGATAGAGTATCTAAAATACTTTATGAATCATTACTTTTTAGAAAGAATAGTGATTTAATAAAGACTATTATTAAAGAGATATCTAAAAGTAACACTGCAGAATGCATTTCTTTTTTAAAGTTTTATGATGATGAAATTGTTAGTTATATAGAAGAAAAAATAAGACAAGAAATTCAAAATAAAACAATAAAAAAATGTGATGCACATTTAACTGCATTTATTATTTACAAAGTATATTCATCAATATTATTTGAATATGATAGAGAAATTGATGAAGAGAAAGTAACCAAAGAAGTTACAAACATATTAAAAGATGGTTTATTAAATTAGGGAGGTTTTAAATATGAAAAATAAAAATCATAAGTTTTTTAATTATGTCATAATTGCAGCCGTATTAATAATTCCATTTATGTATAGCTTTTTCTATTTAAAAGCATATTGGAATCCATATGGTGAAGGTAATATAGATAATTTACCTGTTGCAATAGTAAATGAAGATAAAGGTTCTAAGGGTGAAGAACTAGTAAAAGAAATAAAGGATAGTAAAAAATTAAAATTATCAGTAGTTGATAGTACAAAGGCAGAAGATGGACTTTATAATAAAGATTATTATGCTGTTATAAATATTCCAGAAGATTTTACAGAAAGTATGGAAAGTGCTAGTACAACAAATAAGAAACACGCAACTATCACATATTCACCTAATCAAAAATCAAATTATCTAGCAAGTCAAATAATTAACAATGTAGTTAATGTAGTTGAAAAAAATCTAGATAATAAAGTAAATTCAGAAATAGTAGGTACTTTATCTGATACAGTTAAAGAAGTACCTGATAAACTTGAAACTATAAGTGATGGATTTGATAAATTAAATGATGGAACTAATCAGTTAAAAGAAGGATCAAATACACTTACAAGTGGTACAGAAAGTTTAAAACAAAACTATGCTAAATTTAATGAAGGCGTAAAAAGTTTACAAAGTGGTACAAATACACTTGCTAGTGGAGCAAAAGAATTTAATCAGTTAACAAGTGGACTATCTACTATGCAAACTGGCGTTACAAATTTAAAAAATGGTAGTGATGCATTTACAACTGGTTTAAATAGTTATGTGACAGGTGTAAATTCTGCACTTGCAAACACTAATAATTTAGCAAGTATAGTTGTAAGTACAACATGTGCAAGAATAGAAGCAGGAGATAGTACAATAACAGAATATGATAAAAATGCATGTTTAATTGCAAAAGGAATGCTTGCTAATAATCCAAATTATGGTGGAACAAATGCTATAAATTATTTAACTATTAGTGGTAATAAATTAAATTCAAGCAATCAAGAAATAAATGCTGGAATAAATACTTTAAATAGTAGTGTATCATCACTTGGTACAGTAAATGAAAAAATAACTAAACTACAAAATGGTGCAAATAGTCTTCTTGATGGAGCAAATACATTATATAGTAGTTCTGAACAAATAATGAATGGTATTAATACTTTAAATGATGGAGCAAATACCTTAAATAGTGGAATAAATACTTTAAATAATAGTGTATCATCTGCTAAAAATGAATTAAATGAAAACATTGAAAATACTAAAAAAGAAGTAGCAAAAGTAAATGGATTAAAAGAATATAGTAACGAACCTGTTAAAGTTGATACAGAAGCTGTTAATGAAGTATCAAGTTATGGTACAGCATTCTCACCATTCTTTATATCAATCGCATTATGGGTTGGATGCTTAATGCTTTATATAGTATTATATTTTGATAAAGAAGAAAGATTTAAAAAGTTATCAATAAATAATCCAAACCTATTACAAAGAACATTATGTTATCATGGACTTGCAACAGCCGCAGGTATAATACTTGGAGTATTATTACAAACATTATTAGACTTTGAAATAACTAACGTTTTATTATATTATGTTTCAATAGTATTAATTGCTAATACATTTGTTGCTATAATTGAATTATTAATAGTAAACTTTAAAGATATTGGTAAATTTATTGCTCTTATCTTACTTGTACTTCAATTAGCCGCAGCAGGAGGAACATTCCCAATAGAAACAGTGACAAAAGGATTTAGATGGTTACATCCAATTCTTCCAATGACATATACAATAGATTTATTAAGAGAAAGTTTAGTAACAATTGAATCTAAATTATTAACTCATAACTTTATCATTGTATTTATAATATTTATTGTATTCTTTGGTATTAATATTGCTCATGATATAGTAAGACAAAAGAAAAATAAATAATTAAAATGGTGCATATGCATCATTTTTTTCTTTACGTTAAAAATATGTAAAACTTATGTAAAAAATGTAAAAAATATTCTTTATATCATTAAAATATGTTAAACTAGTTTTAGTAAAATAGGAAGTGAATATATGAAAACAAAAAAGAAAAAATCAAACTGGATAAAATTTATAGTATTTTTAGTAATAATATTTTTAGTATTAATGATTTCTTCAATAGCGTTATTTATAAATTATAAAACAAATAAGGTAAATAAATCATTATCTTATAATGAAACAGGGGAGTTATCTTATTTAGTTTGTTTAAATAAAAATGATATTATAAAAGATGAATGTATTAGTGAAAAAAGAAGTTTTATATCTGATATGATAGATAAAATAAAATTTAAACTTGATTATAGTTTAAAATCAACTGATATAGCAAATTATAATTATTCATATGAAATACTTGCAGAAACAATAATAAATGAAAAAGGTTCATCAGATAAAATATTATATAAGGATAGTAAAGTAATTGGAAAAAATAGTTATAATAAAGATAAAAAAGATACTATTAGTATAAATGATGATTTTAATATTAATTTTAACGATTATAATAAGGTTGTTACTAATTTTAAAAATCAATATCCAGTAGATGTGGATGGTAATTTAATAATAACTGTAAATATAAATATAAATGGCGAAAAAGAAGGTATAAATGAAGACATTAAAAATAATTATGATTTAAAAGTAATTGTACCTCTTGGAAAAGAAACAACAGAAATAAAAGACTTTATAACTACAATAGATAATAATGGTTCAATTAATAACTATGAGAAAACAAAAGAAGGGTATACTTTATTCTCACTTTTATGTGATATAGTTTATAAATTAGATATATTATATGTAATATTTGTTTTTGCATTTATATTTAAAATAATGCCAAAAATGAGTGGATATAATTTAGAATTAAAAAGGGTATTAAAAGAATATGATAAAATGATTGTAAATGTAAATTCAATGCCAGAATTAGGTGATTTACAAGTGATGGAAGTATCAAACTTTGATGAACTAGTAGACGCTAAAAAGAATTTAAATAAACCAATAATGTACTTTGATAATTATGATAAAAATGAAGTAATATTTGTTGTAAAATCAGATAGTGATGCATTTGTTTATATAATGAATAAATATGATAAATAAAAAAATTATAGGTTTTCTATAATTTTTTTTACTATTTCTGTACTTCTTTCTCCTGCTTCTTTTTCAAAATCATCATTACCATCAGCAAAATCAGAAACAGTTCTAATACATACAAAAGGGACATTATTTTTTCTTGATATATGACCAATACTTGCACTTTCCATATCAACAATAGTTGCTTTTGTTCTATTATATATTTCATCTCTTATTTTGGAATCAGTAACAAAACAGTCACCACTAGTAATAGGAGATACATAATAATTAACATTTTCTTTTTTTAATATATTTTCTGTAATACTAATTAATTTTTCATCAGCTTTTATATTTCCATCATCAGGAGTAGAATATTTCATAATTCTAATAGGAGTAAAATCATGATATGTTACAAAAGATGATATAACTGTATCCATAACTTTTAATTTATCTGTTAAACTACCAGCGCATCCGGTATTAATAATATAGTTTGGCATATATTTATCAATTATATATTGTGTATTCGCCGCAGAATTTACTTTACCAATACCACTTTTACTAAGAATTATTTCTTTATTGCAAAAAATTCCCACATAAATATCATTATTATCTTCTTTTTTTAAATTTAATGTTGTTTTTAAATTTTCAACTTCAACATCCATTGCGCCAATAACCGCAATCTTCATACTTTATCACCTCATGAACTTAATTATATCAAAATTTTGAATAAAATGTAGTATTTTGTCAGAAAATAAAAAAGGTGATATGTATGAAAACTATATTTAAAATAATTTTAATTATTATATTATTTCTTTTTTTATTTATTTTTATAGAAAAAAATAATGATTCTAAAACTGTTTTTATGGAAAATGAAAGAAATGGTAATCATTATAAATTAATATTTTCTAAAGAACCATTAACAATAAGAACTATTAAATTAAAATTAACTCCTTTTATTAATAATGGCTACATAACAAAAATATATGTAAAGTATGATGAAAATTTAAAAGATTATTTTAAAGATAAGGAATATTTTTCTTTTGATAACTCAAGTATTAATACTGGAATAGATAATTTAAAAAAGGAATATTTAAATGTATTAAGTTCAAATTATTTATATAATGAAATAGAAAAAGATATAAATGATGTATCAATAGAAAGTGTAGATGTATATGCAGAAGAAAGTGTAATTAATAATTTTAAGAATAAATTTAAAAATGCAATAGTAGAAAAGATAAATGAAAAGTATTAATAAATTATAATTATTGTAATATAATTTAATGAAAAAAGATAAAAAGTAAAAAATATTGTCAAAAAATTAATAAAATATATTGAAATGTTATTTAAATTATGGTAAGATTAATACTGTCATGGACCCTTAGCTCAGTTGGTTAGAGCATCCGGCTCATAACCGGGCGGTCGTAG
>ERZ827440.244-NODE-244-length-84228-cov-10.871586_pt1 | contig 84228 bp, 67 predicted proteins | sample MGYA00519774_ERZ827440 | MGnify/ENA primary metagenome ERZ827440 (study PRJEB31778, sample SAMEA3449302) | human gut metagenome | biome: human gut; feature: human-associated habitat; material: faeces | place: United Kingdom | collected 2010/2012 ... | reverse complement strand
ATCAGGGTTCCTCACCTTTGGAAGGGTCGCACGTTCTATACAAACACATTATCTGGATATAATCAATTTCTTTGAAAGGAGGGCAACCAATGCCGCAGCAGAGTCATTCAATGCTAAAATCAAAGCATTTAGAGCACAGTTTAGGGGAGTCGGAGATATGCCATTCTTTATTTTTAGATTATATAAATTAACAGCCTGAAATTAACATACTTACAGATTTTTTTCAGACTAACCCCAAAAAGTCCCGCAAATCTCAACGACCTACGGGACCCCAGAATAAACAGAACTTAGAATACTCTTTAGTATCCCTTCAATAAGTTGCAAACAGCAGAATAGAATCACTCAAAACAGACTTTCCACACCGATTAGGAACCAACACTTATGATTCCATTCCCGCACTCTTTACAATAGACTTGCATATTGATAACCCCAAACCAGTCCCCTGTGCAAAAGAGCCGGGCTCTTCAAATCAGTCAAAGAACGTAGAAAATTGTTCTCGTGCATTTCATATACTGCGTCAGTAGCACTCAAATTCAACTCCTGTTTATTATTGCATAAAATATATCCATACATTACTTTGGCGTATATTATATGGCATCAGCCAACAAAATATATACGTAGCAATGTTTTTATACTGCAAAGAAAAGCTTTTCTGCATGAAGCATCTTAATTTAAAAGCTCTTGCTATAAAGAAATGTCCTAAAGTTTATAAAGAAAAGTCTTATAATATTGTATAACAATAATTTATTGTTTCATATCCATTTAGGTCTTTTTAAATTCAGAAGGTGTCATTCCCGTTTTATTCTTGAACAGACTATGAAAAGTAGGCATACTATTAATGCCGGAAGCCTCAGCTATAGCACGTAAAGTATATTCAGGATGTTCCTTCAACAAATGTATAGCATGATTCAAACGTAACTCATTGATATAACCACTCAGATTAGTACCCGTATTTTCTTTTATCATCTTAGCAAAACGGGTATTATTCATATGCGCCATTCTGACTAAATCTTCTCTTGACAAATCTGCAGAAAGATACAATTCATCTCTCCTTATCAAAGAATCCAATTTCTGAAAGACCTGTTTATTGATTTCATACTCTTTATCAATGTCGGAAGATTCTGTATCCAAGTCATTATACAGAATAGACTTATCATCTTCACCTGGCGATTGCTGTTTCTTCTTTTGCTCTGACAGCGCCTCATTTACATACTTCACCAATGCCCTGTTCTTTTCTTTGATATTACGATTCTGCAGCCAAACCTTCCAAAGAAAAAACAAGACCAGCAGTACTATAAAAAAAATAAAAGCCAGAGAAATTGTCCGTATCTTCAATTTTAAAGCTTGTTCTGCAATGTGGGCTTCTCTCTCATCAACATCGTACAAGGTTTCTAATTCCAATGCCGCATTTGTTTTTTCACGCTGATATATGCTGTCAGTCAAAGCAATGAAAACAGTACTTAGCTTCACTGCCTTTTCATATTCCTTCAAACCGGTATAAGCTTTTATCTCTTTAGACAAAATGTCACGATACTGATAATTAATTGTATCCTCTCTCCTAAAAACTTCTTTCAGCTCGCGACAATTATCTAAAACCTCCCTATACCGGCTTGTCACAAACAAATAGGGAGTAGCATCGTATTTCCCGGCAGGAGTTGAAGCTGCCAAAGTAGACTTATATTTTATAAAACATTCCTCTGCTTTCTCCTTATCACCCGAACAATAATACAAATAAGCCAGTTTGGAATACAGATAAGACTTCTGTAAGTCCAAATAAGCAGCTTGTATTCCTTCCTTGCCTTCCATTTTATCCAACAGTTTCTGTCGATATAGCCCAACGGACAACGCATCATCTATTAATCCATCATCTATCAAAAAACTCATTTTAACCCCGTTGAAATAAGAAAGCATACGCAAACCATATGCATCGTCAGCATCCCTCAAAAGTTGAATAGCTTCATCAAATGTTTCGTAAGCATCCTTTTTAAAAGACAGCCAACGCTTATTTTCTCCCATACAGAACAACAGTTTAGCCTCTGCCCGCTTATTCTCCATATCCCTCGCTTGCCTGATACCTTCAACAACATACCGGTTACTCACCTCATATTCACTCAACAAACTTGATAACTCCGCCAATGCAATCGTCATCTTAAGCAAATGTTCAGGACTATTACCAGCAATGGAATCCTGAACATAAGCTCTCCGTGCATAACGAAAAGCCAATTTGCACTGATATCTATTACGATAGACCATACTCCGCAAATCGTTTATGCGCGCAGGCATCATTACCTTCTTCTTTTCAGCTTCATCCAGTAACTGCAAGGCACGGTCGGGTTCACTCATATATATATCTGTAATATATTGATCCGTATAAAGTGAAGATTGTCCACTCTCTTTTTTTTCCTGAGCCATCAAAAAAACGCTGTTCACCCAAAATAAGAAACAGATATAAAGGAATTTTTTCATAGCATTTGAACCTATTCGGATTTACTAACTGTTCGCAAATATATACTTTTTTATTTATCCTAACAGTAAAATCATCTATCTTTGCAAAGACGAAACTTAATCAGATCAGATATGAAAATTCTTTGGATAGACCTAAATAGTTCCTACGCTCATTCTTCATTGGCACTTCCTGCGCTACATGCACAGATAGCAAACGACCCATCTATTGAATGGGCAATAGTATCTGCCACGATAAATGAGAATGTAGGAACCGTTGTAGACGAAGCTTACCGCCATAAACCCGACATCATAGCTGCAACAACCTGGCTTTTCAATCACGAACAGTTGCTACATATTACTTCAAGGCTGAAAGTATTACTTCCCGAAGCATGTCTCATATTAGGCGGTCCGGAGTTCCTCGGAAATAATGAGTTATTTCTGCGCAAGTACCCTTTTGTGGACTGCGTATTCAGAGGAGAAGGCGAGGAAGTCTTTCCCCAATGGCTGACTTGCTGGAACCAACCAGAACTGTGGAATGATATTGCCGGACTATGCTATTTGGACACTGACAAGCAATACAGAGACAATGGAACAGCCCGTGTCTTAAACTTTTCCAGACTCATTCCACCCGAAAAAAGCTGTTTCTTCAATTGGGACAAACCGTTTGTGCAACTTGAAACCACACGCGGATGTTTCAACACATGCGCCTTTTGCGTCAGCGGCGGCGAAAAACCTATACGTACACTCTCCATTGAAAACATCCGCCAACGGCTTCAAACCATTCACGAACACGGTATCAAAAACATACGTGTACTCGACCGTACATTCAACTACAATACGCATCGCGCAAAAGAACTGCTTCAGCTGTTTTTAGAATATCCCGATATACATTTTCATTTAGAGATACATCCAGCTCTTCTTTCCGAAGAACTGAAAGAAGAATTGAAACAATTGCCACAAGGTCTGCTTCACCTCGAAGCGGGAATTCAAAGTTTGCGCGAACCTGTTCTTGAGCAAAGCCACCGTATGGGAAAATTATCCGATGCCTTAAAAGGGCTGAAATTTCTATGCTCGCTCCCGAATATGGAAACGCATGCCGACCTCATTGCCGGACTTCCCCTCTATCACCTCTATGAAATATTTGAAGATGTATATACCCTTGCCGGATACAATGCAGGAGAGATACAGTTAGAATCACTCAAATTGCTTCCAGGTACGGAAATGCGTCGACGGGCAGAAGAACTTGGAATACGCTATTCCCCCTTTCCTCCTTACGAAGTTTTGGAAACCAACGAAATCAGCGTTGGAGAACTGCAAACCGCCCGCCGGCTGTCTCGCCTGTTAGATGCTTTCTACAATACTCCCGCCTGGCATACACTAACCAGAGAGTTAATATTAAATGACAAAGATTTTCTACATAACTTCCTTAAATATCTGATACAGGTAAATCTGATAGACCAGCCTATGAGTTTGGAGAAACGCGGGCTTATACTTTATGAATATTGCAAACTGGCCTATCCTGAATATAAAATCCAAGCAAGCATTGCTTGGATAGAAGCTGGCATGTCCTTAAAAAAGACTCCGGCAGAAAAAGTAAAAACCAAACATCAGATTCCGCCTGAGAAATGGGAAGTGATATATGGAGAATATAAAAGTAATCTGCGACTTTGCTTTCTTCCGCTCGATGAAAATACAAAATGCGGTTATTGGTTTGGATTTGAAACAGAAATACAGAGAACATTCCCCGTATTCAAAGCTAAAACAGATATATAACAAATATCATTTTACTGCGTTGAATAAAAATGAATTGCCGCTAAAAAGAAACTGTCACGCCACGAAGCCTGCACTGCCTCAATTCACTGCCGAAAGCTTGAAAATGCTGGTTGCAGGCAACATAAGACAGCAATAAATCCCCATGAAAAGTACTTTAATAAAATAGAACCAACTACTCTGTCGGTTTTTCTATTTCTTTCTTTATCTTTGTGGCTATATGATATTACTTTCGGCTGCATGGACAACGTTCAGAAACAGAGAGGGAGCATCATACAAAAAAGAAAAGAATAGTGAGAATTGCATACGGATAGAGTATGCAAACGTCCAAGCTGACAACAATTCTGGAAAATGAGCATAAAAAACAAGATACACCATACGGTCTATTTTCTCCTATTTGGAATAATAATAGGTATTTTAAGATGGACTATATGTATAGTAGATACAAATGGAGGCATGAATTTCACTCCTTTTTTACAAACATTCTTGTTGATAATTGCACTGTTATTATTTGTAATTTGGGATATTGTTTTGCATAAAATAGCCTTGAGAGTAATTTCAACCATCATTTTGTTATGTTTTAACATATGGTCTTACACCTACTATTTTAAAATAGAAGAATTAAAAGAATATTGGGATGGGGTTAGATATTCGCCTAATGATGCATATCTTCCCCCCAACATTGATAATTTCATTTTTGTATGGTTGGCGAACCAAGTTCTTGTTTTTTATTTGCTTTTAGCAATAGGCATTTCACATCTATTACAGAGAAAAAAGACATTAGCAAAGCATGATAACATTTAACAGTATCCCTATCTTAACCCATAATGATGGAGATATATGAGTATATGTACGATAACTATTATAGTTATGACAACTTTATTGTCACTACTTTTATCGAGAAAGAGAGATAGTATATCTTACGTTAGATATCTACATTTTGTTCTGTATGATTACATTACCAAATAGGTGTACATAGTATTAAAAGCGATCAGGTACACCGAATAGTACACCGAAAGAATGCTTTGATATGCTTATTTTTGCTATGCACCAAAAACAAAAAATCCCCGTAAAGTATTAATTTACAGGGATTTTCTTTGTTTTGCAATTCTTTCCAGCGGAGAGACAGGGATTCGAACCCCGGGTGCCTCGCAGCACAACGGTTTTCAAGACCGCCGCAATCGACCACTCTGCCACCTCTCCAAAACTTCTTTTTCAAGAAGTGCTTCTCTCTTAAAGCGGTGCAAAGGTACAAATCATTTTTAAATCTGCAAACATCTTTCCTGTTTTTTCACGAAATAATTGTACTTTTGTGCCCATGATATACCCACAGAACTTTGAACAGAAGATAGGCTTCGACCAAATACGCCAACTGCTAAAAGAAAAATGCCTCAGTACGCTTGGCGAAGAACGAGTGACAGATATGGTGTTCTCCGACCGCTTTAATGAAGTAGAAGAACGCCTGGATCAGGTTACAGAATTCGTACGTATACTTCAAGAAGAAGATAATTTTCCGGCACAATATTTTTTTGATGTACGTCCGTCCCTGAAACGGATACGGGTGGAAGGCATGTATTTGGACGAGCAGGAGCTTTTCGACCTGCGCCGCTCTTTAGAAACGATACGCGACATTGTACGCTTTTTGCAAAAAAGCGAAAATGAAGAAGAAGAGGAAACCACATCTCCTTATCCTTGTCTGAAGCGACTGGCAGGAGACATAACGGTATTCCCGCAACTTATCGGAAAAATAAACGGCATTCTTTCTCCCTACGGAAAAATAAAGGATAACGCCTCGGCAGAACTGGCACGCATCCGCCGCGAACTGGCAAGTACAATGGGAAGTATCTCACGCTCATTGAACAGCATTCTGCGCAATGCCCAATCGGAAGGTGTTGTAGACAAGGACGTAACCCCCACAATGCGCGACGGGCGACTGGTGATTCCTGTAGCTCCAGCCTTGAAACGAAAAATAAAAGGCATCGTACATGACGAATCCGCCAGTGGTAAAACTGTATTCATCGAACCCGCCGAAGTGGTGGAAGCCAACAATCGCATCCGCGAACTCGAAGGGGACGAACGGCGGGAGATTATCCGCATCCTTATGGAATTTTCCAATTTGTTGCGCCCATCCATTCCCGATGTTTTGCTGTCATATGAATTTCTTGCCGAAATAGATTTCATACGTGCCAAGGCCTTGTTTTCCGAGCAAATCACCGGACTGAAACCGGCTTTTGAAAACAAGCAGGTTATAGACTGGACAATGGCGGTACATCCGCTGTTGCAACTCTCTCTTGCCAAACATGGGAAAAAAGTTATACCGCTGGATATAGAGCTGGACGAAAAACAACGTATTCTCATCATCTCCGGTCCCAACGCCGGCGGAAAGTCTGTCTGCCTGAAAACCGTAGGGTTGCTGCAATACATGTTGCAATGCGGTCTGCTCATCCCGATGCACGAACGTAGCCATGCCGGCATATTCAGCAATATATTCATTGACATCGGCGACGAGCAGTCTATCGAAGATGACCTCAGCACCTACTCCTCGCACCTGACCAATATGAAGATAATGATGAAAAACTGCAACGAACGCAGTCTCATCCTTATCGACGAGTTCGGTGGCGGTACGGAACCCCAGATTGGCGGAGCGATAGCCGAAGCAGTGTTGAAACGTTTCAACCAAAAGCAGACGTTCGGCGTTATTACTACACACTACCAGAATCTGAAGCATTTTGCCGAAGACCATGATGGGGTGGTAAACGGAGCCATGTTATACGACCGCCATTTGATGCAGGCCCTTTTTCAGCTCCAGATAGGTAATCCGGGCAGTTCATTTGCCGTAGAGATTGCCCGTAAAATCGGATTGCCGGAAGATGTAATCTCCGATGCTTCGGAAATTGTAGGCAGTGAATACATCAATGCCGACAAGTACCTGCAAGATATTGTACGCGACAAACGTTATTGGGAAAGCAAACGTCAGACTATCCGGCAACGCGAAAAGCATATGGAGGAAACCATTGCCCGTTATCAGACAGAGATAGAAGAGTTGCAGAAGTCGCGCAAGGAGATTCTGCAGAAAGCCAAAGAGGAGGCGGAACAACTGATGCAGGAAGCTAATGCCCGCATAGAAAACACCATCCGCGCCATTAAAGAAGCGCAGGCCGAAAAGGAAAAGACACGCCAGATACGGCAGGAATTAAATGATTTCCGCGAATCGCTGGACACCCTCACCGCTAAGGAGCAGGAAGAAAAAATTGCCCGCAAAATAGAAAAACTGAAAGAAAAACAAAACCGGAAAAAGGAGAAGAAAGCCAACAAGAATCAGGAAAATACATTGTCTGCACAAGCGTTGGCAGAGCAACAGGCAAAGAAAGAAGCCGAACGTCTGGCAGCAATCGTACCCGGAAGCTATGTCAAGATAAAAGGACAGACCTCAGTTGGCGAAGTATTGGAGATAAACGGCAAGAAAGCCATCGTTGCGTTCGGAAGTATCAAAACCACAGTCAAGCTGGATAGGCTGGAACGGACAAATGCGCAGCCTAAGCAAGCGGATGTCTCTACCAAGAGTACCTATATCAGTTCTCAGACACAAGACAGCATGTACGAAAAAAAGCTGAACTTCAAGCAAGATATAGATGTACGCGGCATGCGTGGAGACGAAGCCCTACAGGCTGTGACCTATTTCATAGACGATGCCATATTGGTAGGAATGTCACGCGTACGCATCCTACACGGAACCGGTACGGGCATCCTGCGCACGCTTATCCGCCAATATCTGCAAACCGTGCCCGGTGTAAGCCATTTTGCCGATGAGCACATTCAATTTGGCGGAGCGGGGATTACGGTTGTAGACTTAAGTTAATTGAAATTTAAAAATCGAGCAACAGAAAACTGCAAAGTTACAATATTAACAATCCTGATAAACAAATAATCCAATAACCCATTAGCAAGATGAAATCAATCAAAGAACTATATCGCATCGGCACCGGTCCTTCAAGCAGCCATACCATGGGACCTCGCAAGGCAGCCGAGATATTTCTGGAAAGACATCCGGAAGCTGCATCGTTCAAAGTAACATTATACGGCAGTCTGGCGGCAACAGGCAAGGGTCACATGACCAACATTGCCATTACCGAAGTGCTGCAGCCGATAGCACCGGTAGAGATTATCTGGGAGCCAAAGATTTTTCTCCCCTTCCACCCTAACGGAATGAAGTTTGTCTCCGTTGACAAAGCAGGAAAAGAGACCGACCGATGGACAGTGTTCAGTATCGGCGGCGGCGCTTTGGCAGAAGAGAATGACGGAGCATCCTCGGTCAATACACCCGATGTGTATTCCATGAGCAGCATGACGGAAATCATGCAATGGTGCGAACGTACAGGAAAGAGCTATTGGGAATACGTCAAGGAATGTGAAGACAGCGATCTATGGGATTACCTGCAAGAAGTATGGAAAACCATGCAGGATGCCGTGAAACGGGGATTGGAACAGGAAGGCGTATTGCCCGGTCCGTTGAACCTACGCCGTAAAGCTTCCACTTACTATATACGTGCCAGCGGATACAAACAATCCCTGCAATCGCGCGGACTGGTATTTGCCTATGCATTGGCGGTAAGTGAAGAAAATGCTTCGGGCGGCGTCATCGTCACTGCTCCTACGTGCGGCTCGTGCGGAGTGATGCCTGCCGTACTCTACCACCTTTCCAAAAGTCGTGATTTCAGTGATACGCGTATCTTGCGCGCCCTTGCCACAGCCGGGTTGGTAGGAAATATAGTAAAGACCAACGCTTCCATTTCAGGCGCGGAAGTAGGCTGCCAGGGAGAAGTCGGCGTAGCCTGTGCAATGGCCTCGGCAGCCGCCAACCAACTTTTTGGCGGCAGCCCCGCACAAATAGAATATGCTGCGGAAATGGGTTTGGAACATCATCTGGGAATGACCTGCGACCCGGTATGCGGACTGGTGCAGATTCCTTGTATAGAACGGAATGCCTATGCCGCCGCACGCGCCTTGGATGCCAACCTTTACTCCTCTTTCACCGATGGTATGCACCGGGTATCTTTCGACAAAGTAGTAGCAGTTATGAAAGAAACCGGAAACGACCTTCCGTCACTTTATAAGGAAACAAGTGAAGGCGGACTGGCTAAAGATTATAAACCGATGTAGCAGTCAGAGACAAAAGCACGTCCAACTTACTCAAAACAAAATGAAGAATCTCTTCTCTTAATATGTAAGGAGAAGAGATTCTTCATTTTGTTCCGGTTATACCTCAATCAAACAAGATTAACGCCCGGTCTTCAGCTCATCTATCGGCCAGTGCGTATCGTCCTTATTGCCACTTACATCACGTTTCTGCAATAAATTACCATCTCCGGCATAGAACAACTGATACTCCTCATTACCTCTCTCCACTTCGATAACATACTGGACAGGCTGTACGGGATATTCAAGCATATCAATATCTTCCCGTTTCCACTGCGCATATTCTCCGCCTTCGAAAGCGGTCTGTACCGTAGGCGGCAAACCTTCCCAAAGAATATCCGTCTCCGTCAATTTCCAGGTTGCCTGAACATCATACCACACATCCATTTCCCTGCCGTCCATCCAACAGTCGGCTACGAAATAATCACCTTTCCGTTCCCATTCAATATCCATGGCAGCAGGATATTTGTCCTTAAGGGCTTTCGACACGGCATCGGGAACTTTTATATTATCGTTTTTGTCATCATCATCGCACGCACCGAAAGCCATTGCCGCAATGAACATCATCGCTAATACTTGAATTTTTGTTTTCATCTTCTTGGCAAAAAAAATTAAAGTTATACATTCTGCATTATTACAATCAATCGTCCATGCCTACAAATTTTCCTTTGCTGTTGAATTTCAAGGAATAGTCATTGGCAAGTTCAACTTCCACCCCGCTGCGTCTGCGTTCAATCTTGGTGATGACCTCCTGCGGGAAGTTCGTCTTTACATACTCTTTCACAGATACCGGAATCAGAGCTTCGGGCACAGCAGCCTTCTTGCAATCCACATCAGTCCAGTTTCCGTTGCTGTCAAAATCAATCTCCGTACGGTCGGTCAACAGCACCTCATAACTTTTCGAGCCCAGTATTCCGGTTTCAATCTTGATATGCGAGATTTGCGGATCGGTGAAATACCGGTTGATGAAGTTACGGGCTGTCAAAGGCAACTGCTTGGCATCGCGCGTAATGACATCACCGGCAAATGCCAACTGAACGGCTACAAGAGCCAACACAAGGATAGATAATACTTTCTTCATAATCGTTATTTTTTAATGTTACTGATTTGTTTCATATCATTCACACTGCAAATAACGACAGAGAAATAGGAAAGATTTGGGAATAATCAGTGTTAACGGTTATTTTTATTTTCTTTAACAAGTAGAAAGCAATGCATTCCATCCTGCCATTCGTAAGTAAGCCTCAAAAAAGAAATCCGGGCTATGGAACGGGCTATGGCGAGTCCCAGTCCGGTGGAATCTTTCTTTCCGTCAATACTATGGTAGAAACGGCGGAACAACTTCTCACCGTCCAAAGGAGTATCACCTGTATTCTTTATTACCAGCGAATCCGGAGTAGTGAGTATCTGCAACTCTCCCCCATCCGCATTATGAAGCAATGCATTCTTAACCAGATTGGAAACCAGAATCTGTGCCAACGAATGATTACAGCGGATAATAAAAGGCTGTTCCCCCTGCTTACGCAGCAAGCGCACCTGCTTATGTTCGTATATATCCATCAAATCAGGCAGAAGGTTTTCCAGTATCTCGTCCACCGATACATCCTCCGACTCCGTGTACTGCCCGTTCTCTATACGGGAAAGCAGCAGCAAGGACTTATTCAGTTTCACCGCACGTCCCAACGTTGAATAGATTTCATCCAGTTCCTTCATCTGCTGTTCGGTCAGGCTGTCGCTTTCAGCCAGCAGTTCCACTTTACCGCGCACGATGGCAAGCGGTGTCTGCAACTCATGCGATGCGTTTTCTATAAACTGCTTCTGCTCTTCATAAGCCTTGTAACTGCGGTTGCCCATATCCACCGCAGCCTCGCTCAACTGACGGAATTCACGTATCTTCGTAGGGTTCTCCAATGCCGGAACTTCTTTGCCGGGCTGGATGCCGTGCAACCAGTCCAGTAACTTATGCAACGGGCGGAATACCCCTTTCAATATCACTTGAATGCCCACCGATGTACAAATCAGCAACAGCAGGAACAAAGCCCCCAAATACCAGAGCATTGCCTCCACCATATCGTCCCGTTCCAAAATGGAAATCATCAGAGTAAGCTCGTAAAACTGTCCGTCGGGCATGCGGAATGCCGTACGCATCACGCGTACCGGTTCGTTCTCGTCCTCAAGTTCGATATACACGGTAGAGTCATAAAAAACTTCCTGATAATGATTTCCCTCCTGTTCAGAGATGGGACGGAATTTATAAAAAGACATCAATGAGCCCTCCGTTTCAAGAAGGGAAGAATCGTGAAGTACGTGTTCTATTAATATTTCGGCATAATTTTCCAGCGTATCGTCCGTTTCATCAACAACCTCATCAATAATGGCATAATAAAACAATACCCCCCATACAGCCATCAGGACAAATAGCAATAAGGAGATTTTACGATATGTATAATATACCAGTTTCATAATTCGGACAATTTATAGCCAAAGCCATAAACAGCTTTCAGCTCCACAGAGGCATTGGCCTGCTTCAGCTTCTTGCGCAGGTTCTTCACCTGCGAATATATGAAATCCAACGAATCTGCCTGGTCAATATTATCACCCCACACCGACTCGGCAAGGCTCATTTTATTGATAACCCGGTTGGCGTTCACCACAAAGTAATACAGCAGGTCGAATTCCTTACGGTTCAGTTGCAAAGGAGCACCGCCTACTTCCGCCTGCCGTTTGTCCGGATAGAGCAACAAATTGCCCACGGTGACAGACATATCGCCTTGTGCCTGACGGCGGCGTATTAAAGATTTTATGCGTGCATTCAGTTCTGCCAGATGGAAAGGCTTCGTCAGATAATCATCCGCCCCCAGTTCCAGACCGTCCACTTTATCGTCCAGCGAATCCTTGGCGGAGATGATGAGCACACTGTCCGTACGGCGCAAGTGCTTCAGCTCGCGCAACAAATCCAGACCGCTTCCTCCCGGCAGCATAATGTCCAATAGGATACAGTCGTAATCATAGTCGTTTATCTTGTCCAGAGCCGAAAAATAATCGGCAGCCGTTTCTACGACAAATTTCTCTTTCAGGAGCGAAGTGCGGATTGTTTCCCGCAAATCTTGCTCATCTTCTACAATCAGGATTTTCATGTCGGCAAAAAAAACTCACAAATCTGGAATCATTCTGGAATTACCCGTATATCAATTGGAAACGGCATCTTCCCCATACACCTCTTCCAGCAGTTCCTCTTTCGCCATGGAGATTTTGCCATCCGCGGAAACCGTCAGCCGGAGAGGTACATAAAGGTCGGATTGCGGATAGCAGATGCTGGCGGCATAGATAATGCCCTGAGGCGTTGTCTTATCATAGACCAGTCCTTCCAGAATGGCATATTTCAGAAAGCGGGCATCGACCAGTGAGGCGAAACTTTCCTTCGTAAACACCTTGTCCACAATCTGTTTTCCGCCACAAGTGATGCGCAGCGCAATGCTGTTGTCGATAAACCTCTCTCCCTGCTCATCCGTCACAACAGGCAGACTCTCGTCCGGGCGGCGGACAACAGACGAGCGGTACTCCCTGCCTTTGTAGGTAATGGTCACTTTCGTATCGGAAACCTGCATACGCTGTGGAGCAGATATCACTGTGCTGTCTTTCATCAAAACCTGTACATCGTCTCCGCCTTTATTCCGCGATGTGCAGGAAATAACCGACAACATCACCGCACAAGTCACTATATAAACAAGAGTCTTCATTGATTCTTTTTTTTTATTGACAAGGGCAAAGGAACAAAAAGAGCGGGAAAAATACAAATGAAAGCCATTAAAAACAGCAAGGGAGCATACCAAAAGAAAAACATCAGGTACATTCTGCCCCCTCTCATTACCGTCAAGCATATCCGTATATCCTAAGAATCTGCCTTCAATCAAGGTTCGTTCAGGTAACGGACGATTATTCCCACTTGCCTCGGCATAAATGTCCGCACCCTTGCGTGGTATCCCGTAAGCAGCAATTCCGCATACAATTCGCTGTTACGTTTAATCCAGCGCGTCAGCGTACGGATAGCACACCGTGCCGTTGTGTTGGGGCAATACAGGCATGCCAGCTCTCTTTTCGTATACGTTCTGATACGGAAGTCATTTTCATTTTCCATAGTTTTTTTGCAGATTTATCATCAAAGTTTTTTTATTAGAGATACAAAGATACAACATCCGAAAGGCGAAGTCAAGCAATCGGAGAAAAGATATGAACCTTTCCTGAAAAAAGTCCATATCCCTCTCTTTTACTTTCGCTTACCGTTCCAGGCAGACTGAAAGAATGTTATCCCAACGGATTTTCTTCTTCCCCGTTTCCGCCGGTTCCCGGAGCAGAACCGCCTCCCGAAACAGTTTCCGTTTTTTCCCAACTTGCTCTCGTCACGCTGGCACGTGTCAGCATCTCCCTGAAGTACTGTCCCGGCGTAAAAATTATTTTCCGACGATAAACCGTATCCGACTTCACATCCTCTTCCCTGTCCTGACTCTTTGCATTGATGCCCGGTCGGAAACAACCGAAATCACCCAACTGTACGGAAAATCCCTTGTTAATGTTAATGTTCAATGTGTCTATCAAGCCATCCAGAACCATCTTTACCACACCACGCGGGGCCATGCCTATCTTGGTGACTTCATCGCACAAATCGCCAAACTGTATTATACCAAGCGTTTTCAGTTGCGCTACATACTTTTCCGTTTTTGTCTGATCAAAACCGAATACTTTCTTTTTCACTTCGTAATTCAATGCCATAACTTTTTTTAATTTAAACGATTAATAAATTTGTTTTTCGGTTTTGTTTGCTCGTCAGTTTGCAAAACCTGCTTCTCTGTGATCACAATACAAAGATACAACAGGCGCAAAGCGACATGGTGCTTTAACTGTCGTTTCAGTAAGTTACAGTCATGATAAAGAGGATTAATATCAACAGATAAGCTATTGATAAACAAAGATATATATACCTATAAAAAACTTTTCACTTTTTTCCTGCATACACCACATTTCTCCCCATTCCGTATCTCACCAACACTCCGTCTCTGATAAACTGATTCAAATCGTTAACGGCCTGCTTGTAGCTACGTCCCGTCAGACGGGCATACTGGGCACGGTTAATGCAAGGATTCCGCTGCAAATATTCGTCCAGCAATTGAAAGCGGCGCTCCATAGACGAAAGGTTATCCGAGGAAAGCGGCACGGCGGGTTGCGGCCTGCGCTCAAGCCTCATCTTACCGCTTAAATCTTCATGAAATTTCTTCCCCAGACGGAAATTCAGTCCGCGCAAGGCAACTGACGCGGCACGTACCTCATCTTTCTCCATCGCACGGCGCCGGCAACTCAATGAGGGCGTAAAATAGCCCAACTCACCCAATTCTACCGTCCAACCGTTGGCCAGGCAATCGCGCAGTTCGTCCATGAACGCTGCCATCGCACCTTCAAGCACGCTGCGGCTGATACCCGTAAACAAGTGGACACGGTCTATAAACTCTTTTCTATCAATCGTTCCCTTAGCCACAAAATGGGCATAAAGGGGTTGTTGCTCACCGGTGCGGCGAATATCGGGTTTCTCCAAAAGGTCATAATAGGCACTCATACTTTTCAAGATGCTAAGTTTTCACCATTGCTACACTCAGCATCCTTTCTCACGGTGACAAAGAGAGAAAGCCGTTTCTTCAATTAAATCGTTCCGCCACGGGGTAAATTTTGTTCCACCACGGAGAAAGTTCTGTTCCACCATGGCGGAATGGAATTTACTCCATGGCGGAACAATCTGGCATTAGGAAGTAAAGATACTGCTATTTTGCCGGATAAGCAATAAAAGCTACAAAAAAAGAGAATAATAATTCCGCCTGCCGTCACAGCGCTTTCCAGAACTTCTGGAAATCCCGGTAGCGCCCGTAACATACCAATCGGTCGCCCGCCTGTATCCGGTCATCATCCGGCAGTTCGTTCACTACATCATGCTCGGTGAAAGAGATGCCCAGGCAATTCTTCAAAGTCTCGGCACGCTTCAGAGCAAGCAGTTTCAACCCGAACTCGCTGTCAAGCTTCAGTTCATTTACATTGTAGCCTATAAATTTTTCGGGCACAGTAAAATTCACAACGTAGTAATTGGAATCCACCCGGAACGTTTCGATGTCGGCACCAAACTCAAGCAGATGAACCAGTCCGCGGGCCGCATCCTCCTCAGGAGTAAGGATACGATCCAGGCCGAAAGCCTCCAGCACCGAACGGTGCACCCCGTCGATAGCCCTTGCATAGATGCGTTTCACCTTTTTCTGTTTCAACAGCGCCACCACCCGGATGGAAGCGCCGAAATTCTCGCCGATAGCGACAATAACGACATCGACACTATTCAAAGGAAGCACGGACAAAGCCTGCCCGTCGGTTGCATCAATCACAAAGGCGGTTGCCACCTTGTCCTTCAAACTATCCACACGGCCGGCACTGATGTCCGCACCTATCACCTCATGTCCCAAAGCCGAAAGCTCCTCGGCAAGCACATGACCGTAATTACCCAAACCGATAATAATATATTTCATAATCAATCAATGTTAGCATTTCACACACCTGTTTCCAAATCTCACTTAGTTAATGATAATCTGTCCGCTCGGATACTGGTACTTCGTATGTTTTTTCTGCTTGATGATGCCGAGCATCAGTGTTATAAGCCCCACACGTCCGACAAACATTAAAAGCGCCACCAGCAACTTGCTGTCGCTGCCCAGCAAGGGAGTGGCATTCAGGCTGGAGCCGACCGTACTGATGGCCGAAACACATTCAAAGGTAATAGCAAGCAGGGATAGTCCCGGCTCCAGGATACTGATGATGAAGACAGACACGAACAGCACTCCGAACGACATCACCACTGTAGCATTGGAACGTCGGATAGAGTCGTGCGACAACTCACGCCCGAACACCTCCACCCGCTCCGTGCCGCGCAATACCGCCACAAGATTCAGCACCACAACCGCAAAAGCGTTCACTTTGATACCGCCTGCGGTGGACTGCGAACCGCCGCCAATCCACATAAGAATAAGGTAGAGCAATAAAGTCTGTACCCCCAGGCCGGCTAAATCCACACTGGAAAAACCCGCCGTACGGGGACAGGCAGCATTGAAAAACGCCTGTGTCCACTTATCGGCAACCGACATCCCCGCAAAAGACGCGTTCCACTCAAAAAAAGCGATACCGGCCGTGCCCACCGCCAAGAGCAGGAAGGTAACAATCAGCACAATACGCGTATTCAGGTTATAAAGATGGTAGAAACGGCGGCCGTCCCACTCCCATGTATGCAAAAATCGCCAGAAACGGCGTATATGATAAAGGATAATGTCCTTGAAGTTCACCAATATGGGGAAACCGATACCGCCCAGAATAATCAGCAGTGAAATGTATATATAGAACGGGTTATGCCCCTTCATCAGCAACGGATTGCCCAAATTGCCCGGCAAGGTGGAAAACCCAGCATTGCAGAATGCCGATATAGAATGAAAAGCCGAAAACGCCAGCTCTTCGTGCACATCCATCCCCATTGTACCATGAATATCGCTCCAGATGGCAAACGTACCTATCCCCTCTATCACCAATGTAAAGCCAAGGATATACACCAGTGTGGACAACAGGGAATTCAAAGAATTGGAACTGACCATATCGCGCACCACCAACTGATTATACAAAGAGGTATTCCCCATGAAGAACATCGCGAAGAAACTTGTCAGCGTCATCACCCCCAGACCGCCAATCTGAATCAGCAGAATGATGATTACAAAACCCGTTGTCGTGAAAGTGGATGCCACGTCTACCGAAGTCAGTCCCGTCACACACACCGCACTGGTGGAAATAAACAGCGAATCCACCCACGAGATGCCCGCCACCGTAGAACGGGGAAGCATCAGCAACCCTGTCCCTATGAGTATGATAATGAAGAAACTGACCGCCAGGATAAGCGAAGGGTTTGTCCGTCGCCCCAGCAACCGTACCAGTCCATACGACAGATTCAGGAAAGACAGCACCAGCAGCAATACAAGATGATAGGCCTTGCCGTTCAGAAAATCCCAGACTGCCTGCACGGCGCCTTCCACTTCCGGGCGATGAAAGATAACCGGAACCAGCGTCAGATAAAGCAGAAAAGTCAATATCCAGGTCAGCATACTGAAAGTCTGCCTCGTATCTTTATACTCCAACAGAATATGTAAGGATATATCAACCAGAAAAACAATCCACACACCATGGTACAGACGCTGCAATTGGTGAGCCTCTGCCGCCGAAATGGTAAATCCGTGTTCGTATACCAGACCGACAATCAGCAGGATAGACGCCAGGTACGTCAAGGCTGTCATTACTCCCAACGCCACGCGTATATAGGGATGAATCCATTTATTCTGGTACAAAAAGAACTTATGATAGAGCTTCATAAATATATCGGTTAATGAGACATGGCAAACTTAGACAAATCTGCCCTTATAAACAAAAAACAATGGAAAAAAGAAATTGGTTTAAAAATAATAGCTACATTTGGACACAGAATCACTTTTAATTTATAATAACCACTATGAGCAACAAAACAAAAAGATTCATCCTTCCGGAAGAAGAAATTCCACATTACTGGTATAATATACAGGCCGATATGGTGAACAAGCCCATGCCGCCACTCAACCCCGCCACCAAGCAACCGCTGAAAGCGGAAGATTTGTATCCCGTTTTTGCAGAAGAGCTCTGCCGCCAGGAACTCAATCAGACCGATGCCTGGATTGAAATACCCGAACAGGTGCGCGAAATGTACAAATACTACCGAAGCACTCCGCTGGTGCGTGCCTACGGACTGGAAAAAGCGCTGGGTACACCGGCACATATCTATTTCAAAAACGAGAGTGTGAGCCCGATGGGGTCTCACAAACTGAACTCCGCCATACCGCAGGCCTACTATTGCAAGCAGGAGGGTGTGACAAACGTCACCACCGAAACCGGAGCCGGACAATGGGGAGCTTCGCTGGCTTATGCCGCCCGCCTCTTCGGGTTGGAAGCCGCCGTATACCAGGTAAAAATCAGCTATGAGCAAAAGCCTTACCGCCGCAGTATCATGCAGACCTTCGGTGCGCAGGTAACTCCTTCGCCCTCCATGTCCACCCGTGCCGGAAAAGATATTCTGACCGCTCACCCCAACCACCAGGGTTCGCTGGGTACGGCCATTTCCGAGGCCATCGAGCTGGCACGAACCACGCCCAACTGTAAGTATACACTCGGTTCCGTATTGAGCCACGTCACTTTGCACCAGACTGTAATCGGCCTGGAAGCCGAAAAACAAATGCAAATGGCCGGCGAATATCCCGATATGGTCATTGCCTGCTTCGGAGGCGGTTCCAACTTCGGAGGCATCGCATTCCCATTTATGCGCCACACCATCCTCGAAGGCAAAAAAACACGGTTCATTGCCGCCGAACCGGCATCCTGCCCGAAACTGACACGCGGCAAATTCCAATACGACTTCGGCGATGAAGCCGGATATACCCCGCTACTGCCGATGTTTACCCTGGGACATAATTTCGCTCCCGCCAACATCCACGCCGGCGGTCTGCGCTATCACGGTGCCGGCGTCATCGTATCGCAACTGCTGAAAGACGGCTATATGGAAGCGACGGACATCAAACAACTCGAATCGTTCGAAGCCGGCTGCCTTTTCGCACAGGCAGAAGGAATCATCCCTGCACCGGAGTCCTGCCACGCCATTGCAGCCACTGTACGCGAAGCAAATAAATGCAAGGAAACGGGCGAAGAGAAAGTCATCCTGTTCAACCTGTCCGGCCATGGCCTCATCGATATGGCATCGTACGACAAGTACCTTGCCGGCGATTTGCAAAACTATGAACTGACCGACAACGATATCCGGAGAAATCTGGATGAAATAGGCAATCTGGTCTAATAGATATTTGCCATACTGACGAGCGGTTCATAGAGTTTCTCTATGTCCTGCGAATCCATTTCAATCTGCACCTGGTCTCCCGGAATCAGACTTGTTTCCGCAGGGACCAGGTTTTTTCCATCCCTATGCACATTGATGATAACACAGCGTTCGGGCAAGGAAAGCTCGCTTACTGCCTTGCCGTCGAAGTAAGAACCGGTCATGACTTCCACAGACAGCGTATACCGGTTTTCTTCACGGAAATCGGGAGAGTTAATCATATCCTCGTATAAGATTACGTTGAAAGACTTCATCTGGAGCAGCTCCGTAAAATAATACGTCAAACCGCCTACCACCACCGAGGGATAAAAGACTTCAAAGTGTCCGGTTATCTCCGTTATCAGCACAATTGCCGTAAGCGGTGTACGCTCAATGGCCACCAAAAATGCCGACATGGATATCAGCATGACATAAGTGATATTTGGGGGCTCGATAATGCCGTACTTTACAGCGACCAGTCCTACAAGCTGCCCCAACAGTCCGCCCGTCACCAAAGTGGGAATAAAGTTACCACCCGGCAAGCCTGAAGACACGGAGCACACCGAAAACCCGAAATGCAACAGCATGACGGCAAGCACCCACATTATTTCCGTACTGCCGTTCTGCGCCTGTTGCAGCAAAAACTGCTCGCCGCCACCGGTCAGGTTTACCTGCATCAACGAGATAATGTAGGCAACCAGTACCAAATAAAACATCTTGATATATACCGGAGACTTGACCTTAGAATATACCCGCTTGAACGAAATCATAAGCACAGAGTATATCTTGCCGGCAATGGAAATGATAACAGCCAACAAAAGGAAATACTTCATCCGGACAAGAAAAGTCAAAACAGGTTCCGACACCTCAATCAGATGATAAGGGTTCACGGGAAAAACCAAACCGGCAACCGCTCCTGCCACTACACCCGCCAACAACGTAGTAATGGCTGTCTTAGGAGCATCGAAACGTTCAATGGATTCGATAACAATCAATGAAGAGGCCAATGGAGCAGCAAAAGCAGCCGCAAGCCCCGCCCCTGCTCCCGCCGCCAACAACTGCTTCCGCTCGCCCTGCAGAATATGCGTCCATCGGGACACGAGACTGCCGATATAGGAGCCTATCTGTACAGAAGGCCCCTCACGCCCCAATGACAATCCGGCAGCCACAGAAAGAATTCCACCAGCGAATTTGGAAACCAGCTCCACAAACGGGTGTTTATAGGTTATGCGTCCGTTGATTACCCCGCGTGTCTGCGGAATGCCACCGCCACTGATAAGAGGCATCCTGCCTACCAGAAAGGACACAAACATCAGAATCCCCCAAAACAGCAAAAACAGGAGTATATGCCAGTACCAGGCAGGGCGGGATGCGAAAAAGTCGCTGCGGATACGTAGCAGGAAATAAAGCAGATAGTGATAACAGACCGCAATAAGCCCTGTCAGCAATCCCACAATCATGCTGACAAAATAAAGCCGCGCATCTACCAACTTCAACTTCCAGATATGCCAGCCGCGAACCGTTTTCCAATTCTTTATTTTCTGAAAAAAACGCATGGAGTATTCTTTGTTATCTGCATTCCCCTACAACAATTTCTCTCCTGCGAAGTTCTGAACCGGCTACCCGATTATATTTATTTTACCCTCTCAGCATTGCTGATAATAAAAAAGAATCTCCTCGTCAAGCCATACACAGAGAGGAGATTCTTCGCTACATTCAAAAGAAAAGAACGGAGCTTTTTATATTATGACACACTTATTATATTAAACCACAGTTTTTCCGGCAGCTTAAGACTTCTGTGCAGAACGTACCGGGTGTTTATGTTTTCCTTGCGCAACAGCCTGCTTTTTTCTGCGGTCAAATTCTTTTTTCAACTTGTTGGCATTGTTCTGTTCCGTCCGGTAAATCTTCATAATCTGTTTGGGAGAAAGTATTTTTCTGAATTCATCATAATACTTCTCACGCACATCCAGTATCTTACGACTTTGGGCAAAACGTCCTTTTATCTGCTGCTCCACCTCGGCATCCGTCAGCACCGGTTTAGGTTGCGGCTTCATGCCTTTCTGCTCCGTTCCCTGCCCGGAGGAGAGCTGCCTGCGGTTCATCATTCTGCATTCGCGCAATTCCTTCAAATAGTTCTGATAAACCGGTACAAATCTGGCAGCCGCGGCATCATCCAACATCAGTGTGTTCACCATCTGATTGGTCTGGCGTTCCATGAACTGCTCCGGTGTGTGACGTTGCCTTTTATCTTTATTCACCTGGTTTTGAGCAGAGAGACTGAACTGACCGCCTATCATAAGGCACGTCAGAAATACGTAAATGAATTTTGCTTTCATAACTCTTCTTTTTTTTTAAAGACAATACTATTAATTTAAAAATATATCGCTTTCGGAGAAGCTGACGAGCTCTTCCAGCTCCTCGTCCGACATTTCACGAATCCATTTATCAGCAGGGGCCGCCGCCGTACAATTCCCGGTATCCAGCATCTGCCCTCCTCTATCACCTTCCCTGAAAAGAGACGGCATAAACAGAAAGCCGACCAATGCCGCAGCTATGGCAATACCCGCAGAAACGGTTATCCACAAACGATGCCCTGCCGGCTTGCTACCATACGTATGTTTCCGCACATTACGCTGCATTTCGTCAAAGAAACCTTCGGGCACACGATAGGGAGTTTTTTTTCCTATATCATCAAAATCAAACTCTTTTTTCATAATCTCAATTATTTAGTATGTACTCTTTAATCTTTTCCTTCGCATAATGATAATTCACCTTAAGCGTATCTGCCTTACCGTCGAGAATGTGGGCGATTTCCTCGTAATCAAGTTCATCATAGTAGCGGAGATTGAATATCAACCGTTGCTTCTCCGGCAATCTCAATATGGCTTCCTGGAACTTGACGGCCAACTCATTTTCATAGTCCACATAGTCGGAAGCCTTCAAACTGGAAATCAGGTTTTCCTGAATGTCTTCGGTCGAAACGGTTTCCCGCCTTTTACGGCTATTCAACAAGCGGAGGCTTTCATTCGTTGCAATCCGGTAAATCCATGTGCTCAGTGAACTCTCGCAACGGAATTGCTCCCAATGCCTGTACACCTGAATAAAGACTTCCTGCAATACATCCTCCGCATCTTCGTGCAGCACTACCAAACGCCGTATATAATAATATATCGGTTCCTGAAAACATTCCACCAACAGTTGAAAGCCCTGTTCACGGTTGGATTTATATATTTGTCGAATCTTGTTTTCGTTTATCATCAGTTCATCCGGGTTTTACTGGTTAGAAAGGAGAAATGGGAAGAAGTTAAATGAGACGGAGCGTATTTGTCGTTTATTAACAAAAAAGTCGGGGCTGCATCTTTACAAGACACAGCCCCGACCCATCTGTTTATAAGTTTACGGCAATTACCAGAATCTGTTTCGCTCAGGATTATACTCAAATCCCACTCTTTTCAGTGTCCGGACAATTACTTCTTTCTCAACGTTCATATCCTCACAAAGTGCATCCAGTGAAGGATAGAAATCACGCAATTTCATATTGATGAAGCTGTACAGCATCATCGGATCTTCAGGCAATTTCATAGTCACAATCTTTGTTTAAATTAAACACTAATACCGGGCGCAAAAATACAATAAAATATCATACGAAAGAGTATTATCCCTTGAAATCTGCAAGTTATCCATGCAAACGATTGAAACGACACGTCAATTAAAACGTTGCGGTCCTCTTTGGCTAACGATTACATAGATAATGACCGGCGCTCCGATAATCGGTGTAACTGCATTCAAAGGTATAATACCTGCCTCACCGGGCAGAACGCAAATCAGGTTGCAAAGCAATGCTACTGCTCCACCGCTCAAGATAGTCACAGGCAACAAGGAGTTGTGATTGGCTGTCCGCAATACCATACGGGCTATATGAGGAACGGCAAGTCCGATAAATGCAACCGGTCCGCAAAAAGCAGTGGTTATGGCAGTCAACAAACCGGTGATGACCAAAAGCCAGTTGCGCACATATCGTATATTGATTCCCAAATTCTCCGCATAACGCTCTCCCAGCAATAATGCGTTCAGAGGTTTTATCAGTAATAAAGAGCCGAATAATCCGGCAACGGTCACCAATGCGAAAGCAGGCATTTGCTGGAGAGAGACACCGCCAAAATTACCCAATCCCCATACCATATAAGATTGCACTCCCTCTGCCGTAGCAAAGAAATTCAGCAGGGCAATGGCGGACGAAGCAATATAACCTATCATGATACCCGTTATCAGCAACATGACATTGCTTTTTAACAACGTAGAAAAGAATAGGATAAGTCCCATTATCAGCATAGCGCCTACAAATGCCCCAGCCAATACGGAGAAGAAACCGGACAAACTGAATGTTCCGGCAGATATGCTTCCACCAAAAAACAGCATCACGAACGCCACTCCCAGACTCGCCCCGGAGTTAATGCCCAAAATAGACGGGCCTGCCAGCGGATTCTTAAAAGCGGTCTGCAACATCAGTCCGCAGACTGCCAGTGCACCTCCGCAAAACAATGCTGTCAAAGCTTGAGGCAGGCGGGACTCCCATACAATAAAACTCCAGCTTGCCTTCTCGCCTTCATGCCCCATGAGTATGCTGAAAACATCGGATACGGGAATCGGAACCGACCCTATCAGCAGATTAGCCATAAACAGTAATACAATTACCATTCCTAATCCGATGCCATATTTCCATCCTTTATTCATTCAATTTGCAAAAATAGCGCAAACCGCCTAAATCTCCTATTTCGGGATGTAAAATCTGTATCAAATCCGACAACAAATAGTCCGGACGGAAAGGAGTTTCTTCATAAAAAGGAACTTTTGCCGTGTTACATCCGTAAATATTCCGTGTTTTAAATGCTTTGAAGCCAGTATAACCTATATAATCGGCTTTCAAATCAGAATAGGTCATATCACGGTCTCGATTGTACTTAATAGTCCATACATCTGCATCACCAGCCTTGTCAAAAACTGTTTCAAAAGCCAAAGGAATGGAACCGCTGTGTTTATCTTCCGCAAAAGCATAACGCCCGCAGGCATCATTAAACAAACGTCCGATTGTACTGCAACCACCCGGTACATACCAGGCAGAACCGCTTTTCAGTTCACTGACAATAGACAAAGACGAAGACGAAAGTGAAGCACGTTTTCTAAGCTGGTTATAACAACTATCCACCTCGGCAAAAAGGCTGTCGGCTTTTGAGACAACACCAAAAAGCAACCCGTAGAAACGCATCCATTCGGCACGCCCCAAAGCGGAAGTCTCCATATAGTCGGCACACTCGATAATAGGAATATTCAGTTTTTCAACGCGTCCGTAACCACCGCTGTTCTCAAACGGAGAAAGCAAAATAGCATCGGGATGCAGGTCGATAATCTTTTCCATATCAGGATTCATACCGTCACCACAGTCGGTAACCGTTCCGTTACGGTATCCGTCCTGTATAACCGGGAGTTTAATGTACTTCAAGTCACACACACCGCCTATACAGCCTGCAGCTCCCAACTTATCCATGAGACTGCAATGAACCGAGGAATAAATGACCGATTTGCGAAGCGGAGTACGGACAATTGTCCCCTCGGGCAGATGCGCCGGTAAAGGTTGGGATGCCGGAACCAAAATATAGGTGTGCAATGTTTTCAGGGTATCCCAAGGGTTACGTAAAGTGGCAATAGTGTAGCCGGGATAACTTACTAACGTGAGGTTATCGGCATAACGCAGAGGGATAGTATCACCGGATATAAAAACAGAGACAGTCTTGTCCTTCCCACTACAAGCGGAAAGGAACAAGACCAGTGTCAGCATAAGAAACAATAATGTAACTTTTCTCATTTTTAATTAAAGAATACAGCAGAATTGGGATTCTGACCACCACAATCGAACTTTTCTATGAAAGTTCCATCTTTCTTGAAACGGTAGATATTTCCATTACCGGCAGCAAAATAGGTTGTACCAATATAAATATCACCATTATCATCATTCACCTGCAACATAGACGTACTTGTTGTTGCCAGTTCTTTAGGAGCATTATCTTTCAAGAAAGAAGACTGGTTCAATGTTTTGGTTTTAATATTATAAGTACTGAAATGATTGGTTGTAACAGCAGGATTTACATTCCAGTTTGTCAATGAATTAATCAGATACACTACATCATCATCTGCAGCCATATAAGTAGCGTGACCAATGTTAGTCACCTCGTTACTATTGGCCGGATCTATTATTTGTAAAACATAACCCTCCTCTACAAAAGAATAGTCCCATGCTATGAGAAATATCTTATCATCTTCTTCCATCAAAACATTAGGATTTGTTGCCACAGCTAACTTTTCTTTTAAAGTAAATGTAGCCAAATCCACAACAAATACATCATTCAGATAAACCCACTTCCCGTCAACCTGCTTATAAGAATTAGCCACATAAAGCATGTTATTACTAATTGCTACACCTTCCAGATTATAGCCATTCTCAATAGCTAACTTCTTTTCCACTTTTAACGTATTAGCATTAATCTTTGCCACGACACCACCATAGAAAGAAGCATAAATATAACCGTCTTCGGCTGCTATTGCACGGATACCAGCCGCCAAATCCGGATCATCCACAAATGACGCACGAGTCTGTTCCACACCGGCTGCATTCAGTTTTACCAGATAGTTGGAGCCATATACTGCCACATACATACATTCATTGTATTCAATCATCGTCTGACCAAGGTCTCCCAACTTAGCCTTATTTTGTTTCTGAAAAATATCACCGATAAAATCAGCACCTCCATTAGGAGCATAAAAAGCAATATTTGCGTTGTTAGCACCTTGCGTACCTGCATTCAGGAAAAAGGCACGCACTTGCGGCAAAGCAACTGTTGAACCTGAATCATCTAACAAATCGTCATCATCACTACAAGACGCAAATGAAACACTTAACGCGAGCATACAAAGCATGCTGACTAATAAACTTCTTACTTTCATAATTCTTACTTATTTAATTGGTTAAAATTCAATTGTTCCCGTCAGTCGCCAAGAGCGTCCCGGCATAGGATAATATTTTATCACATCATACTGTGTATCTGTCAGATTAATGATTTCGGCCTGCAAACGCAATTTACAATGCCGAAAAGAGAAGTTTCTGGAAAGACTGACCGTATGCTCCATGTATCCGTCAATTCTATTCTCAGGTATATTCTGTGACATACTATACCGCTCGCTTACCCCTACAATGGAATACCCCACATTAACCCACGGCATTTCCAAAACTGCAGATACATTCCCGCTATGCTTAGGGGTGTAAGGCAGCTGATCTTTATAACTTTTAGAAGTGGCATCGGTCAAGTCTATAGCTTTCTGCCAAGTATACCCACCCGACACAACAAGCACCATATTTTTACCTAATGAAGCTGCCGCCGCCAATGTAGCATCCATTCCCGTAACATGAACTTTTCCATAATTAGCCATCTTCCAGGCATAGGTGGTAGGGAATGCAACGATCTTATCAGTCACATCATTATAATAACCGTCAACAGTGACTGATAGATAATTTAAAAAAGAAGAAAAGGACCTGCTCCATGTTATGCCCATATTATACTCATTAGCCTTTTCCGGACGCAGACTTCTGTTGCCCAGCCGATAATAATACAGGTCATTGAATGTGGGCATACGGAAAGTACTTTTATACATTAACCGCAAAAAGAGCAATTGTTCTTGCCAGGGCTGTAAACTAACCGTAAAAGAAGGAGCCAGACGTTGAAAGTCAGCAGGTGCATCACCTATTTTCACATGTTCGGTTACATTGGTATAGACCAACGAACCGGTAGCTGTTATCCTACCCTGCCGATAACGAGCGTTAAAAGCTGTCAAAGAAGTATATCTTATAGGAAAAGGACAGTCCGGTAAATTACTGCGCAATTTATTGATAATTCCGTCTTGCGCCAAAGATAAAGACAAAACATTCCATGGACGATATAATGCAGTTACCGACAAATAATATTCATCCTGCCGATGCACAGCCCGGTACAACCCATCTGCATACTCATTGCCCTTATCTTCGTATTTATTCCATCCATGATTATATTTGGCTTGTGCCTGTAAAGACCATTTCTGTGAAAAATCCTTCTTGTAACGAGTTTGTATAAAAACATTCTCATCCCAAAGAGTTTCATCTGAAATAGGATTATAAAGTGTCACCGAACCGGGCAACCCCCGTTTTGAATAAAAGTAATAGGCCTTCAATTCCAAATTACTACTATCTTTGAAAGTATGAAATAAGGTAGGCTCTATCTGATAAGTATAGATTGCCGAATTATTACGCTTTTCTTCCGTCACATATTTTCCGTTCACTAACGTGAATGGATAATTACCATCAGCCCGCATATAATTTCCATTCAACGAAAAGGAAGTACGGCTACCTGCTTTCTGCCACCACCGGATTGAAGGACTGACGTAGCCAAAAGAACCGCCTCTCATCTGCACCCGAAATGCGGAATTGCGTTCATTTTCAAAATGCGGTTTTTCCGTTTCAATACTCAACACCCCTGCCGATGCATACATACGTGCCGATTGCAACAAGTCTTCCGGTTGCCCGATATTCAGGGAAAGCACAGAGACATTATCCAACGAAAAACGACCAATATCTATTTGTCCCGCCTGGCAGTTGCTCACAACAACCCCATCATAACTGACAGCCGTATGTGCCGCTCCCATATTACGGACGGAAACGGTTTTCAACCCACCTATTCCTCCATAGTCCTTTACATTAGCACCGGCAAAACGACGTACGGCATCTGCCATATTCTGTATGCCCAATTGGCTAATATCCTGTTGCGACAAAGTTTGGATGGGAACTGATGAAGTTACTTTATTGGGTAATCTACGGGCTGTCACTGTCACCTTCTCTATTTGGTGCACTTTTCCTGTAATTGTATCCCTGACCACTTCTTGTGCAGAAAGGGAAACTGCACACAAAAAACCGATAGCACAGACTATCCGTACTTTAGTTCTTCTCGCCATACAAAGTAAGCAAAGATTATCTTAAAACCACTTACACACTGTCCGCTTTCCTCGAACGGACAATTTTTTGACTTCGTTTTGCAGGTCTTCTGACTTATTCCTGATGTATCACCTTCCCATTCTTCAAGAACAGTGGCATAAGTATTAATACATCTTTTACGGAACTTACAGCAGCGGGACTGTTCGGGACTTTCACCCGATTCCCTTTTCATCCGCTTCTCCGGATAGAGAACGCGAAACAAAACGTCGGCAAAGATAGGAATATATATAATAAGTCTATAAATCTTACAACAGTTTCTTCAAAAAAACATTCATTATTTTATAAGAAGCATAACTTAACCCCTTTCTGCGAGAAGGTAACCGATGAAAGGAAAAACGGGCACATATACAAGAGCATAATGCTCCCATAAAGAACAGAAATCCGGCAGAACTTCTGATATCTCCCATCCCGACCAAAGGTGACACGATACCTCCAAATGCAAAACCTATTGCCCCTAAAAGAGCCGAAGCTACTCCGGCATTCCTACGTTCACAGTCCATAGCCAAAGTGTTGGAAGCAGTAAAAGCCATTCCTACCATTGAAAGCAAGCAAAAGACCAACACTTCATAAACCCAGAAATTGCAATTCAGAAAGAATGCAACGGAAAGTAGTACGGAAATAAACAACATCCCATGATTTCCTATATGTAAGGCATGTTCCATGGTAGAACAACGCACAGACAATGCTGAAGATATTACCATTGCAACCGCATTAACCCCGAAGCAAACACTGAACAGCATGGGTGAAAGACCATAATGTTGTTGCATAATAAAAGGAGCGGAAGCAATATTGGTGAACAGAACACCCATTGTAAAACCGTATTGCAAAATGTAACGCACATATTGGCGGTTACGTAATACGGCACCGAAACGGTGATACATATCTACACATCTTATATTTTGCCTTTGTCCAATTGGCAGAGACTCCTTAAAACGTACACTTCCGATAACCAGAAGAACGCCCAATGCAAACAAAAACCAGAAAATGCCATGCCAACCTCCAAAGTCAGCCAATGCCCCACCGCCTATCGGAGCAACTACCGTAGCTATTCCATTGACAGCGCCAATAGTAGCCAACATGCCAGCAAGCTCATGAGCAGAATATTTATCGGCAGCAATAGAACGAGATATCACAACTCCTCCCGCTCCGGCAACTCCCTGCACAAAACGCCACAACACAAACTGTGATATGTCCCGGGAGAAGATACAGCCTACAGTAGAAATCAGAAATAGACCCATAGCTACCAACAAGGGAGAACGGCGACCGTACTTATCACTTAACGGACCAAAAACCAATTGTCCTATCGCCAGCCCCACCATACTCGTAGTAAGCCCCAACTGTACTTTTGAAGATGTAGTCTGGAAGAAATCCGACATTGCCGGTAAAGTAGGAAGATACATGTCCATAACAAATGGACCAAAAGCGCTCAACATCCCCAAAAACACCAATATGAAACCTTTTGAATTTTGTTTACCTGTCATTATCTTTCCCTCTTTTAAAATCGGCGGCAAAATTATCCCATATTTTCCAAACAGCCTATGGCTTATCTTGTACAAAACATTTCATTTTCGGAACAATATACAGTATTATCATTGAATATATCTATATTTGTTACGTAAAACAGAACTTTATTCACATGTACGAACAAATATCTCCAGACACTTCCCATATCAGATATGAAGAAACCGACTTGTCGTATCTGAAACTACGTCCATACCGTTTTAAATGTGGCATATACTTAATCTGCATACAGGGTAAAAGCATTATTTCGACAGGAGTGCAACAATATGCTTTTGATGAACAAACCGAATTAATTTTCCTTACAGGCAGCCTCATCCAGATAATACAGGCCTCTGCCGATTTTAAAGTACGGATACTTCTATTTCCCAAAGACGTTTTCCTAAAAGCAATACTACCGATTGATACCCCCTACTTCAATTACGTACATGAACACCCGCATTATCATCACACGGCAGATGAAAGGAGTCAGAATACGTGGCGGGAAATTGTATTATGGATGGACGTTGCCCAAATGCTTTTCAAGAACAACAACACACTCCTGTTCAGAAAACAACAAGAACTTAATTTCCTTCAAAGCATATTAATGTGGCTTTTCAATACTATTCCGGAAAAACTGGCTGCCAATAAGCAATATAGCAGAAAACAGATGCTCTGCCACCAGTTCATGCAACTGATACGCGAACACAGTACTTGCGAACATCAAGTTCCGTTTTATACGGAACAGCTCTGCATAACTCCTCGTTACCTATACGAAATCACCACTCAATACATGAATGGAAAAACGCCTAAACAACTGATAGATGAGCAACTGATAGCGGAAGCCAAAGTTCTTTTAAACGAACCGTGCTTATCTGTTACCGAAATTGCCGAACTGCTGAACTTTGCCGACCAATCTTACCTGAGCCGTTTTTTCAAAAAGAACACCGGCATGTCTCCTAAAGAATTCAGGTTACAAAAGCTATTATAACCAGTTTCGTCAAAATAATTTAAAATCGGTTGTTTTAACCGCCATTTTATTAACTTTGTTAGCATAACCAAAACCAAGCTGCCATGAAATACAAATTATTAGTTCTTGACGTAGACGGGACACTTCTCAACGATGCCAAGGAAATCAGTAAACGGACTCTTGCTTCCTTACTTAAAGTGCAGCAAATGGGCATACGTGTCGCATTGGCTTCCGGAAGACCTACATACGGCCTTATGCCATTAGCCAAAACTCTTGAATTAGGCAACTATGGGGGCTTCATCATCTCCTATAACGGTGGCCAGATAATCAATGCGCAAAATGGGGAAATCCTGTTTGAACGGCGAATCAATCCGGAAATGCTACCTTATTTGGAGAAAAAAGCACGCAAAAATAATTTTGCCATATTTACTTACCATGATGATACCATACTGACAGATAGTTCCGATAATGAACATGTCCGTGCCGAAGCCAATCTGAATAATCTGAAAATCATTCAGGAAGAAGAATTTTCCACAGCAATAGATTTTGCACCATGCAAATGCATATTAGTCAGTAATGATGAAGAAGCATTGAAAGATTTGGAAGAGCATTGGAAAAAGCGTTTGGACGGAACGCTGGATGTTTTTTGCTCGGAACCTTACTTTCTGGAAGTCGTGCCCTGCGGAATTGATAAAGCAAACACCTTAGGCGTCCTATTGTCATATTTGAACATCGCCCGTGAGGAAGTAATCGCCATTGGAGACGGCGTATGCGATGTCAATATGCTCCAAGTTGCCGGTCTGGGCATAGCCATGGGGCATGCGCAAGACTCCGTAAAAGTTTGTGCCGACTATGTAACAGCTTCCAATGAAGAAGACGGTGTTGCCCAATCTGTAGAAAAATTGATTCTGGCTGAAGTGCATGCTGCTGAAATACCTCTTGACCTGCTAAACGAGCGGGCACGCCATGCATTAATGGGCAACTTGGGTATCCAATACACCTATGCCTCGGAAGAACGCATAGAAGCAACCATGCCCGTAGACCACCGTACCCGCCAGCCCTTTGGCATTCTACACGGCGGTGCAACTCTTGCGCTTGCCGAAACCGTTGCCGGACTCGGCTCTATGATAACCTGCCAGCCCGATGAAATTGTGGTAGGCATGCAAGTCAGCGGAAACCATATTTCGTCCGCACACGAAGGAGATACCGTACGTGCGGTAGCGACTATCGTGCATAAAGGACGTTCATCTCATGTGTGGAACGTAGATGTATTTACTTCTACCAATAAGCTGGTTTCTTCTGTCGGAGTTGTTAACAGTGTTTTGAAGAAAAGATAAGTTGAGATATGCCAATATGGAGTAGACTCATAAACATCAGATATGCCATAGTAGATGTCGAAGTCGGCTTGAAAAATCATAAAATCCATGATATCGGAGCACTCCGCCATGATGGTGCTACATACCACAAAGCTTCAAAAAAGGAGTTATTTGAATTTCTCAGCGGCACGGATTATATATGCGGACATAACATCATTCACCATGATGCCAAATATCTATTCACAGACAAAACATGCCAATGGATTTTGGTCGACACGCTTTATTTATCTCCTTTGCTGTTTCCGGAACGTCCTTACCATAAACTTGTGAAAGATGACAAACTGATAAGTGATCAGATGAATAATCCGGTAAATGATTGCGAAAAAGCAAAAGCACTGCTATTGGATGAGATAGCACGCTGGCATTCGTTACCAGATGCAAAGCGCCGGTTATTTGCATCTTTATTAAAGGATAGGAAAGAGTTCGAAGGTTTTCTCAGTATGGTAGGTGCTGTATATACCAACAAAGGAATATCCGAACTGATCAGCAACCTCTATGTGAATAAAATATGCCAGCATGCAGAGCTTGACATGCTTATCAAACAATATCCGTGCGAACTGGCATACGCATTAGCCCTGATTGACACAATCGACCATCATTCCATTACTCCGGGATGGGTACTTTACAATTATCCCAAAGTGGAATTTGTTATAAAACTTCTACGACACAACAGATGCAACGAAGGTTGTGTTTACTGCAACACCCAACTGGATGTACTACATAACTTAAAAATATTTTTTGGATACGAACAATTCCGCACCTATGAGGGTGAGGCTCTTCAAGAACAAGCCGTTCAAGCAGCGGTAAAAGGCAAATCGTTACTGGCAATATTCCCTACTGGCGGTGGAAAATCGCTGACTTTTCAGCTACCGGCACTCATGTCCGGTCATTCGGTACATGGTCTTACGGTCGTTATCTCACCATTGCAGTCACTGATGAAAGACCAGGTAGATAATCTTGCCGACCGGGGAATTACTGATGCTGTAACCATTAATGGCCTATTAGACCCTATTACACGGGCACTATCAATACAAAGAGTACAAAATGGGGAAGCTTCCCTCTTATATATAGCCCCCGAAATGCTTCGTTCAAAAACCATTGAGAAAATTCTGATGGCGCGCCATGTAGTAAGATTTGTGATAGATGAAGCACATTGTTTCTCTTCATGGGGACAGGATTTTAGAGTCGACTACCTTTATATTGGGAAATTCATCAGAAAATATCAACAGAAAAAAGGATGCAAAGAACCAATACCTGTGTCTTGTTTCACTGCCACAGCCAAACAGAAAGTTGTGCAAGACATTCGCGATTATTTCAAACAGACATTAAATTTAAATCTGGAATTGTATGCATCAACAGCCTCAAGAACAAACCTTCGCTATTCTGTCATACACGCTGAAACTGATGATGATAAATATTTAAAATTAAGGAGACTTATAGCTGAGTCCGATAGCCCTACCATTGTTTACGTATCGCGCACTAAACGTACTAAAGAACTTGCTGTAAAACTGACTCGTGACGGTTATAAAGCATTACCTTTCAACGGTAAGATGGAGTCAGAAGAAAAGATTGCCAACCAAGATGCATTTATGAACGACCAAGTACGCATCATTGTAGCAACATCAGCCTTCGGTATGGGAGTCGATAAAAAAGATGTCGGACTTGTAGTACATTATGACATATCCGATTCATTGGAAAACTATGTTCAGGAAGCAGGAAGAGCCGGTCGCGACCCTAAACTCAGCGCACGTTGTTATGTACTTTACAGCGACAATGACTTGGACAAGCATTTTATACTGCTGAATCAAACCAAATTAAGTATCAGCGAAATACAACAAGTATGGAAGGCCATAAAGGACCTTACCAGACAACGTATGAGAGTCAATTGTTCTGCATTGGAAATAGCACGGCAGGCAGGTTGGGACGACTCCGTATCCGATATTGAAACCCGTGTTCGGACGGCATTGGCTACTTTGGAACAAAGCGGATACCTGATAAGAGGAAATAACGTACCCCATGTGTATGCTACGGGTATCACAGTAAAAAATATAGATGAAGCAAGAATGCGTATATCGGCATCATTGTTATTTGGCAGTGATGAAATAGAAAAGGCCGTTCGAATCATCAAATCACTGATTTCACAGAAATATATTACCAAAGCTCAAGACTCAGAGGCTGAATCACGAATTGATTATCTGGCAGATATATTAGGAATCAGTAAAAAAGAAATAATATCTGTTGTAGAGCGCATGCGTCAAGAAGGCATATTGGCAGATAGCAAAGATATATCCGCTTATCTACAGGATACCGGAGACTCGGAACGAAAATCGCAGGCTCTCCTCGAACGCTTTGCAAAACTCGAACGATATATTCTTAACCACATTCCTGACGAATCTTTACAAACATCATATAAGCAACTAAATGATAATGCCACAAACAGCGGAATCAATACATCCAAAGAAAAGGATATTCGGACATTGCTCTATTTCCTCTGTGTCAAAGGATACGTCAAAAAAGAAGAAGACGCTTCCCATAATATAACAATCAGTCGCCAGACAGATTTCGATTCAACCATCAAACAGTTTGAAAAACGACTGGAAATAAGCCGTTTCACCATAGAATGGCTATACAAGTTAGTTGCCGATACGGAAAAAGAATGCTCACAAAACAAAACAGTCCAATTTTCCGTAGTAGAACTTCTAAATCAAATAAAGTCAAATCCCCAATCTCTTTTTAGCGAACCCGACAAACTACAGTTGGAAGATGTGGAAGAAGCCCTTCTTTATCTATCAAAAATCGGAGCATTAAAGCTTGAAGGCGGTTTCCTTATTCTTTATAATGCTATGAATATTCAAAGAATAAAGGATAACAAATCAAGATATAAACAAGACGACTACCGGATGCTTAACGAATTCTACAAGCAAAAAATCCAGCAAGTACATATTGTAGGGGAATACGCCAATTTGATGGTAAAGGATTATAATGCAGCATTGCAGTATGTCCAAGACTACTTCCAGATGGACTACAAAAAGTTTGTCGCAAAATATTTTAAAGGAGAAAGAGTAAGTGAAATACAGCGCAACCTGACTCCTCAGAAATACAAGCAATTGTTCGGTCAGCTATCCAAACGCCAAATGGAAATTATTTCCGACAAGGAATCGCGCTGCATTGTTGTTGCAGCAGGTCCCGGCAGTGGAAAAACACGCGTACTGGTCCATAAACTTGCATCACTCCTATTACTTGAAGATGTAAAGCATGAACAGCTCCTAATGCTGACATTTTCAAGAGCGGCTGCCACGGAGTTCAAACAGAGACTTATGGAGCTGATAGGAAATGCTGCCCATTTTATTGAGATAAAAACATTTCATTCCTATTGTTTTGACCTTTTAGGAAGAATAGGAAACCTTGAGGATGCCAAAGACATCGTCTCGAAAGCTGCCAAAATGATTAATCAAGGGGAAGTGGAACCAACCAAGATCGGTAAGACAGTACTTGTCATAGACGAGGCTCAGGACATGGGAAAAGAAGAATACGACCTTGTGAATGCCTTGATAGCCAATAATGAAGAGATGCGTGTTATAGCAGTGGGCGACGATGACCAAAACATTTATGAATTCCGCGGTTCGAATTCCCGATATATGTACCAACTGATACAAAATCCTGAAAGTAAGTTCATTGAGATGACTGAAAATTATCGCAGTACACATCATTTGGTAAATTTTGCCAATGAATTCGCTAAGAATATAGGCAAAAGAATGAAAAGTACCCCAATCATTTCAATGCGAAAAGAGAACGGATGGGTTGGAGTAACATATCATCAATCAAAGTATATGTATCAGCCACTGGTTGAAGAGCTGCTTCATCAACGAGGAAGCGGGACCTCATGTGTGCTTACCCAAACAAACGAAGAAGCAGTCATTTTAACGGCTCTTTTGCGAAAGCATGCCATAAACAGCAAATTGATACAATCCATGGATGGCTTCCTTTTCTGGAATATGGCCGAGATGAGATATTTTTTGAGATATATAGAGAAACGGATAAAAACACCTTTAATTCAGGAAGAGTTATGGGAAAAAGCAAAGCATGTAACCTACACCACTTATGAAAAAAGTAAAAGCTTGACATATGTAAAGCGTTGCATAGAACTATTTGAACAAACCAATAAAGTAAAATACCATAGTGACTTCAAAGAATTTGTATTTGAGTCATCAGTAGAAGATTTCTGTGACATTTCGGGGACAGATGTTGTAGTATCAACCATCCATAAAGCCAAAGGAAGAGAATTCGATAATGTGTATATGCTCATATCCGATAATTACTCAAAAGACGACCATCTTATGCGTCGATATTATGTAGGAATGACCCGTGCTAAAAATCAACTGTTTATACATACGAATGGCAACTGCTTCAACCATATAAGCGCTGACAGACATTGTATCGACCGAAAAGAATATGCGATGCCCGAAGAAATAGTTCTGCAACTCTCCCACAAAGATGTCTTTCTGAAATTTTTTAAAGGACGCAAACAAGAGATATTAGCATTAAGAAGCGGAGATTCTCTGATTTACAAGGACTCTGTTTTATATACAGCCTCAACCAATAAAGCGGTAGCAAAATTATCACAAAACATGCAAGCCACAATGTGTGAGTGGGAAAAAAAGGGGTATAAAGTGAGAGCTGCGTATGTCCGATTTACTGTAGCATGGAAATCTAAAGATTCCCCAAAAGATGAACCGGAAACAGCCGTCTTATTAGCAGACTTACTACTTTCATTATAACCTAAGATACATAATCCTCAATCCAAACAAATAAGGAAAACCATGCGGATAATAAGAAAAGCGTGCAACTCATTGAGCTGCACGCTTTTGCTTATTGTTTGTTATCTGTTTACTTATCGGAATCATTTCACTTCCTCAAATATAATACGCTATGAATATCAACTATTTATAATTTCATGGTACAAATATGAATTATTTTAGTGGTCATATATTGAAAAGCAAGAGTAAAAAGAGATATTTCCACGGCAAAAGAAAGATTTATGATTATTTAACTATGTATTTTGTATTTGCAGATGTTTTCATTTGATGTTGGATATTTGCACTTGTTTTGCTCTTCTTTTCACAAAACGCATAAAACGAAGACATTGCATCTTTTTCGCTTATTTTTGACTTTCGTTTTTTATGGAAATACGTTATACTTTTGCAAAGTAATCATAGACAAAAATAATTATGAAGCAAAAGCAACATATATTCCAATCCTGGGCGATAGAAATAGTAACGGTGCTTCTAGCGTCCACAATATCATTCCCTGTGAGTGATGCTATTGGTGTGCAATTAAGTCTTCTCCCCTTTGTCATGGTAGCGTGTTATGTTACTCTCAAATTCATCTATCACATTTGCATTTTTCTGTCGGCGCATATAATTGCCATAGTTGCACTATTGCGCCAGAACTCAATGCCGTCCAACAAGCAGACCAAAGAAGAATATGCCTTTGCCAACACCTCGTCTGCAACAGACAACAATGATGTTCTAATGAAACGAATGGAGTTATTCCATTACGAGTATCAACATGAGGAACGACAATATCTTCAGCAAAAAGAAAAGGAAGAAGACGAAAAACTACAAGCCGTATTGCAATACACTCGAAACACATTCAGGCAATTTGATTTTAGCGAAGAAGAAATCTTCCAAATCTGTGAATGTGTCCGATACTTTGTCACAAATCGGCAAGCCCTCACAAATACAAACATCCATATCAAAAGACGTGTAGCCGTTACCCAAATCTCACTTAAAAACTTTGCTTGGAACATAGCTTTTCAATATAATATCGGTCGAGATGTAACAGCGCAGTTTGTCATGCACACCTTTCATGAATGGTTTGCCAATTCTACGATTGATACAATCAGGAAGAATTTGCGCACAACAACAGGAAATCATAAAATCAAAATAGATGAAAAGATAATATCATTAGCTTCTATTTAATATAATAGAATCACAGATAATGTATCAGAATGTCTGTATAACTATTTTAATACTGTAGTATATATAGCAATTTAAAAATAAGAACAACGCTATAATTATATAGGACACTTATGGTATTGGGGCATTTTTTAATGGCGCGTAAACGCGTAAATATTATAGCGTATGTATGAATCAACTAAACTAAATTATTAATAGGCGCTCAAAATGAAAGCTCTATAATATCAAATACGATAGAGCTTTCATGTATTTCGAACTAAAACGAAAGAAATAATTATCCGATTACCTTTGCATGCTTTCGTATTGCAGCAACAATACTTTCCGTGTTCCAACGAACAATTTCATCTGCTCTGTCACTAATGGTAGCAGAAATCCGTTCATGCCCTCTTGGAATTACGCCTATAACAGGTATTCCTTTCTCAATTGCTTTATCAAGCTCCCATCTCATCCAGTCGCTATATGAGGCATATATTCCAGCAATACCAATAACAATATTTGATGCTGATATTCTTTCTGCAATTCTCTGTCTTACATAATATGTATTTGTTGAATTTATATAATCTGTTGGAGGAAATTCTGTAAACTCAACATTAAAATACCCTCTTGCTTCCAAGAGATTCTTTAATGATTTCAGGTCATTTACATGTGCCCATGAATGACTAATGAAAATTTTATATAATTTAGACATATTTACGATTGTATTATCAATTTAGTTTCTTCAAACGTATCTTTTTGCCATCTTTGCGGTTGTTGTTCGTTGAATAGTTTTTCATACTTTTCTGCTTCTGCATATTCCTTTAATGCTAGATAAGCATTAGATAATGAAGCATATTTCCACAATAATTCTTCAGGCTCTTGTTCTTTAAGAGTTTCTAATATTATATTTATAATTTCTTTATATGTGAGCTGAGCCTCGACAATAGAATGTGTTTTCATCTCAGCAGATGTTTCTATCTTTGATTTTATGTACATACAAGTTGCATAATTCTCACCAGTATAAAAATCTTTATACTGGAACCAACCTCTTTTGTATGCATCTATAGCGGAATCAAGATAGCTTCTATCTGACGTTATATTCCACAATCTTTTGTATATAGCCCCCAAAATACCAAGAGTTTCAGTATCTGTTTGACCTTCAATTTTCGTTATTATTTGTAAGGCGTCAGTCAATGCTCTTTGTGGAGATGGCTTTTCACTTTTGTATCGACACAAAGCTTGCTGTTGAATATAATATTTTTCATTTTCAGCTTTAGAACATAATTTACTCCACAATTTTTCAGCCTCAATAAATTCTCCATTTTGCATTTTTTCTTTCGCTGCCTCTGTCAATGCATAAATAGAATCTTCATTACTTTTCAGTTCACCTATTATACTTGAAATTTCATCTTCTGAGATTTCAGGCTTTTTAATCTGATGAATATATGAATAAAGTGGACTATCAGTCTTTGGTTCTTTTATTATATTCTGAATTAAAGAATGAAGCTGGGAAATACTTTTTTTTGCCTCTAAGTCAGAAATTTCATTTCCAAGATGTTTATAACTAATTATTCTGTCATGTCCGATATCAAAAGGTATTTTCCCTTCATCTTCTTTTATTATTATTGTAGAATATGGACGCAATGCATGTCGTACTCCCAATTCATAAATAGCATTAGGATTAAAAGTTGATATATCAGCGATAACGATGTCTGCATAATATAACAATGCATACATACTTCTGTCGATTAATCCTGATTCTACTATTTCATCAGCGCGTATACATTTACAGCCAGATGACTCTACAGCAGGGCGGATTATTTTCTTATATGTTGTATCCAAATCAATCGTGCGGTTGGTGTCTGGATCTTTTTTCTTTCCAAACCCCATTATTATAAAGCAAATGTTATTATCCATACGTTTATTATTTAGGTCTAACGATAACATCATCAGCTATAGGCTGAGTACGTTTATTAAATGCTTCCTCAATATAGAAATTAGGATTCCTTTTAAAATCATCCCACTTAACTAATACACAAAATCTATCTTCTTTGTCATAGGCACATTTCCCATGATTATTTAGGTAGTAATTTTTCCAGAATTCTTTGACAACAGTCATATCATTAAGAGCTACATGATTGTGTGTTTTGCCACAGGTTTGGCAGACATATTGTCCTTTATAGATGGAATCATACATTGAAGGTAAAACAACTCCTAAAATTCCATTCCGAGTGTTTCCTTTTCCATCATACAATGACGCCTGTAGCTCCCTCTTTATAAATCGCTGTTCTTCCCACCCTAAGACTTCAGCACTGTGCTGCCCAATCAGAAAGATTGTAACTGTTGAATCAGACAAATAATCTTCTCTGATTTTTCGCATAATATAGTCTTCATCCTCAGAGTCAATGGGAGTGTTTAACGACTTGTCAATCATATCAACTTTGTCATTGTCACTCCATTTTTGTATTTCTTCTTTATACCAACAATCTTCCGTCTTGAAAGATATATAACACTTATGCCCCATATGCTTATGTTTTAAGCGCAAAAATACCAAAAACAATTCTATCTATCAAATATAATTCACTATATTTGCAAAATAAAATTGCATCTAAAAATGAAACTAAATAGAATAAAGGCTGTTTTGTCGGAAAAAGGTATCTCTCAAACATGGTTGGCTAAGAAACTTGATAAAAGTTTCAGCATGGTCAACGCTTATGCTTGTAACAGAATTCAGCCCAATTTGGAGACATTACAACAGATAGCAGAGATTCTTCAAGTAGATTTGAAGGATTTAATAACCGACAAAGATGAACGGCAATGATATTTAGTGAACGTATATTGAGTGTTGCTTTTTATGGAGTAACTTCCGATAATGCAAAAATATGGGAACGAGTATGACACCAGAAGAAAAGGCGAGGATTACAATAGACCGATGGTTTAATGATTCGGGGTGGCGAGTAGTAAACCGTGATGAATACGAAGCTAACATTTCAGCGGTTGCTATTCGTGAGGGGTTGCTTGAAGGCAATCTTGAAGCTGATTATTTTCTGTTTATCAACGGAAAATCCATCGGTGTGCTTGAAGCAAAACGTGAAGAGGTTGACGTTTCAAGTCATGTTGTCAGTGAACAGGTTGAAACATACGCCAAAAGTGTACCCTGCTATTATCAAGCATGGAAACGTCCATTACCTTTCTTATATAAGTCCAACGGGAAAGAACTCCTGTTCAAGGATATGCGTAATCCTGATGCTAACTGGGAAACACTAAGCAAAATACATACTCCGAATGATTTGGTTAAGAAATTCGGTATAGATGATCCATTTGCCGGACTTCCGACATTGCCGAAAAAAGGGTTGAGGGATTGTCAATATGAAGCTGTAACTGAATTAGAGAAAAGTTTTAAGTCGGGCCAGAAAAGGGCTTTGATGGTATTGGCGACTGGAGCAGGAAAAACTTATACGGCTTGTTTGACCGCTTACAGAATGTTGTCTTATACGCCGATGCGCCGTGTTTTATTCCTCGTTGATCGAAATAATCTCGGCAAACAGGCAGAAACAGAGTTCGGCACGTTTCGTTTGACAGAAACAGGCGATGCCTTTAATACCATATTCTCGGTAAACAGATTGAGAAACTCCGCGATTCCGTCAGATAGTAATGTGGTTATCTCAACCATCCAACGACTATTTTCATTATTGAAAGGCGAACCCATAGCAGACAATGACGAAGATGATGAGAACGAGCCGGATAAAGAAGTTGTCTTACCCCCGAATCCTAATTTGCCACATGATTTCTTCGACCTTATTATAATAGATGAGTGCCATCGTTCCATTTACGGCAACTGGCGTAAAGTATTGGAGTATTTTGACACGGCACGCTTAATTGGGCTTACCGCAACTCCTATACCTGAAACAATGGCCTTTTTCAACAATAACCGTGTGGTCAATTATACATTAGAGCAATCTATTGTGGATGGAGTAAATGTGGATTGCCGCATTTACCGTATCAAGACAAGAGAAACAGAAGAAGGTGGGGCTATATTGGAAGGGCAACGTACAAAAGTGGAGACCCGATACACGGGTGAGGTGAAAACTATCAGCAACAAGGAAACAAAAACTTACACAAAAGAGGAATTGAATCGTAGTATCATCAATCCTGCCCAAATTAAGCTGATACTTTCCACCTATCGTGATGCAGTTTACACTGAAATGTTCAATGACCCACCACGTGAGCCGAATATGGACTACTTGCCTAAGACGCTCATTTTTGCCTTGAATGAAAATCATGCCACTAACATCGTCAATATAGCCAAAGAAGTATTCAGCCGTGATGATGACCGTTTTGTTCAAAAAATTACATATTCAGCAGGAGACAGTAATGAACTGATACGGCAATTCCGCAACGATAAAGACTTCCGTATTGCTGTTACCTGCACTTTGGTTGCAACTGGCACGGATGTAAAACCACTCGAAGTGTTGATTTTTATGCGCGATGTTTCCTCATTACCGCTTTACACCCAAATGAAAGGGCGTGGCGTAAGGACTATCGGGGATGAACAGTTGCGCAATGTCACACCTAATGCAATAAGCAAGGATTGTTTCTTCTTGGTTGATGCAGTGGGTGTAACAGAACATGAACATATAATTCCGACATCATACGAAGGACCGGACACAGAAACAATCACTCTGAAAGAGTTGTTGGAACGTATGACTTATGGCAATCTGCCTGACAACTATCTCAAAAGGCTTGCGTCAACCTTGTCACGCTTATATAACAAGGCCGATAATTCGCAGCGTGAACAATTTACCAAATTGGCGCATGATGATATGAAAGAATTGGCTACAAGGATATACGATGCGTTGGAAAACCAAACGTTGCCGCCGTTCAATAATGTCAACGAACCTAACAATGAACGCAAAGGCTTGGTTTCGCCAATCACAAATCATGCCGACGCCCGTAAATATATCCTCATTCTTGCTACAGGCTTTGTCAATACCTTGATACCAGGAGAAGATGAGCTGATATTCAAAGGTTTTTCTGTTGAAGATGCACAAAACATCACTGACGCTTTCGAGCAATATTGCATTGACCATAGCGATGACATCGAGGCTCTGCGCCTCATTTATAACAATCAAGGAGAACCGATAACCTACTCCATGCTCAAAGACTTGGAGAATAAATTGAAGATGGAGAACAACCGCTTTTCTCCTAATCGCTTGTGGAACTCTTATGCCATAGTTTGCCCTGACAAGGTGAAACGTACCACTAAAAAGCAGGAGGCCGAAGCTCTGACAAACATCATACAGCTTGTGCGTTTCGCTTACCATCAGACCGAGCGGTTGGAAAGTGCTTACCCTACAGCCCGTCAATATTTTAACCTTTGGTGCGGACAAAAGCAAGGTGGCATAACCGACAAGCAGCGTGAGGTGATTAGCCGTGTCGTTGACTACATTGCTTCTAACGGGGCTTGCACAGTGAGGGATTTGCGCAAAACCGACCGCACAGGAGCAGCGCAGCTTATAAGTGCTTTCGGTAATATGCAGCAAGCTGACGCTTCATTACTTTCTTTATTTAATTTTGTAGTATTAAGGAAAACAGCATAATCATATATGGATAATGACAATAAACTTACAGAACAGGCTTTGACAAAGAAAGTCTGGAATTTGGCAACCACCTTATCGGGAGCCGGTATAGGGTTTACAGATTATATTACCCAACTTACTTACCTGCTTTTCTTGAAAATGGACGCAGAGAATGTCGAGCTTTTTGGAGAAGAGTCGGCTATTCCGCAAGGCTACAGGTGGGAAGACTTGATTGGACTTGATGGCTATGACCTTGTGAACCAATACGAACAAACACTAAAAGTGCTTAGCGAGCAAGACAATCTTATTGGTACCATCTACACAAAGGCTCAAAACAAAATAGACAAACCCGTCTATCTCAAGAAAGTTATCACCATGATTGATGAAGAGAATTGGCTCGTAATGGATGGTGACGTGAAAGGTGCAATCTATGAAAGCATACTTGAGAAAAACGGACAAGACAAGAAAAGTGGTGCCGGACAGTATTTCACGCCACGTCCGCTTATCAAGGCAATGGTGGATTGCATCCGTCCGCAGATAGGTGAAACAGTTTGCGACCCCGCTTGTGGCACTGGCGGTTTCTTGCTGACGGCATACGATTATATGAAAGACCAGTCACCTGATTTGGAGAAACTGGACTTCCTGAACAACAAGGCACTGCATGGTGTTGACAACACTCCGTTGGTGGTAACCCTTGCATCTATGAACCTTTATTTGCATGGCATCGGTACGGATTGCAGTCCTATTGTGTGTGAAGATTCTTTGGAAAAAGAGCCGTCCACTTTGGTTGATGTAGTGCTGGCCAATCCTCCGTTTGGTACACGCCCTGCCGGGTCGGTGGAGATTAACCGTCCTGATTTTTATGTTGAAACAAAGAACAACCAGCTTAACTTTCTGCAACACATCATGTTGATGCTGAAGACTGGTGGGCGTGCAGCTGTCGTGCTGCCCGACAATGTGCTGTTTGAGGGAAATGCTGGCGAAACAATCCGTAAACGGTTACTTTCTGATTTTAACCTGCATACCATCTTACGCTTGCCGACAGGTATCTTCTATGCCCAGGGCGTAAAGGCGAATGTCTTGTTCTTCGTAAAAGGACAACCTACAAAAGAAATTTGGTACTACGATTATCGTACAGGCGTGAAACATACTTTGGCGACCAATAAATTGGAACGCCATCATCTTGACGACTTCGTTTCTTGTTATAACCCCAACAACATTGCTGAACGGCACGAAACTTACAACGCTGAAACAAATCCGTCCGGTCGTTGGCGCAGATATTCGATAGATGAAATCATTGCTCGCGACAAGACCAGCCTTGACATTACATGGATTAAGCAAGGTGATGAGGACGACAACCGTACCCTTGCCGAACTCATGGCAACCATTGAGGAGAAAAGCCAAAATATCAGCAATGCTGTGACTGAATTAAAGATGTTGTTGGCGGATATTAAGGAGGATTGACATGGAAGAAATTACAAAACAAGGGCTCTCTGAAAATGAATATCAAGAATTATTGCAACAGGCTGTTGCAGTAATCAATGACACACGGCAAAGGGTTGCTAAACAAGTTAACGGTAATGTTACATCCGCCTATTGGAAAATCGGCAAACTCCTATATGAAAAGAAAATAGAAAGCAATCACGGCAGTGGCGTTGTAAAGCGTCTGTCTATGGACTTGAAAGCGCAATACCCAAGTATGGGACTTTCCACACGCCAAATGTGGAATATGAAGAAGTTTTATCTGCGTTATGCGGATAGCGACTCAAAACTGCTACAGGCTGTAGCAGTTTTACCATGGGGGCACAACCTGCAGTTGCTTAACAAAAACCTGAACGATGCCGACACACTCTTTTATGCGGAGGAAACTGTAAGAAAAGGTTGGAATCGCGACCTACTTACAAGTGCCCTGAAGATGAAATTACATGAGCACAAGGAATTAAGGGCAGAAAGCGACAATAATTTCAGCAAGACGCTGCCAGCACCGCAGGCTCTGTATGCAAATGAAGTGTTCCGCAGCAGCTATAATTTGGGCTTTCTTGGTGTCACTTCCCCGATACTGGAGTTGGAACTTGAACGCAGATTGGTTGATAAGGTAAAGCTCTTCTTGCTTGAACTCGGCAAGGGATTTACGTTTATAGGCAATCAATATGAACTGGAATACAACGGTAAGACAAGTCGTGTGGATTTGTTATTGTTCCACAGAGGTTTGCGTTCCCTTGTCGCCATTGACTTAAAGATTGGTGAATTTAAGCCGGAATATGCCGGCAAGATGAACTATTACCTCTCTTTGCTCGACCGTTTGGAACGGTTCAATGGTGAAAACCGCTCAATAGGCATCATCCTCTGTGCGGAAAAAGACCACGTAGAGGTGGAAATGGCTCTCGAAGATATGGGCAAACCTATTGGTGTGGCCGATTATCAACTCATTGTTCCCAAGGAAGAACTTAAACAAGTAATAGAAAGCGAAATTAAGGCCTTCAATGAGGATAAGATGTTGGGAAACTCTAACAACAAATAATTATGGATACAAAGAAACTCCGCCAAAAGATACTTGACCTTGCCATACACGGTAAACTCGTGCCGCAAGACCCAAATGATGAACCTGCCTCCGTCCTACTCGAAAGGATAAAGGTAGAAAAAGAACGGCTTATAAAAGAAGGGAAGATTAAACGAACAAAGAAATCCGCAAAGTCTTCTGATACGCCCCATTATCCCTACTTGTTGCCGAAAGGGTGGGAATGGTGTAAGTTAGAGGATATTGCTTATGTTGCTTCTGGTAGTACACCAAGTAAAGAATCATTCGTTTCTAATGGAATACCATATATCAAAATGTATAATTTAAGGAATCAAAAAATTGATTTTGATTTTAAACCTCAATATATTAAAACAGAAACTCATAATGGGAAACTTCAACGTTCTCGCACAGAGGTTGGAGATTTAATCATGAATATAGTAGGTCCTCCTTTAGGCAAATTAGCAATTATTCCACCTTCTTTACCACAGGCAAATTTTAATCAAGCAGCAGTGTTAATACGTCCGCTACTTCATAAAGCCATATTGACAAAGTATCTATTTTATTATTTGTCAGAAATGTCAGAAATAAATTCTATTTCTACAAAAGGTTCAGCAGGGCAGGTAAATATTTCTTTGACGCAATCTCAAAATATGAGAGTTCCATTGCCTCCTCTTTCTGAGCAGAAAAGAATCATAGCAGAATTAGAATGTTATTTTGATTTAATAAGCACTATTGAGCAAAGTCAATCAGATTTGCAAGATACTATCAAGCAAGCCAAAAACAAAATTCTTGACCTCGCCATTCACGGCATACTAGTATCGCAAGACCCGAATGACGAGCCAGCATCGGAACTGCTAAAACGCATCAATCCGAAGGCAGAAACTACTTGTGATAACGGGCATTATCCGCAGTTACCCAAAGGATGGTGCAAATGTCGATTAGAAAATATCGTTGAATATGAACAGCCACAAGCCTATATTGTCAACTCAACTGATTATGACGACAGATATTTAACCCCTGTTTTAACGGCAGGGAAGTCTTTTGTAATAGGATATACCAACGAAACAGAAGGCATTTATCAGAATACGCCCTGTATCATTTTTGATGATTTTACCACAGATTCAAAGCTCGTTAACTTCTCATTCAAGGTAAAATCATCCGCCATGAAAATCTTAAAAGTGGCAGAGGATATAGAAATTGAATATGTTGCTATGTTTATGAGCATAACACGGCTCATTGGTGATACTCATAAGCGTTATTGGATTTCAGAATACTCTAAACTTTGCATGCCAATACCACCAAAAGAAGAACAAAAGCGTATAATCAATGCTGTAAATGCGATGTTTGAAAAACTTGACGCAATAATGGAGGACTTATAAATTCTCCATTATTGCATCTAATCTACTTAGGGCAGAATTTATTGCAGCTACAATTTTTACTTGCTCGTTATAAGGTGGTACGGGCACTTTTATTGCCTTAAATAGTTTTTTGTTCAAATGAGGTATTGCCGAACCTACTTTGTTCTCACGTAAAGCCTTACGATGTAAGTTTATAACGTGTAAGAGGTAGTCAGCACACATGTTTTCATTGATGTTTAGTTGCTTGAATGTGCTACCTTGATAACCTTCAATCGGTGTTCTGAACACTTCACCGGAGTTTTCTCCATCAACTAAAATCAAAAGACTATTTGCAGCTACATATTTTCCGTTTTCAAAAAGCTTAAACTCACGCTCTCCTCTTAGAAATTTCACGTCAAGGTTTGGCATTTCTTTGCCATCAACTTTCTCTCCATCCGCCAAAGAACATAGCATTTGCATGGGAACTACAGCCCAACTATCAGGCAACTGCGGATAATGCCCGTTAGGTTGCGCTTTATATTGTTATCGTATTCATCAAAAATAAATGTATATGATAACAAGATTCAAAGACTATCTTGCCAAAACGAATTTGGCAAAGAACACCGTAGCATCGTATGTGTGGACGGTGAACTACTTTCTCAGTCACTATGGAGAAGTGAACAAGAAAAACCTGTTGGCCTATAAGGGTTATCTGGTGGAAAACTTCAAACCGCAGACCGTCAATCTCCGTTTGCAAGGCATCAACAAGTATCTGGAGTTTACCAAGCACGACAGGCTGAAAGTGAAGTTTGTCAAAGTGCAACAAAAGAACTTCTTAGAGAATGTCATCAGCGATGCCGATTACAAGTTTCTGAAAGCTCAGTTGAAGGCTGACGGTTACGAGGATTGGTATTTCGTAGTATGGTTCATGGCGGCGACAGGTGCACGGGTAAGCGAGTTGTTGCACATAAAGGTTGAACACGTGAAAGTGGGTTATCTCGACCTTTACAGCAAAGGTGGCAAGGTGCGCCGTCTTTATATCCCCAAGAATTTGCGGAATGAAGCCAAGCAATGGTTGAATAGGAAAGGCATAACAAGCGGTTATCTCTTTCTCAACCGTTTTGGGCAGCGCATTACGACACGCGGTATTGCCCAACAACTAAAGCATTTTGCCGATAAATATGGACTGAACCGTGATGTTGTTTATCCTCATTCTTTTCGTCACCGTTTCGCCAAAAATTTCCTAGACCGTTTCAACGACCTTGCTTTACTGGCTGACCTTATGGGGCATGAAAGCATAGAAACCACTCGCATCTACCTGCGCCGCACCGCCAGCGAACAGCAGAAAATTGTCGATAAGGTAGTAAATTGGTAATAACGTAGCCTTAGAAGCGCATCTTATCACGCTTCTAAGGCATTTTGAATATTATCGAGAACGGAAAACAGTTCTTCGATTTTTGCGACAATGCGTTGTTGTTCGGAAAGAGGAGGTAGTGGGAAATACATATCATTGAAATCTGTACTATTGAATCCTGCTTGAGCCGTCCTCGAAATTTCTTTTAGCTTGCCTTGATATAGGTTAGATAGATAATAATAGTATGCAAACTCTTTGTATATAAGATTATCAAATTTGAAGATAACTTTTGCCATTGCAACATTATAAGCTCCTTGTTCAGCATGAAATACTTTCCCTAAAGAGCCACCATAACGTGCTAATAATATATCTCCTTTCTCAGTTTGCTTTGAAGCAAGACTTATTGGAATATAGATAGGCACAGGAGATTCTCCATAATCTCTAATTTGATAAAGCCTGATATAATTGGGTCTGGGTATTGTTTCAAAGTAACTCTTTGCTGGTTGTGCACCGCCTGATATGTCTAAGATTGAATTATGCCTGCACCATACCCATGTATCAGGTATCTCAAAAGGAGACTTCTCATCATGCCCGTTATCACAAGTAGTTTCTGCCTTCGGGTTAATGCGTTTTAACAGCTCTGCAGCCGGTTCGTCATTCGGGTCTTGTGGTACGAGTTTACCGTGAATTGCCAAGTCAAGGATTTTGCTTCTTGTTTGCTTGATTGCTGCTTGTAAATCAGATTTGTTTTGTTCAATCATATCTATCAAAGCAAACCAATGGTTGATTTCATCAACTATACGTTGTTGCTCTGCAAGTGGAGGTAATGGTATCATTCCTTTACAAGCATCGTTTGTACTAAGTCTTGGCATTTTTACACCATATCCACATTGTAATGTATAATCAAGAAAATAATTAGAACGTAATACATGGCAAATATATTCATTTGATAATATGCCATAAGTACCAAAAGGCATTATTTCCGTTGTACAAAATCCATTATTAGAAGCAACTAATACTTTATTAAGATATGTACGTAGTTTTGAGTATAGAATATCCCCTTTTTGGAATTTATGGCGTATTCCATTTATGTTCCGTTCTTTTTTGTTAAGATATTGGATTACCTTTGCGGTATCTTTTTCAATATCCTCAAGTTCTAAAACCCATTCATTACAATCAATATCTTCAACCTGCACATTTATACTTGTTCCATAGTTGCTAATGCTTCCCAGTGTTACCCATACCCATCCTTCAGGCACTTCAAATGGCACGTTCTCATAATGGGGCGTATCAGAAGAATATTGTAAATTACCGCATTATTTACAGACAGCCCATAAAATAACAGCCAAGCAAAAGATTCCAAGCACAATCACAGTAAATATAACCCAACGGTTGGAAAGCCAAATACCTTCATTGCGTTCAAGCATACGGGCAATGCGTCCCTCGTGTTCCTTTTGTAGTTCGAGTTGTTTATCACGATGAGCCATTAGTTGCTTGCCTACTTCCACGACAAAGTTTGTGCAAATGTCGTTTAAAGACTTTAAGGTTTGCGGATGTACTTGCGCACCGATTTTCCTTGACTGCAATTCATTAACTGATTTGTTAAAAGCTGTGATAATGTTGTTTGCATGGTCGATAACCGTATTGAGAGCTTTGGTCGCTTGTTCCAATTCCGCAACTTTTTCTGCAAGACTGCTTGCTTCCTGTATAGCCTTGTTTTCGTTATTAACGCTACCTATAAGGCCGTCGATGTCTATTTTGTCGGATTTTCCTTTACCTATTCCCATATTTATCTGATTCTTGAATGAAACATTTATCTGTGTAAGCCTTTCCTGCGTTTGCACAGGCTGTTGGCCATTTGAGTGCAACGGCGTGCCCATTCGAGTTCATCCTCATCTTTATCCTTTCCCCAACCGCTCATATCAGAACCTCCACCGCCACTGGATGTCGCCATACTCGTTGCACCGTCAAGGTATCCAGCAAAAAGAAGCAGGGCGGTTTTCTGCACAGCTTCTATGGTCGCAAAGGGATTGTCGTCGGGCATGAAACACTCCTTGCGGATGATTTCGTCCGCGTTCTCCGATATGGCTACATGGTAATGGTGATATTCATCTGTGGAAATGTCGTAGTTTCTAATAACGGGAGCCTGGCGGTTGACCTGTGGCATTTCAGGTGAAACGGTAGCTGGCCGTATTTCCTGCTCGACATTTTGGATTACCGAAGATTTCTGCTCTCCATGAAGCCCTGCCCATGTCGCTTCTATCTTTGATGGCATGAGGTGTCGGCCTTTGCCGAAAATGGACGATTTGTAAACGGAATTGCCGGACAAGACGGAATAACCGTGCACATTACCATTGTCATCTTCTTGTATGTGTATGCCGTAACCTTGCTCTTTAAGTCCGGCTGCATAGCCAGCCCAACTGAACTCTGGTAAAGAACGTAGTACATCCATGCACGTATCGGCTATCTCTAATCGGCGTTTTTCATAAATGTCTTTCGGCTGTTCCCATCCTCGCCGCTCATTGATAATATACGCAGCCGACATTGCCCGTTCTGCGATCAGATGGTCGTCGTTAACCTTGCCGTTCATATCCACACGATTTACATCAATGTGCAGGTGGATAATGCCACTTTTCGCATCGTGATGAAGCGCAACCACATACTGACTGTTCTTCACGTTGGTGGATTTCGCACTGGCACGTTTGGCCTTTTTCGAGAGGTCAATGGAATCGAACACTTGGATGTACTCGTTAGCCAATCTCACCCAATCGTCCAACGTCCACCCTGCAGATTCCTCTTTGGTTGGGGATATTTCCATCCTTATCACGTTACGTTTGAGCGGTCTGCCTTTGTTGATTGTACTGGCAAACTCTTTTTGTTTAAGTACCATGCGCTGGTACATGGCTTCCGCCGAAATGTCATCGGGCAAGAAGTTCACTTTCACTATCTCAGCCTTGTCCTTGTTGACCGAATAGCGGACGGCATTTCCGCCGTGACTGATGGTGGCCGCTTTTGCTATCATTTGGCTGGGTATTTATTGGGTGATGTATTCTTGAATCTCATTCCAACGGACTATAAGAGGAACGGCAGCACGCATCCATTGTTCCACGAAACGAGTGTCTGCAAAATATTGCGCTCGTTTGCTGCCCTGTATAGATTTGACGGCAGCAACTATACGCATAAGGTCGCCTCGTGCATCGGACAGGCTGCATAAAGCTTCCACCTCCTTGTCGGTAAGTCGCCTCCTTGGACATTGCCCCAAAGCGCATTTACGGATGTAGTCGCTCAATGTCAAGCCACAAGTCTCGGCAAGTTCCACGACTTTTGCGTATTCCTTTTCGGTCACTCTGGCCTCCAGCCGCTTTGTACGCCTTATAGCCTTTTTCTTTCCATCCTTGTTCTCTTCCGTTATTGTCATATCTAATGAATTATAAGGTGATACTATAAAATAAAACTGGTTAGCCCGGTGCGAGCTTGCGAGCGGCAGTTATAGCTTATGTGGCATGGAAGCGCGGAGCGGTTTTGTGCGACATAGGCAATTCTTGTAACAGTCCTGACACGAACATCGGACATAGCACAACTCGTAGAGTGGACGGTTTATCCGAAGTCTTTATAAACGCCTAAAACAAACTTACTCCGCCACATTCTTTCCTCAAAAGACCGCTTCCGATAGTGTTATAAGTTAAACCCAAGTTTCGCCATAAACCAACGCTTTTCCAAAACGCCACGAATTGAAGCGTAAAAAGCCATATCTCGCATTGCAAAAAGCCATCTTTTGAAAGCCAATATACAGCATTTCTTGTCCGTCTCGATTTCACTATGATTTACACTCCGTTTCCACCATGAACATTCCCGTCCGAAATAAGGGATAAAGATGGTTGCCCGTTGTCACAACAAGTGGCGGTGTCCGACTTTGTATTTTCGCCATTTGGTACATCGGTGGTAATACAGTTCTCACCACTACCATCTTCACCAATCTCATAGACATGATTGCGCCGCTCTTTCACGCTCACATAATACGGATTGAGTATTTTTTGATTGTCCGCATACCATGCCGACACACAATGCACGGTGTGTATGCTTGTGCGGTTAGTCTGTTCGGATGTGATAATTCCAAACTCGGCCATTTTGTCAAGCAACCTCGAAACGGTTTTCTTGTCATAACCTAAACGGGTGGCCAATTCCACTTCCGAAAGAGCGATTTGCCCGATATGTAGTGTAACGGCAAAGCCTTTCTTCTCGTACTTTGTTTCCTTGATGACCACTGCGTTAATGAGGCATTTCAATACTTTCATGCGGTCAATACCGTACTTGCTTCCTGCCAGAAAATCAAGCTGACTGTCGGAAAGCACTATGCAATAATAAACGTCTTTCTTCATCTTCATTTCTATTTATTATTCAACTAACTCTAATTGAAATTGGTCAACGAGCGTTTGCAAACTCGGACATCGCTTTATCATCTTTTGAAGTTTCATCATGGGAGTGTCCGCCATCAACAGAAAGTCGGCTATGTCTAATCCTTTTTCCCTTTGTTCATCCGTAGCGCATTGCTCAAGCTTATCACTGAAAACAACCTTCGGACAAATAGCAGAAAGCAACTGTGCTTTCTCTTGCCAAATCTCCTTTGCCCCCAAGTCAGGACAAAGGATGATAGCACGGTTCTTCAACACGGCAATGGTGTCAGCTTTGAAACAGCCGTGTATCCCTCCAGTCGCCAGCCATATAAAATCAGGCATGAAGTGGCTGGCCACCAAAGCAGATTTCTCGCTCTCCACAATGGCTACTGCTTTTGCTGGATAGTCAGCTAATAGATGTTCACCGAACAAGCATTGCTTCATATTGAAGTGTTTTAATCCCAACTCCGTATGCACCCAACTTACATAGCTTCTCGGTTCTTTCACCCGATACCCTGTCTCCGGATTATACAGCATAATTTTTCCAGCTCGCACTCTTCCTTGTCGGTCAATCTGCCAGAACACCGTGGAGCCTCCCCATTTCTTGGATGTCCCGACTTTATATAATTTGAATAGTCTAGATGTTTCCTTTTCACCGAATACTCCAGACAGAAAGATGAATAACGGATTCCGTTCGTAGTTGGCAAGCGAGCGGCACATAATGCTACTATCAATGTAGTCTATCGGCTTTAGCTGTACGGCTGTAGTCTGCGACCTCCACGGCTTCCGTTCTTCCAATGTAATGGGATTATCTTTGAAATAGTCCGATGGCTTGTAATGATATTGGCACGAATGTTCATGGTCGCACCTGCCCACATAATCAGGAAACGCAATTTGCCCTTCCGTATCAACATACTTGACGAAACATTGCTTCCTACCACATTTAGGACAGGTCAGCTTAGAACCTCGCTTGTATTTTTGGAGTGTAAATCGGTATTCAATCATAGTTTCTCCTTCTTATAAATGCAGTTCGTGCAGTTTGCAGTTGTTGCAGTTTTGCAGATTACCAATGCTCTCTGAATTGCAAACTGCAAATACTGCAAGGTGCAAACAGTGTGGATTATTGCAGTTTTTCATATTCTCCCCTCTTGATTTTCCTGATTACTTTGTTTGTGGCAAGTTTGTTCAACACATACATCACAGTTCTTTCCGACATTCCGACTTCTTTACCGGCTTGGACGGCTTCGGCTGTAGAAAACAAATGAGGTACAATATCAAGCATTTCTTTCTTCTGTGAGTCTATGCTTTCCATCAACATAAATTTTTGAACATTGGAATAGCAATCCTCGAAATATGCACTTAGTCTGATGGCCGATTTTGTGGAATCAATATCCACAAAATCTTTATGGGCTTCACCACAAGCCCATCGGAGTATTTGGAATACTAAAGCCAACCGTGCTGCAATTATGGGTGTTTTCATTACCCGGCTATCAACCATACTATCGTCTTTGATTTGGTTTACCTTGTGGATTAAGTCATTGCGCCAGTCGGTGAAATAGGCACCAGCCTCTGTAGAAAAGTTCAGTACGCTTTGTAAAGCATATTCGTTGTTCTCTTCCGTCATGAAACAAATCTCGCAAATACGGTTGATTACATCCTCCCACAAGGCAGAATATTTCTCAAACGATGAGGATGTGAAATCTTCGTCAATCTGCCAGTCTGATATTTCCTGTGATGAGGGATAAACGAAAATTATCCTATCCAACAGGCCATTGTCCTTGTACCCTTTATCGACCAGTTCATGCACACGAGTTGTCTGCATCGTGCCGACTATATTTATAAAAGGCCGCTCAATATGGATGGGTATCGGCATACTGCACCTTGACACATCAAGAGGCTTACCACTGAATGCTGTCAGTAGTTGTTCAATCAGTTGGCCTTTACTGTATTGGTTCACGGCATTGAACATTCCCATTATTTCATCCACATACACGGTCACACCTCTTGGATTGTCGTTAAGCGCACGTATAAGAGCTTCAGGAGTGAAATCAGAAATGATTGTCCGCTTCAATATCGGTTTAGGCGGCAATGGCGGCCTTTCGTCTTTCTTGCCTTTCTGACTTTCCAGTATGGAATTGTAGTTTTCCATATCTATCTTGAATTGCTTAATGACTTTGGCATCACGCTTGCGAATGGGGCGGAAAGCGAAGTCAAGCGGAGGAGTTTTACCCATGCCTGGACGTCCTACCAGTATCAGATAAAGGATAGGACTACTAACCCAGCCACCACGGATGCGGATGTTCACAGCATTGCCGATGGCTGTTGACGCTGCCGCAATAAGGGATGTCATTGTGTACTCAATGGAATAGTTTTCTTGCCGTGCCAATACCAGAACCATGTCCTGCAGTTTGGCAGGAAACACGTCCAAAGGTATCTTGTTCTCAATAACACCCTCGAACTCCATTCTGATGCTGTTGCACAAGTCAAGTGAATCCATTAGAATGTCCTGTTTCGTTTGGAGTTGACGAACTGAGCGGCTTCTTCCGCCAATTCCTTCTGTGATTTCCGTTTACCATCATGAAGCCATGCGTCAATCTCAGATTTGAGAAACATAATGCGCTTGCCTCTCTTATGAAACGGAATCTGGTGGCAACTCGTCCATCCGTAAACGGTCTGTTCCGCCGGATGGCTTGGTAGATACTCACATAGTTCTTTCAGGTTCATCCACTGGTCGGCAGGCCGTACTAATGGAATGTTGTTCAGACCGTCAATCTTGGAATCAAGCTTATTGAGCTTGTCCATCATCCATGACATTGCCTTGGGCAAATCTTCAAATGTAATGTTCTTGTCTTCCATATCGTTATCAGTTGATTTTGCCGCAAAGTAATGGCAAATCTCAATACTGATTTATGGGTGACTAATATCACATAAAGAAACGTCAGTAGGTCATAAGAATCATAAGCAATATGCGCTGATTATCAATATCTATAATGGCAAATTCCATTATTAGTTTTTTTCGCTTATGGCTCTTTCCATAAGGAAATCATCATCGTGTCATACAGCCGTGAATATAAAAATGTACAGAATCGAGTAGGAGGTAAATACTAATCATAGGCATTTATCTCCTACTTTCGTATTTACCGACCTCTCACACCACCGTACGTGCCGTTCGGCATACGTCGGTTTCGAGCTTTCTCATCTTACGATGTGTGGCAAGTTGTTTTCAGCTATGCCTTCGAGTGACATCGCTTCTATCCTATTGTCGGATTCCGTCCTATCGTCCGGATAGAGAGTTCCTTTCGGACATCTGACTACAAAAGACTCGCAGGGTAGCAGTCATTTACTTTGGCACTGCTCGATTCGGCCCTTCCCTGTAGGCACACGTGCCTTGAGTACTATGGCGTCTGCTGACTTCTCACGACAAGCGTTACTCCATGACTTTCATTCATCATGTCCGTGAGACCTCCTCGGATAAGAACGTTGTCTTTCAACCTTATACCTGCCTCATTTACACACAACCGTTCTGAATAGCTATGGGACTTTGATTTGTGATGTAATCTTATCCACGGTTGAATGCCTTGTATGAAGTTTCTGTTCGTCAGGTCAGATATTTGCCGACGGCTTCCTTCAGATTTCACCTCGCGGTGGACACCCTTGCCTTGGCTATGTAATTCCCGCTATTAGGGCTTACTCGGGACTTTCACCCGTTAGACAACGCTCATGCCGAGCGTACAACAAAAAGCCATCCACATATAAATGCAGATGGCTTATATAAGGTATGGAGTAAGATTTATTGTTGGCTCGGCAAATCCAGCTTGATTGTTTTGGTCGCTTCTTCCTTCTTCGCATCAACGACTTTAGCATAAATTTGAGTTGTGCGCACATTAGTATGACCGAGCATTTTGCTGACAGTATAAATGTCAGTACCTCCGGCGAGTTGCAGGGTTGCATACGAATGCCTGAAGCAATGATAGCTAATGTGTTTTGTTATTCCGGCTTCTGCAACCCATTTCTTAATCGGACGGTTAATCCATGACGGGTCGGGAAGTCCTGCAAAAACAAGTTTCTCACCGTCTTTCCTTTCGCCGCAAAGTTGGTATGCCTGTTCGGATATGGGCATATACTCAACACCTTTGGTCTTTTGTTGGGTAAAGTTCAAGCGATAACCGCCATTAAATTCTTCAATCTCTGACCACTTCAATTTTTGTATGTCGCAATGGCGAAGGCCTGTCAAAGCTGAAAACAGCGAGGCTCGTTTTAATAATGGGTCACATGGAGTTTGCGCCAAACGGTTTAGCTCATCTACTGTCAAATATTCCCTACGGCTTTCTCGCCCTTGAATACCCTTGACCTTTGCCCCAATATCAACAGTCAGATAGCCATCAATAAAAGCCTGCTTCAATGCTGCCTTGAATATTGAGAAATAAGTGGATGCCGTGTTTTGAGAGAGAGTACCATTCTTTGTTCCACCTTGTGGTGCGTTGAGAATAAATTGCCGGAACGATTCTATAAACTTCAAGTCTATATGTGAAAAAGGAATAGCATTTCCTTTTGAATAAATCTTCAGCAGCTCATATACACGGTTCCAGTTGGCGATAATAGAATCAGAACTGTGCGCATGACGGGTGCGCTGCACATGGTCAAAGTATTCAATGAAATTACAACGGGAACGCTCTAACTGTTCTGCTTGTTCTGCATCTGTTTCAGAATATAAAGAAGCACTATCATATTCCTTCTGTCGCAGGCTTCTCACCTTATCAGCATAGATACACGATTCCTGGTCTAACTGTGATTTGCATTGGATGATACCGTTCAAATCACGTTTAGGCTTATAAGTGGTCTTGCCGTCTTTATCGGTTCGGGCATTCCGCGACTTATCCCAAATGGGAGTGGTGATGGTACGGTTCAGGTATTCACGCACTCTTTGGGGAGAGGATTTGTCTGCTTGAAAAACCGGATAGGCTTCAACATACAGATACCATTCCTCGCGATATTCCGACTTGCGGAGTTTTACCGAAACTCTTGTATTGGCCAACGTTTTCTTCATCGCTTCATTCCTTTATATAGGTTATCAATTTCTTTCTTGGGCGCATAAACAAAATTCCCGATCTGTCGAGTGGGGATAGAGTATTTACGAATATGGAGATACACCGTACTGTCGTCTAAGTGATATTTCTTAGCTATTTCCCCAATAGTGTAACAGTCCTTCGGCTCCAGACTATAAAGTTTGGCAATGGGCTTTGATTTGGTCAGCACTTTCTTACGCAGTGGATATAGCTTCATCAATTCATCCTTGCTGACACGAATTTGTCTTTGGCCAGCATTCACACTTGAAATGCTGCCCTTGCGAATCAGACGATATAGAGTCTCCTTACTGATTCCAAACATGGCATAGGCTTCGGGAACTGTAACATAATCTTTGGACTTAGGTATCTTCTTAACCACTTCGTCCAATCGTTGTATCCTCCGTTCTTCATCTTTACGGCGTTTCCACGCAATTTTGGAACATCTTGGTGAACAGTACCAAGATTCAATGGTCTTCGCTTTGAACTGCTCTCCGCAGACCTTGCATTTGCGTACTATCTCGAATTTTGCTGCTGGCATATCTACCTTTGAAACATAAATTATTCATTATCAAAACCGACAACACATTAAGCGTCACATTATCTACTTTTAAGTGTCGGAACAAATATGGTACAAATATACAATAAAAATCCGAGAAACAAGCAAATCAATCAGAAAGTGCTAAAAACAAAATAGGGCGTAACAAATTGAGTTACACCCTATTTTACTATCGTTAGTTATCGTTATTTACCGATACTTACTTCACTTCCTCAAAGTCAGCATCCTGTACATTATCCCCATGCTTGCCATTATCCTGAGCACCGCCTTGCTGTCCTGCATTCATATCAGGACCGGCCTGTGCACCACCTTGAGCACCGCTCTGGGCATACATCTCAGCGCTTGCAGCTTGGAAAGCGGTATTCAGTTCAGCCATCGCAGAGTCAACAGCAGCTAAATCCTGTGCTTTGTGAGCATCTTTCAGTTTCTGCAAGGCAGCTTCAATCGGAGCTTTCTTGTCGGCAGGAAGCTTATCGCCCAGTTCCTTCAACTGATTTTCAGTAGTGAAAATCATTGAGTCAGCCTGGTTCAGCTTGTCAACTTTCTCACGTTCTTTCTTATCGGCTTCGGCATTTGCTTCGGCTTCGGCTTTCATCTTTTCGATTTCTTCCTTGCTCAAACCGCTGGAAGCCTCGATACGGATAGCCTGTTCCTTACCGGTAGCCTTATCTTTGGCAGATACTTTCAAGATACCGTTGGCATCGATATCGAATGTCACCTCAATCTGAGGAATACCACGACGTGCCGGAGCGATACCTGTCAGGTTAAACTGACCGATTGACTTGTTCTGTGCAGCCATCGGACGTTCACCCTGCAATACGTGGATAGTAACTTCCGTCTGGTTATCGGCGGCAGTAGAGAATGTTTCACTCTTCTTGCAAGGAATAGTCGTATTGGCGTCAATCAGCTTGGTCATTACACCACCCATGGTTTCGATACCCATAGACAGCGGAGTAACATCCAGCAATACAACACCCTTGATTTCGTCCGTCAATACGGCACCTTGTACTGCAGCACCTACAGCTACTACCTCATCGGGATTTACACCCTTGGAAGGCACTTTACCGAAGAAATCCTCAACCAGTTTCTGTACAGCCGGTATACGTGAAGAACCACCTACAAGGATAACCTCATCTATATCGGAGTTGCCCAAACCGGCATCGCTCATAGCTTTCTTACACGGTTCAAGACAAGCCTGAATCAAGTTGTGGGCCAAAGCTTCGAATTTGGCACGGGTCAGCGTCTTAACCAAGTGTTTGGGCACACCGCCTACAGGCATAATGTACGGCAAGTTGATTTCCGTGCTCGTAGAAGAAGACAATTCAATCTTAGCTTTTTCGGCAGCTTCCTTCAAACGTTGCATAGCCATCGGATCCTGAGTCAGGTCGGCGCCTTCATCGTTCTTGAACTCTTGAACCAGCCAGTCGATAATTACCTGGTCGAAGTCGTCACCACCCAAGTGAGTATCACCGTTGGTTGACAATACTTCGAACACACCGCCACCGAATTCGAGGATAGAAATATCGAATGTACCGCCACCGAGGTCGAACACGGCAACTTTCATATCCTTATGCGCCTTGTCGATACCATAAGCCAAAGCTGCGGCAGTCGGTTCGTTCACGATACGCTTTACTTCCAGACCGGCAATCTGACCGGCTTCCTTCGTAGCCTGACGCTGAGAGTCGGAGAAATAAGCCGGAACGGTGATTACGGCTTCCGTTACTTCTTGTCCCAGATAATCCTCAGCGGTCTTTTTCATTTTCTGCAGAATCATTGCAGAAATTTCCTGCGGAGTATAGAGACGTCCGTCAATATCCACACGCGGAGTATTGTTGTCACCTTTTACCACTTTATAAGGTACGCGAGCGATTTCTTTCTGAACCTGATCCCAGTTCTCACCCATGAAACGTTTGATAGAGAACACGGTTCTTGTAGGGTTTGTGATAGCCTGACGCTTTGCAGGATCACCGATCTTACGTTCGCCGCCATCTACAAATGCCACTACTGAAGGAGTTGTACGCTTACCTTCACTGTTTGCAATTACTACAGGTTCGTTTCCTTCGAATACAGAAACACAAGAGTTTGTTGTTCCTAAGTCAATACCAATAATTTTTCCCATGATCGTTATTTTTTTATTTGTTATTATTCTGTTTCGCTGTCCGCCTCGTTGGCAGACGCCAATAAAAAGACAAACGCCGTGCCAAATTGTTCAAGGCGGCGGCAGATTTATGAATGTGACAGTTTGTCTGTCAGTTTGGCAGAATTAAATATATTTTTTCTGTCGGAAATTACCATTTGTTAATTTCTATCCCACTCAAAAGTCCTACTTTTGCCCCCGAAAAAGAAAAGATATTGTTTGAGGGATTCAAGAAAGCATGTTGGTTCTCTTTTTTCAGACTTTATCAGATTTTCTCTAAAGAAAGCTGATATAAAACCAAAACACTTTCTAAAAAGGAGCATTGCCAATATTTATCCGTTCCATCATGGTGGAACAGAATGTATCCCGTGATGGAACACAAGTTTCTCCGTGGTGGAACAAAAACTTCCTCATGGCGGAACGAATAAGCATTAGCCGCCGAACCTCTTAAACAAAGAAACAGATTACAATAAAACATAGAAGACTAAAGATTATGGAAAAGATGAGAGACAGTATTGACTTCAAGAACATGGACATTGCGGCATTATTCCGCAAATTACTGCTCCCAACCGTACTGGGAATGATATTTTCCGCATTGTTCGTCATTACCGACGGTATCTTTGTGGGAAAAGGTATAGGCAGCGATGCCCTTGCCGCCGTCAATATCGTGGCACCGCTATGGTTGTTCTCCACCGGCATCGGCCTGATGTTCGGCGTAGGAGCATCCGTGGTGGCTTCCATCCACTTGTCACACAATAAACCCAAAACGGCACGTATCAACATTACGCAATCCATAGTGGTATCCTCCCTGCTGCTGATGTGCACTTCTACCCTATTTTGCCTGTTTGCACCGCAAGTGGTACATCTGTTAGGCAGTTCGGAACGGCTCAAACCTTTGGCTGTAGAATATATGTGCTGGTTTGTACCCTTTTCCGCTTTTACGGCCCTGCTTAATTCGGGCATGTTTTTCCTGCGACTGGACGGTTCGCCCAACTTCGCCATGTTCTGCAATATAGTTGCCTCCGTTCTGAACATCATACTCGATTATCTGTTTATCTTCCCTTTCGGCTGGGGAATGTTCGGTGCGGCCTTCGCAAGCGCCATAGGAACAACGGTAGGAGCGTTAATGATTATCATCTATCTTTCACGGCGCAACTGTGTGCTGCGTTTCTATCCGGTGAAGTTCAGCCGCAACAGCATGAAGCTGATGAAGCGCAATGTAGGGTATATGTGCCGGCTGGGCTCATCTGCCTTTCTGTGTGAAGTGGCTATTGCCTGCATGATGTTTGTAGGCAATCTTGTATTCATCCATTATCTGAAAGAAGACGGTGTGGCGGCCTTCAGCATCGCCTGCTACTTCTTTCCTATCATATTTATGGTATACAATGCCATTGCGCAGTCTGCACAGCCTATTATCAGTTTCAACTATGGGCTTAACGAAACGTTGCGCGTACGCAAGACATATCTGCTTGCCTTAAAGACAGCCGTTGGCTGCGGGATATGCTTTGCCCTGATTACAATATTTTGCAGCCGGGAGATTGTTGCCATGTTCATAGACCGGAGTTATCCCGCCTATGATATAGCAGTGAAAGGCTTGCCTTTATATGCATCCGGTTTCGTATTCTTTGCAATCAACATAGTTTCCATCGGTTATTTTCAGAGCGTGGAACGCGCCAAGTACGCCACTGTCATCACGCTGCTGCGCGGATTTATCTTATTGACACTCTGCTTTTACGGACTTCCGCTACTATTGGGCAAACCGGGAATTTGGCTGGCTACCCCGCTGGCAGAATTATTGACCACTCTTTTCATACTCATTATTTATATGGGCAGGAAAAGAAATGGCAAGGAAAATTCAATATCTTTGCAACATGGAAATCATGCTAAAGAAATTCTGCAAGAAGTATAAATTACCCGAAAAAAGCCTGTTTGAGCTGTTGTCTCATATGGAAGAAATATCCTTTTCCAAAGGAGAGCTTATAATAGAGAAGGGAGAACGGAATTCTAATTTCTACCTTATAAAGAAAGGTATATGGCGGGCATACTACCTGGCAGACGGAACAGAAAATTCCTTATGGTTTGCCACTCCCGGCGATGCCGCATTTTCTTCATGGGGGTATGTGGACGACAAACCTTCTCAGGTCAATATCGAGTCTGTAAACGACAGTACAGCCTATTGCATCAGTAAAGCCAAATTAGAGGCTCTGTTTGCACACTCTATCGAAATGGCAAACTTCGGCAGAAAGATTTTTGAACGTGAAATTTTGTCAGTGGACGCTTCGACACTGGCTTATGGGACACCACCCACCGCCAAAGAGCGTTATCTGACATTAATGGAAGAGAATCCGGAACTATTGCAGGATGTACCGCTGAAATACTTGGCCTCATACCTGTATATCACTCCGCAATCATTAAGCCGCATACGTGCCGGACTGAGGGAAAAAGAGGATGTGTCAAAATAAAAAAATGCCCGCTGTTTGTTTCTTTATCAAACAAAAATTACACGGATTTCACAGAAAAAGAATAAAATAAATCTGTGAAATCCGTGTAATCTTATACTGAATAATGACCGATGTCCGTTATTTCTTCACCAATACCATTACCAGATTGTTGTCCGCATCATAAAAGCCCATACCGCCGCCTGCCAGCTTACCGAAAGACTGAACGGAATTCAATGCTTTCAACACACGGCTCTCCACTTCCATATCGGGACATGCCATCATGGTACTGATAACCTGCGGGAAAGATATGGCTACCGGATTTGCATCATCCACATTAAATGAACCGTTAATGACATTACATCCGGCAGTACCATGCAGAGTTTTTTCTGCAATATTGAACTCGATGAACGGCTGCTTTTCCATTCCCGACGGGATGGTCTCTCCACCGGCCTCGCTAATCATCCATTTGCCGTTCAAATCGGCCAACTTAGCAGAAGCTTCTTTTTTCTGCAACACAATGACAGGACGATTGGAAGAAGCGCATAATGCCATATTCTCCTTGCCCAGTTGCTTATACTTCTTTACCTGTCCTAAAGCAGCCAGCACGTTTTTCTCCACTGTCATATCCGGACACATCATACGGGTACTTCCCAATGCGCCAAGGTCTATCTGTCCGGGTTTGGCGTTCACATCGAACGAACCCATCAGACGGTTACAGCCACTGTTGCCATATACCTGTCCGGTCTTTGTATCAAAACCGATAAAAGGAAATTCCTGATTCGGAGCAGGTACAACCGCACTGCCGTTTATTTCAATAATATTCCACTCACCACTCAAGGAAGAGAGCGTTGCGGCATTTTTAGTCGAAGCGCAAGATGACAGCCCTGCCACAGTAGCCGCCATACAAAGGGAAACAAATACTTTCTTCATTGTTACTTTTTGTTTAAGTTAATTTTATCACCACAAATATATACAAAATAATCCAAAAGCAAATCTTTTGTTTAGAAATAGCAATACTTGGTCAAAGTATTTAGCAGGATTTTAATGTTTATCTGAGAATTAAGCCTTATATTTGCTCATTGAAAAAAAATAATCATATTTAAAACTTTTGTAAGTAGAAAAATGGGTAAAGTTCTTATTATCGGTGCAGGCGGTGTAGGTACCGTTGTTGCGCACAAAGTAGCTCAAAATCCGGATGTGTTTACAGAAATCATGATTGCCAGCCGCACCAAATCCAAATGCGACGCTGTTGTAAAAGCAATCGGCAACCCTAACATCAAAACCGCTCAGGTAGATGCAGACAATGTAGACGAACTGGTGGCGCTCTTCAACAGTTTCAAACCCGAAATCGTCATAAACGTAGCTCTCCCCTATCAGGACCTTACTATCATGGAAGCCTGTCTGAAAAGCGGGGTAAATTATCTGGATACGGCCAATTACGAACCGAAAGACGTCGCTCACTTCGAATACAGCTGGCAATGGGCATACAAAAAGCGTTTTGAAGATGCCGGACTGACAGCCATCCTCGGCTGTGGTTTCGACCCGGGTGTAAGCGGCATATATACCGCCTATGCAGCCAAGCATCATTTTGACGAAATCCAATACCTGGACATTGTGGACTGCAATGCAGGAAATCATCACAAAGCATTTGCTACCAACTTCAACCCGGAAATCAACATCCGCGAAATTACCCAAAACGGACGTTATTACGAAAACGGCGAATGGGTAACCACCAAACCGTTGGAAATCCACAAAGCACTCACCTACCCCAATATCGGTCCGCGCGATTCTTATCTTCTTTATCACGAAGAACTGGAGTCTTTGGTGAAAAATTTCCCCACAATCAAACGTGCACGTTTCTGGATGACATTCGGACAAGAATACCTGACCCACCTGCGTGTTATCCAGAACATTGGCATGGCCCGCATTGATGAGGTAGAATACAACGGCATGAAAATCGTTCCGCTGCAATTCCTGAAAGCCGTACTCCCCAACCCGCAGGATTTAGGAGAGAACTACGAAGGCGAAACCTCTATCGGTTGCCGTATCCGCGGCTTGAAAGACGGCAAAGAACACACCTATTATATATATAACAATTGCAGCCACCAAGAGGCTTACAAGGAAACAGGCATGCAGGGCGTGAGCTACACAACCGGTGTTCCTGCCATGATTGGCGCCATGATGTTCCTCAAAGGTCTGTGGAAGAGACCGGGTGTATGGAATGTAGAGGAGTTCGATCCCGATCCGTTCATGGAACAGCTTAACAAGCAAGGACTGCCCTGGCATGAAGTAATCAACGGAAACTTGGAAGTTTAAATTAGCGATTAATCATTTATTACCAATCATCAACCCCTAAACACTGAATTACGTGAATATCGGAGATAAAGCGCCCGAAATACTGGGTATCAATGAAAAAGGCGAAGAAATTCGTCTGAGCGATTATAAAGGAAAAAAAATAGTGCTCTATTTTTATCCCAAAGACTCAACTTCAGGTTGTACGGCACAAGCCTGCAACCTGCGCGACAACTATACCGACCTGCGTAAGGCCGGCTACGAAGTTATCGGAGTCAGTGTAGACAACGAGAAGTCGCACCAGAAATTCATCGAAAAGAACAACCTGCCCTTTACCCTGATTGCAGACACAGACAAAAAGCTGGTGGAGCAATTCGGCGTATGGGGTGAAAAGAGCATGTACGGACGTAAATATATGGGTACTTTCCGCACCACCTTCATCATCAATGAGGAAGGAGTGATTGAGCGCATCATCACCCCTAAGGAAGTAAAGACCAAAGACCACGCCGCACAAATCCTGTAACAGTGATTGATAATTAATCACTAAACACTAATCATTAATCACTAAAATAATGGCAAAGAAAGACGAACTTAATTTTGAAAACGGAAATAACATGGCAGGCAGCGAAAAACTAAAGGCGCTGCAAGCTGCCATGGATAAGATAGAAAAAAGTTTCGGCAAGGGTTCTATCATGAAAATGGGCGACGAAAGCGTCGAACAAGTAGAAGTAATCCCTACCGGTTCCATCGGACTGAACGTAGCATTGGGTGTAGGCGGTTACCCCCGCGGACGTATCATTGAAATCTACGGTCCGGAATCTTCCGGTAAGACCACGCTGGCAATCCATGCCATCGCCGAAGCACAAAAGGCAGGCGGCATCGCAGCATTCATCGATGCGGAACACGCTTTCGACCGCTTCTATGCAGCCAAATTGGGTGTAGATGTGGATAACCTCTTGATTTCACAACCGGACAACGGCGAGCAGGCATTGGAAATTGCAGAGCAACTGATTCGTTCTTCCGCTATTGACATCATCGTTGTAGACTCCGTAGCCGCTCTGACACCGAAAGCCGAAATCGAAGGCGATATGGGCGACAACAAGGTAGGTTTGCAGGCACGTCTTATGTCACAGGCTCTGCGTAAGCTGACATCTGCCGTTAGCAAAACCCGTACAACTTGTATCTTCATCAACCAGCTCCGTGAAAAAATCGGCGTAATGTTCGGTAATCCTGAAACGACCACCGGCGGTAACGCATTGAAGTTCTATGCTTCCGTACGTCTTGACATCCGTGGTGGCCAAGCTATCAAGAATGGCGAGGAGGTTATCGGCAAGCAGACCAAAGTGAAAGTTGTAAAGAACAAGGTAGCTCCTCCTTTCCGTCGTGCAGAATTCGACATCATGTTCGGTGAAGGCATCTCACGTGCTGGAGAAATCATCGATTTGGGTGCGGAACTGGGCATCATCAAGAAAAGTGGTTCCTGGTTCAGTTACAATGATACTAAAATCGCACAAGGACGCGATGCCGCCAAACAGGTTATTCTCGATAACCCGGAACTGGCGGAGGAACTGGAAGGACTCATTTTCGAGGAATTGAAAAAAGAGAAGTAATCCTTAACTGAAAGGTTAAAAGTTTGGATTTTAAGACACAAAGAACTGGTTTGTTTATAATATGCTTTAGACACTTTCCGGTTGTTCTTTTGTCTTAAAATCCAAATTTGTTTTACATATATCTGTACCGTTTTATAATTCAAGTTACAGCCAACATCGTATAGACACTAATATGAGAAAAGACACAATATCACTATTCGTATTTTTCATTGCAGCATGCATCGTTTTCACTCCATGCCAAGCAAAAAGTAAAGCAAAACATGTCATTTTAATCGGATTGGATGGTTGGGGTTCCTATAGCGTTCCGAAAGCAGATATTCCCAATATCAAGCAATTAATGGCAAATGGTTCATATACTTTAGAAAAACGCTCTGCATTACCATCCTCCAGCGCTATCAATTGGGCATCCATGTTCATGGGAGCTGGTCCCGAACTACATGGATATACCGAATGGGGCTCCAAAACCCCAGAATTACCCTCACGTATCTTGAACAAACATGGAATTTTCCCCACGATTTTCCAGCTATTACGCGAAGCCCGGCCAAAAGCAGAAATAGGTTGCCTATATGAATGGAACGGCATCAAATATCTTGTAGATACTTTGGCGTTGAATCATTATGCACAAGCTCCAAACTATAAAGAATACCCTGAGGCATTATGTAACATGGCTGAAACATACATTAAAGAAAAACAACCGACATTGCTGGCTGTATGTTTCGATAACCCTGATCATATAGGCCACCAGAAAGGACATGATACACCGGAATATTATGCCAAACTGAAAGAACTTGATATGTATATAGGCCGCATTATCCATGCTGTTGAAGAAGCTGGGATATTAAAAGAGACTATCTTTATTATTACCGCTGACCACGGTGGCATTAATAAGGGACATGGCGGCAAAACCATGCAAGAGATGCAAACACCTTTCATTATTTCCGGTAAAAACGTAAAAAAAGGTATGGAATTTCATGAAAGTATGATGCAATACGACGTAGCCTCTACTATCGCTTACATTTTCGGATTACAACAACCCCAAGTCTGGATAGGACGCCCTATGACTCAAGTCTTCAAATAAATAAGAATAAAAACAAAAGAACTGTCCATGTCTGCCTCTTTTATATTAATCTGGGATATTTACAGGATATCCCAGATTATTTTTTTATAGTTTCTCCATTGATTATATACTGCTTACCCGCCTATTTCAACTTCACAATTCCAAAATTTAAAAAAGATTGATAATATTATCATAAAGGCAGTATAGCGACAGCATACCGGTTTGCAGGGCTATAGTTGCCTCTTTTAATACCGCATTTGCAACATTATCCCTCTTTTTGCCCCCAAAACACTTGATTTATGTACAAAAATGTACTCTATCTGTACTATTACAGAAGAAGTTTTTTATCTATATTCATATCTTTGTAGCTAATATTTAAAAAATATAAGATAATCTTATTTTAATAATATGAAAAAAAATCATTCCGTAAGCCTCAAAAGAGCAAGTTCTCTTTTAGTATTTTTGCTGCTTTCGTTGCCTGCATTACAAGCGCAAATTAAAATTACAGGTACGGTTACCGATGAAACTAAAGAAACAGTTATTGGAGCTAACATTACTGTCAAAGGAACCACTATTGGTACCATCAGTGACGTAAATGGAAAATACTCTATTGAGGTACCTAATCAAAAAGCTATCCTAGTATTTTCATTTATCGGATATACGACACGTGAAATTCCTGTAGGAAAGAATAAGGTGATTGATGTTGTAATGAAAGAAGATGGCGTAATGCTGAATGAAGTAGTAGCCATTGGTTATGGCAGTGCCAAAAAAGGTGACCTTGCCGGCTCTGTAGCGAAAGTAGACATGGAAGAGCTCAACAAAACTCCGGTTGCCTCATTCGACCAAGCATTAGGAGGACGTGTTGCCGGTGTGCAAGTAGTAAGTGGCGATGGTCGTCCGGGTGCAGCAGCAAACATCGTTATCCGTGGTAGCAATACGGTTTCAGACAACTCCGACGGTTCTCCGTTGTATGTTATTGACGGTTTTGCAACCGATGATCCCAATGCCGCTGCCTATAACCCGAGTGACATCGAATCTATGGACATTCTGAAAGATGCCTCCGCAACAGCCATTTACGGTGCACGCGGTGCCAACGGCGTAATTATCATCACTACCAAACGTGGTAAAGAAAGTGCTCCGCGCGTGACATACGATGGCTACTTCACCTGGCAAGAAGAACCTCAGTTTCTGGATATCATGAACGGCAAACAGTTTATGAAATTACAAACTGAAATGCTGACAGAGAAAGAACTGAATGATACTTATTTTAGCTATAGCGAAGCACTTGGACGTAAACGTACATTGGCCGATTACGACTATATACCTTATTATAATTGGCAAGATGAAGTGTATCGAGGCGCTCCTATGACAAGCCACAACGTATCTCTTTCAGGGGGTAGCAAGAACACCCGTTATAGTTCAAGCATCTCTTATTACAATCAACAAGGTGTTATTATCAACTCCTCTTATGAAAGTTTAAAAGCACGTCTTACCCTTGACCAAAACATTACCAAAGCCATAAAATTTGGGGCAACAATGAACTTTGCCAATAACTTGTCCAAAGGATCGGCACCTTCACAATCCGGTGGTGGAACATCACAATATTACCTCTATCAAGTGCTGGCCTACCGTCCGGTCACTTACAATGAGAAAGACGATTTGATTAACAATATGGTAGACGAAAGCGGAAACTATCCGTACAACCCCATGAAAACCGTACAGAACTCATACGACCAGACCCGTACGCGCCAACTGAATCTGAACACTTACCTGACTTGGGATATTATTAAAAATCTGACATTCAAAGCCACTTTCAACTATACATGGAGACAGGATGTGCGTCGAGTGTTCTACAACTCGGACACTTATCAGGGAGATCCCCAATATTCAGCCAGCGGTGTAAACGGTAATTTCTCCGATAAAGACCGCAACAGTTGGTCCAACGAATATACATTGAGTTATAAACGTCGTTTCGGCGATCACAATCTGACAGGACTTCTCGGCGCCTCTCTCTCCAGCGACCGCACTACAGTGATGGGAGCCGGTTCAGGGCTTATCACATGGGAAAGTCTTGGTTTCTGGGGACTGGATAGCGGTACTCCCCGCTCTATCGTCACTACCAGTGTCGAAAGCAAGCTGATGTCTTATTTCGCACGATTCAATTACGACTGGAAATCACGCTATATATTGATTGCTACTATCCGTGCCGACGGTTCATCGCGTTTCCCCTATAACAAATGGGGGTACTTCCCTTCAGCATCATTTGCATGGCGTCTTTCCGATGAACCGTTTATGAATTTGGAAGATACTTTCGTTTCAAATTTGAAATTACGTGTAGGTTGGGGAGCCACCGGTAATAATAATACCTATAATGATTATGCCTCTTCTGTACTTTATGCAACCAACCAAAACTATGCATTTAATAATATGTTGTCTTCTGCCATCTATAACAGCCAGATAGGCAATAAAAATCTAAAATGGGAAACCACTTACCAAACTAACATCGGTTTGGACTTCGGTTTTTTCAACAATCGCATTAATGGTGAAATTGATATCTACAATAAAGATACAAAAGACTTGCTGCTCTATGCCGAAGTACCCGGTTCGCTCGGTTTCTCGTCCGTACAACAGAATATAGGAAGTATCAACAACCGTGGTCTTGAATTCTCTATCAACACTGTAAACTTTGTAGGAGGAAAGGGTAAATTCAAATGGACTACAAACTTTAATATCTCTTTCAACAAAAGTAAGGTCACTGGGCTTTCGGACGGACAGGAAAGCCGTTATAGCAGCGTAATAACCACCAACAACTATATCTGTAAAGTAGGACATCCGCTATCCGAAATGTACGGCTATGTATACGATGGCGTTTATCAGTACGAGGATTTCAACGAAGTTGCTCCCGGACAGTATGTATTGAAGCCCGAAATTCCAAATAATACGGAAGTACGCAGCAACATCCAGCCGGGTAGCGTCAAACTGAAAGATTTAAATGGCGACGGCAAAGTCACAGCCGAAGACCAAACCATTATCGGACACGGCCTACCTATCCATACAGGTGGTTTCACGAATAATTTTGAATGGAAAGGATTCGATTTAAGCGTATTTTTCCAATGGTCTTACGGCAACGATGTCATCAACTATAACCGTACACGTTTGGAATCGCTCAATAGCAAGCACACCAACCAGCTTGCCTCAGCCGCCAATCACTGGACGCCGCGTACAGTTAATCCGGATGGCACTGTAACAGAAGGTAACTATACCAACTACCTATGTGCCCCCAATCGCAGCCTGACTAACATCAATACAGACCGTGAGATAGAAGACGCCTCTTTCCTGCGGTTGAAGAACGTACAATTAGGCTATAGTTTCCCTACCAAAATGTTGAAGAATATGAAAATACGTTCACTCCGTGTATATGTATCTGCACAGAACATTTGGACATGGACCAAATATACCGGTTATGACCCCGAAGTGTCTACCCGTAACTCTGCCATGACACGTGGCTTTGACTATTCTTCCTATCCCCGTACCCGTTCTTATACGTTCGGCATAAAATTAGGCTTGTAATAAAATATATTCAAAAGTAATCAAAAAAAGATATGAACACCATGAAAAAGTTGATATATATATTGTTAGGTGCCGGGCTCTGCACTTCATGCAACTTCCTGGATACCGAAATTTATGACAATCCTGATGCAGAAACCATCTATCAGGATGCAACTTCTTGCATGTCCGGACTAGCAGGTGTATATGATATTTTGGGTTATGCCGGCACCTATGGACAATATCTGTGGGGCGACCTCGATGCGGGCACGGATATCCTTGTCTATAACCGCAGTTATGGTAAAGACAACCTCCAACCCAACCTATATACACACAACAACACAGATGGTTATATCAAGGATTGCTGGCTTGCACTCTACGACGGCATCAACCGCGCCAACGATTTTATCGACCTCATCAATCAGCGCACAGACGAACAATGCGGAAGCGCAAAAAACAAGAAAATGTATATTGCCGAAGCTCGTGCATTGCGTGCACTCTATTATATGAATCTTGTTGCTTATTGGGGTGAAGTACCGTTACGCTTGACTCCCACCCGTGACCTTACTACACAGCTCCTTGAGAAATCTTCGCAAGAAGCCATCTACGCACAAATCATCCGAGACCTGAAAGCAGCTGAAAGCGGCTGTCTTCCTGCCGATGAGTTGAATGCTCCGGGACGTATCTCACGCACCACCGCACAAGCATTATTGGCACGTGCTTACATCTGGCAGTCCGGTTATCCTGTATATGCCGATACATGGGAAGAAGCCCGTACCTATGCCAAAAAAGTTATGGACAGCAATTTGCATCACCTTTATGGAGAGAATGATGCCAATCATCAAGGGTATCGTGACCTCTTCATCAATATGTGTTCCAACCGCTATGACCTCGAAGCCCGCGAAAGTATGTTCGAGGTGGAATTTTACGGCAACGGCATGGACCGCAGTAACGAATGTGGCAAGGTGGGTTTATATATTGGTATATCACAAGGGGTCACTACCGACCAGGATGTACCCTACGCATATGCTTGGTACGACGCAACAAAAATACTTTACCGTCTTTACGAGAATGGGGGGAAAGATAATGTTGGAAAAGACCAGGGCGACCAGCGCCGCTGGTGGAACTTTGCCGACTACAGCTACAAGACTAATGATAAAACCGGTAAAGTACAGAAGAATTACCTGACTGATGCCAATCTTAAAAGTGCAAATCTCTATGGTCGTACCGGCAATCCCGGAAAATGGCGTGCAGAATATGACCCTGTACGTCCTTGGTCGCGCAATAACTCATCTATCAACTTTCCTGTGATGCGCTTTTCCGATGTGCTGTTAATGTTTGCTGAAGCCGACAATGAAATCAATGGTCCGACACAAGAAGGTATCAATGCAATCAATCGTGTCCGCAAGCGCGCTAATGCTACAGAAATAACTTTGACACAAGCAGGAATAACCGACAACCAGGAAAACCTGCGCCAGTTTATTTTTGAGGAAGAAACCCGTGAGCTCTGCTTCGAGACTCCCCGACATATGGAACTGCGCCGTCGAGGCGAAGATTTCTACTTTGACCGCATCCGCCTGCTTGCCGACCAAAGCGCACCCGAAGGGCAACCCAGTGCAACTGTAGGTTATGAGCGCAGCGATGTACGTTCCGTACCTGCCTATAATATAGCGGACCGTCATCTCTATCTGCCGATCCCTCAATGCGAGCTTAGCACCAATACTATCTGTAAACAAAACGAACGGTGGTAAACCTATAAAATACACCGTAGAAACGATAAATAAACAGTTCATAATAATATGAAAACAAATAATATCCCTACTTCCGGCAAATACCTTGCAAAGATGCTTGCATTATGCCTGACTGTCACTTTCTCCTCATGCGACCGTGATGAAACTGAAAGTGTTGATTTTGGCGTAAAAGTACAAACTCCTGATGCCATATATGCCGGTCAGCCTGTAACGTTTGAGTTTGACGGCAACCCCGACTATATAGTTTTTTACTCCGGTGAGAAAAACAACCGTTATGCCAATCATAACCGTACCACATTACCTGAAGTAGACAGCCTTGGTCTCTCATACGCCGCTAAGATGCAGTATGCCGAAAACTATGATTATCAGAATGACCGCATCCTACGTATCATGGTTTCTGATACTTATGATGGTTCAGGAAAAATCAATCCTGCAGAATGGCATGACATTACAGACCCTGATCCAGCCGTCAATGAAGAATATCTGGAAAGTGTTATCCTTACAAGCGGCACTACTGTTGACCTGCCTTATGCAGCAGTCAATCTAAGTCAATATAAAGACAAAGATTTTTATCTCGCTTTCCGCTATTTGGCAGAGCCCCACACCGGAGTGAAAAGCAAAGGAGACTTACGCCCGGATAACGGGAAGGCATACAGTTATGACAACCGCCCACGTATTGATATCACCGAACTTAAACTTGTAAAGCGTGAACCGGATAAAAATCTGATTGAAGTGGAAGATATGCTGACTGAATTTGCATTCACTACGAACTTCGTAAGTGCTAAAGTACAGAACAACTTCACTATCAGCAACTACCGCCTGATGTTCCAACCCCAAGAGTATGTCGAAGCTGACGGGAAAGTCACTACCGACGAATCTCAAGACTATGACATGGACGTATGGATGGTGAGCCAGAAATTATCGGCACACAGCGTAGAACCTGACCGTGGTACTCCTATAAAAGGAACAAACGCCCGTCTCGGTATCTATCAGCATACTTATAGTGAACCAGGTACCTATACCGCCACCTTCATTGTCACCAACGCCAACAAATGGGATTCAAAGCTGATGATACGTGAAGTGACTGTTGAGGTAAAACCCGCACAATAGAAACCAATAAGTATTTTATTAACCACTAAAAATAAGTACCATCATGAAAAAGATTATTTTAAGCGTTTTCGGCATGCTTGTTATGGCAGCCGGAGTTCAAGCACAAGAACTGATAAAGGACAATGAATTCGACAATGCCGATATCACTACAGAATACGGCAGTAAAGACAATGTAACCTTCGGTACATGGTGCTCCGTAAACAATGAAACCGCAGCTTCTTTCCGCATTATCAATGACAAACAGCGCGGCAAGGTATTGGAATTTTCCGTAGACCCCAAACTGACTACTTGGTACAAATCATTTGTGGCACAACGCTACGAAGGAAGTGTAGAACCGGGTATGTATAAATTGGGATTTTGGGCAAAGTCCGAAGATATGGGACAAGTGAAAGTATTCATTCGTCTGCGCGATGCCAATGGCAAGGACTTACAACGCTTTGTCCTGTGTACCCAAAGCCAGCCTAAAAAAGCAGATCGCAAATTTTATGGTGGTTTCGGTAAAGCCAATCCTTCCGGCAAATGGACTTACTACACACTTGACTTCAACTTCGGTAAAGTAAGTAACACCATTTATCAATTCAGCATGAACGATACGGAAGACGCTACTCCTGCCGACTTGACAAATTTCTCTATCTGTTTTCAAAATAGTGCATCCGAACCGTCAAGCATCTTGATAGACGGTGTATCACTGAAAAAAATAGAAGAATAACCCGTAACTCAGTAAAGAAACGGTATCCGTTATGATAAAGAACAAACTCATATATTTCTTTCTTGCAGGAACATTCTTAACCGCCTGCAGTGATAATGAAGCACCGGCCATAGACCCTAAGGCATATCCGCTTGTTATCAAAGCAAAGGTATACAACAGTTATGATACCGAGCAAGAAGGAGTCACCTGGACCAAACCCGAAGACATTATCGGTGTCTATGTACTGAAAAGCGGAAGCAGCGAAGTGGTAAGTCCACACGCCAACCTTAGTTACAGCCCTACACCGACTTCGTATGACGATTACTTCCAGCCTAACCAAGTAGATGCTATACCCTACTTTCCGACAACAGGCAAGGATGTGTGGGATGTAACCATTTACTATCCCCGCCAGGAAACATTCGAAATTGAAGGTATGGTTCCTTTGAAATTGGATAAGCAGGGAGAGTTGAAAGCTTCGACCCTGCTCTATGGGCGCGCCAAGTCACTCACTAAAGAGAATACGGTAGCTTCCATGCGCCTTGCTCCTGCCCTAAGTCGTTTGGTGTTCTATTTCCATGCGGGTGAAGGCATATCGCCTGAACAGTTGAGCGATGTAACGGTAGACCTCGATGGATTGCCTACCATCGGCAATTTTAACGTAATTGACGGAAGCTTCAGTGCTGATGCAGAAAGTATTATTTCTTTCCGCATGCGGACATCTTCCTCTACCAACGCTGACGTAGCACGCACAACCGAAGCCTTTGTCATGCCCCTTGGCAGCACACAAGGGTATGTGGCAACTATAACGGCCAAGCAGCTACCTGAAGCACTAACTAAGAAAATTTACTCTATCAGCAGTAGCATCGGCAGTTTGGAGCGTGGAATGCAATATGTGTTCGATGTTACTGTCAACACTAATGGTTATGTCATCGAAAGTTCATCCTCACCTATTGCCGGGTGGGAAGAAGGAGATAAAATCAGTGGTGAAGGAGAAGAAACACAACCTTAGTGCATTCTTTAAAACTGCATACTTTATTTATATTGTAAATATCCCTAAAAACATTATCAACTACCAAAAATAATTTAATAATATGAGAACTTTAAAACACTTGGCATTCTGCCTTGCAACGGTATTTCTTGCTATTGGTTGCAATCAAGAAGACAATGAACCCCAAACAACTGCAAAAAAAGGTAACCCTGCAGAGTTTACAATGACCATAAACGGTGGGACAAACACACGTACTATAACTACTCAAGATGGAAATAACCGTACAATTGCTTGGAGACAAGGCGATCAGGTTGGTATTTTTGCCGTAAACGCTGATGGTACTCCACAGAACAACTGCAAATACATCTATGATGGAACTGAATGGAAAGCAGAAAATATAGGCGATGCCATTACATTAACAAATGGAGAAAATTATAGCTTTTATGCATATTATCCTTACGCAGAGAACATAACAGTCACTACTGCCAGTCTGAACGTATTACCCGACCAATCGGCTACTCAAGGTGAAGGAAACAGTAACTACGATTTAAGTGATATACTTATTTCAAAAGTAGACGAAAGCACTTACAATGGTGCATCTATCAATTTGAATTATAGTCATGCGTATGCTATGGTAGAGGTGCTCGTAGCCGGAGATAAAGTAGGTGACACCGCTCCTGAAAAAGTAGTATTGAAAAATGTTATAACTGATGCCAACATAAACCTTACCACACAAGAAGTTACAAAAACTTCCAACAAGCAAGACGTAGTTATGGCCTATGTGGAAAATAATGAAAATACAGGTACTTATTTATATCGTGCCATCGTTCCTGAACAAATTATAGCACAAGGCAGCACTTTATTGGAAGTTTATGGAGTAAATGGCGGCAAGAATTATGTATTCAAAGCTCCTAATAAAGATGTGACATATCCCCAAGGTAAATATTTCAGAATGGAAGTGACTATTGGTGAGAATAATGTAGGTATCAAATTCCCTACTGGAAGCATTGAACCATGGGAACCGACTCCTGGTATTGATTTGGAAGGAGAAGAAAAGATTGACCCGATAAGTTCAATGGATATTACTTTTGATGCGCATACTCAAGTCATTGAAAGAAATGTCTACAAAGATGATAAAATAACAGATAAAAATAACTTTTGGTTTACTAGAACCTCAAAGACCCAAGTAACATACAATAATAGTGAGAATGCTATGGAAATAAAATCTGGTAATGGAGATAGGTTAACTTGGGATAGTTCTAGTTTTGGCTACCACTTAGGAAGTAATCCATTGGAAGAAGGTCAATATAGGCTAACCTTTATGGCCAAAACAACAGGTGATAGCAATAGCCAAACTTTAGGCATTACTTTCCGAGATGCAACTGATTGCACTGCATTCAAAGTTGTCAATCAATTTAATGGAACTAGAGTACAAATAGGATATAAAGTACCTAATGAGTGGACAAAGCTTGAGTTTATCATTGATGTAAACACTGCTTCTAGTAAGACGGGGCTTACGAATGTACCTACGGAAAGTAATGACCCAGAACGTTTTCTACCTACTACAATAGAAAACAGAAACGGTATAACAATCGTACTTTGGAAAAATGTTGCAGCAGATTATTCTATTTTCTTCAAAGATATGAAAATTGAAAAATTTATCGAAGAAAAATAAATTAGATTATAATTCAACCTTAATCAAATCTCTGCCGAGTACCCCATAGCTCTCAAATAAAATCCCTTGTCTTCCCCCTATGGCAAGGGATTTTTTATCTCAAACATTATAAGCCCTATTAAATAGTAAAATGTCACTTTACAAATGAAAACAACCTTTCATAAAAACCCGTTCTCTATGAACTCTAATCTCCTTTTTTCTGTATTTTTTTATACTTCATATTCCCATAAAATTCCGAACTTAGCAAAAAATTAAAAGACTGATATTATGAAGAATTTTCTTGGATTATTATTACTTCTACCTCTAGCCGGACAGCCGTATAGTTCGGCCTCAGAAGCAACCAACAGCAAGATTTTGTCCAGTATTGCACACCAATCAATCAATGCTTCCGATACTTATATTGAAGATCTACAAGCATTACGTAAAAAATACCCCTTGAAACCGGCAAAAGCCACCAAGGCAGAAGTCCAACGTGCTATCGATTTTATGAAAACATTCGATACAGCTAAAATGGAAACGGTGAAGATTGAAGATACCCGCAAACTCGCCACTACCATACGTGCATTGGCATACGCTGCACAAGAGAATTTACCTGAGGGATCTGAATTTTCTCCTTACTTGGATAGAGTACTGAACGACGGAGTAATAGAACGCATCCCTGCATTTCCATATAACTCGTACACAGACGTACGTGTCGTCCCCGGCGATTTTCTTTCTGCCCTACCTGTTTGTAATCCCGAACAAAGAGGACGACTGATTGAATCGGTAAAAAGACTGATGGAATTCTATAAACTTAACCAGAAAGACGCTATCCTGAAACGTACCGTCAATTCCGACTATCTGTACAACGTGCTTCCACATCTGTTTGTATGCGCACTCCATAACCCGGACAATGCACAAGCCGTGGAAGACCTGCGTTCTTTCTCACGCTACCTCTCGGCATGTACGCAATATGTACCCGGTGAAAAAGACATCCTGAAACCCGACGGTACAGGTTTCCACCACAAAACACATTACAACGGCTATATGTACTCCTACCGCACATGGGTAGAATATATGGGGCGGCTGAAAGGTACTGCCTTCCGTATCACCCGCGATGCTTACCAACGTATGAGTAAAGCAATCGTAAGCGTATACCTTATGGCCACATCTTCCACATCCGATGCAGAACACTTCTACGCTAACAGCCTTGCCGGACGTCACCCACTCTACGGACTGGACGTAAACTTTTCCAAAGCTCTTTTCCGTGAACTGGTAGAAATTGGCGGAGACATAGACGGCAAAGAGTTCGATCCGGAACTTGCTGCCTATTACAACGCTTTCTTCAAAACCAACCATTACAAAGGCATCGCTCCCCGAAAACTGGACGGTTTTTATCAATTCAACTACAGCCCGGCCGGCATCTATCGTCAGGCAAATTGGGTAGCCACCATGCGCTGCCCTACCACCCGCTTCTGGGGTGGCGAAATCTATAACAAAACCAACCGCTTCGGACGTTACCAATCGCATGGTACATTGGAAGTATTGTATGAAGGCTCTTTAGCAGCCTCCGGTTACCCTTACAAGGACAAGAAAAGCGCTGCAAAAGGCGGATGGGACTGGAATGTAATGCCTGGTACCACCACCGTACACTACACCGACTGGAAATCGATGTTGCCCAACGGTAACAACGCCGACCGTTTCGACCAATGGTCGCACACCACCAACTTTGCAGGTGCACTGGCATGGGGTGATTGCGGTCTGTTTGCCGCAGCCTTCGACCAGGACGACAAATGGGGTAGCCAACGTTTCGTTCCCACTCACCTCTCTTTCTGCAAGTCAGTCTTCGCCATCGACGGCATGTTATTCAGCATGGGTAGCGGCGTAAGTGCACAAGGTGAATATCCTGACGAATGGGTTACAGCCACCAATTTATTCCAAAGCGTCACGGACGGCAAAGCCTCAACGATAGTCAACGGCAAATCATTGGCAGAGGGTGATTCACTGAGCATCTCCTCTTCCAAAGATACTTGGATTGTAAATCCATGCTCTACCGGATACTTTATACCTGCCGGAAACGATCCGCTTATCGTTCGTTACGGCAAACAGACCACTCCCTCCTCTTTCGGCCTCACCGAACAAGGTATGGGAACAATGACAGCCGCTAAAGCCTATCTTCAGCACGGTACGAAACCCTCACGAAAGAAATATCAGTTCCTCGTAGTGCCTGCCACTACAGCCGAACGCATGCGCGCCGACGCCAAACGTTTTGTACGCAAAGGCGGTATCTTCGAAGTGAAACAGCAGCAAGATTCACTGCACATCGTGAAGCACACACCTTCGCACACAACCGCATACGCTTTGTTTGCTCCTGCCTCAGGTTTGAATGAGGGTGCATTGCTCGCTTCGGACACAGAACTGCTGCTATTGGAGCGCATTACGGGCAAACAGCTTTCAATAGCTGTCTGCAACCCCGACCTGCGTCCGAAATCCGATAAATACTACGGTTGGGTATCCACTCCCACCACCGCCACACTTACTTTCCACGGAACATGGACTTTGGATGAGACAAGCGCTACGGAAGCCCTATCTGTAACTCATACCGACGGGCAAACCCGTGTAACAGTAGTGCTGGAAGATGGTTTCCCCCGTTATCTCAACTTTATCGAAAAGAAATAAAAAACCAAATCTAACACATAAGTATGAGAACAATGAACATCAAACAACTTTTAGTTCCTGCTGTTTGCAGTCTGCTGCTACTTCCGCTACAGTCATGCGACGACGATGCCGACAAACAAGCACAGGCCGAATATATGAAAGAACAGATAGCCGCCTTTGAGAGTACAGTCGACCAACTGAATGCCTCTATTCTCTGCTACCAAAGTCTGCTGTCCGGCGAGATTCCCGTAGGTATCACTCCCATCGAGACAGGCTATAAAGTAGAACTTTCCGGTGGTAATGCCTACAACATCGGCACTGGAGAAAAGGTAGACGCTTTCTTCCCCCTTATCACAATCTCTCAAAATGGTAACTGGGCTTACAGCTTCGACGGCAGTAATTATCTCGACTTTACCGACCCATCCGGCAAAACGCTGAATGCCTACTCATTGGAAGATATTGAAGCTGCTTACCGTTCTCCTCAATTGCAGATTGATAACGAAGGCTTTTGGAAAATGACTTGTGACGGCGGTACTACCTATACCTATCTGTCTGATACCTCACGCAGCCGCATCGCTGCATTCGGCGGTAAAGGCTCAGGAATGAGCTCGCTCTTTAGTGACATCGTTTATAACGAAACTGCCGGGAAGCTATCTCTGGCTTTGGGAGTAGACAAAGGATTAAAGGATTTCCCTGTCATCAATAACTTCTACCTCAAAGTAAAAGGCAGCGAAGCAGAAGACGGGCTGACGTTCTTTCTCAACGAAGAACGCAAATACGAAGTGGAGACAAGCGATGTAGTGAGAACCAGAATAAAAGCTCCCGACGGCTGGACGGTGACACTGGAAAACGATGAATTATCAATCAAGGCTCCGGCCACAACATCTGCCACAAAGACACAGAATATTAACATTATCATTACGTCTTCCAAGCAATACCAACGTACAGTGACACTGGAAGCCAAGTTGCTGAACACGACTTTTGACGCCGACTATTGCAATGCATGGAAAGAGTTTGTGTCCGGTTCGGAAAACAATGTACTGCTCGACTTTTCGTATGCGGGATATATGCACGGAGAAGTAGCGCCACCGGAAATGGAGGAGCTGATAGCTCGCGGATATAAAGTGTTTGATGTAACCCATTATGGTGCCATACCTGATGATGACAAGTCAGATCGGGAAGCATTCTTAAAGGCTTTGGAAGCAGCAGGGGCAAAACGTACGCTCAACGGAAACACTACCCGGATGCAAGTAAATGGAGACGCTCCTCTAAATGCCATTATCTACTTCCCGAAAGGAGAATATATTTTACAGACCGAAGAGGAAGTAGACAAGACTATCAGCCTTACTATGGGCGGTTTCCTTATCAAAGGAGCAGGTAGAAATCTTACTACGCTCAAGATGAATGCTAAAAATACAATGGCTACCCCCGGTGATATGTGGACGTGTCCCACAATGATTGAAATAAAGAACTATTCCGGTGTTAACATGAAATCCGACATTACCGAGGTTGTCGCCGATACTCCCAAAGGCGGGTTTGAGATAACCGTAGGTAGTGTTTCTAAAATCAAGGCAGGTGACTGGGTATGTCTCTACGTGAAAAACAATGACCCGGAATTTGTTGCCAAAGAAATAGCCCCCCATCCCATCAGCGATTTGAACGCTACAACTTCAATCGTGAAAGATGGAGCGGAAATATATGATTTACATCAAGTAGCTTCCGTCAATGGTAATAAGGTTACTTTCAAAGAGCCTATCATGCACGAAGTGGAAGCCAAATATAATTGGGTTATCAAAGAATACAAACATTATGAAAATGTAGGAGTGGAAGACATCGCTTTTGAAGGAAAAGCGGAAGAGAGATTCCAGCACCATGAAAGTAGCAGTAACAATGGTTCTTATGACAGCGAATACAAGCTTATAGACTTAGTACGCCTGACCAACTCATGGATGCGTCGTGTTAATTTTATCAGTGTCAGTGAAGCTGCCTCTTTGGTTAGTTGCGCCAATGTATCGGCCTATGATATAGAAATCAGTGGCAATCGCGGACATTCAGCCGTACGCTCCAATTCTTCTTCACGCGTATTTATAGGCAAAGTATACGACCATAGTAGCGGTTATCGGATTCCCAAGGCCGGACAGTTGGCTGAGTGGATGGAAAATGCCGGACAGTACCACGGCTGTGGCGTATCCAAACCAAGCATGGGAGCTGTTATCTGGAATGTACAATGGGGAGACGATGCTTGCTATGAAGCTCACGCATCACAGCCACGTGCCACATTGATAGACCACTGTACAGGCGCTTTCATTCCCAGCCGCCAAGGTGGAGACCGATACGAAGTTCCTAATCATTTAGGGGACTTAATCATTTGGAATATGAATGCTACCCGCACGGGCTATGAAAGCAATTGGAACAATCAGTTTGTTTGGTGGGATAAGAGCTCTGCATGGAGCAAAACAGTACCGCCCGTTATCGTCGGTTTCCACGGTGCTTCTATCAATTTTGCCGAAACATTTATCAGTGATGTACCACAAAACAAACGCATCGAAAGCCAAGGCAGTCGCGTAGAGCCTTATTCTCTCTATGAGGCGCAACTCCGCCGCCGTTTGGGCTATGTACCCGCTTGGCTTACGGCATTGAAATAATAAATGCTTTTTTAAGGTAATAATGCCAGAACAGAAGAAGGTGTGTCAAAATGCACACCTTCATTATTTTACGTACAAAGCCCCGACTTTCACAAGCTGGGGCTTTGTTATTACCTAAAGATTCTGTATCTTTAGGCATAAGAATTTCACTATGACAAAGATACATTTTCGTCCTTACATTCCCAACCAAACCGTTCTTTTTCCTCAAAGAATTGATGAGGATATTGCAGAAAACGATCCGGTGCGCATGGTTGACGCCCTGGTTGAGGGCTTGAATCTTGAAAGTTTCAGAAAGCTGTATAAGGAATGCGGGCGCAGCCCTTACCACCCCAAGATGATGCTCAAGGTCATTCTGTATGCCTATATGAACAACATCTACTCCTGCCGGAAAATTGAAAAGCTTCTTCACCGTGACATCCATTATATCTGGCTGGCCGGATATGAGAAACCGGATTTCATTACCATCAACCGTTTCCGCAACCGGGTGAAGAAGGAAATCAACGAGGTGTTTACGCAAACCGTACTTCTTCTCTCTTCCAAAGGCTTCATCAGCCTGAATGTGGAATACATTGACGGGACAAAGATTGAGTCCAAAGCCAATAAGTATA